>WNGB01002768.1_pt1 | contig 28042 bp, 21 predicted proteins | sample 5400681 | NCBI WGS metagenome assembly WNGB01 (sample SAMN13153367, study PRJNA577476) | soil metagenome | isolation source: 115 cm soil or saprolite under grassland replicate 2 | place: USA:California | collected 2016-06-15
GCATGATCATCTCGACTTCTCGACGTTCCCGCCCCTCGGCCGCCCGCCCTACCCGAGCGCCTATGCCTGGGCGGCCGACATCGACTCTGGACGCGACGATCGCGGGGTGGCCGCCGCCCTGGCCGTGGCCCTGCCGGATCGCCTCTTCCTCGGCGGCCTCCGGAACCTCCTGGCCGGCGCGACCGCGGTCGCGCACCATGGTCCCTACCACCGCGCGCTCGCGCGCCCGGACTTTCCGGTGCGGGTCCTCGCCCGCTACCAGTTCGCGCATTCGCCCGGTCTCACGCCCGCGCTGCGCCGCACCTACCGGACGACCGACCGCCGCATCCCGTGGTTGGTCCATGCGGGCGAGGGCACGGACGATCGGTGCCGCGGCGAGCTGCGCGCGCTGGAGCAGGCCAACGTGCTCCGCCAGAACACCGTCATCATCCACGCCATTGCGCTCGGTGACGGAGACCCGCAACGGATCGCGGCCGCGAAGGCCTGAGTGGTGTGGTGTCCGGAAGCGAACCGTCACCTCTACGGCGCCACCGCCGACGTCGCCGCCTTGCGCGCCGCCGGGGTGAGGATCGGCTTGGGGAGCGACAGCCCCGTCTCCGGCGGGCGCGATCCCCTCTCGAACCTGGCCGCCGCGCGCGCGGAACGGATCGTCTCCGACGACGATCTCGTGGAGATGGCGACGAGCGGCAGCGCGGAGGTGGCGCGCCTGACCGCCGGCGGCACGGAATCCGGCCGGCCCGCCGATCTCGTCGCGATCGATTCCCTGGAGGCGTGGCTGGCCGGCGATCGGCGCGCGCTGGCGCTGGTGATGGTGGCGGGACGGCCTCTCTACGGCCACCCGCCGCTCCTCGACGCGCTCGGCGTCCGCTGGCGGCCCGTCACCGTGGATGGCGCCGCGCGCGGGCTGGAAGCGGAGCTGGCCCGGCGCGCCACCGGCCTCGTGCGCGCCCATCCGGCCCTGGCCGCGGTGCGGTGGCTCGGCGGCCTCGTCTTCGACCAGGAGGACGACCCTAGCGGGTCTCCACTCCCAGAGGGACCTCCACCTTGAGTCGCTGCTCGCTCTTGGCCTTGCCGTACGTCAACGTCACCTTGTACTCGCCGGAGGCCACGAGCAGCTTTCCTTCGCCGCCGTACTCGGTCAGGACGTCCTTGGTCGGTATCAGGTCCCAGGTGACACGGTTGAGGCCGGCGCGGCTCGAGCCGGTCAGGTTCGCGACCGGCTTGCTGCCCGGCCCCTCGATCGCGATCTTCACCGGCTCGCCGGTGTCTTCCTTGATCCAGTAGGCGAGGAGCGCTCCTTCCGGGGGGTTCGCGCCGCGATAGATGCCGACGGTGCCCGCCCAGTCCGCGAATCCGGGAAGCAGGTGCCCGCCGAGGGCGGGCCGCGGCGCGAAGAGGTGCGCGTCCTTGGCGGCGACCTCGGCCGAAAGCTGGGCCAGAGGCGCGGCATCGTCGAGGATGTAGAGGCTGCGGCCGTGCGTGGCGATGACGAGGTCGTGATCGCGCGGGTGCACGAGGATGTCGTCGACGGCGACGGTCGGGAGCCCGCCGAAGGCCGTCCAGTGCGCGCCGCGGTCGAAGCTCGCGAAGAGGCCGAACTCCGTGCCGGCGTACAGTAGCTGAGGGCGGGCGGCGTCCTCGCGCACGACCTTGACCGGGCCGTCCGCGGGCAGGTCGCCGGCGATCGCCTGCCACGTCCGCCCCAGGTCGCTCGTCCGGTAGGCCAGCGGGCGGTATTCGCCCGCCCGATGGGCATCGACGGCCAGGTACGCGACCTTGGCATCCGCATGACCGGGCTCGATGCGGCTGATCCATTGTCCCCGCGCGGGCGCGGGCACGTTCGCGGACAAATCGGTCCAGTTGGCCCCGCCGTTCTCCGTCACCCAGAGCTTTCCGTCGTCGGTGCCCGCCCACAGCAGCCCCTTCGCGACCGGCGATTCCGCCAGCGCGTAGACGACCCCGAAGGTCTCCGCCCCGCTGCCCACGGTGATGGTCTTCGCGGGATCCTGGGTCGAGAGGTCGGGGCTGATGGCCCGCCAGTGCTCGGCGCGCGCGCGCAGCTCGAACACGCGGTTCCCGGCCAGATAGAGGACATCCGGATCGTGGGCGCTGCCGATGAGCGGCGTGTTCCAGTGGAAACGGAACGCCATCGAGCCCTCCGCCGGCTCCGGCCGCAGGTTCTTCACCTGTCCGTTGCGGAGGTCCATGCGCTGGATGGTGCCCGACTGCGACTCGGAGTACACGACCTGGGGATCGGTCGGGTCGAACACGCAGTAGAAGCCGTCCCCGCCGCCGACAGAGATCCAGTCCGCGTTGACGATCCCGTCCTTCGTGTTCGTGCGGCTGGGACCGACCCAGTTCTGGTTGTCCTGCAGGCCGCCGCAGATGCGATAGGGCATCTGGGTGTCGACGTTGATGCGATAGAACTCGCCGGCGGCCATCTGGCTGAGATGCTCCCAGCCTTCGCCCGCCTTGTAGCTCTGGTACAACCCGCCGTCCGTGCCCAGCAGCAGATGCTTGGGGTCGCGCGCGTCGATGGCAAGCGCGTGGTTGTCGGGATGGACCTTCTCGAACAGATCCTCCCGGAACGAGCGCCCGCCGTCGTCGGAGACGTGGAGGGCGAAGCCGAGGACGTAGACGCGCTTGTCGTTGGCTGGATCCACGCGGATCTGGCTGAAGTAGAAGGGCCGCGGGTCGAGCGGGCTCGTACGGGTCCAGGTCTCGCCGCCGTCGTCGGAGCGGAAGACGCCGCCTCGGCGGCTGCGCACCTCGTCGATCGTCCCGCCCGCCTCCTCGCTCTGCACGATGGCGTAGACGACCTTCGGGTCCTTGGCATGCACGGCCAGGCCGATGCGGCCACTGCCCGGCGGGAGGCCGCCTCCGAGCTTGCGCCAGGTGGTGCCACCGTCGGTGGTCTTGAAGATACCCCCCAGGTCCTTTCCGTCCGTCGCGGCCGGACCGGCCGTGAAGGACCAGGGAGTGCGGCGGCGCGCGTAAAGGGCGGCGTAGAGCACCTGCGGGTTCGACGGGTCGATGACGAGGTCGCCTCCGCCCACGCGATCGCCATACGGCGCGGGCGCGGCCAGCACGGCCTTCCATGTCTGGCCACCGTCCGTCGTCTTGTAGACCCCGCGCTCGCTGCTCGGCGTCCAGAGGTCGCCCGCCACCGCCACCCAGGCCGTCTCCGGCTGGTTAGGATGCACCACGATGCGCGCGATGGCCTTGCTGCTCGCGAGGCCCGCTTGCGTCCAGTTGGCTCCCGCGTCCGTCGACCGGTAGACACCGTTGCCCCATGCCGAGCTGTTGCGATCGTTCGCCTCGCCCGTCCCGAGCCATACCACCTTCGGATTCGAGGGCGCGACCGCCACCGCGCCCGTCGATGCGACCGCCTCGTGCTCGAACACGCCCTTGAAGCTGCCGCCGCTGTCCGTAGTCTTCATGAGCCCGCCCGTGGCCAGCGCGACGTAGAACGTATGGGGATCGGCGGGATCGAACGCGATCTCGGAGACGCGTCCGCCCATGACCGCGGGCCCGATCTCGCGCGCCTTGAGGGTCTTCAAAGCCGCGGGCGTGATCAGCGGCGCCGGACTCGGCCCCGGAGCGGGGGACACCGGCCGGCGGCCCTGGGCGGAGGCCGCGGACACGAGCAGGACGGAAGCAGCGAGAAAAGCCGCGGTTCGGAGCATGGAGGGAAGTCTATTCCACGGGTGGCCGGACCGGCGCGTCGCCTCGGCGTCCTCTTGATATAATCCCGCTTTCGCGTGTCGCGAGCCCTCGCCCTGAAGCGGAGCCACGGAGAGCAACCTGGATGAAAGACCTGCTCGACATCCTTCAAGCGATGGCGGAGAACAAGGGGCGGACGGACAAACCGCTCGAGTTGTTCCTGGACATGTCGGAGCGGGTCGTGAAGTACGTCGCCGGGGCCTTCGGGGCCAAGATGGACGAAGTGGCGATCCTGCTCTTGACCACGGACTCGCGCCATCTGCGCTTCGTCGCCCCGCGCAAGTTCGCGGATCTCGGCACGATCCCCGTCACGAAGCGCGACTCCATCGCCGTCAACATCTTCGGCCGCAAGACGGGCGAGGCCACGAACAACGTGCCCATGGTCAAGCACGTCGCGTTCTTCGAGAGCGTGAAGCTGCGCGACCGTGCCGTTCCCATCCAGAAGATGATCACGGTGCCCATCCTGCAGGGCGAGGATGCGATCGGCGTGGCCCAGATCAGCCGCAAGGGCGAGAACGCGGCCGAGGCGGGACCGGACTTCACGGCCGCCGACGTCCGCAAGGCGCAGGACATCTTCAAGGCGGTCGCCCGGTTTCTCATGGCCGCGCGGCCAGAACGGTTCTAGGCCGGCGCCGAGCTGCTTGTGGCAGCCGTCCTATTCCAATCCCGTCCGGATGTAGCCGCTGTCGTCGCCCACGAACGAGCGCGGGCCGGGACTGGCGGGAACGGCCGTGATCCGGAAGCCGTCCTCCTCGATCGCCAGGTCGAAGCGATACCCCTTCCGCTGGAAGGAAGTCGCCGCGTAGGGCACGTCGAGTCCGAAGCCTGAGGAGCGCGCCATCTCCGCCAGCGTGCCGTAGCGGCCAGTCGCCTTCTTGTGGACCTCTTCGCGGTCCATGACGTGGCGCAGCGTGGCCACCGCGGGCCGCTCACCCACGCCCAGGTCGCGTGGACTGCGCTCGCGCTGGGCGAACCGGCGATTGGTGCCGAAGCCGCCGGACCCGCGCTGCCAGCCTTGCCGGGTGTTGTAGGCATCCGCGGCACGATTGCCGGCTTCCCGGCCGTCTCCAGGGGCGGCTTCCTCGTCGAGGTAGCGGAAGCGCGAATCGGCCGCGCGCGTGGGGGACTCCGCGACCCCTGCGGGCGGCGGTGCCACCTCGCCGGTGCCGGCCGCGGCCGCGCCGCCGGCCGATCGCGACGGCGGCGCCGCGCCTGCGGGTCGCACGCCCGGTCCGCGGCCGGATGCCGCGTTTCCGGCGGAGTTGCTCGTTGTCGCCCCGGTGGGCGGTCCGGCCGCCGCTTCCGGCACCGCGGCGGGCGTGGTCTCGCCCGGCGCCGCCGCGACGGTGGCGGGCGGAACCGTCGAGGTCGCGACTCCGGCCGTCGCTCCCGCCGTGCCGCTGATGCCGCCCGCGGCAGTGGGTTGCGGCGCGCGCCGGCCGAGCACGTACCAACCGGCCGCCCCGACGCCCAGGAGGAGGACCAGCGCGCCGACCGCGACGCCGACCAGCACGCCCGTGTTGGATTTCGTCGGCGCCGGGACCGCGGCGGGCGCGACACGCCCGCTGGCGGCGGCGGAGGGCGGAGGCGGGGGGGAGCGCCGCGGCGGTGCGGGAGCGGCCGCCGGCGAAACCACGGTGGCCGGTCCCACGTTCGACGTCTCGAGCGCGCCCTGCAGCGTCGGGGGGGCGTTGATGGTCGGCGGCGTCGCCGGGAGCTTCATTCCCGGCGCCGTCGCCAGCTCCGCCTGGCGGAGGGTCGGCGTCGACCCCGGCCGCGTGAGGGCGAGGAGGTCGTCCGCCAGGTCCCGGCCCGTCTGGTACCGCATCTCCGGTGTCTTGGCCAGCGACTTGGCCAGGATGCGGACGATCTCGTCGGGGAAGGTCGGGTCGAACTCGCGGATCGGCGGCGGCTCCTCCGTGATGATCTTGAAGATCAGGCCGGTGATGGAGTCGCCGCGAAACGCCTTCTTGCCCGCCAGCATCTCGTAGAGCACGGCGCCGACGGCGAACAGGTCGCTGCGCCCGTCGAGGGCCGCGCCCCGCGCCTGCTCCGGGCTCATGTACGACGGCGTGCCCAGCAGACTCCCTGTCATGGTGAGGTGCTCGCCGGAGTCCGTCACCTTGGCGATGCCGAAGTCGGTGACCTTCACGCGGTCGCCCGCCTCGATCATGATGTTCGCGGGCTTGATGTCGCGGTGGACGACGTTGTTGCGGTGGGCGAAGTCCAGCGCGTCCGCCACCTGCGCGGCCAGGCTGGCCGCGCGCTCGATGGGCAGACGCCCCGCGCTCGCGATGACGCGGTCGAGGCCGACGCCGTCGATGAACTCCATGGCGAGGTAGCTCATGCCGCTACTCTCGCCGACGTCGTAGATGGTGACGATGTTCGGATGCTTGAGCTGGGCGGAGACCTGCGCCTCGACCTTGAAGCGGTTGATCAGCTCGTCCAGGCTCGTTCCGGCCGCGGCCAGGCCCTCGAGGCGGATGGTCTTGATGGCCACCATGCGGCCGAGGATCTTGTCCTTGGCCTTGTAGACGGTGCCGAACGCACCCGCGCCCAGCTTCTTGACGACCTGGTAACGGCCGGCGATCTCGGACGGCTCCGGGACCGGAGCCCTCTGCTCACTCACCTCGGGGACCTCTCGCCTAGCCCGGGGGCCAGCCCAGCTTGCGGCCGCCCACCAGGTGCAGGTGGATGTGGTAGACGCTGTAGCCGGCGTCCTCGCCGTAGTTGAAGACCAGGCGGAACCCGCGGTCCGCCAGGCCCTCCGCGCGCGCGAGGTCGGTGGCACGTCGCACCAGGCTGCCCATCAACTCGTCGTCGGCCGGGGTCAGGTCGAGCACGCTCGTGATGTGGCGTTTGGGGATGACGAGGATGTGGATGGGCCCCTGAGGGTTGATGTCGTGGCAGGCGAGCACGGCGTCGTCCTGGTAGGCAATGCGGGCGGGGATTCGGCCGGCCACGATCTCGCAGAACAGGCACGACACGATTTCCGAGTGTACACGAAATCCCGCTGGCCGCCCGCGTCGCGACGGGGGTCACGCCGGTTACCGCCGTCGGCCGATCTCTTCGTCGAGGGCGGGGAGGAACTTCTCGATCAGCCGGGCGTCCTCGCCGAAATCCCATGGCAGCGACCGGCTGTGCGCGGCCACGCTCAGGCGCGTACGCGCGCCCAGTCGCTGGATGCGGATGGTGATGTCGTGGTCGGTGGGCAGGACGTGGCCGCGGGCCTTGGCCTTGACCTCGCTGCCGCCCGGACCCCGGCCGGCGCCGACGAACTGCCAACCCAGGCGGTCCAGGGTGGCCTTGACCGCACGGCTCACCTCGGCCTCGGAGGCGGGATAGTCCCGCGGCTCGAGCTCGGGATACTCGGGGGTCCGTCCCGTCTCGACGGTGTCGAGGTGGGGCCAGCGCAGGACGGCCCAGGCGCCGGCGCCGACGAGGACGGCGAGGACGAGGATGCGCAGGACGCGGTCCATCAGCGCGTGCCGAGGTCGAGCGGGATCTGGGGGGCGCGGGCGCCGGCGATCACCTTGCGGGTGAGGGACGACATGGGCAAGGAGGCCAGCTCGTCCGGTCCCGCCCAGATGAAGCGCTCGGGATCGCGCGGCGGCTCGCGGCGGAGTCGCCCCTCGTAGGCTTCGACGCGGATGCGCCGGAAGGTGATGGCGTGCCGCGCCCGCGCGACGAGCGCGCCCGGCTCCACTTCCAGGCCGTGGCGCGCCCGTACCTCTTCCACGAGGTCGGCCAGGCCGCGGCCTTCGAGCGAGGTCTGCGGCACCTCCCAGAAGCGGCCCATGAGCCGTCCCTCGCTGCGGCGGACCAGGAGGACACGGCCGCGCCGCTCGACCACGACGGCGGCGACGGTCACGTCCACGGGCGCACGCCGGCGCCGGGTCTCCGGCAGATCTTCTTGAATGCCGGCGGCGCGGGCGCGGCAGTCGTCGCGCCAGGGGCAGGCCGGGCAAGCCGGGCGCCGCGGCAGGCAGACCGTGGCCCCCAGCTCCATCAGGGCCTGGTTCCAGTCCCCGGGGGAGTCCCGATCGAGCAGCTCTTCGGCCAGGTTGTAATACGGCCCGTCGCGCATCCACTTCTTGCCGCGCAGGGCGAGCGCTCGGGCGAGCACGCGTCGCACGTTGCCGTCCACCACCGGGAGGGCGGCGCCGTACGCGATGGAGAGGACCGCGCTCGCCGTGTAGAGCCCGACGCCGGGGACGGCGAGGGCGGCCTCGAGCGTCCGCGGGAACACGCTCCCGTGACGGTCCACCACGTGCCGGGCGCCCCGATGCAGGTTGCGGGCGCGATGGTAGTAGCCGAGGCCGGACCAGAGGGCCAGGACGTCCTGCTCCGGCGCTTCCGCGAGCGCGTGAACGTCCGGGAAGCGGGCCAGGAACGCCTCGTAATACGGCTGGACGGCCCGCACCGTGGTCTGCTGCAGCATCACCTCCGACAGCCAGATCGCGTACGGGTCGGAGGTCCGCCGCCAGGGCAGGTCGCGCCGATGACGGCGGTACCAGGCCAGCAGCGGGCGGCGGAGGACGGCCGTCACACCGCGGATCATACAGGAGCGCGTCGTCGCTCGATGGGACGCGCTCCTAATGGGCCCTATGCGATTTGCTCGTGGTCGGTCGCGCGCTGGCCGGAATCGGAACCGCGGTCGATCCGCTCGATGTCCGCGCCGATGCCGCGCAGCTTCTCGTCGATGCGCCAGTACCCGCGGTCGAGGTGGTAGACGCGGTCGATGATCGTCTCCCCCTTGGCCGCCAGCGCTGCCGTCACCAGGCAGGCGGACGCGCGGAGGTCGGTGGCCATCACCTGGGCGCCGTTCAGCGGCGTATGCCCCCTGACCTGGGCCACCCGCCCCTCGACCCGGATGTTCGCGCCCATGCGCTGCAGCTCGGCCACGTGCATGTAGCGGTTCTCGAAGATCGATTCCGTGATCGTGCTGACGCCGTTGGCCAGGGTCATCAGGGCCATGTACTGCGCCTGCATGTCCGTGGGGAAGCCGGGGTGGGGATTCGTGGTCACGTCGGACGGCTTGACCGTGCGCGGGGCGCGCACGCGCAGGTTGTCCGGACCTTCCTCGATGCGGACACCGATCTCACGGAACTTGTCGAGGACCGACCGCAGGTGCGGCGGATGGCAGTTGCGGATCTCGATCTCCCCCCCGGCCATGGCGACCGCGGCCACGAAGGTGCCGGTCTCGATGCGGTCGGGGATCACCGTGTGCTCGGCGCCGTGGAGACGATCCACGCCTTCGATGCGGATGGTGGACCCGCCCGCGCCCTGGACGCGCGCTCCCATCTTCACGAGGAGGTCGGCGAGGTCCACGATCTCGGGCTCGCAGGCCGCGTTGCGGAGGATCGTCTCGCCCTCGGCCAGGGAGGCGGCCATCATGATGTTCTCGGTGCCGGTGACGGTGACGGTGTCGAAGTTGATCTCCGCCCCCCGCAGCCGCTTGGCCTTCGCCTCGACGTAGCCGTGCTCGACCTTGATCTCGGCCCCCATCTTCTCGAGGGCGGCCAGGTGGAGGTCGATCGGACGGTCTCCGATGGCGCAGCCCCCGGGCAGCGAGACCCGGGCGCGCCCTTCGCGCGCCAGCACCGGGCCCAGCACGAGGACGGAGGCGCGCATGGTCTTGACGAGTTCGTAGGTGGCCTCGACGGACGTGAGCCTGGCGGCCTTGAGCTCGACGACGCCGCCCACGCGGATATCCGTCTCGACGCCCATGGCCGAGAGCACGCGCCCCATCGTGCGGATGTCCCGCACCTCGGGCACGTTGCCGAGGATGACCGGCCGGTCGGTCAGGATCGAGGCGCACACGTCCGGCAGGGAGGCGTTCTTCGCTCCCGAGATGCGCACCGTGCCCTCCAGGGCCTTGCCGCCGAGGATGCGGATCTTTTCCATTTGCTACCAGTGTAGTGCCGGACCTTCGGCCAAGTGACCGCCGCCAGGAAGATCGCCTCGGCGAAGGGTCAACCCGTGGGGCGGTGTCCGCTGACGATTCGGGGGATGCCCTGCAGGTCGCGGCGCATCTCGATGGCGGCAAGCCCGGCCCGAGCCATTGCGCGGGCGGCCTGGCCCTGGTCTCTCGCCCCGATCTCCACGAGGACGAATCCACCCGGCCGCACGGTGGCGGCGGCACGTGTCACCAATCGATCGTAGAGGGCGGTCACGCCCTCGGGCGGGACCAATGCCATCCGTGGGTCGTGGACCCGCACCTCGGGTTCGAGCGTGACCCATTCCTCGGCGGACACGTACGGCGGGTTGCTCACGACGAGGTCGACCGCGCCCGCCAGCACCGTGACCGGCTCGAGCAGATCGCCCTCGTGGAAGGTGACCCGCGCGTCGACGCGCAAGCGAGCGGCGTTCCCGCGGGCCACGAGCAAAGCGGCGGGGGACAGCTCGGTTGCGTGCACCTGCGCGTCCGGCCGCTCCGCGGCCAGGGAAAGGGCGATGCAGCCGCTGCCGGTGCCGACGTCGACGACGACCGGCGCCGGGCGATCGCGGATCAGCTCCAATGCCCTCTCGACCAGGACCTCGGTCTCGGGGCGGGGAATGAGCACGTCCGGAGTGACCACGAAATCGTATCGCCAGAAGGCCTGGTGGCCGGTGAGGTGCTGGAGAGGCCGCCGGCGCGCGCGCTCGTCGACGGCGGCGCGGAAGAGGTCTGTCGCCGCCGGAGCCACGTCCTCCGCCGCGCGTGCGATCACGTCGGCGCGCTCCCAGCCGAGAACGTGCCGGAGCAGCAGCTCGGCATCGAGGCGGGCGGTCGCGATGCCGGCCGCCTGCAGGCGCGCGGCGCCCTTCTCGATGAGCCCGGCGACCGTGTCGGACGGCGCGGCTGGCGTTTCCTTGCCGCTCGTCTAGGCCGCGCCCGGCCGCGACACCTTGAGCTTCTCGGCCTGGGAGTGCGCGATCAGCGAGTTGACGATCTCGCCGAGGTCGCCGTCGAGGACTTCCTGCAGCCGATGCAGGGTGAGGCCGATGCGGTGGTCGGTCACCCGCGCCTGCTGGAAGTTGTAGGTGCGGATCTTCTCGCTGCGGTCGCCGGAGCCCACCTGGCTCTTGCGCTCGCTCGCGATCTGGCTCTGCTGCTCCTCCAGCGCGACCTCGTAGAGGCGCGCGCGCAGGACCTTCATGGCCTTCTCGCGGTTCTTGATCTGGCTCTTCTCGTCCTGGCAGGACACGACGGTGTTGGTCGGCAGGTGGGTGATGCGCACCGCCGAGTAGGTCGTGTTCACGCTCTGCCCGCCCGGCCCGGACGAGCAGAACGTGTCGATGCGCAGGTCCTTGGCTTCGATCTTGACGTCGACTTCCTCCGCCTCCGGCAGGACCGCGACCGTGATCGCGGACGTGTGGATGCGGCCCGACGATTCGGTGGCGGGCACGCGCTGCACGCGATGGACGCCGCTCTCGTAGCGCAGCTTCGAGTAGACGCGGTCGCCTTCGACGAGCGCGATGACTTCCTTGATGCCGCCCTGCCCCGCGCGCGTCACCGAGATGACGTCGACCTTCCAGCGCTCGCGCTCGGCGAACCGCGTGTACATCCGGAAGATTTCCGCGGCGAACAGCGCCGCCTCCTCGCCGCCGGTCCCGGCCCGGATCTCGAGCAGCACGTTCTTCTCGTCGTTGGGGTCCTTGGGGATGAGGAGGGGGGGGATCTCGGCGTCGAGGGTGTCGCGCTTCGCTTCCAGCGCGCGCAGCTCCTCGTGCACCATCTCCTTCATCTCGGCGTCGGACTCGCCGCGCACCATTTCCTGGATCTTCGAGATCTCACCCAGGGCGGCCTTGTAGGCCCGGTAGCGCTCGACGATGGGGGTGATCTCCTTCGATTCGCGGGCCAGGCGCTGGAAGGCGGACGGATCCCGCGCGATGTCGGGATCCGACATCTTCGCTTCGACCTCGCCGAAGCGCGACTCGATGTCGCGCAGTTTCTGGAAAGTGATCGCGTCCATTCTCGATTCAGGGGGGTCGTCACCTGCGATCGGACCCCCCTACGCCCTTCGGGCTACCCCCCACACGCTCGCTCGCGGCGGAGCCGCTCGCTTGCTGCTTGTGGTTCGAGCCCCACGTCGGAGGAGGTATTCATCACGTTTGCACCCCCCTGCGCCTTCGGCTACCCCCCCCTGACGCTCAGTCGCGAGTAAATCGCTCCTTCGCTGCTTGTGGGTCGAGCCTCACGTCGGACGGCATAGACAGAAGACCCCGGAGCCCGCGCGAGCGGGCGGCCGGGGTCGACGGGGCGTCGCTACGCCTTGGAGGGAGTGGAGGGAGCCGCCGCCGCCGCCGCGGGTGCTTCCTTCTTCTTGCCCCACTTCCGCGTGTACTTCTCGATCTGGCCCGCGGAGTCGATGAGGCGCTGCTTGCCCGTGAAGAACGGGTGGCAGTTCGAGCAGATCTCCAGCCGCAGCTCCTGCCCCTTGGTCGAGCGCGTCGTCCAGGTGGTCCCACACGCGCAGTGGACGTTGACCGTGACGTAATCCGGATGAATGCCTGGCTTCATGACCTCTCCGCCCGGCGGCAGAGACGCGCCGGTTCTTGGCGTGCGGCCCCGGGCCGCAGCGGTAACCGCCAATAGTACCAGTTCGGCCCGCTCCCCTCAAGGGGACGCGGTAACCTCTCCTCATGCTCAAGGTGACGCTCGCCGTCGCTGCCCTGGCCGTCGCCGCGGCGCCGTTGGCCGCGCAAGGCGCCCCCTCCGACCACCGTTACGAGGTGACCCTCGTCTTTGGCGCGTCCCTCCTTTCCGCGCAGAGCAATTCCGCGCAGCCGCTGCCCTTCGACTCCCTCCAGACGTTCGAGGCCCTGCTTCTGGTGGGCACGCCGCGTCGGCTGCTGCCCTCGACGATCGAGGCCCACGACCGCATGGGGGCGAGCTTCCTCCAGGGCTTCCAGGTCGCGCGGCGGGTGGCGCGGCGCGGATGGCTCGAAGGCGAGTTCCTGATCGCGCCCGCCCACACGCGCCGCCGCACGACATCCTTCCGCTGCCCGGCCGAGGTGTGTGCCCTCGCCGGCCTCTCGAGGCTGGGCGATGCCCTGGCCAGCGAAGAACGCGTGGCCGCCTATCACTACGGGCTGGGGTTCGCCTACGAGCTCGCGCGGGGGGAGGTCCGCCCCTTCCTGTCCGTGGGTGCCGGCGCCGTCACCTACGACGTCCCCGGCGAGGGCGGCACTTCCTTCGCGTTCGAGGTCGGAGCGGGTGCGCGCCTCTCCTTCGGCGAGCGTATCGGCGGGCGGATCGAGGTCGTGGACCGCGTCGTGCCCGATCACTTCCTCAGCGGCACCACCGAGCACGACGTACACGTTCGGGCCGGGGCCGTGTTCCGCCTCCGCTGACCTTGGGCCGCGGCGCGATCGCGGTCCCGGGTGCGCTCAGCGGCCGCCGTCACGCAGGACGGGATAGAACTGCACGAACACGCTATCGCGCGCCGCGTGCTGGCGGTGGCACTCGAAACAGGCGGCGCGCGGGAACGCGGTGGCGGAGGCCCTGGAGCCGTCGCCGAAGCTGTAATACGCCCAGCCCTCGGGGAAGCGCGTGGAGTCCTTGACCGCGGCCTCCACCGCCACCCGCCGTCCTTCGAAGAGTCCACGGCGGCTGGGTGCCACCTTCTGCGCGGCCTCGTGCAGCTCGAGCACGAGGACCGTGCCTTCCGGGAAACGGCCGGTACGACGGAAGGCGGCGTAGGACTCCGGTCGCAGATACACGTGGTGGAATTCCCCCGGCCCGTCCTCGCGTGCGCCCTCCGCGTACGAGAGCCCGAGCGACGCGCCCACGAAACGTCCATTCCTGGGAGCCCTCCGGTCGCCGTAACGCGCCCTCCGCGTCGTACACCGGGGCACCGGTCGACGCCGCACCGCTCTCCGCCGCCGCCTCCGGGACGCGCGCCCCGTCGGAGCGTGGGGCGAGGAGGGCCACGAACCCGACGAGCGCGACGAGTCGGTCTCGACCGCGTGCCGGCCTGGTCACGTCAGGCCTGGGCACGGAGCGCGGTCATGGGGCTGACCGCGGTGGCCCGCCGGGCGGGGAGGAAACAGGCGGCGGCGGCCGCCGCCACCAGGACGATCGCGGACCCGACGTAGCACAGGGGATCGTTGGCGCCGATGCCGAAGAGGAGGCCCGAGACCAGCCGCGAGAGGGCCAGTGAGGCCGCGATGCCGAGGGCGAGCCCGGCGGCCACCGAAAACATCCCTTCGCGCAAGACCATCGTGATGATGCGTCCGCGGTCCGCGCCCAGCGCCATGCGAATGCCGATCTCCTGGGTGCGCCGGCTGACCGAGTACGCGATGAGCCCGCTGAGGCCGGCGGCGGTGATCACCAGGGCCAGCAGCGCAAACATCCCGAGCAGGACCGACATGAGGCGCGGGGACGAGAGCGTCTCGCTGCGGATGTCGGCCAGCGTGCGCACGTCCGTGATCGCGGCCTGGGGATCGGAGCGCCGGCCCGCCGCGCGCACCGTCTCCGCGGCGTGGGCGGGATCGTCGAGTGTCCGCACGAACAGCATGTACGCGTAGCCGGGGAACTCACGGAAGGGGAGGTACACGGTGTCGGTGTACTCGGCGTCCAGAGCCTGCTGGCGCACGTCGCCCACCACTCCGACGATGGTGCGCCAGGTGCGGCCGCCGTCGCTGGAGAGGCGGCGCCCGATCGGATCCTCGTTCTTCCAGTGCCGCCGGGCCAGGCGGTCGTTGACGATGACGGCGCCCTCCGCGCCCTTGCGGTCCCTGTCCTCGAAGGCGCGGCCGCGCAGCACGGGCACGCCCAGGGATTCGAAATAGGAAGGGCTCACCCCGATGAACGTGCCCTTGGGCGGCGGTCCTGTGACCTCGCCGCGCCCCTCGATGATGAAGGTCCCGTCGTTGCGGAACTGGTTGTTCAGCGGGAACGTCCAGGCCGCGCCCACCGCGACCACGCCCGCACGCGGGCGGATCTCGTCCTCCATCGACCGGTTGAAGGCGGCGACCTTGTCCGCGTCGATCCGGTGCTCCGCGTCCCCGTAGGTCGTGAAGTTGAGGTTGACGCGCGCGGAGAGCACGCGCTCGCCGTGGAAGCCGGCGTCGACGTGGCGCAGGTTCTGGAAGCTGCGCAGGGTGAGGGAGGCCCCGATCAGCAGCACGAAGGACAGGGCGAGCTGCCAGGCCACGAGACCGGTCCGCATCCGATGCTTGCGCCGGTCGCCCGTGGTGCGGCCGCTCTCCGCGACCAGCGTTTCCGCGATCCGCTCCCGGCCGGGCAGGCCGGGCAGGGCTCCGGCCAGGATCCCGGTCAGCACCGACGTCACGAGCGTGAAGAGCAGGACGGAGCCGTCGATCTGCACCTCGCCCGCGCGCGGAGTGAGGCGGGCGGCGAAGGTCGTGAGGAGGCCGCGGGCGGCAAAGGCCAGGACGAGGCCGAGGACGCCACCGGCCAGGGCCACGATCGTGCTCTCGGTGAGGAGCTGCCGCAGGAGGCGTGCGCGTCCGGCGCCGAGCGCGGAACGGATGGCCAGCTCGCGGCTGCGCTCGAGCAGGCGGGCCAGGGTGAGGTTGGCCACGTTGGCGCAGGCGATGAGGAGCACGAGGGCGACGGTGGCGAGCAGGACGAGGAACAGCGGCCGCGCCCCGCGCACCAGGTCCTCCTTCAGGGGGCTGAGCTGGACGTGCGGCTGGGCTTCGCGCGCGAACGCGTCCGGGTAGGAGGCGCGCAGGCGCTGGGAGACGGCGTCCAGGTCCGCCTGGGCCTGGGCGACGGAGAAGCCGGGAGCCACGCGTCCGAATGCGCTCAGGAGACGGCCGCGGCGGTTGTCGACCAGGCGAGCCCGGAAGGGACACGCGGTCGCCGGCATGTAGACGTCGTTCTCCTGCGGGTACTGCGGAATTGGCGGCAGCACGCCGACCACGGTGTGCACGCGGTCGTTCATCTCGAAACGGCGGCCGACGATGGAGGCGTCGCCGCCGAGCTTGCGCCAGTACTCGTGGCTGAGGATCAGGACGGCGTCCGCACCCTCTCTCTCGTCGTCCGAGCGGAAGGAGCGGCCCAGAACCGGCCTCACCTCCAGAACATCGAAGAAGTTCCAGGACACGACCCCTGCGCGCACGCGCCGCGGGTCGCCGCCGCCCAGCAGCGTGAAGTCCATGGAGTGGTACTCGACGAAGCCGTCGAGGGTGCGGGCCATGGTCCGGTAGTCCTTCACTTCGAGCGGAGAGAAGCGGAGGTCGGGCTGCCCGGCATGCGCGTCGGGCTGCCGGACGACGACGAGCTGCTCGCCGCGCGCGTAGGGAAGGGGCTTGAGGAGCACGCCGTTCACCAGGCTGAACACGGCCGTGTTGGCCCCGATGCCGAGGCCGAGGGTGAGCACGACCGCTGCCGTGAAGCCCGGGCTCCGGCGCAGGCCGCGCAGGCCGTAGCGCACGTCCTGGCCCAGGACCTCCAGGAAGCGGCCGGCCCACGACTCGCGGCAGTCCTCCTTGGCCTGGTCCTCGCCGCCGAAGCTGAGGAGCGCCGCGCGCCGCGCCTCCGCCGGAGGCAGGCCGCGGCCCACGTTCGCTGCCGTCTCCAGGTCGATGTGATGGCGTACCTCGGCCTCGAGGTCGGTCTCCCGGCGCTGCCGCGCGAACGGGGCGCGCAGCGCGCGCGACGCCTTGGCCAATGGCTTCATGGCTCCTCCCCGGATCACGTCGTCTGAAGGACGCGCCCGACGGCTCCGGCCAGGCGCTTCCAGTTCTCGGTCTCCGCTTCCAGCTGCCGCTGGCCCGTGCGGGTCAAGCGGTAGAACTTCGCCTTGCGGTTGTTCTCGGAAGAGCCCCACTCGGCCGCGATCCAGCCTTCCTCCTCCAGCCGGTGGAGGGCCGGATAGAGCGAGCCCTGGTTCACGCGCAGCACGTCCTGCGAGACCTGCTGGATGCGCTGGGCGATGCCCCAGCCGTGCATGGCGCCCGGAACGAGCGTCTTGAGGATCAGGACGTCCAGAGTTCCCTGGAGTAGATCGATGTTCGGTCGATTCATGAAGCGTCCCCCTAGACGATCGACAGGAAGATAGACGGACTCCTGTAGGATGTCAAGGGGGCGCAGTCTGAACCAAGAAGAAAGCCGGTAAAAGATGACCGGCCGACCTGGCCACAGCGTCTATTCTGTTAACCGAGTCGATCGGCCTGGGTTATCAGATTAGAGGTTTGTGGCCAGGTCGGTCTGTCATCAGCCGGTCGGCTTTGTTACGCCGTTGCTGGGACTCGTGGCGCCGCGGCGGCACTGCCTGGCTGCGCCGCGCGCCGCTCGCCGACCTGCTGTCTCCACATCGCGTAGTAGAGACCCTTCTCCTCCAGCAACTCTTCGTGCTTGCCATCCTCTACTATGTGTCCCCTCTCCAACACATATATTCGATGCGCGTGCATGACCGTCGAAAGCCTATGCGCGATGAGTATCGTGATCGCGTCGCCACTCGTGGCGACCTCGCGGATGGTGAGGCTGATGTCTTCCTCGGTGAGCGAATCCAATGAAGACGTCGCCTCGTCGAACACGAGGAGGTGGGGACGGCGTAGCAGCGCCCGCGCGATGGCCAGGCGCTGGCGCTCGCCGCCCGAGACCTTGACTCCGCCCTCGCCGATCACGGTGTCGAGGCCGCGCGATGCCCGCGCCAGCAGCGACTGGCAGGCGGCCTGGCTGAGCACCTCGAGGATCTCGTCGTCCGTGGCGTCCGGACGCACGAAGAGCAGGTTCTCGCGGATGGTCCCGGAGAAGAGCTGGGTGTCCTGCGTGACCAGGCCCAGGCGCTCGCGCAGCCGGTCGAGGTCGACGACGTCCTCGGGATGGCCGTTGTAGAGGATCTGCCCGGACTGCGGGTGATACAGCCCGACCAGGAGCTTGACCAGCGTCGTCTTGCCCGCGCCGGACGGGCCGACGAAGGCGATGGTTTCGCCGCGCCGGACGGAGAAGGTCACGTGCTCGAGCGCGGGGCCGGAGGCGGTCAGATGGGAGAAGCTCACCGACTCGAACCCGAGGTCGCGCAGCGGGTCGACGACCACCGGATGCTCGGGCCGCTTCTCCGCCGCGATGGACAGGATGGCCTGGTACTGCGCGAGGCTCGCCTCCGTCTCCCGGAAGATCGCGATCACGTCCCCCACCTGCTGGAGAGGCCCGAAGATGAAGAAGGAATAGATCCAGAGCGAGAAGAACTGGCCGACGGAGATCCGCTGCGTGTAGATGAGGTACAGCATCAGGCCGAGGATCGACGTGCGCAGGGCGTTGACGGCGGTGCCCTGGATGAAGCTGAGGCTGCGGAGGTAGCGCACCTTGCGCAGCTCGAGGGCGAGGATCTTGTCCGTGGTGGCGTTGAGCCGGCGCACCTCCTGGGCGGCGAGGCCGAGGCTCTTGACCAGCTCGATGTTCCGCAGGGACTCCGTGGTGGAGCCGGCCAGGGCCGCCGTCTCCTTCACGATCGCGGATTGCACGGTCTTGATCTTCTTGCTGAGGGTCGAGCTGAGCAGGGCGAGGGCGGGGACGCAGAGGAAGTACGCGGGGGCGATGATCCAGTGCACGCTCAGGGCGTACACGGTGACGAAGACGATGCCGACCAGGGTCGTGAACAGGATGTCGATGGAGGCCTTGATCAGCCGCTCGACGTCCGTGCGCACCTTCTGCAGCTTGCCCAGCGTCTCCCCGCTGCGCTGGTCCTCGAAGACCTGGTAGGGCACGGCCAGGGTGTGGCGGATCCCGTCCGCGTAGAGCTGGGCCCCCAGGCGCTGCGTGATCACGCTGATGAAGTAGTCCTGGAAGTTCTTGGCCACGCGCGACACGAAGGCCACGCCCACCGCCGCCAGCAGCAGCAGCCCGGCCCCGCGCAGGAACGCCCCCGTGCTGTACTCGCGGAAGCGCATCGCGTAGCTGTCGATGACGTGACGGAAGATCAGCGGATCGAGCAGCGAGAAGATCTGGTTCACCGCGGCCAGGACCAGGGCCAGCGCGACGAGCCCCCAGTACTGGCGCAGGTAGGACCAGAGCAGCTTCATCGCCGCCAGGGCACGAAGAGCTGGGGTGCCGCGGTCGAGGTCGGGGTGGCCTTCCCGTGGGCGATGGCCTCGAAGAACGTCTGCGAGATCAGCCGGTACCCGGCGTCGTTCGGGTGCACGTGGTCGGAGAAGAGCTTGGTGATGTCGCCCTGGCCGAGGAAGGACTTCTCCACGTCCACCAGGAAGGCGCCCTGCTCGCGCCCCATCGGGCGCACCAGGTTGTTCACGTCCGCCACCCACTTGTTCCGGCTCTCCGGGTTCAGGGCCGGGTTCGAGGGTGGGATGGTCGCGAGGAAGGGCAGGCTGCGGAACGCCTTCACGGCCTGCACGATCAAGCGCAGGTTGTCCACGGTGTGGCAATTCGGGTTGTCCTGGCACTCGGGCGCGTTCCAGTCGTTGGTGCCGTAGAGGATCAGCGTGTAGGCGGGGTGGCTGTTGAGATTGCGCTTCACGCGCTCGACGCCTTCGAAGCTGTTCGTGGAATCGGCGCCGCGGTTGTTGACGAAAGCGCCCCCGAAGTGCGCGGCCAGGCGCCCCTGCAGGTCCGCGGGATAGCCGCCCGCCGTGCCCCCGTCGCCGCGCGTGATGCTGTCCCCGAACGCCATGTAGGCGTTGGTCTGATTGTCGGCGATGGGCAGGGTGAGGCCGACCATGACCTGCCCGCCCTCCGGGAGCGAGACCTGCACGGGCATGGCGGCCTGCTCGACGGCGTAGAACGGGGGCAGGGTGTCCGCGCGCACGGTGAGGGTCTGGGCGCCGGCGGGGACGCCCGTGACCACCGCGCGCCCGGTCGTCTTCTCCGAGCGCGCCGACCGGCCGCCGATGCTGACCTCCACGTCGGGGATGCGGATGGCCTCGTCCCCGTCCACGCGCCCGTTCTGGTTCTCGTCGTAGTAGAGGGTGGCCACCACGGTGGCGCCGGGCACCGTGGACGGAGACGGCTGAGACGTGGGGCCGGACGGAGAACCGCCTCCGCAGGCGGAGAGGGCAAGGAGCAGGGTGACGGAGGGAACGCGGGGAATCCTGATCATGTAAACGAGTCATCTTACACGCGCTCGGCCCGCGTTAGAATCGCGCGGCCGCGGCTGTAACGCACGAGGCTGTCGCGCGTCCCGCGTCAGGTGCGCGCGGCCTTTGACCTCACCCGGGGACACGAGTCCCGCGCCCTCTTCTCCGCTTCTCCTGGATGCAGCCGAACTTACGGCGTGGCCTGCCCGTTGCAATCGCCCCGCGCGGGAGCGGGCGAACCATGGGGATCTGGGGCTCGAACGTGGTGGTCGTGGACGACGACTTCGACACGCTCGAACTGATCCGGGTTCTCCTCCGGGCTCAGGGCGCCCAGGTGGTCGGTGTGAGCACGCCGGGCGAGGCGCTCACCACCGTGATCGGCGTGATGCCCGAGGTCCTGCTCGTCGACATCGCGATGCCCGGGGAGGACGGACTCTCGCTCATCCGCAAGGTGCGGACGCTCTCGCCGGAGAAGGGCGGCCGCATTCCCGCCGCGACACTCACTGCTTGCCCCGGCGTTCCCGAGCGCCTGGCCGAGTGGCGGCGCGCCGGGTTCCAACGGCACGTGCCGAAGCCGCTCGCGCCGGACGATCTGATCGCGATCGTGGACGAGCTGGCCGGCCGGGTCGTCGAGCGCCGCACGAGCGTGCTCCTGCCGGCCGCCCTGCCGACGGACGTGCGCCGCGAGCGCCGTCGCGAGCAGCGCGACGTCCTGCTCTGCGGAGGCGACCAACTCGTTGAACGCCGAGGATGAGGCAACCTTTGACAACCGAGGCTCGTCTTAGAGAGCGGAGGTTGCAATGGGTCGACTGATCGCCGTACTCGCTCTGGCCGGGGCGGCCGCCTTCGCCGCACGCCCGGCATCCAATACCCACGCTCGCTTGGCCGCTCCCGCGCCCGCCGTGGCCGAGCGCGCCGCCGATGTCGTCGTCGCGCAGGCCGAAAAGGATTTCGCCCGCCGACAGGCCGAGCTCGGGCTGGTGGGGGCCGCGCCCCTGTTCGGCGCGGAGGGACTGCCGAAGCCGACGCGCTGACCCGGGTCGGTCGGGTTTCTCCCGCGGGCTGGTGGGACACTAGCCTCGGGAGGAGCCCCATGAGAGACCTCACCGCGCGACGCGTCACCCTGGCCGTCGCCGCCGTCCTCACCACCGCCATCAGTGCCGGCGCCGAGCCCGCGCCCGCGGGCGCCGCGAAACGGGCGTTCGCCGTGGCGGACTTCTATCGGCTCCGGCCGGTGCTCGAGCCGGCGATCTCGCCCGACGGGCGCACGATCGTGTACACGGTCACGAGCCGCGACCTCGGGCACGCGAAGCAGACGGTCCATCTGTGGCGCGTCGATGCGGACGGGACCCACGCGCGCGCGCTGACCGCCGGCGACACGACCAACCAGCAGCCGACGTTCTCACCCGACGGCGGCCGCCTGGCCTTCCTGTCCACGCGCTCGAGCGAATCGCAGGTGTGGATCCTGCCCCTCGGCGGCGGTGAGCCGGAGCAGAAGACCTGGTTTCCGGGCGGCGTCGGCGAGTTCCTCTTCTCGCCGGACGGCCGCCGCCTGGTGGCCGCCACCGACGTCTATCCGGAATGCGGCGCGGACGCGGCCTGCAACAAGAAGAGGGATGACGCACGGCAATCGGGCGCGCTGAAGGCGCACCTCGCGGACACTCTCTTCTACCGCCACTGGACGCGGTGGGGAGAGGGGAAGCGGACGCATCTCCTCTTGTTCGATCTCGAGGCGTCGAAGGACGCGCCTTCGGCCGTCCGTGACCTCACGCCCGGCGAGTTCGACGCGCCCGTGTCCGAGGTGGGCGGCCATGGCGGTTTCGCGCTCTCACCGGACGGAAAGGAGCTGGCCTTCGCGTCGAATCGCGCCCCCGATCCGGCGTCGTCCACCAATTCCGACCTCTGGGTCGTCCCGGTGAACGGCCGTCCGGAGGAGTTGCGCGCGCCCCGGAACATCACCGCCGACAACGAGGCCTGGGATGGCTCGCCGCGCTACTCGCCGGACGGGCGCTTCCTGGCCTACCGCACGCAGCGCATCCCGCGCTACGAGTCGGATCGGTTCCGCATCGCTCTCTACGACCGCCAGGCCGGGCGGAGCCGCATCCTCACCGAGAGCTTCGATTACTGGGTGACCGACCTCGCGTGGTCCGCAGGCTCGCGGCGGCTGTATTTCCCGGCCGACGTGAAGGGCCGCACCCCCCTGCACGAGATCGACGTGGCGGGCGGACAGATCCGCGTGCTCAGCGGCGTCGGCACCCTGGACGCCTTCAAGATCGCGGCCGACGACCGCTTCGCGGTGCTGGCGCGCCGCCGCGTCGGCGAGCCCTGGGAGCTGTACCGGCTGGACCTGGCGCGGCCGGGAGACGGCGCGGGCACGCGCATCACCGGCCACAACGCCGCCGTCGCGAGCGAGGTCGACATCCGGCCCGCCGAGGAGATGTGGGTGGAGGCGGCGGACGGAGCGCGCATCCAGGTGTTCATCGTGAAGCCGCACGGCTTCGACCCGACCCGCAAGTACCCGCTCATCCTGAACGTCCACGGCGGCCCGCAGCAGCAGTGGACGGACGCGCTGCGCGGCGACTGGCAGGTCTACCCGGGCGCGGGCTATGTCGTCGCGTTCGCGAACCCGCGCGGCTCGACCGGGTTCGGGCAGGCCTTCACCGCCGCCATTTCGAAGGATTGGAACGGGAAGGCGATGGACGACATCGCGCGGGTCACGGAGGCGGTGGCCGCGCTACCGTACGTCGATGCCGAGCGCCTGGGTGCGATGGGATGGTCCTGGGGCGGCTACGCGATGATGTGGCTCGAGGGGCACTCGACGCGCTTCAAGGCCCTGGCCTCGATGATGGGGGTGTACGACCTGCGCGCCATGTACTCTGCGACCGACGAGCTGTGGTTCCCGGAGTGGGACCTGGCCGGGCCGCCCTGGGAGCAGCCGGACCTCTACCGCCGGCTTTCACCCTCGGAGTCCGTGACGAGCTTCAAGACGCCCTGCCTGGTCCTCACCGGCGAGCGCGACTTCCGCGTGCCCTACACGCAGTCGCTCGAGTTCTTCACCGACCTCCAGAAGATGCACGTGCCGTCGCGGCTGATCGTGTACGAGCGCGCCGGCCACTGGCCGTCGTGGCACGAGATGGCGCTCTATTACGCCGCCCATCTCGACTGGTTCCACCGGTGGCTGGGAGGCGCGGCGGCGCCCTGGGACCCGAAGGCGATCGTGGACGGCGCGGGGGTGCCCGCACGGCCACTCGCCGAGCGCTGAGGAGACCCGCCCTTCAGCGCTTGCGGACCTTGCCCGCGCCGCTGTCGCCGCTGGGCGGCCGGTCCTCGGCGTCGATCGCCCGCAGGGCGCTGAGGGCTTCCTCGTTGCGGGGAGCGAGCTGGAGCACCTTGCGGTACATCGCGGCCGCCCGCGCGCGGAGCTGGGCTCCGCGATAGAGCTCGCCCAGGACGAGGTAGGGCTCGGGGGCGTCCGGCGCCTCGCGCACCACCTGGCCCAGGACCTCCTCCGCGCGGTGCCGCCACTTCGGGTTCTTCATGTAGGCCCGGGCCAGCATCACGCGCGCGCGCCGGCTGGCCGTCGCCTCCAGCCGCGGGATCGCGCCCTCCAGGATCTGGATCGCGTCCCAGTACTTCTCCTCTCCCATCAGGCGCTGCGCCTTGGCGAGCTCGGTCGCCGCCAGTTTCTCGTCGACGGCCGGATCGGGAGGGGCGGGCGGAGGAGCAGTCGCGGCGACGGTGGGCCCGGCCGCCGGCGGCGGAGGCTCGGGTCGCGGGGCGCGCCGCGCCTGGAACGAGGTCTCGTACCGCTGGCGCGAGGTCGGATTGCGCAGGATCTCGTAGGCCTCGCTCAGGCGGATGAAGACGGCGCTGCGCTTCTCGCGCAGGTCTTCCAGCGACGAGTCGAGCGGCGCGTCCGGATGGTACGGGCGGGCCAGACGGAAGTACGCGTCCTTGACCTCGTCGGCGGTCGCGGCGCGGGTGATGCCGAGGATCTCGAAGTGGTCCCTCGAGCGCAGGCTGTCGTGGAGATCCTGGATCTCGCGCCTCCGGGCGTCGGCCGCGGCCCGGCGCGTGGCTTCCGACGCCGCCCGATCGGTCTTGGGCGGGGGAGGAGGTGACGGCGTGGCCGGCGCCGCGGCCGCGGGCGGCGCGACCGCGGGAGGCGGCGGGGGCGCGGAGGCGGCCGGAGCGACGACGGACGGAGGTGGGCTGGGTGCGGCCGCGGCGAAGCCGGAGCCGGGCGCGTGCCGCGTGCCTGAGCGCGGCGAGCTGCGCGCGGCGGGGGCTCGGTATTCGACGGCGCCCGTGCAGAGCAGCGCGAAGAGGCTCCGTTCCGTGTCTTCCGCCGGGAGCGGAGTCAGGTGGAAGACCTCGCGCGCGGTCAGCGTCCCGTCCACGCGGGAGAGGACGAAGCCGTCGGTGGGAGTGAGGGTGAGCTTCTGGGCCCCCAGCATGGGATGCGAGGCGGGCGCGATCACGCGGTCGATGTCGCCGAGGACCGCGGTCACGATCGCCGGCTCCTGGATGCGGCGAGCCGCTTCCAGGATCATCTCGCCGGGGGCGACCCGCGACTGCAGCTCCTCCTCGAGGAACGTGTCCTCGCCCAGCTCCTCGAACGAGAACTTCACGTCCGGCATCTCGGTGACGTTGAACAGCACCTCGCGCACGTGCAGCTTGATCGAGCTCTCCAGCTCCTCCTTGGCCATGAGGCCCATGGAGTCGAGCACCGTACCCAGCTTCTTGCGCTCGGAGAGGACGATGACCCGCGCGCGGTCGAGGTCCTGCTGGGCGAGAAGGCCGTAGCGGACGAGCACGTCGCCCAGATGCTCGCCCTCGACGTCGCTCGTGGCGTGGAGGATCTGGCCCTTGAGGAAGCGCAGGCTGCGCCACTGCTTGGGCCGGGTGAAATGCAGGTGACCCGTGCGACCGCCGACGTAGATGTCCCGCATGAGCTGGAACAGCGGGCCGGGGTCCACGATGGCCCGCGGCGTCTCAGGGGCGGGCGCGGGGCGCGGAGGCAAGACGGACGTCGGCGGGATGGGGACCGCCTCCGGCGCGCGCGCCGGAGCCACGGGAGCCGGAGCGGAGGGGGTCACCGCCGGCATCGGCCGCAGGCCCAGCCCCGCCGCGAAAGGCCGCAGCGCGTCCGCGAACTCGGTTGCGTTCTGGTAGCGCGCGGCCGCGTCCTTGGCGAGGGCCTTGGCGAGGATGGGGATGAGGGCGCGGTATTCGGGCGTGTACGGGAAGTCGAAGGCGGGATCGTCGTGGGTGATCTTGTAGAAGATCGCCATGATCCCTTCCGCGTGGAACGGCCGCGTGCCCCGCACGAGCTCGTAGAGCATCGCGCCCGTGCTGAAGAGGTCGCTGCGTCCGTCCACGACCTCGCCCCGCACCTGCTCCGGCGACATGTACTCGGCGGTGCCCACCACCATCCCCGTGCTCGTGATGTTGCCCATCGCGAAGCGGGCGACGCCGAAATCCATGATCTTCACTCCGCCTTCGTCGGTGAGGAACACGTTGGCGGGCTTGATGTCGCGGTGGACGATCCCGACCTTGTGCGCGTGGGCCAGGCCCTCCAGCACCGAGACCACGATCGACACCTTGCGTTCCAGGGTGAGGGGCGGCGTGGCCCGCATGGAGTGGAACAGGTCGTTCCCGCCGAGGAACTCCATGGCAATGTAGGGGGAGCCGTCGGAGTGGTACCCCAGGTCGAAGACGGTCACGACGTTGGGGTGCATCATGCGCGCGACCGCGCGCGCTTCGCGCTCGAAGCGGTGCTTCTGCTCCGGATCGCGCGCGATCTGGGGCAGCATCACCTTGAGGGCGACGTCCCGCTCGAGCAGCGGGTCGTGGGCGTGGTAGACGACGCCCATGGCCCCGGAGCCGAGGCGTCCCAGGATGTCGTACTTGCCGACACGAGGAGGGAAGTCGGAGGCGGGGGCCTCCGGTTGCAGCTCCGGCGTCACTTCTTCGGGATCCGAGCTCAAGCCAGTGGGTTCAACGGAGGCCGGGGGAATTAGAGGCTAGAGGCCGGGGGGTGTCAAGGATGCCGAACACGTCCGGAGCGCCAGGCGTCCCGGGGACGCCCGGCGCGAGGCCGTGCCGCTACTCTCGCACGACCTTCTTGTGGGTCTTGCGGTCGTAAACCGTCCCCGCGGCCCCGCCGACGAGCCCTCCGACGAGCGCGCCCTTCTTGCCGCCGACGAGTGCGCCGATGCCCGCGCCGCCGATGGCGGAACCTCCGATGATCTCCGCGCTGTGCTTCTTGGACCGCTTGTGGACGTAGTAGCGCGGGCGCGCGGCGACGGTGCGAGTGCGGGAGACGACGCGGTCACGGTAGACGACGCGTTCGCGCACGGGCGCGGCCACCAAGGGGACGGCCACCGCACCGGAGCCGGCGAAGGCCTGGGCCGGCGGGACGGCGGCGACGGGAGCGGGGGCCGCGGGATCGACATAAGACCCGGGAACGGGAGTGGCCGGCGCGACCGCCGCGGGCTGGGAGGCCCGGGTCGTCGAGGAATAGTGTGCCACTGCGCCGAGGCCGGCCAGGGCCAGCACTCCGGCGCCGATGGCAACGTTGCGTGAAATCATTGCGGTTCTCCTTTTACAAATTACAAAGGGAGCGGGCGCGGGCCAGCCCCGCCCCTTGCGTAGGAGAGTGAAGAGCAAGAGCGGTGCCAGCGCCAGCGGCCACCATCGAGGCCGGTGGCGGCGCAAGCGGCCACCATCGAGGCCGGTGGCTGTCAGCGCGATTCGAAAGTGAGCGACATCAAGGTCCCGTCCGCGCCGTCGGGCGAGGCCGAGGGAGCCGGGACCGGCCGATAGCGCGCCGTCACCGCTTCGTGCAGCGGTCCGCACGTGAACGTCCCCTCGAGCTGGGCTCCATCACGGCCGTACAGGAACACGCTGGTGGCGGAGGGCGCCTCCAGGCGCAGCGGCGCGCCCGCGCCCGCGACCACGAAGCGCAGCACGCCGCGGGGCCGGCAGTCGAGGGCGAGGAGCGTGCCTTTGAGCTCGGCCGTGCCCGCCGTCAACCTCTCGAGTCGCGAGAGCAGGTGCTGGCTGAGGAACCGGTCGACGTCGTCGCGCGCCATCGCCCCCGTGCGCAGGAGCGCGGCCCTTGCCGCCGTGAAGTCGTTCTTCCGCGCATACAGGGCGGCCAGGGTGAGGCCGAGGTCGGCGCGCGCGGGATCGCGGGCGAGAGCGACCAGGACCTGCGCGATCCGCACATCGTAGGGCTGTGGGCGCAGCCGGGCGAGCAGCTCGCAGGCATCGGCCAGCTGCGGATCGAGGGTCAGGGCCCGCTCGAGGGCCGCCACCGCCTCCGCCTCGCGTTCGGGAGAGAGCACTTCGCCGCGCGCCGACGTCTCGCGCACGAGCAGCTCCGCGTAACGAGAGAGCGCCACCGCATCCGCGGGATCGGCGGCGAGGGCGAGGGCGACCTCGCGCCGCGCCTCTTCCCATCGCCCCTGGCGCACGGCGGCGTGGGCGAGCGCGGCATGGGCGGGGCCGAAGCGCGGATCGCTTTCGACGGCGCGCTCGAGGTGCCGCCGCGCCTCCGGGAGGCGCCCCGCGTGAAGGAGGAGGTCGCCCAGCCGGAACTCCACCTCGGCGCGCCGCGGGGCCTCGCTCTCGACGGTGACGTCACCGTCCAGGCCGGAGGTGTCGAAGCGGCCTACGGGCAGCGGAGCGGCGACGTAGGCGGCCAGCAGTCCCTCCGCCGCGTCCGGGTTCGCGCCGAAGGCGGAGGCGAATGCGCGGGCCGGCTCCACTCCGGCCGTGATCGCGGAGAGGAAGGCTTGCAGGTCCGCGGGGGCGGTCGGGCCACGGCCGAAGACGATCCAGTGCGCGAGGGCCCACGACTGCGAATAGAAGATCCCGCGCTCGCCACCCTCGTTGTACAGGGGGGACGAGCCGTCCACCTGCAGCAGGCGCGCGAGGGGCAGGGGCTTCTCGCGCTGGAGCCGCCGCAGGTGGTCGGGGGCGGGGAGGCCCACGAGCGCCTCCGCGTCGGCGGCCGTCCAGCGGGAGAAGACCTCGGCCAGTCCCTCCGACAGCCACAGGGGCTGCGCGCTCAGGGTCCGGTTCAGGACGACGTGCGCGTACTCGTGGAAGAGGGTCTCGCTTGCCTCCGGGCGATCGGAGCCGAGGCTGGCCGCGATGTAGTCGCGGTCCGATCCCGCCTGGAAGTATCCCTCGACGTCCTGGGGCCGGCCGCGATAGACGGGCCTCAGCGGCGCGAACGAGTCCTGGCCGCGGAACGCGACGACGACGGTGGGCGGATCGGCGCCCCCGGGCGTACGGCCGAGCACCGCGGCCATGA
>WNGB01008658.1_pt1 | contig 28039 bp, 23 predicted proteins | sample 5400681 | NCBI WGS metagenome assembly WNGB01 (sample SAMN13153367, study PRJNA577476) | soil metagenome | isolation source: 115 cm soil or saprolite under grassland replicate 2 | place: USA:California | collected 2016-06-15
TCGACGCGACGAGCGCGGACGGGCTTTCGTGCTCTTCCCAGGCGCGGACGTCGGCGCCGACCTGGATCTGCTCGAGGGCGCGCGCCTTCTCGAACGCGGGCGTCACCCAGGCCGGATCGCCCTCGCGCGTGACCACGGCGCCGAAGAAGCGCTCGCTGAGGCCCCACTCCGCGCCCGTGAAGTACTCGAGACCGGTACCCGAGGCGAGCACGATCGCGTCGAGGTCCTGGCCGCCCATCAAGGCCTGGGCGCGGGCGATGCGGGCGCGGCGCTCGTCGAGCGTGATGGGCAAGGCGCCGTCCGTGAAGGGCCGGAGGGCGTCGATGGCGGCGGGCACCTCGTCGGACGGGGCGGGGGACTGCGCGCGCGCGAGGCGTGGGGCCAGCGCCCCCACGACCGATCCCACCGAGAGATGGAGGACCTGGCGACGGGAGAGCGTCATGGCGGCTATGGTACCCTCGTCCGTTCATGGGTCGCCGCGCCGGCCGGCTGCTCGTCACAGCCTTCCTCCTCCTGGCCGGCGCCGCGGCGGCGCCCGCGGCCTCGTTTCCCCCCGAGCTGCGCTTCCGCAGCCTCTCCACCGACCGCGTCATCGTGCACTTCCACCAGGGCCTGGAGGCGATGGCGCGGCGGGCCGCCGCCCTGGCCACGGAGATCCTGGAGCGCCACGAAGCCCGCTACGGCGTCCACGTCGGCCGCGTGAACCTCGTCCTCGCCGACGTCGACGACGACCCCAACGGGTTCGCCTCGCCGCTGCCCTATCCGCTCGTGCACGTGCGCGCGGTCGCCCCCGACGGCAGCGAGGACTTCGGCAACTACGACGACTGGCTCCGCCTCGTGCTCACCCACGAGCTGTTGCACATCGTGCACCTCGACGAGGCGCGCGGGGTGATGCGCGTGGGGCGCAAGGTGCTGGGCCGCGCGCCGTTCCTCTTCCCCAATGCCTCGACGCCGACCTGGATGGTCGAGGGCCTGGCCACCTACGAGGAAACGCAGGGGACCGCGTTCGGCCGCGGCCGCAACCCGGACGTGCGCATGGTCCTGCGCATGGCGGCGCTGGAGGAGGACTTCTTGCGCGAGGATGGCGCGGTGGCCGGCCTGGACCGCTGGCCGGGCGGGCAAGGCGCGTACTTCTTCGGCGAGGCCTTCCTGGCCGATCTCGCCGCCCGCGCCAGCCCCACGGTGCTGCCGGACCTGGCCCGCGTCCACTCCGGACGCGTGCTGCCCTTCCTGGACGAGTACACCGCGCGCAAGGTCACCGGCTCCACGTTCCACGCCCTCTGGACGCAGTGGCGGCTCTCGATGCAGGCCGCCTTCGATCAGGAGGCGGAGGCCATCCGGGCACGAGGGATCACGTCCTCGCGCGCCCTCACGACGCGCGGCATCCGCCAGACCGGCCCGAGGTTCAGCCCCGACGGACGCTGGATCGCCTTCACGGATCGCGACCTGACGCACTTCCGGTCCATTCACGTCGTTCGCCGGGAGGGCGGCGGCGAGCGGGAGGTCGTCAGGCGCAACGGCGGATCCTCCCTGGCCTGGACTCCGGACGGGCAGGCCCTGGTCTACGAGGAGCCCGAGAACTTCCGGCTCTTCCGCGTGCGCTACGACTTGCGGGTGTTCGACCTGGCTACGCGCAAGGCGCGGTGGATCACCCGCGGCGTGCGCGCGCATGATCCGGACGTGGCGCCGGACGGCCGCACCGTCGTCTTCGTTCGCCAGGAAGGCGACCGCAGCGACCTCGCCCTCGTCGCCCTGGACGGCACGGGCTTGCGCGACCTCACGCACTCGGAAGCGGAAACGCAGTGGAGCGCGCCGCGTTGGAGCCCGGCGGGGGATGCCCTGGTGGCCTCGCGCTGGCTGCCCGGAGGCGCGCTCGACATCGTGCGCGTCGACCCCGTCTCGGGCGAGACGACGCCCCTCACCCGGGATCGCGCCAAGGACGTCGAGCCGGCGTGGACGCCGGACGGCACCCAGGTGATCTTTCGCTCCGACCGCGATCGCGTGTCGAACCTGTACGCGGTGCGGGTGGCGGACGGCGCCTTGTTCCGTGTCACGAACGTCCTCGGCGGCGCCTTCACGCCGGACGTCTCCGCGGACGGACGGGAGATCACGTTCGCGGACTACAGCGCGCGCGGCTACGACGTTCACGTCATGGCCTTCGACCCCGCCACCCTCGCGCCGGCCGACCCTTTCGTGGATCCCTACCCGGCGGCCCCCGCCGAGCCGCCGCCCGTGAGCGGGCCCGACCGTCCCTATCGGCCCGCCTCGCTGGTCCTCCCTCGCTTCTGGACGCCCTATCTGGACCGAACCTCGCGCGAGACCAGGATCGGCGCGGTCACCGGCGGGACGGATGCGCTCTTCCGGCACGCCTGGGTGGCGGACGCGCACTACGGGACGGGGACGGATCGCGCCGGCGGCCGTCTCTTCTATCAATACGACCGGTTCTGGCCCACCTTCACGCTGGCCGCGGAGGACAAGAGCGACCTCGCGACGAAAGGCTTCACGCACGAACGCGAGATGACGGTGCGTGCGACGCTGCCCCTGCACCGCTCGCTGCGCGCCGCGCACAGCATCAGCCTGGCCTGGCGGCGGCGGCGCGAGACGCTCGAGGACGCGGACAAGCCCGATCGGGTGGACCTCGGCGGCATCGAGGCCGCGTGGAGCATCAGCACGGCGAAGGTATTCCCCTTCTCGATCTCGCCCGTCGAGGGCTATCGCCTGCGCGTCGCCTACGTCAAGGAGGCTCCGGGCCTGGGCAGCGAGGTCTCGCTCGGAAAAGTGGTGGCGGACGGGCGCGTCTACTCGCGCCTGTGGCGGGACAACGATGCCCTGGCGCTTCACCTCGCCGGCGGGTTCACCGTGGGACAGGCCGGCTTCGAAAAGTCGTTCGCGGTCGGAGGATTTCCGGACGGGGTACTGTTCGACGTGGTCGGCACGAACCACGCCGTCCTGCGCGGCTATGCGGATGATGCCTTCGTCGGCCGCCGCTTCGTGGATGCCAACGTCGAATATCGTTTCCCGCTCGCGCACCCGCAGCGCGGGTACCGGCTGCTGCCCGTGTTCGTGCGCCATCTCCACGGCACCGTGTTCGCGGACGCCGGCAACGCGTGGAGCGGGGATTTCCGGTGGGGAGACCTCAAGACGGCGGCGGGCGCCGCCCTGGGCGCGGATCTCACCCTCGGCCACGCCTTGCCCCTCACGGTCTCCGTCGGGCTGGCGCGCGGCTTCGACGATCGTGGCGAGACGCGCGCCTACTTCCGGGCCGGCCTCGCCTTCTGAGGCCACCGGATCCGCGCCCCGCATCCCTCACTTTTCCTGCTCCGCCTTCCAACGCTCCAGCCTCTCGATCTGCTCTGGCGTGCGCGGGAAGCAATAGCGATAGAGGGCGCCACCGGGCGCGGTGACCAGCGTCTGCACGCGGCCGCGGTAGTCGTCCCGCAGATGCCAGGTGATGGGCTTGTTGGCATTCTCGCTGAGATGCGTGAAGTACATCCACGTGCAGGGGTCGGCCGCCCGCGCGATGCGGCGCGCTTCGTTGGCCGCCCAGCCCTCGTCCACGTTCGCCGCCACGTAGTTCGGCCAGCGCCATTGCCGCCCGGAGGCGATCCCGAGCAGCTCCTGGCGCCCCCGCACGTGGTAGACGAGGTCGGATCCCTCGTCGACGACCGGATGCCTGCGGCTGGGCGCGTTCTCGAAGGAGGGGCCGTTGCTGGCCGCGCGCGCATAGAAGTCCAGGCGGTTGCGATCGGGTTTGAGCCAATTCGTGGTGTAGAAGAGCCACGACGGGATGCCGCGCGCGGCGACGTACACCGCCTCTCCCGAGGCCGGGCGCTCGCGGAAGGCCGCGACGAGGGTCCTCGCGTCCTCTCCCTGCGGTGGATCCTTCGCCTCGGCCAGGCGGGCCCTGGCCAGGGGCGCCAGGGCGAGCAGTCCCGCCGCCACGAGCAACGCGGGCCGCGCGTGCGGGCGCGCACGGGACGCGATCCACGAGAGGGCGCCCGCCGCCATCAGGATGAGAAGCGGGGCGACGAACACCATCATCCGCGGGACCCCCAACGGGTAGCGCCGCAGCGCGGAGGCGGCCGTCACCAGCACCAGCGGAAGCGCCACCAGGACGGCGATCGCCGATCCGGCGCGGCGCGCGATGGCGATCAGCCCTCCGGCCAGGGCCAGGGCCGTGATCCCCAGCGCCCAGTCGGGCAGGCTCGGGATGTGCGAGCCGATGCCCGCGAAGGAGGGCCAGACGCTGCCGCGCAGCGCCCGCAGCGCCCGGCCCGCGAAGCCCGGACCCGGAAACAGGAACGCCTGGTCGTAGCCTTGTTGCTGGTGCGGATTCCGGGCGGCCGCCCGGTAGATTCCGAGATACAGCGCGACCAGCGTAACGGCCCAGGCGAGCCCGCAGGCGGCGATCCAGCGGAGCCTGGCTCGACGCTCAACCGGCTCCAGGGCCAGCGCGGCCAGTGACGCGGGCAGCACGAAGGCGGCCGGTATTGAGAGGAGGAGGCCCAGCACCCCGGAGGAGAGAAGAAGGGTCCAGCGGCCCGTGGTCGGACGATCACGGACCGCGAGCGTGGCCGCGAGAGAGGCGACGGTCACGAAGGCGTCGGAGCCGTAGGGCTTGGCCTCGTTCGCGTAGAAGACCAGCGTCGGGGACAGGCCCGCGAGCGCGATCGCGGCCAGGCTGCCGGCCGGGCCCAGCCAGCGGTAGGCCACGAGCCCGAGGAGGGGCGGAAGGGCCAGGGCCGCCAGCATGGGCCACGCGCGCAGCGCCATCTCGTTCGTGCCCGCCGCCCCGATGGCCAGGCGTTCGAGCCAGAGGAACAGGGGAGGCGCGATCTGGTTGTAGTCCAGCGGCCGCAGCAGCTGGCCCAGCGAGCGCGAGGCGATGTTGAGGGCGAGCATCGACTCGTCGAGCCAGAGGGAGCGGGCGGCGAAGAACTGGACCAGCCGGAAGCAGGTCCCGGCGGCCAGGAGCGCGCCCCAGAGGGTCCAGAATGCGGCCCGCTGGGCTCGGCCGTCGAAATCGCGCGCGCTCACGGGGCGGAGTGTCCGTGCACCCAGGAGATCAACGCGGGCCAGGATATCATCGGCGACTTCGAGGTCCGCGGAGACTGATTTGAGAGATTCCAGCTCGGGTCGTGCCCCTTCTGGTGCTGCCGTCATTCCGGGCAGGCCTCTCATCCGGAGGCCTGCCCGGAAACCGGCTCACCGCCTTCGCTAACGGGAAGGCGGGGGCGGGGACGGCTGGGGGGCCGGAGCTTCCGCGGGCGCCGGGGCTTCGGTCGCCGCCGGAGCCTCGGGGGCCGGAGCGGGCTTGGCCGCCGCGGGCGCGCTCGGCCGGCCATCGCCATTCAGTCGGAAGTTGACCGTCACCGTCATGATGACGGGGACCGGAGTCCCGTTGAGGAGCGTCGGGCTGTAGTGCCACTGTTTTACGGCGTCGAGGGCCGCACCGTCGAGCAGCGGAATTCCACGCAGCACCTTCACGTCGGTGACGCGGCCCTGCTCGCTGATCGTCGCCTCCAGGATCACCGTACCCTCGACGCGCGCCTGCTTCGCCATCGGCGGATAAACGGGCGCGACGTTGTTGAGCTTGGAGGGCGCGTGGATCTTCCCGCCCACGCGGACCGGTCCGCTCGGTGTGGCCGGCGGCTCTTCCTTCGGTACGCCACCGACGACGCCACCAACCACGCCGCCCAGGGTGCCGCCCGGGACGCCGCCGATGGTGCCGCCGATCACGCCGCCTTCCGTCCCACCCGTCACGCCGCCTTGAACGCCACCGACCTCGCCGCCCGGCTCACCCGGCCCGGCGTCGAGACCCGTGGCCGGCTCCGGCTGGGGGATCTCCTTTGGTACTTCGATGGGCGCGGTGAACTTCGGCTCTTCTTCCACGACCGGCTTGGGTTGCTCGACCTTCGGCGCGGTCACTTGCTTCGGCGCAGAGGCCGCGGGCGGAGGCGGTGGAGGAGGAGGCGGTGGAGGGGGTGGCGCCGCTTCCACCAGGTAGGCGCGGACGGCGTTGCTCATCACGGGATCGGGGAGATCCCCGAAGCTCAGCAACGGCACGACGAGCACCGCCGTCAGCACGAGGAGATGAATTCCGATGGAGACGGGCAGCGTCAGCTTGCGCTTGGTCCGTCCGCCGGCCTTGCTCTCGAGCAGGGTGTCGAAGAACTTGTACGGCATCCGGTGACCTCGCTATCTCGGCAGGAATGAGTGCCGAAAAAAGCCATCAATGAATGACGGGCGATCCATGAACGCGCCACGTGGCGCTCTCGCCCCGGTACTGCGAGATCCATGCCATTGAAGGCCGGGATAGCGACTAATGAGGAATCCCGAAACCGTAGTAAAGAAAGGACATCGCGGCGAGAACCCAGGCCCCGGGCCGCACCTCGCGCGCCCGCCCGGCGGCAAGCTTGACAATGGGATGGAGAGCGAGCCCGGCGGTCAGACCGTTCGCGATGTTGTACGTGAACACGAGCAGGGCGATGGTTGCGAACGCGGGGACGAGCTCCGTCATGTCGTCGTAGGCGATGTGGCGCGCGGACGCGAGCATGAGCAGGCCCACGACGACCAGCGCGGGCGCATACGCGTAGCGCAGGGACTGCAGCGGCTCCACCAGCGGAATGAAGAAGAGAGACGCCAGGAAGAGGACGCCCGTCGTGACCGCGGCCAGCCCGGTCCGCGCGCCGTCGCGGATTCCGGTCGCCGATTCGATGTACGCGCGCGCGGTCGACGTGCCCAAGAGGCCGCTCAGCATGCAGGTCGCGGCGTCGACCATCATCGGCTGCTCGATCTCGGTGAGGTTGCCCTCCTCGTCGAGCAGGCCGGCCGCAGACCCCAGGGCGAAGAGCGTGCCCAGGGTGTCGAGGAATCCCATCAGGAAGAGCGTGAGCAGCACCGGCAGCAGGCGGGGCTGGAGGACGCCGAGCAGATCGAGATGCAGCGCCACCGGGGCCAGGCTGTAGTCGCCGCGAAAGGGAATCGCGAACGCGGCCTGGGGCGCCGTGCCCAGGCCCAGTGCGATCCCCGCGGCGGCGGTGGCGGCCATGCCCAGGAGGATCGCCCCCCGGATCCCGCGCTGCAGCAGGACGGCCATGAGGACGAAGCCCGCCACCGCCAGCAGCACGTGCGGCTCGCGGACGTCGCCCAGCTTCAGCGGCGCGCCCGGCGGCAGCAGGATGCCGGCCGGGGAGACGGCCAGCGCGCCCGGAGGCAGGCCCGTCACGAAGCTGGTCACGATGCCGCTCTCGTACAGGCCGATCAAGGCGAGGAACAATCCGATCCCGACGGCGAAGCTGTGCTTCAGGCTCGGGGAGATGGCGGCGGCGAGCCAGGGACGCACGCGCAGGAGCGTGATGATCGCGAAGAGCAGGCCGCCCCAGAAGACGGCGCCCAATCGCTGCGTCCACGTGATCCCGAGCGCGGCCAGCCCGAAGGCGATGAACGCGTTCTCGCCCATGTAAGGCGCGACCGCAAAGGGGCGGTTCGCGTAGAGGCCCATGGCGATCGAGCCGAAGGCGGCGGCCAGGATCGTGGCCACCGTGCTGGGCCCGCTCGGCAATCCGGCGAAGGCGAGGATCGCGGGATTGACCACGATGATGTACGCCATCGTGGTGAAGGTCGTGATGCCACCGAGGATCTCCGTGCGCACGGTGGCGCCACGCTTCTCCATTTCGAAGAAATCGGCCGGCACGGCGGCGATGGTACTCTTCTGCCCGCCAGATCTGAGACAGCCAACGTCCATGCGCCTCCGCTCGGCCTGCATCAACGTCGGTCTCTCGTTCGTGGTGATTGCCGTCACCCTGCTCGTGATGGAAGGGGTGGCGCGAGCGTTGATTACCGGACGCGGGAGGGGCAAGGAACAGAACGAGTTCGCGCAGTACCAGATTCACGACCCTGTCCTGGGCTGGCGGGACAAGCCGAACGCGCGGGTCTTCTTCCGCCGGCGCGAGTACGAGGTGGAGCTGAGGACCAACGCCCAGGGGTTGCGTGACCGTGAGCGCAGCTACGAAGGCTCGGCGTTTCGGGTGCTCGCCCTCGGGGATTCTTTCCCCGAGGCCTATAGCGTGCCCCTGGAGCAGAGCGTGACCCAGGTGCTCGAGAAGAGGCTGACGGCGCCCGCCTGTCCAATCGAAGTCATCAATGGTGGGGTCGCGGGTTATAGCACCGATCAGGAGTATCTCGCCTATCGGCAGGAAGGGGTGCGGTACCATCCCCAGGTCGTCGTGCTCTTTTTCTTCTACAACGACGTTCTCGCCACCCTCAGCAGCTTCGAATACGGCCGCCCCAAACCCGTCCTGGACTTCCGGCCCATGCATCCCCTTGTCGCCAACGAGCCCGTCCCTCCGCCTCCCCCTCCGCCCGCGCCGTCGACCCGCAGGCGGAAGGCTGAAGTCCGCTCCGCCCTCTGGGTATGGATCAAGGAACGGCTCCAACGCAGGCCCAGTGTCTACAACAGGCTGGCGAAGCTTGGGCTCTTTCGGCCCATCCGCCCGGTGTACCCGCCAGACGAGCTGAACGTCTTTTGGCGCCGCGCGCCTCCCGCGGTCGACCGTGCCTGGGCTCAGGTCGACCGCATTCTGGGGGCCCTGGCCAGAGAGACGGCGGCGCACGACGCACGCTTCCTGGTGGCGTACGTCCCCAGCCGCTTCGAGGTGAGCGATCGCGACCTGGAAGTGACACGCGCCTGGTACGGGCTCGACGAGGCGAGCTGGGGCCGAGCCTCCGTCCTACGCCGCCTCAAGGGCATCGCGTCCGCGCGCGGCTTCCCCGTGCTGGACCTCACGGCCGCCCTGCGCAAGGTGGACCATCCGTTGCGAGGTCCGTACTACGAATACGACGGCCACTGGAACGCGATCGGCCACCGGACGGCCGCGGCCACGATCGCCGAGTGGCTCGCCGTCCAGGGCTGGCTCCCTCCCTGCGCCGCGAAGAGGCGATGACGGAGAGCGGCGATCGGCGCCAGTCCTCTTAGCGCTTCCGCACCGTGACCGACCCGCTGAGCGTGTGGATGGAGACGCTGGCCCCGCCGCCGCCGGTGGAGAACTCCAGCTCCTTCTCCGACGTGTAGTGGCTCACCGGCTTCGCGGTGGGGCCGAAAGCGTTCTCGACCGACCCGCTGAACGTCGAGATCGAGAAGTCCGCGGCCACGTTGGCGGGCAGGGCCAGGGTGACGGAGCCGCTGACCGTCTCCGATTGGAAAGTGGCGCCGGAGGCCAGCCCGCCTTCGAACGACAGGGATCCCGAAACCGTCTCCAGATGCGCGCGCACGAAGGAGCCGCCGCTGACCTCGAGGCGGCCGTTGACGGTGGAGGCCTCCAGGTCGCCGCTCGCCCCGCGCACGACCACGCTGCCGTTCACGGATTCCGCCTTGGTGTGCGTGCTCGCGCCCGACACCTGCACCGCCCCGTTGACGCTTTCAGCCGCGATCTCGCGCGCCTGGCCGCTGACGGTGATGCTCCCGTTGACCGTCTCCGCGCTCACCGTCCCGCTCACGCCTTCGACGGTGATGGAGCCGGCGAAGCTCTCGATCTGGAGCCGGCTCTTGGCCGGCACGTGGACCTCGAGCGAGGAGACGACGCCGTGCGGGTTGCGCTCGGTGTCCACGCCCACGCGGATGCGGCTTCCGGAGCCGGTGAAGTCGAGGCCCGAAGCACCGGCGCCGAGATCCCCGGTCACCATCACCTCGCCGCGCTCCCATCCGATCACGCGGATGGACCCCGCGGGGTTCTCGATCTCGACCAGCGCGTCCGCGGCGGCGCTGCGGCGTGCCTCCACCTTCTGCTCGGCGGCCGCCGGAGAGGGCAGGAGGCCCACGGCCGCGGCCAGGCAGAGGGACAGGAGCGTCTTTCTCGGCATCTTCATCTCCTAGGTTCGATTCAGGCGAACGACGCGCTTGAGCGCATCCACCTTCTTCTGATGGGTCGACGTGAGCAGGTGCGCGAGCTGGCTGTTACCCGGGTCCTTGCGCAGCGCCGCCCGCACCTGGGCCAGGGCGTCGTCGATCGTCTTGAGGTTCGCGTCCAGCACCGCGCGCGTCTCCGGGGCCAGCATCTCCTTCTGGCCCTCGATCGCGGCCATGAGGTCCGCGGTGGCGCGGGCGTACTCGCGCTCGCTGTCGAGAAGCTCCGTCGGGACAGAGCCCGCCGCGATCGGCCGGACGGGTCCCGGGAGACCGCTGGGGACCACGCCCGGCGCCTGCCTCCACGTCCACCATCCGGCGGAGAGCGCGATCACGACCGCGGCCGCGGCGGCGACGCTCATCGGACCGATCCAGCGCGCCAGGCCCGAGGGCGGGACGAGCCGCATCCCTTCCGGCCCGCGGAGGCGGGCCGCGACTTCGGGCCAGAGGTCCGCGGCCGGCTGGATCTCCTCCGGCAGCGCCGCCGCCTCCGCGACGAACGCACGCAGCTGCCGCTCCTCCTGGCCGCACTGGGGGCAACCGCCCACGTGCAGCTCGACCTCCTGGAACTCCGCCTCCGTGAGATCACCGTCCACGTATTCGTCGAGCCGCGCTCGGATTTCTTCGCACTTCATCGGTCGAGTGCCTCCCTGAGCAGCCGCCGGGCCCGGTGGAGCTGCGCCTTGGACGTCCCCGTGGCCACGCCCGTCATCTTCGCGATCTCCTGGTGCTTGTACCCTTCGACGTCGTGCAGCACGAACACGGCGCGCGCGCCCGCGGGCAGGGTCTCGAGCGCGCGGTCGATGTCGACCCCGGCTTCCGGACCCGCCTTCTTCGTCTCCGGCCGTTCGAAGGCGGCCGGGTCGTCCGTACTCATCACGCGCGACGTGCGCCGGCGCCGCGATCGTCGTTCCGACAGCGCCACGTTCACGGTCAACGGATGGAGCCAGGACGACAACGCGCTGTCCCCGCGGAACGACCCGAGCCTCTGCCAGGCCCGGACGAACACGTCCTGCGCCAGCTCCTCGGCGAGGGAGGCGTCCCCCGCCATGCGGTAGCACAGCGCGTAGACGCGGCCGACGTTCGCCCGGTAGAGGACCTCGAAGGCTTCGAGGTCTCCCGCCTGGGCGCGGACTACCAGCGCTCGCTCCTCGGCCCGCCGGTCGGGCGCCGCGTCCGTTATGGCTCTGACCTCATTGCGTGGACTGTGGCCACCATCGGCTTGAGTGGCTACTCTGTGGCCACCATCGGTTCGAGTGGCTACTCTGTGGCCACCATCGGTTTCAGTGGCTACAACCTCGTACGCCGCCGTGAGTTCCACGCCAACCACTGAGACGCCACCCGGGCCCGGGGGGTTTGAACTGGAAATGGCACGGCCATTGCACTAGGCAAGGCATGGCGGCTACCCGCTGTTTCTCATCTCCAGCCCCATTCATACACCGTCTGGTGCTCATGACAGCGGTCGTTCTTGCCGCGGCCTGCGCTCCTGGAAAGAAGGGCCGTCCCGCTCGGCCGGACCGGGCGTCGCAGATCCTGAGAGCGCGCCTGTCCGCGCCCCCGCCGGTGCCGGCCGCCCGTGATGCGAAGGCGGCGGAGACCTGGAGCGCCGTGCGCCGTCTATACGAGACGACCGGCGGGCATCCGCTCTGGCTCGTCGACGGACGCCCGCGCCGGGAGATCGCCGTCCTGCGCGATTCGATCCGGCGCGCCGCCGAAGACGGGCTCAACCCTTCGGACTACGACCTCCGCGCCGCGGACACACTGCAGTCCTCGGGCCGGGGACTCTTCAAGAGGGGCGGAGACCTCGAGCCGCTCATCGACGCCGACGTGCGGCTCTCGTACACCTTCCTCAAGTTCGCCCGCCATCTCGAGCGCGGCCGGGTTCCGCCCGGCCAGGTCGACGCGCATTGGTTCGGGACCCAGCGCGACGAGGATCTCGTGCAGGCGCTCAAGGTCGCGCTGGAGTCCGGCCGGCTCCGCGAGAGCCTGGAGAAGCTCGAGCCCCAGCACGCGCAGTACGCGGCGCTCAAGAAGGTGCTGGCGCGCTATCGCGAGGTGGCGGCCGCGGGCGGTTGGAGCGCCCTCCCCGCGGGATGGACGCCCAGAGCCGGGCGCCCGGATTCCCAGGTCGCCGTCCTGCGTGCGCACCTGGTCGCGACCGGGGACCTGCCTCAGCCCGCGGCGACGCCGGCCACGCCCGTTTTCGAGGCCGCGACCCGGGACGCGCTCAAGCACTTCGAACGGCGTCACGGCCTGGCGCCGGATGGCCGATTGGATCGCGAGGTCCTGGCCGCCTTGAACGTTCCGATCGAGCAGCGGATCCGGCAGATCGAGCTCAACCTCGAGCGATGGCGCTGGCTCCCGGACACCCTCGGCGACCGCTACGTGCTGGTGAACATCCCGACGTTCCACCTCACGGCCGTGGACCACGGCCAGGTGGCGCTCCAGATGCGGGTGGTCACGGGCAAGGCGGACAGCCCGACGCCGATCTTCAGCGACGAGATGACGACCGTCGTCTTCAGCCCCTACTGGAACGTCCCGCCCGACATCGCGCGCGACGAGACGATCCCCGCCGTCATGCGCGACCCGGGTTACCTGGGCCGGAACGACCTCGAAGTCGTGCGCGCGGGGCGTGTCCTCGACCCGTGGGGCGTGGACTGGAGCCGGCCCGGCAAGATCCAGTTCCGCCAGCGGCCCGGGGCCCGCAACGCGCTGGGCGGAGTGAAGTTCATGTTCCCGAACCAGTTCGACGTCTACCTGCACGACACGCCCGCGGACGCGCTCTTCGCGCGCGTCGAGCGCGACTACAGCCACGGCTGCGTGCGTATCGAGAAGCCCTTCGAGATGGCGCAGTGGGTGCTGCAGGACCGTCCGGAGTGGACGCCGGAAAAGATACAGGCGGCCATGAACTCGGGGAGGGAGCAGCACGTGGCGCTCAAGCACCACTTCCCCGTGTACATCGTCTACGAGACGGTCTGGGTCGACGAAGACGGGACGGTCGAGTTCCGCGACGACATCTACGGCCATGACGCGCGGCAGGAGCGGATCCTTCCCGCGAGCCCGATCCCCGGCGCCACCCAGGTCGCTCAGGAGCATCCGGGCCGGAAGGCGAGAGCGACCCTGGAGTCCGTTCGTGCTACGTTCTGAACCCTCATGGCGTCCGCCTGGCCCGAGCTCGACGAGCTCATCCGAGCGCTGGCCGACGTTTGCGCGCTGCCGCGTTCCGAGGAAGAGCCTTCGCTCTCCGAAGCGACGATCGCGGTCGGCAAGGCGACGGCCGATCTGGCGCGGGCCGCGGGCTCGCGCGGGCGGGCCACGGCCGCCGCGCGGGCTCGCGCCGCGAGCTCCATCGAAGAGGCCCGCGCCGCGGTGGAGCACGCCCGCCGGGCCATCGCCGCGTCCGCACGCCGGACGTCGGGGGCCCGCGCCGCCTCCGCGCCGGCCGGCCCGCCCGTCGAGGGACAGGCCGAGGCCACCTGTCCGGCCTGCGGACGCCCCTTCGTCGTCCGTTATCGCGCGGCGATGAAGACGCCGACGGTCGCGTTCCCGGTGGCCTGTCCCCTCGCGAAGTGCGACGGCATCACGAGTGTCGAGTACCCTGCCTCCGCGGTCGATGTGAACGTGGACGCCGTGCCCGCATGAAGGGGGAGCGTCACCGGATGCGCGCGACGCGCCCCGCCGTCGGATAGCGCTCGAACTGCCGCAGGTCGTGCCCCGGCACCACGCGCTCCCGGCTGCCGGCCAGGATGACCATCCGCTCCTGCGCGCGCAGGTTCGCATCGCGATCCCGGGCCGTGAAGGTGGCGCTGGCCGCGTGCGCCTCCAGGTTCCGGTACAGGTAGCAGTTGTCGGAGGCGAGCACGACGGGCGCCTCGCCGTCCACGCGCAGGTACTGCGAGGCGTAGGTGTGGCGGGCTCCGGTATAGGCGCGGATGCCCGGCCGCAGCTCGACGTCGTCGCCGTCCACGAAGCGGAGCCGCCCCTCGGTGTTGATGCGCACGAGGGCGGCGATGTCGTCGGGGTCGATGCCTCCGTGCGTGCCACCCGCCTGCCAGGCTGCCCCGGTGTAGTACGTGAACTCGTCCTTCTGGATCCAGACGGCGGCGCGGGGGAAGAGGTCGATGCCGCCCATGTGATCCCAGTGGGCGTGGGAGATCACGATGTCGGTCACGTCCTCGGGGGCCGTGCCCGCCGCGCGCACCGCCTCGTCCGGCCGCACGTAGTCCGCGATCGTGAACTGCTTCATCCACTTCTCACGGTGGAAGCCGCTGTCGAACAGGATCGTCTTCCCGCCGCCGCGGATCAGCCAGACGACCATCGCGATGTCGATCTTCTCCGTCTCCGGCGCTCCCATCACGAGGTGGCTCAGCGGGAACTGGGGGACGGTGGCGTAGCGAATGGCCTCGATCGAATAGGAAGGAGACGTCGGCGGCGCGAGGGCCATCAGAGCGAGGCCGGTGAGAGCGAGGAGTGACCGCGTGGCGCACAGTGAGACGTCCGCGGCGCGGCGATTCAGCGTGCACCTGGGGACATGGTGTCGCGAGGCAGGGCTCGCATGGCTCTGCGGACCCGAGCCCTCGCTCGCTACGCGCGACCAAGGGCGCCGGCTTTCGCCGCCGCGCCGCGATCGTTCGAGTCCCGTCTCCGTCTCCGTGCCCGTCTCCGTCCGTTTGACGATCCGATGCAGGTATATGCCAGGTCGCCCCTGGAGGAAAATCCGGAGATGGCCAGCAAGGGGCGCGGCTTCCGCGCGGAGACGATCGAGGGCTTCGAGGTCCTCGTCGGCAAGGGCGATGCCGAGAACGACCGGCTGACCTTCCGCGTCGCAGAGCCGCACGACCTCTGGCTCCACGTGGCCGGCCCTCCGGGGAGCCACGTCGTGGTGCGCAACCCCGATCGGCTGCCCGAGCTGCCGCGCACGGTCGTGCAGCGCGCGGCGGAGCTGGCGGCCTGGCACTCGAAGGCTCGCGGCGCGCGCGGCAAGGTCGAGGTGCACGTCTGCCGCGTGTCGGACGTGAGCAAGCCGCCGGGATTCGCCCCGGGCGAGGTGCGGCTTCGGCGTTGGGACGCGATCAAGGTCTACCCGCGCGCGGCGGGCGCGGAAGGCGAGCCCGCCTGAGCTACTGGACGTAGCCGAGGCTGCGGAGCTGCTCCAGCATGTCGCGGTCGAACGCGCTCTCCGCGGGCCGTCCGGCGAAACGGCGGCCGTACGAAGTGACCGTCCGTACCGGATGATCGGCGCGGAACGCGGGGGAGAGCGCGTCCTCGAGCACGCGCCCTTCGAGCTCGCGGCTCGTGGGCAGGCCGGCCAGGTGGAGGACGGTCGGCGCGATGTCGCGTTCGGTGACCGTTCCGAGGTCGCCCGCGCGCACGATTGCGCCCCGCAGCGCGAGCAGTCCCTCCGCCGTGCCGGAGCGACGCGCCATCCGGCCCGGATCGCCGACGAGGACGAGCACGTCCGACGCCGCCATGCCGTCCACCGCCTGCCCGATGAGGCCGTCGGCGAACCGGTAGTACGCGCGCACCGCGTCGAGGCGCGCGTCGAGCCCGGCCAGGTCGGCCCCGCCGGCCTCGCCCACCTGCTGCATGGTCGCGATGTCCAGGCCAGGGAGGTAGATCGCTTCGACGTCGGGCGGCTTGGACCCGCTCAGCGCGCGGGCGGCGGCCAGCGCGAACTCGTCGATGCCGCGCGGCTTGCTGGTGGCGCGCGCGGCCAACGGACGCAGCCGGTCGAACACTTCCGGCGGCGCCGTCTCGCCCTCGAAGGATCCGCCCTTCTCCAGCTTGAACAGCGCGCGCTCCGTCACCACGTACCCGTTGACCGCATCCGCGGGCCAGGTGGCCCACCAGTTCACGACGCCGACGCGCAGTCCCTTCTCGGAGGCGACGTTCCAGAAGGTCTTGGCGGGACCGCGGCCGGTGGCGATGGTCGTCCACACGATGGCGGGCACCTGCTCTCTCTCTGCGCGCAGGACGGCACGCGCCCCACCGGCCAGCAGCGCCTGCAGGTAGGGCATCTCCCCGCGCGCGATCATCTGGTCGGCCATGCGGCGGTCCAGCCCGTCGATGCCCAGGACGCGCACCTGCAGCCCCGTCGGTACCACCGCGAAGTCGGGCGCGGCGACGGCGGAGGGGCCGGAGAGATAGGCGGCGGCGGCGACGGCGCCCCCCAGCAACAGCGCGGCCGCGGCCAGGAGCGGCACCATGCGGCGGCGTGAGAGGCTGGCCTGCGGAAGCCGGTCACCCATGCCTCCCGCGGTGAGGACGGCCACGGACGCGAGCGCGCCGAAGCGGCCGAGCGCGGCGCACAGGGCCAGGCCGAGGACGATCGAGGCCACCTGGGTCGGCAGCGGCGCCGCCCACGCGTGCGCGCGCCACCACAGCGCGACGTAGCCCAGCCCGGTGATGCCGAGCGCGAGACCGACGTTCCGGCTCACCGTCGGGCCCGGCCGCCTCTGCCGCCGCCGGGCCCACCCGGCCGCGGCCAGGCCGCCGAGAAACGTCGCCAGCGCGGTGACGAGGGCCAGGGCGAGGACGAGATAGATGGAGAGGACGAGCAGATCGCGCGGCTCGCCCCGCAGGCGGGGATCCAGGCCGGCGGCGGCGAGGGTGAGCGCGGCGCCGAAGAGAAGCCCGCCCAGCACGCCCACGCGCGTGGCCGCGCGCGCGGACGCGCGCGCGGGGCTGGTCGAGCCCGCCCCTCCGAGCACGAACCGGTCGACGCCGTGCTCGAGATAGCCCAGCCGCCGCAGCTCGCCGCGGACCTGATCGACGGACGCGAGCGGCCGCTCCGTCACGGCAGGGTCTGGACGGGCGCGTCCGGACGATTGGGGTTGACGTAGGCGGACACGAGGCTCTCGTGGCCCTCCGCGTCCACCGCCGCCACCCCGAACACGAAGTCGTCGATCGACACGCCGGGCATCACGACGTCCGTCAGGTTGCCGACCGTGCGCTCGAACTGCCAGTCGGCCGTCCAGGCCTCGCGCCAGAAGATGCGATAGGCGGCGGCGCCGGGCGAGGGCTTCCAGCGGAGGTGGGCATCGTAGCCGGACGGATCACGGCCGAGCAGCGGCCGCCCGCGCTCGTCCATCACCACCGGCGCCACGGGAGCGAGGCCCAGCGTGATCAGCGTCGCCGCGTTCACGCGCGCGTTGCGGGCGAGGTACTCGGGATCGACGCCGCCGGCGAAGGTGTCGTCCACCGTGTGCTGGTGGCCGTAGTTCTCCTTGCTCTCGGTGAAGCGCACCCCCGCATAGCCGTGCTGATTGAAGGCGATGTGGTCGCCGCCACGCCCGAAGCGGTCGTAGCGGGCGACGAGGCGCACGCGGTGCTCGGGCACGTAGACGGAGGCGTTGCGCCGGATCGCGCGCGCGAGCTGCCGCGAGGGCGAGTCCTCGGGTCCCTCCGAGAAGACGCGCACCGTCCCCGTGTCCTTCACGCCCTGGCCAGAGGCCGCGTTGCCCACGATGTCGTTGTTGAGGACGCCGTCGATCGTGAGCTTCTCTTTCTCCGCGCGCTGGGCGTGCAGCTTTGCCCCGATGAGCCCCTGCTCCTCGCCCGCGAAGCAGATGAAGACGAGGGTGGCGTCGAAGCGAAGGCCGCTCTGGGCGGCGACGCGCGCGAGCTCCATGGTGAGCGCGGTCCCGCTGCCGTCGTCGTTCACGCCGGGGGCGAGGTTGTCGCCGACGGACCAGTCGAACCCGCCGCTCGCGCTCTGGGCGGCGGCGCCCGGAGACGGCGAGGGGGAGGGCGCGGGTGAGGCCGCGCCGGCGCGCGCGGGTACGGGCCGGGCGACGGTGTCGTAGTGGCCGCTGACGTAGAATCGCCGCGCCGTGCGGCCGGGCAGCACCGCCATCACGTTGCGCACCTCCACCTCGCGCGTGACCCGGTCGCCTTGCTTCGGGATGCGGTAGGTGTCGAACGAGACCTCGAGGCGTGGCGAATAGGACTTCATCTCGTCGAAGATCCACTGCCGGGAGGCGCCGATGCCGCGCGCGGGCGTTTCCGTCGCGGAGAGGAGGTGCCGCGTCTGGAACGACTCGAGCTTCTTGAGGGTCGCTTCCAGGCGGACCGGCGAGACTTCGGCCAGCAGGGTCGCGATCCTGGGATCGACGTCCGGCCCCACCGCCCCCAACGGAGTCCCCCCCAGGAGGACCAAGGCGAGGCACAGGCGTGGAGCGGTCATGGGAGGCGAGTGTATCGTGTGAGCGGTGCCCTTCGCCTATTACGCCCGCCTGTCGCGCCGGGACAAGGCGATCTACGACCGCAGCGACCGCGTGACCTCCATCGTCCTCCCGGTTCCGGAGCCGATCCGTCCCATAGTGGACGTGCTCCGGCAGGGATTGGCCGACGACAGCCGCCTGGTCGTGGAGAAGGCGTCGCAGGCCCTCGCTCGCGCGATCACGGTGAGCCTGCGCGTCGAACCCGTCGACGTCGGGGTCCTCGCCGTCCGGCCCCGGCTCCGCGGCGCGGCCGAGCTGCACGGCCTGTACACACGCGAGGACGGACGGCCTCCGCGCATCCGCGTCTGGATGCGCACCGTTCGCTACAAGCGCGTGGTCGCGTTCAAGACCTTCCTCCGCACCCTGCTCCACGAGGTCTGTCATCACCTCGACTACACGCACCTGCGCCTGCCCGACTCCTTTCACACGCAGGGCTTCTTCCAGCGTGAGAGCAGCCTCTTCTACCAGCTCGTGCCGCGCGAAATGCCGCCTCCCCCCGGGCGCGGGGCGGAGCCGCGCGCGGGGGAGTGAGAGGCTCCGGTTATCATTCCGCGTGACCGGGACGGCCCGCCGCGCCGAGATCCTCCTGCTTGTCGTTACCGTGATCGCCTTCCTCCTGATGGGAGAGGTCGCGGTGCGCCTGCTCCGTGCCGACCGCCCGAAACCCACGGGCTACGCGCCCGTGAACACCAACCGGCGCGCCATGCGGCCGCAGAACTCGCGCGGATATCGCGACCTCGAGCGGACGATCGAGAAGCCAGCGGGCGTCAGGCGCGTGGTCTCCCTCGGGGACTCGTTCGCCTGGGGCGCGAGCGTCGAGTTCGAGGATGCGTACCCGCAGCGCCTCGAGCGCGCGCTGACGCGCCGCCGCCGTGAGCCGTGGCAGGTCGTCAACCTCGCCTTGCCGGGGATGAACACGGTGGACGAGGAAGGGCAGCTGCGCACGGAGGGCCTGGCCTATGGCCCGGACGTGTGCCTCCTCGGCTTCGTGCTCAACGACAGCGAGGACGAGCAGGCCGCGGAGGCGCGGCGGGTCGTGGACTGGGCGGAAGAGAAGAGGCGGGTCCCCGGCCTCCTCGAGCATTCCGCGCTCTACCGGATGGTCGAGACGCGGCTGTGGGCGACGGCGGAGAACCGCCGCCGTATCTCCGGCTACAAGTCGATGTACGCGGACGACGCGCCGGGATGGATCGCGGCCCGCCGCGCCCTCAAGCAGATGGGCGTGCTGTGCCGCGAACGTGGCGTGCCCCTGGTGGTGGCGATCTTCCCGCTCTTCGGCAACCCCCTCGACGAGCGGTATCCCTTCCCCGAGATCCACGCCAGGGTGGCGCAGGCGGCGGCCGAAGCCGGGGCCAAGGTGCTGGACCTCCTGCCCGTGTACCGCGGCCTGCGCTGGGACATCCTCGTGGTGGACGGTGTGGACGACGAACACCCCAACGAGATCGCGCACCGGATCGCGGCCAGCGCGATCCTGCACGCGCTGGACGACGTCGTGCCCTGGACCCACGAAGGGCCGCCCCCGGACGAGATCGCGCTGCCCCTCCCTTCCGGGCACGAGCATCACCACGGTGAGGCCGCGGCTTCGCCTTTGCCCTCGCCGTGACCGCGGTTCCGGCCGTGCCCGCGGAGGCGCCCGGCCGCGACGGACGCTCGCCGGCGGTGGTGGCGGCGGTGGCGCTGGCCGTCCGCGCCATCGCCGTCCTCGTCTCGGACCGCGTCGTCGCCGACGTGCTGCGCTACCGGAAGGTGGCGGCGCACGTCCTGGACGTGTCGTGGAATCCGTATCTCGCGCCCCGGCTCTATCCTTATCCGCCGGCGTGGGTGTGGGTCGAGGTCGCCGCCGAGTGGCTGGCGCGTCACACGGGGGTGTCGTTCGCACTGGCCGTGAAGGCGCCGGTGGTGGTGGCGGATGCCCTCCTGGCCGGGATCATCCTGCAATGGACGCGCGAGCGCGGTACGGCCCGGCCGGGTTCGGCCTGGGCCTACGCCCTGCACCCGGTGGCCATCCTCGTGGTTGGGTTCCATGGCCAGTTCGATTCCGTCGCCCTCCTGGCCCTCGTCTGCGCCCTGCGCTGGCTCGAGCGCGGCCGCCTCGATCGCAGCGCACTCGCCTTCGCGGCCGGCATCGCCCTCAAATCGTTTCCGGTCCTCGTCCTTCCGTTCGCCCTGCTCTTCGTGCCCGGTGACCGGCGGGCGCGCGTCCGCTACGCGGTGCTGGCCACCGTACCCGTGGCCCTGCTCCTCCTTCCGTTCGCCCTCGCCGACCGCGTCGCCCTGGTGCGCGAGCTGTTCGCGTACGGCGGCGTGCCCGACTTCGGATGGATCGGGGCCATGCGCGCGGTCCGCGCCGTGACCCGCGGCCCGCTGGCGCGCGCGAGCGCCGAGCAATGGTCGCCGCTCGTGACCGCCTCGAAAGCGCTCTTCCTCGCCGCTGCGGCCGCGCTCTGGGTCGCGGTGGCGCGGGGGTGGATCCGCTGGCGGGCGGAAGCGAGCGCCCTCGGCGTGCTGCTCGCCTTCCAGGTCGTCTACGGCGCGCTGAGCGCCCAGTACCTGCTCTGGCCCGTTCCCCTGGCCGTCCTCCTCGGCGAGCGGTTCGTGACCGTGCACGCCGCCGCCGCGGCCCTCGCCCTCGGCGTGCTCACGCCGGCGGACACGCCTCTCCTCGGCGCGGCCGTCGCGGAAAGGTTCTGGATGGTGGGGACGACCGCCCTGTGGCTGATCGGCGCCGCCTGGACGGTGGACCTCGTGCGGCGGGGCCGGTCCGCGGAGTGAGCGGGGCACGCGCGCGGGCCGCCGCGGGCAGCGCGGGTCTCCTCGCCGGATCCCTCCTGCTGGCCTTCCTGTTGGGCGAAGCCGTCCTGCGCCTCGCCGGCTACGAGCCGACGCGGCTGCGCAACACGGCGCGCGTGGTGGATTCGAGCTGGCGCGCGCTCCTCGACTGCTATCCGACCAACCCGCGCGGCTACTTCGACATCGACCTGCGAGACGAGCGGACGCGGGACCGCTATCGCTGGATGGCGCCCGTCCGTCTCGACGCCGTCGCCCGCCGGGCTCCCTGGGCGGTCGAGTTCCGCTACAACGCGCTCCGTTTCCGAGACGCGCCCCTCGGCCCCAAGCCGCCCGGGGTGCGGCGCGTGATGGTGCTGGGCGACTCCTTCACGGAGGGGCAGGGCGTGAAGGAGCCGGACACGTATCCGCGGCGGCTGGAGTCCCTCCTCAATGCGGCCGGCTCGGGCCGCTGGGAAGTGCGGAACTGCGGGCGCCGCGCCACGGACTTCCCCGAGCTCTACACCGCGTTCGAGGAGATCCTGCCCTTTCAGCCCGACGTCGTCGTGTACGGGATGGTCCTCAACGACGCGGATCGGTCCGCGGAGTTCCAGGCGCGCCAGACCTACGTCAACGACTGGATCCTCGACCGCGGCCGCATCCTGGAGGGGGGCGCCTCGCCCGGCCTGGGCCCTCTCGACTCGCGGCTCTTCGCGATGGTGGCCGATCGCGTCGACCGCTATCGCACCTCGCGCGCCACCCTCCGCTGGTACCGCGAGATGTACGGGGAGCCCAACCGCGCGGGCTGGGAGCGCACCGAAGGCTACCTGCGGGACATGAACCAGCGCACGCGCGCGGCGGGCGGGCGGCTGCTGATCGCGACCTGGCCGCTCCTCGTCTCGCTGGACCGTTACCCGTTCGCGGAGGCGCACGAGACGATTGCGCGGTTCTGCCTCGCCGCCGGCATCCCGCAGTACGACCTCCTGCCCGTGCTGCGGGGGCGGCCCACGGAGAGCCTGTGGGTGCACCCCGTCGACATGCATCCCAACGAGATCGCGCACGCCCTGGCCGCGGAGAGCCTGGTCGGTCCCGTTCTCGCGGCGCGCTGAACGACATCCTGGCCTCGGCCGGTGCGTGCCATCATGAGTCATGGCTCCGGCCGCCGCCGCCCCACCGCTCCCGCGCCTCTCCCGGATCCGCTCCGCCTTCAAGACGATGGCGGAGCGTCTCGGCCCTCGCATGGGCATCGGGCTGCTGGCGGCGGCCATCGTGATGGTCCTGTTCGCGGTGCTGGCCAGCGAGGTGCTCGAGGGGGAGACCCAGCACTTCGACGACGCCGTGCGCATGACGGTCCACGGAGTCGCGTCCCCGCGCGCCACCACGGTGCTTCACGCCATCACGCAACTGGGATCGCCTCTCTTCCTCCTCCCCATGACGCTCGTCGCCTCGCTGATCTTCCTTCGCCGGAGGCGCATCCGGGGCGCCATCCTGCTCACGGCCACCATGGTCGGGGTCAGCCTGCTGAACTGGATCCTCAAGTCCGTGTTCCAGAGGCCGCGGCCGCTGCCGTTCTTCGGGCTCACCGTGCCCGCGTCCTACAGCTTTCCGAGCGGCCATTCCCTGGCCGCTTTCTGCTTCTACGGCGCGCTGGCGGCCCTGGTCACGGCCCGGCTGCGCTCGACCTTCTGGAGCGCGCTGGTGTGGGCGGGAGCGGTCGTCATCATCGTCGCCGTCGGGTTCTCCCGGCTCTACCTCGGGTTGCACTATCCGAGCGACATCATCGGAGGCTACGCGACCGGCTTCGTGTGGGTGCTCACGGTCGCCTCCGCGGACCGCATGTTCCGCCGCGCGGACCAGCGCGGGGCGAAGACGGCCGTGGCCGAGCCGCCCCCGGGTGGACCCGCCTGACTTATAGTTGCGCGGTCACCTTCCCAGCGGGAGAACGATGAAGACCCTTGCCCTTGCCTTTGCTCTCGCGGCCGCGATCCCCGCGACGGCCGCGGACCTCGCCGACGTGACGGCGCGCCGGACCCTGCGGGTCATCGTCATGCCCCTCAGCGCCGCCGACGAGTTCTTCCCGGTGCCCGCGGGCGCGCGCCCCGGATTCGATCGCGAGGTGCTCGCCGGCTTCGCCGGCCTGCATCGCATCAAGCTCGTGGTGGTGCCGGTCGAGGGATGGGACAACCTGGTGCCCGCGCTCCTCCAGGGCCGCGGCGACCTCATCGCCGGCCGCTTCACGGTCACGGACGCGCGCCTCAAGCAGATCGCCTTCACGAACGAGGTGTTCCCGAGCCGGAACGTGGTGATGACGCGCCGCCCGCATGCGCCCGTGCAGACGCTGGAGGCGCTGCGCCTGGAGAAGGTGGGCACCATCAAGGGCTCGAGCATGGCGGAAGCCGTCCACGCCGTGGTGCCGGCTTCGAACGTGGACGACTCCTTTCCCCCCGGCGGCCTCCCCGCGGCCCTGGCCGCGGGGAAGGTCTCCGCGGTCGTGCTCGGCATCGAAAGTGCGATCACCGCCCAGCGGCGAGACGCCCAGATCGAGCTGGGCGCGTTCGTGGGGCCCCCGCGAAGCCTGGCCTACGGCGTGCGCAAGGAGGACACCGCCCTTCTCCAGGCCTTGAACGAGTACATCGACAACCTGCGGCGCACGCCGACCTGGAGCCGGCTCGTGGTCGAGTACTTCGGCAACTCCGCGCCGGAGATCCTGCGCAAGGCGCGGGCGAACTAGCGCATCAGCGAATCGGGCCGCTCGCCGCATTGCAGCGCGAGACGCGCGCCTTCCTCGGGGAGACCGAGGCACTCGAAGAGGTTCCGGACGTGCTGGCCCAGCCGGTCGCTGCGCACGGGTGTCTGCAGGAGGGCCTCCACGAACGTGCGCGCGCGCTCGGCCAGGGCGTCCGCGGCGGCGATGGCCGCGGCCAGGGCGGGATCTTCGTCGTAGGGCTCGGCCTCGCGCTCGAGAGCCTGGAAGGCGGCGTGGAGGGCGGGCCCGCCGCGCGCGTCCTCCGCGAACGCGTGCAGGAATTCCAGCATGCGCCCGATGCGCGCCAGCACCGTCCGCGCATGCGGCAGGTTGATGTGGACGTAGCGCTCGTAGGCGTCCGTCATTCGCGGATCAGTCTATCGCTCAACGGACGGAGACGGAGACGAGACGGGACCGGCCGTTCCCGTCTCCGTGCCCGTCTGTTTGGCCGACCCTGACCCGCGTGTTAGTGTGTAGTTTCTTTCCCGCGCGGCGCCGCGCCCTCTAGGAAAAATGATCGTCAAGGAAGTCCTTCCCAACGGCCTCACGCTCGTCACCGAGTCCATGCCGCACGTGCGTAGCGTGGCCATCGGCGTCTGGCTCAAGCGCGGCAGCCGTCACGAGACGAGCGCCCAGACCGGGATCAGCCACTTCATCGAGCACATGGTCTTCAAGGGCACCAAGACCCGGCCGGCGGAGGTGATCGCCGCCCAGGTCGATTCCATCGGCGGCCACATGGACGCCTTCACGGCCAAGGAGTACGCCTCCTTCCACCTGAAGGTGCTGGACGAGCACCTGTCCCTGGCCGTCGACATCCTGGGTGACATCGTCGCCAACCCCCTGTTCGATCCCGAGGAGATGACCAAGGAGAAGAAGGTCATCTTCGAGGAGATCAACATGGTCGAGGACACTCCGGACGACCTCGTCATGGAGCTCCTGACCGAGGCCTTCTGGCCCGACCATCCGCTCGGCCGTCCCATCCTCGGCACCAAGCGCAGCGTCTCGAAGTTCAAGCGGGAGGAGCTGGCCACGTTCTTCCGCGAGGTCTACCGGCCGAAGAACATCCTCATCTCGGCCGCCGGCCACCTCGATCACAAGGCCACCTCCGAGCTCATCCATCGCCACTTCGGGGAGCTGGCTCCGGGAGGAGCGGGCAAGAACGGGGGGCCGCCCCGCGCCGCCTCCAAGATCGTGACCCGTTCCAAGAAGGAGCTCGAGCAGGTCCACCTCTGCCTGGCCGCGTCCGCCTTCCGCCAGACGCATCCGGACCGCTACGGCATGTACATCATGAACACCGTGCTCGGCGGCAGCATGTCGTCGCGGCTGTTCCAGAACGTGCGCGAGAAGCGCGGGCTCGTCTACTCCATCTCCTCCGGCGTGACCTCCTACTCCGACGCGGGCGTCCTCACCGTGTACGCGGGCACCAGCCTCGACTCCGTCGACCAGGTCGTACGCCTGACCATCGAGGAGTTCCGGCGCCTGAGGGGCGACCGGCTTCCGGCGGAGGAGCTGCGCCGGGCCAAGGACCACCTCAAGGGCAGCCTGATGCTCTCGCTCGAGAACACGGGCAGCCGCATGAGCCACCTCGCGCGCCAGGAGATCTACTTCGAGCGCCGCTTCTCGCTCGACGAGATCCTCGGCGGGATCGAGGCGGTGACGGACGACGACGTCTGCCGCATCGCCGAGACGATCTTCTCCGGCGGTCTCGGGGTGAGCATCCTCGGCAACCTCGGCCGCTATCGCCCCCGGCCGACCCAGCTGCGTATCTGACCCGCGCGTGCGTCGTGTTGCCCACGCTCAACGAGGCGGAGAACCTCGCCGCGGTGGTGGCACGCGTGCGCGCGGCGGCGCCGGAGGCCCAGGTGCTGGTGGTCGACGATGCCAGCGCGGACGGCACCGCCAAGATCGCGGATGACCTGGCCCGTGCCGACCCCGCCGTGCGCGTCCTCCACCGCCGCGGGAAGAAGGGATACGGCGAGTCGCTCACGGACGGCTTCCGGGCCGCCCTCGATTCCGGCGCGGAGGTGGTCGCGAGCATGGATTGCGACTTCTCCCACGACCCGTCCGCGTTGCCGTCGCTCCTCTCCGCGCTCGGGGAAGCGGACCTCGTCATCGGATCGCGGTACGTGGAAGGCGGCGCCATCCGCAACTGGGGGGCCTACCGCACCGGGCTGAGCGCCACCGCGAACACGTTCGTGCGCGCGCTCTTCCGGCTGCCCGTGCAGGACTGCACCTCGGGTTTCCGCGCCTACCGGCGCGAGGTGGTCGAGCACATCCCCTGGCCGCGCCTCCATTCGACCGGTTATTCCTTCCTGGTCGAGATCCTGTACTGGACCGCGCGCGCCGGCCGCCGCGTGCGCGAAGTGCCGATCTGCTACGTGGATCGGACGCGCGGGAAGAGCAAGATGGGCGTCCAGCAGATCGTCTCCGGGGCGGCCAACCTCATCAAGCTGCGCTTCGAGCTCGCGCGGGGACGCTGACCGCGGTCAGCGCTCGGGGGGCGCCGCCGCTTCCGTGGGCGCCTCTGTCGCCGCGCCTGCCCGGAGGGCGTCCCACGACGGGCAGGGGACCGAAGGCTCCGGCCCGCGGAAGAGCACCACCGTCTGACCCTGGCAGAAGGCCACATGGAACCGCCCGGTGGCCCAGACCGCGGCGACGAGCCGGCGCCACGACGGCCGTCCGTCGGGCCAGGTGCCGCCGTTGAGCTGGAGCGCGACCACGTCCGCGTCCGCGGCGTGGTCGAGTTCGTAGATGAAGGGCCGGCCGGCCAGGTGCGGGAGCAGGTGGTACTGGGCGGCGACCTTGAGCCGCGGATCGCGGCCGATGAAGCGCACGGCCGCCCGCTGGCTGCGCACGTCCCCGTCCTCCGCCGCATAGGGGCGCCGTGACGTGTAGAGCGGGCTGATGCGATCGCCGTCCGGCGTCTTGTAGGGCGGGAACACGCCCGCGATCAGCGCACAGACGGCGACGTAGCCACCCAGTCGGGGCCCCGCGCGCCCCGCCGCCTGCAGGCGGCGCGCGCCCAGGATGGCGCCCACCAGCGCCATCGCCACCGCGGGCATGCCGTAGTAGTAGCCCCACCAGCGCGTGCGGTGCGAAGACAGGAAGCGCTCCGCCCAGTTCGGAAGCTGCAGGAGGAGAGTGGCGGGGTCGGCCATGGCCACGTAGCCGGTCGCGGCCAGGGGGAGGAGAAGCGACCGCCGCTTCTGCGGATGGTCCACGAGCAGCGCGGCCGCGTGGAAGGGGCGCGTGACCATCGACACCGCGATCTCACGCGGGCCTTCGCCCAGCTCCTCGAATTCCCAGTGCCGGAAGCCGCCGGCGCGGAACCAGGGGAAGAAGACCGCGAGCTCCAGGACGAATACGACGATGGAGAGGCTGATCACCGCGGATCCCCGTCTCCAGGAGATCACACGCCGCGACAACACCATGGCCAGGATCGCCAGGTAGAGGCAAAAGTTCGTCTTCGCCCCACACACGAGCAGCGTCGTGATCACGACCGCCACCGGCCCGCGACACGTCATGGCCCATGCCGCCCAGAGCAGGAGCGCCGATGCCGCCGGCGTCTGGTTGTAGTCGAACATCACGCCCATGTGCACGTCGGGGGCGAGGACCCAGGCCGCGGCCAGGCCGAGGCCGAGCCGCGGCCGCGCGAGCAGGCCCACGGCCATGGCCTGGATGGGGAATACCGCGGAGGCCACGGCCAGGGCCTGCACGAGGAGCAGGGTGGTGGCGCAGTCGTGCAGGCGCAGGAGGGGCGCGACCAGGAAGTCGTCGAACGTCATGTGGTCGGCGAACACGGGCATCCCCATGACCGTGTTCAGCAGCGGCTGGCCGTGCGCCATCAGCCAATGCGTCTGGTAGAAGAGACCGAGGTCGCGCCCGCCGCTGGCGAAGCTCCAGTGGCGATGCGCGGACTGTGCGAACAGCGCGGCGGCGGAGACGGCGAACAGCGCGGGCAGGACCCCGCGTGGAAGCGGGGCTTCTCTCTCCGGGGGCGTGGAAAGGGGCCAGGCGGCGGCGGCGGCGACGAGGGGCACGAGCAGGAAGAAGGTCGGCTCGGGTGCGACCGTCATCAGGGTGGCGGCGACGGCGCCCACGAAGGCGAGGACGGGGTGGCGCAGGGACTCGCCGTTTGGAAGCGCAAGCGCGAGGCCGGCGCCCAGCGCGGCCCCCAGGGCCAGCACGACGAACGTGTAGGGCGGCCACAGCCGGGAGACGAGGAGCCCGGCCGCGGCGACGCCCCAGAGCGCGCCCGTTGCTGTGGCCACGGCGGGGAGCTTAGCATCGCGGCTCGCCGCCACCTGTCCCGGGGCGCCGTACCCATCGACTATGATCGGGGCGCGTGCGCTTCCGCGTCCTGGGGTCGGGCAGCTCGGGCAACACCACTCTGGTGGAGGC
>WNGB01002987.1_pt1 | contig 28030 bp, 24 predicted proteins | sample 5400681 | NCBI WGS metagenome assembly WNGB01 (sample SAMN13153367, study PRJNA577476) | soil metagenome | isolation source: 115 cm soil or saprolite under grassland replicate 2 | place: USA:California | collected 2016-06-15
GGATCGTGCCGACGCCGCCAATGAACGTGATCAGGAGGGCGTCGAACGTCCAGCTCGGATCGAACGCAAACGAGGCGTAGAAGCTGGCCTGGTGCACGGCGAATGTGGCGCCGGTCAGGCCAGCGAAGAAGCTGCTGACAGCGACGGCGGCCAGTTTGTGCCGCAGCAGGTCGACGCCGCTGGCGCGGGCGGCCTCTTCGTCTTCTCTGACGGCGAGCCAGCCCAAGCCGAGGCGTGAGCTCAGCGCAGTGTAGGCAATCAGCGTCGTGACCGCCGCCAGCGCCAGCGACAGGTAGTAGTGCCCAACGATGTCGTACTCGGCCGTAACCTGCGCCGGCAACGCGTTGATGTTGGGCAACACATTGGCCACGGCTATGTGCAGCGCTTCCGCCAGACCAAGCGTGCCGATCGAGAAGTAGGCGCCTCTGAGGCGGAAGGTCGGCGCGCCGATGAGCAGCCCGAACACCAGCGCGGCAAGGCCGCCCGCGCCGAACGCGAGCGGGTACGGCCAGTTTGTAGCCACAGCTGGCGGGTGACCATCACGCCGACGCCGAAGAAAGCCGCATGGCCGAGGTTCACCTGGCCGGTGAACCCGCCGAGCATGTTCCAGCTCTGGCCAAGCGTTACGTACAGCAGGATCAGGAACAGCAGGTTGATGATGTCCGTGCGGGTGGTGAGCTGCGGGATGACCACTCCCGCGATCAGTGCCACAGCGGCCAGCGCCCACGGCAGGGGCCGGCCCAGCGGGCGGTGGATCGGCAGCGCCTGCGCAGTGCTCACCGCGACTATCGGGCGAACAGGCCGCGGGGCCGCAGCAGCAGCACGACGACGAACAGCAGCAGGGCCACGACTTGCTGGTACTCGGCGGCGATGACGATCGTGCTCAGATTCTCGACCACGCCCAGCAGCAGACCTGCCAGCAAGGCGCCGGGGACGCTGCCCATGCCCGCCAGGACCACCACCACGAGCGCCTTGAGCGTCCAGGCGAGGCCGATGCTGGGCGAGATGCTGAACGTCACCAGGACCAGGGAGCCCGCGACGCCCGCCAGGGCCGAGCCGATGGCGAACGTGAGCAGGTAGGTGCGCTTGACGTCGATGCCCGAGAGGGCAGCCGCTCGCCAGTCGATGGCAGTGGCGCGGATCGCCTTGCCGAAGTCGGTGCGCTGCAGTACCTGGTACAGCACGCCCACGGTGACGAGGCCGACCACGAGCGTCAGCAGTCGGGTGTAGGGGAAGACGATGCCCGCCAGGGTGAACGCGCCGCCGGCGTACGCGGCTCGGACAGAACGCTCATCGGCCGAGAACGCGAACAGCGCGACGTTCTGCAGCACGAGCGCCAGGCCGAAGCTGATCAGCAACGAATTGCGGATGCGGTGCTCCTCGTGCAAGCGCTCCACGAACTGAAACAGCACGCTGTTGAGCACGATGCCGAGCAGGAACATGCCCGTTGCCGACAGCACGACTGAGATGTACGGATCAATGCCCAGCGCGGTTGCCGACAGATAGCTGACATACCCGCCCAGCATGAGCAATTCGCCATGCCCAACGTTCAGGATGCGCATGACGCCGAAGATGAGCGTCAGTCCTACGGCCACGACGCCATAGTTGGAGCCCACGAACAGGCCGAAGACGAGTTTCTGGACGACGACCGCGGGGTCCATGTCGCGTGCCTGCCGTAAGCGTACGCGGCGCGCTCGTCTCTCTTAGCGTCCTTGGCACGCCGCTTCGCGGCGAGGGAGGGCTCCGCCCCCCTTCACCCCCCGCGTTCGGGCCGGGCAGCGCGCAAACCGTGGCTGTGGCGCTGCCGCGCCATTTGCCTACCGCGAACCCGTTCGGGCTGAAGGGGATGGCTCTAAAAAGGTCGTAACGACAAGCTGCGCGGATGGACCACTGGCATTGGGCGCGGCAGCGCCAGCCTTCGGTTTAGGCGTTGGGTCCCGAACGCGGGGGGTAAAGGGGGGCGCGGCCCGCCCTCGCCCGCAGGGCGCAGAAGCGGTGCTAGCGCCACGCGGCGCATGCGCCGTCCTTCAGCCCCAACGCAACTTGGCGCGCTAGCGGATGGCGCGGCAGCGCCACCGTCACGTTTTAACCCCGTTGCCTCCCGAACGCGGGGGGTGAAGGGGGGCGGAGCCCTCCCTCGCCGCGGAGCGGCGTGCCAAAGACCGTGAAAGAGATCCCGAGCGCTATCGCTGGGCGAACGGCTTGGCGGGATATTGAATCGGGCCGCCTACCTGGTCGGGCGGCCAGACCGTGACCTGCTTGCCGTTCTGCCACTGCTCGTAGATCGTGACCACCTTGCCGGTGCCGTCGTCGTTGAACGAGATCGGGCCGATGACGGATGTCGTCATGTTGGTGCCAGCGATGGCTGACCGCAGCGCGTCGCGGTCCACAGAGTCGGCGCGACCGAGCGCATCGGTCATCACCTGCACCACGGCGTAGGCGGCGCCGACCACGCCCTCGGGCGGTTTGTTATAGGCCGCCTGGTAGGCCTTGACCATGTCGGCATTGCCCGGGTACTTCAGGTCCGCGCCCCAGCCGGGTGCACCGATGGTGAAGTCGCCGTCTTTGCCGAGCGCCGTTGACCACGCGCCGGAGTCCGAAGCGCGAATGATGTTCAACAGCTTCGGATTGATGTCGAGCTCCTTCATCTGCTTGACGATGGCGATGCCGTCGGGTGGCGTCGGGACCATCAGCACCGCGTCAGGATTGGCGCTCTTGGCCTGGAGCAGCATCGACGAGAAGTCGGTCGAACCCGGCGCATATTGCGCGTCGACAGCCACATCGAAGCCAGCGTGCGAACCAGCCTGCTGTTTCCAACCAGTAGCCATCTCGGTGCCCCAGTCGGTCCGCTCGGCAAAAATCGCGACCTTCGCCGGTTTGGGGTTGAGCGTGTCCATCAGATCGAAGATGGCTTTGGTTAATGAAGGCGACTTCGGGAATGGCGAAAACAGGTACTTGTAACCCTGCTGGTGGATCGAATACAGCGCAAACGCGACGCCGATATACGGCACCTTGTTCTTCTCGGCGACTGCCGCGGCCGCTGCGTGCAGATCGCTGCCGAAACCGCCGAAATACGCGACGATACCCGAGGAGTTCAAGGTCTCCATACGCTGTGCGGTCTGATTGGCATCGGAGGCGTCGTCGAGGATGTTGATCTCGAGCGGGATCTTTCGACCGAACGCTTTGACCATCGCTCCGCCACCAGCGTTGACATCCTTGATGGCGAGCTCGTAGCCGTTCTTGATCTGCTCCCCGCCCGAGGCGTAGCGACCGGTCAACCCGACAGCTGCGCCGATCTTGATGCTGCTCGGCGCGGCGCCGGCCGCGGCTGGTGCTTGCTGAGCCGCCGGTGACGCGGCTGGCGATGCCGCGGCAGCAGGCGAGGCAGCGGGTTTCGGCGACGCGGCTGGCGAGGCAGCAGCCGCCGGCGAAGCCGCTGGCGCGGTGGTCGGTTTTATCAAAGCCGCCGCTGGCGCGCTCGTAGGCCCTGTCGTCGGTGATGGTGTCGCCGCCTGCTGGCACGCCGCCAACAGCGATCCGCCCAGCGTCAGAGCGGTGCCGACGAGCAGCCCTCGCAGCAGGCTGCGCCGAGTGAGGCGCTCTGAGCCGATTCGATCCGCGGAGTCCGACATTGCGTTTCCTCCGTAAGACGCGGTACTGCCCGGTGTACCGAGCGTACATGTTTAATGCTTCATCCTGAGGCGAAGCCGAAGGAGCTGGCGTAGATCCTTCGCTGCGCTCAGGATGAGGCAGTGGGCGGGCTGCGCTGCGCTCAGGATGAGGCAGTGGGCGGGCTGGGTGGGCTGCGCTGCAGTTGGATCGCCGAGTTGATCACGCCCATATGACTGAACGCCTGCGGAAAGTTGCCCAACAGCGCACAGGTGGCGGGATCGACCTCTTCAGACAACAAACCGACGTCGTTGGCGTAGCCCAGCAGTCGCTCGAACAGCGCGCGCCCGCGCTCGACCTGCCCGGTGAGCACCAGGTTGTCGACGAGCCAGAAGCTGCACAGCAGAAAGGTGCCTTCGCCGCCCGGTACGCCATCGTCGAGATGCCGGTAGCGCCGCACCAGCCCATCTTCGGACAGCTCCGCGACGATGCGCTCCAGGGTCGCTCGAACACGCGGATCATCCGGCCGCACAAACCGCCGCAGCGGGAACAGCAAGGCCGAGGCGTCCACCTCGTTGTGGCCGAAGGCTTGCACGAAACTGCCCGTGGCGTGGTCGACACCGTCGGCGTCGATACGTGAGCGGATGGTCGCGGCAAGCACCTGCCAGCGCTCGAGCGGGGCCTCGACGCCGAGCCGTTGCGCGAGTCGGATGCCGCGATCGACCGCCACCCACGCCATGACCTTGGAGTAGACGAAGTGCTGGCGCGGGCCGCGGATCTCCCAGATGCCGTCGTCCGGTCGATCCCACACGTCCTCGACGTGCTCGACCAGGCGTGTCAGGAACTCCCACGTCGTGGTGTCGATCGTTCCGCCACGGCGGTGGAACAGCCAGGCGGTGTCCAGAACCTCGCCGTACGCATCGATCTGGAACTGCGTCGCCGCGGCGTTGCCGACCCGAACGGGCCGCGAGCCGCGGTAGCCGTCGAGTTTGGGCAGGTGGAACTCGGGCAGCAGGCGCTCGCCGCCCACGCCGTACACGACCTGCAGCTCATCGGCTCGACCGGCGGTGGTGCGCTGCAGCCAACGCATGAACGCGTGCGCCTCGTCCGTGTAGCCCAGGGTGAACAGCGCGTACAGCGCATAACTTGCGTCGCGCAGCCACGTATAGCGGTAATCCCAGTTGCGCACGCCGCCGACGCGCTCGGGCAGCGAGGTGGTCGGCGCCGCCACGATCGCGCCGGTCGGCGCGTTGGTGAGCGCTTTGAGCACGAGCGCGCTGCGCAGCACCTGATCCTGGTACGGACCTTCGTACGTGCACCGCTTGGACCATTCCTCCCAGAAGCGGCGGGTGGCCTCGACTCGGGCTTCGATGGTCGAGAGCTCGAGCCGCCGCGCGCGCAGCTCGTGCGGTTGGGCGTAGGTGACCACCGCTGATGCGCGCTCCCCTGCACGGAGGGTGCGCTCCCCGCTGAAACCGGCCAGGTCGGTGTGCTCGTCGAGCAGGTCGGACTGAATCAGCAGGGCATCGGCGCCGCCGAAGACCGTCGCCAGGTCGGGTGCGACGCGGATCAGCTGCGGCGTCGTCAGGCCAAAGTCGAAACGTGGACAGAACTCGCAGCGGATGGTGACCTGGCCAGCCTCGCAGCGAATCAGCCGCACCAGCTGGCGGTACGGCTCGACCGCCTCGGCATCGTCGGCTTGCGATGCTTCGTGGATAGCCAGGCAGTCGACGACCACGAGCTCGCCGGTCTCCGTCTTGTAGTGGGTCTCGAGGATGTTCGTGCCCGGCAGGTAACGCCGGGTAGTGGTCGACTCACCAACGGTGGTGATCTGAAAGTGCCCGCCGCGCGACCAGTCGAGCAGGCGGCCGAACACCGGCCGGGCGTCGAAACGATCGAAACAGCACCAGTCGATGGAGCCATCGCGCGACACGAGCGCGGCGGAGTGGCAGTCGCTGAGCAATGCGTAGTCGCCGATGGCTGGGTACATCGAGTTCTGGTCACATTGTGACGCGGCGCTACACTCGTGATTGGAAATAGCGCATGCGTCGCACACTGCGGGTCTGGCTGACCGTCGCGGTGCTCCTGATGATGGTCGGTCCGGCGACGCAAACCCAAGGCTCACTGGCCGCCGATACCTGCGAACAGCTTGTTGCACAACGCGCGCCCGACGCGACCATCCGCGAGGCGGTGCTGGTCAGTGGCGGGGCCTTTACGCCGCCGCAAGCATCGACCGCGCTGACGGGTCTGCCAGACTTCTGTCGGGTCTCGGCGGTCGTGCCGCCAGCCATCAACATCGAGGTGTGGCTGCCCGTCGAGAGCTGGAACGGTCGCTTTCAGGGGGTCGGCGGCGGCGGCCTGGCTGGCGTCATCTCGTATGGCGCGCTGGCCAACGCGGTCCGCGAGGGCTATGCCAGTGCGTCGACCGACACCGGGCACGTGGGTGGGTTCGACGCCGCCTGGGCCATCGGCCACCCCGAGCTGCTGGCGGACTTCGGCTACCGCGCGGTGCACGAGATGACGCGGGTTGGCAAGACAGTGACCGAGGCGTTCTACGCGACGCCGCCGCACCACGCGTACTGGGTTGGCTGCTCGACTGGTGGGCGGCAAGGCCTCATGGAAGTGCAGCGTTACCCGACCGACTACGATGGCGCGCTGATTGGCGCGCCGGCGATCGACTGGAGCGCGCTACACGTTGCCCAGTTGTGGGATGCGCGCACGACGCTGACCGATCCAGATGCGTACCTGTCGCCCGCGCAGCTTGTGGCTGTCCATGAGGCGGTGCTGGCAAGATGGGACGCGGCTGATGGCGCCGCCGACGGCGTGATCGGCGACCCGACCGTGGTGCAGCTCGATCTGTCCGCGCTGCAGCGGGCCGCGGGCCTGAGCACGGCACGGGTGGAGGCATTGCGCAAGCTGTATCAGGGCCCGGTCGACGGCGCGGGGCAGCCGGTCTACCCGGGCCTCATGCCGGGCGGTGAGGCATTGTGGCCCATCGTGACCGCTGGACCTGCGCCGTTCGGCATCGGCGAAGCGGTCTACCGCGACATGGTCAAGCAGGATCCGATGTGGGATTGGACTTCGCTCGACATTGACGCCGACCTGCCCGCGGCACGGGTGCTGTTCGGCGACGTCCTGGACACGCTCGATCCTGATCTCACGGCGTTCAAGGAGCACGGCGGCAAGCTGATCGTCTACCACGGCTTCTCCGACCCGCTCATCGCACCCGAGCGCACCCGCCAGTACTTTCTCAGCGTGATCGACACGTTGGGTGGACGCGACGCGGTGGATGCGTTTGCGCGGTTGTATCTGCTGGGTGGTGTCGGCCATTGCCGCGGCGGTGCGGGCGCCGACACGTTCGATGGTCTGGGTGCGCTCGTGCAGTGGGTTGAGGGCGGAGTGCCGCCCACGCGCATGGTCGCAACGCACCTGACCGACGGTCGCGTCGACCGCGCCCGACCGCTGTGCGCCTTCCCGAGGCAAGCGCACTACGGCGGCGCCGGCAACGTGGCGGACGCCACCAGCTGGTCGTGTGTGTGAGGCACACTGTGGCCAATGTGCGGATGTTCGAATCGCTCACCGCGGATGAGTGGCAGCGGGTGGGTCTCCACACCGAGCGGGGTCCGGAGTCAGCGCTGCTGACCGTGCAGCTCATGGCTGGCCACGACCGCATGCGTCTCGAGCAGATCCGTCGGGGGCTCGCGCTGGCGGTCTGAGCGGCATGCCAGGTGCATAGGCGCTCGATCAAATGGATCCGCAAGCCGAGGACGTGCTGTGCTTCCCCGAGGGGTTCCTGTGGGGTGCGGCGACGTCCGCGCACCAGACGGAGGGTCAGAACCGCAACTCCGACTGGTGGGAGTCCGAGGAGGCTGGCCGGGTACCGTACCGCTCTGGCGACGCGTGCGACTCGTGGCTACGCTGGCGCGAAGATCTCGCACTGCTCCAGGAGCTGGGGCTGAACGCCTACCGCATGTCGGTCGAGTGGGCGCGGATCGAGCCGTCGCCGGGCTACTTCGACCAGGCTGCGCTCGACCACTACCGCGAGATCGTTGAGGCGGTCCGCGCGGCTGGTATCGAACCTATCGTCACGCTGCACCACTTCAGCAACCCGCGCTGGCTGAGTGAAGGCGGCGGCTGGGTGCGACCCGCTGTGGTGCAGCGGTTCGCGGCGTACGCCGAGCGGGTTGGACGCACCCTGGGTGACCTGGTGCGGTGGTGGGTGACGATCAACGAGCCGACGGTCTTCGCCCTGTTCGGCTATGTCTCGGGAGCCTGGCCCCCGCATCGCAAGAACGACTTCGGCGGCTACCTGCGCCACACACGGCACGTGCTGCGCGCGCACGCGGCCGCGCGCGCCGCGCTGCGGGCGCATCGCGCCGATAGCCAGGTCAGCATGGCGCTGCACATGAACCCGGTCGATCCCATCCGCTACGGCGATCCGACCGACCACATCGCGGCCTTGCTGTACGACTGGCTGTGGCAGGGTCGGGTGCTGCGCGCCGCGCGGTCAGACCTCGACTGGATCGGTGTGAACTACTACTTCCGCATCTTCGTGCGCTGGGACGTGCTGCCGTGGCGTTTCTTCGAACCGCCCGAGATGGGACCGCATCACAAGACGGAGTATGGCTGGGAGATCTATCCCAAGGGGCTGTACCGCGTGTTGAAGCGGGTCGGGCGGTTGCGTAAGCCCGTGATCGTGACCGAGAACGGGATCGCCGACGCCGACGATGACCAGCGGACGCGGTACCTCGTGGCACATCTGCGGCAGGCGCATCGCGCCCTGCGCGAGGGCGTTGATCTGCGTGGCTACGTGCACTGGGCGCTGATCGACAACTTCGAGTGGTCCGAAGGTTTCTCCAAACGATTCGGTCTGGCGTACGTCGATCTGGAGACGAAGGCGCGGCGGTTGCGCCCGAGCGCGGCTGTGTATCGCGATATCGCTTCGCGCAACGCGCTCGACCCGCTCAACCTACGGGCGAACGCAGGTACCGCGCTCCCCAGCGCATGATGCCGATTCCGAAGTCGATATCCGCGAGGTACTGCGAGCGTGTCGTGAGCGATGCGGCTCGGGCTAGAGTAGATTGTGTGGCTCGCGTAGTTGGTCGACCGATTCGCCGGGTCGAAGATCCGCGCCTGCTCAGTGGCCGCGGCGCCTATGTCGAAGACTTTCAACCGGCCGGCGCGTTGCACCTGGCCTTCGTCCGCTCGCCGTACCCCGCTGCCCGCGTGGTGAGCATCGACGTCGCGGCGGCGAAAGAGGTGCGCGGCGTCATTGCCGTGCTGACCGCCGCCGATATCGCCAACGTGGGCGACATCCCCACGATGCCGCTGCCCTTTGCCAAACGTCCGCCCCACCCGGCCCTGGCCCGCGGGCAAGTCATGACCGTCGGCCAACCAGTGGTGTGTGTCGCGGCGGAGTCGCAATCAGTGGCGCGCGACGCCGCCGATCTGGTCGAGGTCGAGTACGAGTCGCTGCCATCCATCGCGTCCGCCGAAGCGGCCCTGGAGCCAGATGCGCCGCGCGTGCACCCGGAGCTCGAAAACAACGTGTGCTATCGGCTGCAACGTGAGGGCGGCGACGTCGAACGCGCCTTCGCCGAAGCGGACACGGTCGTGCGGCTGCGCGTCGACAACCCGCGGGTGGCGCCGGTGCCGATGGAGCCGCGCGGCATCGTCGTCGTGCCCGACAACGGCAAGCTGACCGCGTGGGTCTCGACCCAGTCGCCGCACGGCGCGCGCGCTGATCTCTCGAGCGCGATCGGCATCGACCAGGACCAGCTGCGCGTGGTGGCGCCCGACGTGGGCGGTGGCTTTGGCGCAAAGAGCGGCGCCAGTCCCGAGTACTTGCTGGCGTGCTCCCTCGCGCTGCAGCACGGTCGGCCGGTCAAGTGGGTGGCGACGCGTAGCGAGGACATGCAGATCACCACCCAGGGGCGCGACATGGTGGTCCACGTCGAGCTCGCCGCTCAGCGTGACGGGACGTTGACCGGCCTCAAGGTGCGCAACGTCGCCAACATGGGCGCCAACCTGTACTCCGTCTCCGCGATTCCGCCCACCTTCATCCTCAACATGGCATCGGGCTGCTATCGCATCCCCAACGTGCGAGTCGAGAGCCTGGCGGTGTTCACCAATACCCCATCGACGGGCCCGTACCGCGGCGCCGGGCGACCCGAAGCAGTGATGGCGATCGAGCGTGGCATCGACGCCGTCGCGCGCGAGCTCGGGATGGATCCGATCGAGCTGCGGCGCAAGAACTTCATCCCGCCTGACCAGTTTCCGTATCGGAACGCGCTGGGGACCGAGTACGACTCGGGCGACTATGGCAAGGCGCTTGGGCGCGCGCTCGAACTAGCCGAGTACCCGGCGCTGGTGCGCGAGCGCGATGCCGCCCGTTCACGCGGCGAGCTCATGGGCATCGGAATCTCGAGTTTCGTGGAGCCGAGTGGCAGTCCCGGCGGCGAGACGGGGCTGGTGCGGGTCGAGCCCAGTGGCCAGATCACGCTGGTGACTGGCTCGAGTAGCCATGGCCAGGGCCACGAGACCTCGTTCGCGCAAGTGCTGGCGGACGAGCTGCGCGTGCCGTTCGAGCAGATACGGGTGGTACACGGTGATACCGCCGAGATCTCCTCCGGCGTGGGAACGTTCGCGAGCCGCAGCTTGATGCTGGGTGGCACGGCCGCGGTGGAGGCGGGCCGACAGGTGGTCGACAAGGCGCTCAGCCTGGCCGCGCACATGCTCGAAGTCACGACGGAGGACGTCGAGCACGTGGACGGTGGCTTTGCGGTTGCTGGCGCGCCGACGCGGCGGGTGACGTGGCAGGAGCTGGCTTCGGCGAGTGGTGGTCTGGAGGCGGCCACGCGCTATGAGCCCGAACGGGAGTCGTGGCCGTTCGGGACCCATCTTGCTGTCGTGCGCATCGATCGCGATACCGGCCTGGTGAAGGTGGAACGGATTGTGGCGGTCGATGACTGTGGCAATGTAGTCAATCCGCTCATCGTCGAGGGCCAGGTGCAGGGCGGTATTGCGCAGGCCTACGGCCAGGCCATGTGTGAGCAGGTGGTATTCGACCGCGATGGCCAGATGCTCACCGGCTCGCTGGGCGACTACGCCTTTGCGCGCGGTGGTGACATGCCGCCGATGCTGGTTGGCCATACGACCACGCCGACGCCATACAACCCGCTCGGTGCCAAAGGCGTCGGCGAGGCAGGCACCAATGGCTGCCCACCGGCCATCGCCAACGCGGTCCTGGACGCGCTCTCGCCACTGGGCATCACCGATCTGGACATGCCGTTCACATCGGCCAAGATCTGGGAGGCCATCCAGCGGGCCGCGCGCTAGCGTTATGTGATGTCGACCGCGCAGCGGAAGCCGATGTGGCCCGTCGAGCTATCGGGCGTGTTTTTTGTCCGCGCGGCGACTCGGTAGCGATTGCAATACGAGGCGTGGCACAGGTAGGACCCGCCTCGGGTGACCTTTTCGGTGCCCTCACTGGGGCCCCGTGGGTTGTCGCGCGTCGCGGGTGTTACCGACAAGTGCCACGTCGTACTCCACCAGTCGCTGCACCACTCCCACACGTTGCCGGCCATGTTGAACAGGCCAAGCCCGTTCGGCGGAAACGCTGTCACCGGCAGCGTGCCGACGGCCCCAGACGGCGCGTGAGGAAACGAGCCGTGGAAGATGTTGCAGCGCGGCCTTCCCCGCGGCTCCAGTTCGGAGCCCCACGGATACCGCTCTCGATCGAGCCCGCCGCGCGCGGCGTACTCCCACTCCGCTTCGGTGGGCAGCCGCTTGCCAGCCCACGCCGCATACCTCACGGCATCGGCCCACGACACGTGCACAACAGGGTGATTCTGGCGGTCCGCGAACGAAGACCCCGGCCCAGAAGGCGCCCGCCACGACGTCCCGTCGACGCCGAGCCACCACGGCGTCTCGGCCACTGTCCCGCGGACGTGCCGCCGCGCCTCAGGAGCAACCTGCGAGTGAAAGACATACGACCAGCCGAACCGCTCCGCCTCCGTCACGTAGCCAGTTGACTTGACGAACAACGCGAACTGCGCGTTGCTGACGCAGGTGGCATCGATCGCGAACGGCCGCACGGCGATCTCGCGGACGGGCCCCTCGCCATCGTCGGCGAACGCGTCGGCATCAGCGCCGCCCATGTAAAAGGTGCCGCCCGGCAGTTGGACCATGCCGCGCAGGCTCGGCGCCCGGTCAGCGGACGGCAGGACGACCACCGCGTCGCCGGGCATCCCACGCGCGGGACCGCAGCACGCGCCGTCCATCGGTTCCGCGAGTCTAGCGTTTCTCAGACAACCCCAACTTTGTCTACCAGCGCTTCCAGAACGGCATTTTGATGCTGAACAGCGGTTCCTGGCTGCCGCTCGGCACGTACCTCAAAGCGGTGCTCACCGGCAGCCACGTGCCACCCGACGTTGCCAGCAAGGCGGCGGCGTCATCGCTCTTCGGGCAGCTCGCGGCAGCGGACGCCTTCGTCCCCGATCTCTCTTGAGTTGATAAAGCCCTGGTCGAATGGCCAGGGCGTAAACCGACCACGTAGCCAGACATTTCGCGCACTCAATGCGGCACAGTAACGGGGATGCGAATCGTGTGGCTCCTGACGGGCAGCCTTGCCCTGCTCATGACCGGCTATGGCGTCGTCTTCCCCGTGTTTGCGCGACGCCTCGCCGAGCTGGGCTCGGGCGTGGAGGCCCTGGGGCTGATGTCGATGGCCTTTGCAATCGGCCAGTTCGTGGCAGCGCCGTTCATGGGTGCGCTGGCCGATCGCATCGGGCGCCGGCCACTGATCCTGGTCGCACTGGCCAGTGTGATCGCCGCCAACATCGCCTACCTCCTGGCCGACAGTGTCGGCATGTTCATGGCCACGCGCTTTGCCGTGGGCGCCCTCAGCGCGGGTCTGCTGCCGGCCGCGATGGCGGTGGTGGGCGACATCGTGCCAAGCGATCAGCGGGCGCGCTGGTCCGGCACGCTCATGGGCGGCTACGGCGTGGGCTTCATCTTCGGCCCGACCCTGGGCGGCGTTCTGTACGACAGCTCCGGATTCGCCACACCGTTCCTGGTCTCGGCGGCGCTGGGCGCACTCGGCCTGGTGCTCGCCTTCGCCTGGCTGCCCGAGACCCGGCCGAGCGCGTCCGTGCAGCGCGGCCGCGTCAAGACAGCCGCCCCAAGCCTGACCGCGCTAGGAGCCTTGCCGCGCCCGCTCAAGATCCTGCTGACGCTGCTGGTGCTCGACTTCCTGTCGGTGTTCCTGTTCGCGTTCATCGAGCCACAGCTCGCCTTCTACCTGTACGACGACCTGCACTTCTCGACCGCGTCGTTCGGACTGATCGTCGGCGCCTACGGGCTGGCCATGGTCGCTGGCCAGGCGACGCTGGGCAGGGTGGCAGACCGCATCGGTCGACGGTTGCCGATCGCGCTTGGGCTGCTGCTGGGGACCTCGTTCTACGGTGGGCTGGTGCTGCTGACGCAGCTCGGTCCGCTGCTGGTGGCCACGCTCGTAGCCGGCCTGGGCGCTGCCCTGGCTGGCCCATCGCTCAGCGCCGTTTACCTGGACATCACGTCGGAGGAGCACCGCTCGAAGATCATGGGGCTCAAGGGTTCGGCCGCTGCCCTCGGCGGCGTGGCTGGTCCACTGCTGGTGGCCGTAGCCAGCCAGTGGCTGCCGGCGCAGGCGATCTTCGGGGTCTCGGCCTCGCTGGCCGTGCTCGGAGCGGTGATCGCGCTCGTGGTGCTGCGCGATCGCTTCGGCAGGAACGGCGAAGCAGGCATACTAGCGGCAGGTGCCTGGGAGCTCGAGCCGGAACTCGCCGAAGCTGGCGCTGTCGGTTGAAGGCGCACTCTTTCCTGCCCACGAGCAGCACCGTCTGCTGGAGGTCGCGCGGCTGGCGGATGAAGCCGGCATCGACTATCTGACCGTTCCTGAACACGTGCTCATGGGCAGCAACGCTGCCGCGCAGGACCCGTGGAATACCGGCTGGGAGCTGCAGCACCTCGATATGCCGTGGGAGGAGCCGCTGCTCACGCTGGCGGCGATGGCCGGCGTCACCAGCCGCATCCGACTCATCTCGGGGGTGGTGATCGCGCCGCTGCGGCCCGCTGGACTGCTGGCCAAGATGGCCGCGACGCTGCATGCGCTGTCGCGCGGGCGGTTTGTCATGGGCGTCTCGCACAGCTGGCACAAGGACGAGTACGACGCGTTGGGTGTCTCCTTCGCGCAGCGCGGACAGATCCTGGAGGACACCATCGGTGCATGCCGAGCGCTATGGGAGGGCGCGCCCGCCTCGTTTCATTCGGCCACCGTGAACTTCGATGGCATGTACTGCTCGCCGCGGCCCGCGCCTGGGGAGCGGATTCCCGTGTGGTTCACGGGCAAGTTCACCCCGCGGCTGGTGCGCCGCACCGTCGCGCTCGGCGATGGCTGGATGCCTTTTGGGGTCTACGGCATGACGCTCACCGAGAAGGCCACCGCGATCGAGCTGCTGCGGTCGCGGTTTGTCGAAGCCGGGCGGGATCCTGATGAGCTCGAGATCGCCGATACGTTGCCAATGGTCGACGGGTCACTGGAACGCAGCCTCGAGCAGATCCCCACGCTGGCCGAGGCCGGCATCACCGTAGTTCGCGTCGGCCTGCGCCGTGTGGTGCGCGACCCGAGCGAGATCCCCGCCGTGATCGACCTGCTCGCGCGCAAGTCACGCGTGTGACCCAGGAGGAGCTTCTCGTCGAGCTGCGCCGCGCGGGTGATCTGGTTGAGCAGCGCGTCGTGCCCGACGGGAGCTATGGCGGCTGGAGCGGCCACGACGTGCTGGTGCACCTGGCCGCGTACACGCGTCTGGTCGCGGCAATGCTGCGGGGTGCGGCCGAGCAACGGCAGCCGAGCAGCGCCGAGCTGTTCGGTCGCGAGCTCACGCCGGCGGAGCAGGCGATGAAGGATCTCAATCAGATCAATCACGCCGTCATCGACGAGTACGCGAACCTGTCGTATGACGAAGCGCATGAGCTGTGGCGCACCCTTTTCCACGACTTGCTTACGCAGGCGGCGCGGTTGTCGGACGAGCAGCTCGCCGCCCCCGGTCCCGACTACGCCCCGCAGTGGTGGCGACCGCACCTGTCCGAACTCGTAGCGAAGCTCACCGCGCACTATGACGCCCACATGAGCGGTCAGCCGCACTAGCTCGCCGCGGCTACGCTGGATACCGTGCAGTTCGGCATCGGCATCCCACAGCAGTTCCCTGATGCGCGCATCGAGCCGCGGCGCATCGCCTCCTTCTTGCAGCGCGTCGAGGCCCTGGGCTGCTTCACCAGCGCCTGGACCTCGGAACAGATCCTGGGCAGCATGCCCAGCCTCGACCCACTCGAGCTGATGAGCTTTGCCGCGGCGTGCACCGAGCGGCTGGATCTCGGGTGTGCCGTCCTGCTCACCCCGGTGAGAGGGCCGATTCATCTGGCCAAAAGCCTGGCCACGCTGGACCACCTGAGCCAGGGCCGCTTGATCGCCGGCATCGGCCTGGGTACGAAGCGCTACGACGCGGCATTCGGGATCGAGTCCGAAACGCGCGTAGCGCGATTCACCGAGGGGCTGGCGGTAATGAAGAAACTGTGGACGGAGCCAACCGTGACGCACCACGGGCGCTTCTGGCAGCTCCACGAAGTCCGGATGGAGCCGAAGCCGTACAGCAAGCCCTGGCCAAGGCTGTGGTTGGGCGCCCACGAGCCACGCGCCGTCCGCCGAGCCGCGCATGTCGCCGACGGCTTCATCGGAGCCGGATCCAGCCCCACGAGTGCATTCGCCGAGCAGGTCAAGGTGCTGCGAGATGCGCTCGCGGAAGCAGGCCGTAGCGTGGAGAGCTTTCCGATCGCGAAGCGGGTCTACATTGCAGTTGACGAGGACCGGAGCCGCGCCAGCAGACGTCTGGAGCAGTGGTTCAGCCACAGCTACGGGCGCAGCAACCATGAGCAAGTCGCGGTGTGGGGCAGCGCCGACGAATGCGCCGACAAGCTGCGCGAGGTACACCACGCGGGCGCCTCGATGATCGTGCTGTCACAGCTATTCGATCACGAGGACCAGCTCGAGCGCTTCGCGGCCGACCTGCTGCCGCGGCTTCGGGACTAATGGATCATGGCGTAGACGATTCAGGGGCTGGCGAGCGCGGCCGATACTCGCATCGTGGCCGGGGTCCTCAGGTTCATCGAACGCGCCGTGCGCGCGCCCTACGCGCGGACCGTGGGCATCGCGCTGCTCGGCCTGGCTGCCGTCGTAAGCTTCACCCTCGGCTGGTACGCGCCGGCTTGCTTCGCGATGTTCGGGCTGGGCTGTGTGTTCGCTCCGCGCTCACTGGCTCGCACTGAGGAGCACGCGCGGCTCGAAAAGCTGCAGGACAACTTCATCGCCACCGTCAGCCACGAGCTGCGCACTCCGCTCACCTCGATCAACGGCTCGCTGGCACTGCTGACCACGGGGCTGCTGGAACGGCAGCCCGAGCGCGCCGACCGCATGTTGCGGATCGCCGCCGCCAACGCCGATCGCCTGGCTCGCCTGGTCGACGACGTGCTCGACGTCGAACGGCTCGCCTCAGGTACCGCGCCCCTCGCACTCGAACAGTGCGCGCCGAGCGACCTGGTGGATGCGGCCGTCGACGCGGTGCGCGTGGAAGCCGACCGCCGCGGCGTCTCGTTTGTCGTGGACGCACCGCGCGAGCTGCGCCTGATGGCCGACCCGCGGCGGCTGCGGCAGGTCTTGGAGCAGATTCTGGAGAACGCGGTGAAGTTCTCGCCGCACGGCGGCACGGTCGAGGTCAAGGTCGAGGCAGCCGACAATGACGTCCGCGTCGCGGTCAAGGACAGTGGGCGCTCGACAAGGAAGATGTCGCCGGTGATCTGCCAGTCGTCGACGTCAAGCACCACGCGCACGGGCAAGCGCTCGCGCCAGGCAGCAGCCGACGGCACACTGGGGTGCTCCTCGATCGGGCGCACCAGCCGCACCTCGCTCAAGCGAACGACCAGCTCGCGCCGCTCGAATGCCACATCCGAGTGACCGACGACAGCGGACGCCATGCGGATCGTCGCGCCCAGAAAATCGCCCGGCGCGTTGTTGAACAGGTCGGATAAACGACTGAAGCCCTGCAGGTTCAGCTCTGCGCGCAGCCGCCCGCGCGCGAGGTACAGATCGACGATTGCCAGCCCGGCCTTGACCTCCAGGCTCATGGCTGGCCAGCCAGTGCCGCGCCCGCGCGCAGACCAACCGGACCGATGAGGAGCATGAACAGCGTCGGCAAGATGAAGATGACCAGTGGAAACAGCATCTTGATCGGCGCGCGCAGCGCCTCACTTTCCGCCGCACGTCGTCGCGACAGGCGCACGTCGCGACTCTGCGACTGCATGACTCCGATCAGGCTCACGCCCAGCTCTTCGCTCTGGATGATCGCCCGACTGAGCGAGCGCAGCTCATCCAGCCCCACCCGCGACGCCATGCGGTCGAACGCCGCGCCACGTCCCGTCCCCAGGTCGGTGTCGGACAGCACGCGCATCAGCTCGTCCGCGAGTGGGGAGTGGTACTCGTGCACGATGGTGCGCAGTGCGCGGTCCACGCCCATCCCCGCTTCCATGCTCAGCACGAGCAGGTCCATGACCGTTGGCAGGTCGCGCAGGATCGCGCGGCGTCGAGTGGCGTGGTAGCGCGCCAGCGCCAGATCGACCGCAAACCAGCCGATCACCGCCGATACGACGAGCAGCACCGCGCCGCGCACGCCGTACTCGACCAGGGCGGCCGTTCCGAGAGCCACTCCCAGGGCGGCGCCGACGATCTTCCACCCAAGCAGCTCTCGCGCCGACACCCGCCCGGCGAGCCCCGCTCGATCGGTTTGGGAAGCAAGTGCACCCATCTGCGCAGGCACGTGCCTGGCCAGCCAGTCGCCGAGTCGTTTGGCGAGCCGGCGGGCATCGATGGTCCATGCGGCTCGCGCACCTCGCCCGTCGTCGACGGCGAGCGAACGCAGTCGCGACTGGATGCGGCGGCGGCGCAGCAGGCGGTTGATTGCCAGGCCGAGCAGCACGACGCCGACGGCGCACACGCCCGAGATGAGGAACAGCTGCGTTTCCTGGATCAAACCTCAGACCTCGACGCGCCCGATCTGGCTCATGACCGTCCAGCCGATGAACACCATCAGCCCAGCCGTGACCAGCAGGACGCGGCCGAGCCACTCGGTAAACAGGGGCATCACGAAGGAGCGATCCATCACGAACAGCAGCAGCAGCAGCGCGAACGGCAGGATGGTCAGCACGATCGACGACAGCCGCTGCTGCGCGGTCAGCGCGTTGACCTGGCGCCGCAGCTCTATCCGCTCGCGTAGCGTTCCTGAGACGGAGTCGAGGATCTGGGCGAGGTTGCCGCCCACCTCATGCTGCACGCGCACGATGATCGACACCAGCTCGTAGTCCGGGTTGGCGGTGCGCTCGGCCAGGCGCGCCATCACATCGTCGAGCCCGACGCCGACCGCGAGCTCCTGCGCCGCCAGACCGAACTCGGACGCCGTGGGCTCAGGACTCTGTCGCGCGAGCAGGGTGACTGCTTGTGGCACGCTGTACCCCGCGCGCAGGCCCGAAGCCAGCAGCTGCATGGCATCCAACGACTGCGCCTCGATGCGTTGGCGGCGTCGGGCGCGTCCGTTGAACAGGTACGCCGCGGCGGCCGCGAGCACGGCCAGCGCGATCCACGTTGGCGACAGTGACGCCAGCCCGAGCAGCGCGCTGATACCAGCCACCACCATTGCCGGCCCGCGCAGAGCGTCATCGTGCGCGCGTACCCGCGCGGCGAGCTGCACCACCTGCACCCGTACAGCTGGCCAGGCGACTCGCTCGCGGCGTGGCATCGCCACACGTTCGAATGCATCGACTCCGACCGCTGCCGCCACACGTCGCGTTGCCAGGCTGCGTTGCCGCGCACGCTCGACCGCGACCAGCAGAACCACCAGGCCCGCAGTGGCGAGCACCGCGAGCCCGAATGGCAGCACGTCAATTGCCACTGCTGGTGACCTGTCCACGACCGGGCGATGTGAGCCGCTCGGCCAGCTCGGAATCCGTCAGACTCGACGGATACGTGGTCTCCCCGCCCGCGCCCGAGCGCAAGACCACGAAGGGTCGGGCGCCGAGCGCCTGAGCTTCGTGCAGCAGCAGCGCAGTCGCCTGCGGTACCGCCAGCGTCAGCCCCGCGCCACTGCCATCGGGTGCCACTGCCATCACCGGCACATCCGCTACGAGCAGTCGCGTGACGTTTTCGCCGCCAGTCACCTGGCGCGAGAAGTAGCCCAGCACGTCCACGTGGTCGCCAACGTGCGCGACCGCCGCGGCGCCTCCCGTTGCGTCCACACGCAGCACGGTTGCGACGCGATCGGGCGGCACCACGGGCGTCAACTGCGTGGCCGGCTCAGCCGTCGGCTGCGCGGGTCCCGCGGCGACGGGTTGCAACACCACCAGCACGCCCACGATCGCTGCCGCGAGCAGCACCGCGCCGAAGCCGACGAGCGCGAGCGTCAGCGGGTCAGCTCGGCTCTGCATGCATGCTTCCGCGCAGCGTCTCGAAAATGGGCGCGGCTCGCCGCCACGCCGCGTCGAGCTGATCCAGGTACTGCTGCCCGCCAGCCGTGCTCCCGCTGCGCCCGAGCTACTCGAGCTCCCAGGCGATGTCGCGCAGCTCGTTCGCGCCGACCGTGCCCGCGATGCCTTTCAGCGCGTGCGCCGACGCCTCGAGCGCGGCTGCGTCGGCGTGCTCGACCGCTTCCTGCAGCGTGGCGCTGCGCTGCGCGCCCTCCTCGAGGAAGCGCGCGATGATCAGGCCCACGCGGTCGGGCCCGTCTGGCCGCTGCAGCTGGCGCAGCATGACCAGTGACGAGACGTCCACCGGGTCAGGCGGCACGCTGCGCTCTAGAGATGACATCCACGATTGCGTCCGGCTGGTCTGCACAGGACAGAGCTAGCGCCGGGCCGGTACGGCAGAAACAGCCACAGCGTGTGCCACAGACGAACGGCGCGCTGGTGTAACCCTCTCGCTCTGGGAGAGGGCAGGGTGAGGGCGAGGTCTCGGCCGACAGCTAGCCCTCACCCCCGACCCCTCTCCCAGAGGGCGAGGGGAGGACGATATATATGCTTGCAAGGTTCGTGAGGTCTCGGGCGCAGCTAGCCCTGGTGTACATCTCGGGCTCGTTCGGCTTTGGCTTCCAGCAGATGGCGGCGTTCCTGGTACCGCTGCGCGCCCGTGAGCTGTCGGCGCCGCTCGACCAGATCGGCGTCATCGTCGGTGCCGGCGCCGTCGTGCCTGCCCTGCTCTCGGTGTGGTCGGGCGAGCTCGCGGACCGCTTCGGTGCGCGGCGCACCTATATTGGCGGCACCGTCGTCGCCGCCGCGTGCGGCGTGCTGATGTTCGCGGCAACGAGCTACTGGCTGCTGCTGCCCATCCAGCTGGTCATGGGTTTCGCGCGCAGCACGGCGTGGATCGCCTCGCAAACCTATGTCGCCAACATCGGCACGGGCGAAGACCGCGCCAAGCACATGGGCCGCCTGAGCTTCACCACCAACGCCGGCACGGTCGTGGCGCCGCTGGTGATCGGTCAGGCCGCCAACCTGGTCGGCTATCAGGCGAGCTTTCTGTTCATGGGCGGAGTGACGCTGCTGTACACGCTGATCGGCGTCGTCTTGCCCGAGGTGCGGGTAGCGCGTACCACCAGAAAGCGCGGTGCGGCTGGTGGCTTTGGGGCCGCGCTGCAGCTAGCGCGCCAGCGTGGGATCCAGGTCGTGCTGCTGTTGACGTTCGCGCGGTTGTGGAACGGCTCGGGCTGGCGGCCCTTCATGCCGATCTATCTGCGCGAGCTCGGCTTCGACAACACCGTCATCTCCAGCGTGCTTGCGGCGAACTCAATCGTGGGCACGATCACGTCGCTCGGTGCGAGCTGGGCTGCGCGCAAAACCAGCAACGAAGTGGCAACAGCAATCGCGCTCGGACTCGGCGCGATCGGTACGGCCGCGTCGCCCGCGCTGGCGTGGGTGCCCGCGGTGTACCTCCCGGCGCTGCTGATCGGCACCGGAGTCGGGATCAGCCTGCCGTTGCTCATGGCCAGCGTGAGCTCGGAGGTACCCCCGGATCAGCGCGGTCTGGCGCTGGGGATGCGAATGAGCATGAATCAGGCGGCCGGCGCGCTGGCGCCGCTCAGTGTGGGCGCGGTGGCCGAGCCGTTCGGCATCCCGACCGCGCTCCTCGCCAGCGCCGGTTTCTCGCTCAGCGTGCTCGCTGGTGCGATGGGTCTGTATGCCTCACACAACCGCCGATAGCCCGCCGTCCATGTTGATCCATCAGGCTGGACTCCTTACGGGGGCAGTCGTTGGCCGCGGCTCCAGGTTGTCCGACGAGGGACTGCCATGACCGCGCAGTGGCAGCTCGCGCAGAAACAGCGCTGCGACCAATCCCGCGAACAGGACCAGCGCCGCGCCGAGAAAGACCCAGTGCAGCGAGCCCGCGAGCCCCGCGCGAATAGCGCCAAAGATGAGGTCCACCGCATCGGGGAGGTCGTAGAAAGCCTTGCCGATCTGGAGCTGTAAAGCCGTCGCGGAGGCGGGATTGAGCAGTGCCTGCGGATCGCGAATGCTCTCCAGACTGGCCGCGTCGAGTCGTGCTGCTAACTGCGCGGGCACGGCCGCCTGCATTTCGGGCAGAAAGCGCAGGGTCAGGATGCTGCCAAACACGGCCGTGCCGAGCGTATTGCCCATCGATCGCGCGAACTGCAGCAGCGCTGTCACCACGCCCAATTCGCCGGGTCGGCTCGCGTTCTGCGCCGAGATCGTCAACGTCGGACCGGTCAGGCCAGACCCCAGGCCGAGCACGATCATGTACAGCACGATCGCCGAGTACTGGGCATCGGCTCCCAGCGTGCTGACCAGCAGCATGCCGAGCGCCGAGGTGCTCAACCCGACCAGCAGCATCGGCTTGCAGCGGCCGGTACGCGCGATCAACTGCCCACCGAGGATGCTGGCCACGAGCATCGTCAGCATCATCGGCGCCATGATGCTGCCGCTGACCGTCGCGCTGGTGCCGATCACGCCCTGCACGAACAGTGGGATGAACAGCGAGGCGCCGAAGACGCCGATCGACTGGGCGCCAGCGCCAAACACCGAGATGGCGACGACGTTGTTGCGGAACATCGACAGCGGCACGACCGGGTCGGCGGCGCGCGACTCGATCCAGACGAATAACCCCAGCAGCATCACCGCCGCCGCGAGCAGTCCGAGGATCGGCACCGAGCCCCAGGCGAACTGATGACCACCCCAGCTCAGGGCGAGCAGCAGCAGTGCCGACGAGGCCATGACCGTGACGGCGCCCGAGATGTCGATGGGCAGGCGCTTGCGTGTACGGCGGACGTCGGGAAACGCGAGCCACAGCACGATCAGGCCGATGATGCCGAACGGCAGGCTGGCCCAGAACACACCGCGCCACGACACGTTGTCGGTCAGGTACCCGCCCAGCACCGGGCCGAGGACTGTTGAGAGGCTGAAGACGCCCGTGAACAGTCCGCTCATCCGCGCTCGCTGCGCTGGTGGCAGCAGCTCGGCGATGGTGGCGAACGCGGTCGCGGTGATGATCCCGCCGCCCACGCCCTGCAGCGCCCGCAGCACGATGAGCTGCGTCATGTCCTGCGCGAAGCCGCACAGCGTAGTGGTGACCAGGAAATACACGGTGCCGCCGACCAGCAGTCGCTTGCGGCCGTGGATGTCGCCGACCTTGCCGATGACCGGCACCACGGCGGTACTGGTCAGCATGTATGACGTGGTGACCCAGGCGTAGATCTCGAAGCCGTTGAGCTCCGAGACGATGCGCGGAATGGCGGTGTTGACGATCGACTGGTTCAGCGACGCCAGAAACAGGCTCATCATGAGCCCGCCGATCGTCAGCGTCAGCTCGCGCCGGCTGATGCTCTCGGAAAGGTAGCCGTACGTCGCTCGCGGTGGGGCGCCGACGGCCTCAGACAAGTGGGCCGGTCACCGTGAGATCCAGCTCGGGGTGGTGCACGAAGCCGCGGCGAAGCTCTTCGGTGTCCTTGATCCAATCCGCGTCTTTGGCCAGGAAGACACCCCCGGCGCGCGCACCGTAAACCTCTGGCGTGTCCACGGCGGGTGGCGTTTCACCGCGCTCCTCGAGTGCCCGAGCTGCCTCGAGGAGGCGACGGCGTACGCGAATGACCATGGTGTCGCTCGAGCCGAGGTGCTCTTTGCCGCGGTCGTAGACCTCGCCCATGCTCTCGGTGATCGCCTGATCCTGCAGGTGAATGCCCGTGATGCCCGTGAAGTCCTCCATGTTGCTGTTGCGGCGCTGCTTGGCCCGATCGATCTCGTAGTCATTCGTGCTGTTGGTAGCGAGTCGGAAGCGGCCATACCAATCGGTGCTCGGGGGTAAAAAGCGCGCAATCGAGCGCCGAGTTGCGGGACCCATCATGAAGAACATCGTGTGCGTGTCGTCCATTGGGACCCAGCAGCGCACGGTGACCTTGTTGCCGAGCACACCTTGTGGCGGCATCGTGAAGCACGGGAACAGATGCTGAGCGATGCGCCAGTAGCGGCGCCCATCGTTGGTGTCGCGGTAGGCGCCGTACATCGTGCCGTATTCCGTATCCAGCAGCGAGTAGCGTGGCGCCCGATCGGCCAGCATGTAATACGAAAACGACCCCTCGGGTTGTGAGCCAGCCTTCATCGAGCCCGCGTGGAGAAAACTGAAGTGACTGGTGTCGATATCGCCCTCGAGCGCTTGCAGCCAGTTGCATTCGCGCTGCACGGCTGTGGCGCTCCACGTCCCTTCGGGCAGCATGTTGCCCTCGAGATGCGGCAGCGGCGGCGGCTCGCTTCGTTGTCCGAGGTACGCCCACACCACGCCATTGCGCTCGCGCGTCGGATACGCGTTTGCCTTGACTCTGTCCTTGAAATCGGACTCGGCGGGTTCGTTCGGCATGTCCACGCATCTTCCCGAGGAGTCGAACTTCCAGCCGTGGTAGACGCAGCGAATCCCGCATTCCTCGGTACGCCCAAAGAACAGTGAAGCGCCGCGGTGCGGGCAGTTGTGGTCGAGCAGGCCGACCGCGCCGTTGGTGTCGCGAAACGCGATGAGCTTCTCGCCGAGCAGGAGCACGCGGACGGGGTCAGAGTCGGGCGTTGGTACCTCGGATGACAGCAGCGCGGGCAGCCAGTACTCGCGCATCAGCTTGCCCATCGGCGTGCCTGGCCCGGTCGTCGTGATCAGTTCGTTTTCCTCTTTGCTCAGCATGACTACCTCGCGGCTTGCAGTGCTTGTTCGAACTCGGAACGGATCTGGTCGCCGCCCTGGCTGCGCCAGTCTTTGACCAGCTGGTCGAAGCGGCTCATGTCGGAGCGGCCGAAGATGATGTCCACGAAGCCGTCGCCCATCGTCTGGTTCAGCGCCGAGGCACGCTCCGCGTTGGTCTTCGAGTACAGGCCGACGGCGGGGTTCTGAATACCGAGCGCTTGAATCGCCGAGGCGTCTGGATGCATGACTCGCGCGTATTCGGGCGAGAGCGCGTCGTACAGCACGCTCGCCGGCGAGCCGACGTTCGGCCACGGGATGAACAGGTCCGGCTGGCCCTTCTGCGACACGACCGGGTTGCCGTTGGCGTCGAAGTCGAATTCCGTGCCCTCGATGCCGTACCAGATCAGGAGGAACTCGGCGGTGCCGAACGGCGCAGACAGGTAATTGAGGATGCCCAGCAGCTCCTTGACACGTTCGGGCGGCGCCTTCTTGATGACCGTGAGGAGTGCCGCCCCCGAGCCGAGATAATGCACCGGCTTGCTCTTGCCGTCGGGACTGAACGGCGCCAGCGCGCGCATGTTGAAGGCAGCATCCTGCGCATTGGCGCGGTTCCAGGCGACGTCGCCGATGGTGAACCCGTTGCTCCACAGAGCCGTGCGGCCGGCGTAGAAGTTCTGCGCCGCCTGATTGACCGTGGCAGTGGGCGAATCGGGATGCACCACGCCCAGTTGCCACAGGCTGCGCACGAAGTCGATCGCGGCCTTGAACTCGTCTGTTTCCCAGTCCTTGGTCAGCTTGCCGCCCGATTCGCGCCACACGTTGGGCGCGCCGAACGACTCCAGAAAGTACGTCGCGATGCCTGGAATACCGCCATTGGGCGCACCGCTGGTTGCGCCCAGTCCCCACTGGTTGCTCGACCCGGTGAGCTGCTTCAGCTTGGCGACGAAGTCGTCCTTGTCCTTGAACTGAATGCCGCCGACCGTATCCAGCAGCTTGCCTTTGGCAAACATGATGCTGGCACTGATGCTCGTACGGGGCACCGGCACGGCGAAGATCTTGTTGTTGAAGACCGCGTTTGGCCAGGCGTACGGGGGTAGGTTGGCCAGGTTCGGGAACTCCTTGACCGCGTCGCCCGAGACATGCGGTGTCAGGTCGGCGATCTGCGACTCGAGGAATGCTGGCAGATTGAGGATCGCGGCGCCGTTGCCTGTACCCAGGCTGAACACGTCGGGCAGGTTCTGGCCGGCGATCGTCGTGTTCAGCTTGGCGTTGTAATCGGCGAGCTGGATGATCGGGAACTGCATCCGCACACCCAGCTCTTTGTTGACCTGCTGCCAGGCCGCATTCGACTCGGTTGGCGTCGGCGCGGCCTGTGTCGTGTACATCAGCGCGGTGACGTCGCCGCCCTTGCCTGGTGGCTGCGGTACCGACTTCTGCGGATTGCGCGGGTAGCTTACGTAGGCAGCGGGCGCGATGCCATCGGCGCTGCCAGCGAAGTCAGGCTTGGGGCCGTTGAACGGCACATGCGTGGGCAGCTTTACGCGTCCACTGGCCACCTGGGCGGTCGGTGCGCTTGCGGGCGCGGTCGGTGTACACGCGCTCGCGAGCATTACCGCGCTTGCGGCTTTCAGAAAATCTCGCCGACTCGCCATGCGGGTGCCCCCTCCGTTCAGGAGCATACCGAAGGTGTTGACGCTGCCGCCGCCCCCTGGCTAGCGTGGGGTTCGGCGCCCCGCGGGCGCGCCGCTAGGCCACCGCGACGGCTTCGGCCCGCGTCGGCGATCCTGCCTGCGCCAGGAACGCCCGCTGGCACGCCAGCAACCCCGAGCCAGGCTTCACGTCCAGCCCCAGGTCGGCAAAGGCCAGCTCGGTCCCGCCGATCGTCGCCAGCACTTCCAGCTCGTTGAGCGCCCCGAGGTGGCCGATGCGGAACGCCACGCCCGATAGCTCGCCGATGCCGCCGCCCAGCGACAGTGAGTACTTTTCCCGCGCGTGCTTGGTCAGCTCATTGCTGTCGAAGCCGCTCGGGACCCGCACGGTCGTGATCGTGTTCGAGTAACACGCGGGATCCTCACACACGATCGGCAGCCCCCAGGCGTTCACGGCCGTGCGCACCGCCGTAGCCAACCGCGCGTGCCGCGCGTACACGGACGACAGACCTTCCTCGTCCACGAGCATCTGCAGCGCCTCGCGCAGCCCGAAGAGCATCAGCGTAGCGGGTGTGTACGGGAACAGCCCGACGCGGTTCTCGCGCATGATCGGCGCCCAGTCCCAGAAGAAGCGCGGCGAGCCGCCGCCCTGCTGATTGATGGCCACGGCGCGCTGGCTCGCGCACAGGATGCCCAGGCCCGGTGGCATCATCAGCCCCTTCTGGCTGCCGCAGATCGCCACGTCGACCCGCCACTCATCCATGAGGAACTCGATGCTGGCCAGCGAGCTGACCGTATCGACGAGCAGCAGTGCATCGTGCTGGGCCGCGTCGATGGCGCGTCTGACGGCGGTGATGTCGACGGTAACACCTGTCGACGTCTCGTTGTGGACCACCAGGACCGCGCGGTAGGGGTTGGTCGGCGAGTCAGCGCGGAGGCGCCGCTCGAGGTCGTCGGTAGGGATGGTCTTGCCGTAGCCCAGGGGGACTTCGTCGACGGCGAAGCCGAAGCGGCGCGAGATGGCAGCCAGGCCGCCCGAGAAGACGCCGTAGTTGTAGACGAGCACCCGCTCGCCCGGGCTGAGCACATTGACCAGCGAGGCTTCGATCGCCCCCGTCCCGGAGCCCGGGTAGAGCATCGGCACCCCATCGCGGGTACCGAAGACCTGCTTCAGTCCTGCACGCACCGTCTCGGTCAGCGCCGCGAACTCGGGCCCGCGGTGGTCGATCACCGGGCGGTCCATCGCGCGCAGGACGCGCTCGGGGATATTGGTGGGTCCAGGAATCTGAAGGAAGGCTCGTCCGCTCATGCTGCATGGTAGGCGGAGCCGCGATGCACTTGCACCATTGCTCGCTCCCCAGCCCCGCACCCGCACAGCCCGGCGCCCGGGGCCGAGCGCGCGCAACCGCTACGGACTCGCCTGAGCCGCCGTAGCCGACGTAGCTGTCGTCGTCGGCGATGGCGCGATCTGCCGCGCTGGCGTCGCGCCCGCGATCACGGCTGCCACCGCCAGCACGACGAAGCCCAACGCCAGCTCCACACGCACTCCGCGCTGCAGCGCGCCGCGCAGTCGGACGACCAGCGCCACGATCAGCATCAGCACCAGCAGCGCGACCTTCAGCAGCACGCCCTGGCCATACATCGTGTTCAACAAGGCATCGAAGGAGCCCACTTCGAAGACCGCCTGCAGCGTGCCCGAGGCGACGATCGCGATCAGACTGCTGCCGCAGGAGGGGCGCGATCAGCGCCATGCTGGCCAATCCGCCGATCCACAGCGCCGCCGCCAGCACGTGCAGCCAGTCCAGAACCACGCCGAAGAGTGCCGATGGCAGCGCCGCCCCATGGCTGGTCAAACTGTTCGTGAGCAGGATCGCCGGCACCATCGCCGCGGCGCTCTCGCTCCAGGCATCGTCCAGCCCACGCCACGCAACGAGCGCGACCGCGATCACGCTGATGCCCAGTCGCGGCCACCAGATGCCCGCGAACCGACCGCGCGTGAGCAGGTCGCGGAGTGGCGCGCCGAAGCTCGACTCGAGCGGTACGCCCGCGGCCGCCGCTGCCTGAGCCACCGCGGCGAAGAGCGTCCCGATCAGCAGCAACGCACCCGCAACAACTGCCAGTCGTTTGCCCCGCGAGAGAGCGCGCGGCCGCGCCGGATCGTCCGCGCTCAGCAGCGGACCGAAGACGATCTTCCAGGTAGCCAGCGCGCCTGCGAACACGCTGGCCGCGACGTACAGCCACCAGCGCGCGATCAGAGTCGGCAGCGTCGACTCGCTGCTCTGCGTTGCGGTGACGCCGCCCGTGGTGACCGGCACCCCGACGAAGAGCTGATAGCCGCCGACCTCGGGGTGCACGTCGATCGTCGACAGACTGCGATACATCACCGTGTACACGCCATCGGGCAGCCCCGTTCGCAACGAGACGGTGAGGAGCGTGTCGTCCACGCGCGAGTCGCCGCGGT
>WNGB01002778.1_pt1 | contig 27997 bp, 21 predicted proteins | sample 5400681 | NCBI WGS metagenome assembly WNGB01 (sample SAMN13153367, study PRJNA577476) | soil metagenome | isolation source: 115 cm soil or saprolite under grassland replicate 2 | place: USA:California | collected 2016-06-15
GGGTCCGCTCCAGCTCAAGGGGAAAGGCCAGACGATCACGGCGCTCGAACTGGTGGGGGACGAACAGGGCGGCGAGCGCGGTGTTCCCGGCCTGCGCGCTCCGATGGTCGGGCGCGACCGCGAACTCGATCTGCTGTCCTCGATCTACGACCGCGTCGCCTCGGAAGCACGCCCGCATCTCGTCACCATCTACGGTGACGCAGGTGTCGGCAAGAGCCGCCTGACGGCGGAGTTCTTGGATGCGGTGGAGGAACGGAGCCCGGCGCCGTCAGTCGTTCGAGGACGTTGTCTGCCATACGGCGAGGGTGTCACGTACTGGCCCCTCGCTGAGATCCTGAAGGGATACGCGGGCGTTCTGGACAGCGATCCTCCGCAGGTCGCGCTGGAGAAGTTGAGAGCGGCCGGAACGGACGCGCTCACCGCCGACCGCTCGACCGACCCGGCAAGGACCTCTGCCGCCCTGGCCTACACCCTCGGCCTGGAAGATCCGGAGTTCCGGTTCTCCGAGCTCCCTCCTCGTCAGGTTCGCCTGGAGACTCACACCGCCTGGCGAGTGTTCTTCTCCGTTCTCGGGAGCCGCGAGCCGACCATCGTGGTGATCGAGGACATTCACTGGGCCGACAACGCGCTGCTCGACCTTCTCGAGGAGCTGGCCGATAGGGTGCAGGCAAGCGTCCTGTTCGTCTGCCCGGCCCGCCCGGAGCTGACCCAGCGCCGGCCGACGTGGGGCGGAGGAAAACGCAGCTTCTCTTCGATCTTCTTGGATCCGCTGTCACCGGACGAGGCCGACCAGCTGGTCGGGTTCCTCTTATCGGTGGAGGAGCTTCCGCGCAAGGTCCACGGCGAGATACTTCAGCGAGCCGAAGGTAATCCGTTCTTCCTCGAAGAGATCATTCGACATCTGATCGACGAGGGACGGATCGTGCGAAGCGGCGACCGCTGGCGAGCGGCGAGCTCGATCGGTGGTGTCGTGATTCCGGACACGGTCCAAGGCGTGCTCGCAGCGCGGATCGATCTCCTGGCCCCCGAGGAGAAGAAGACGTTGCAATCCGCTGCCGTCGTGGGGCGCATCTTCTGGACCGGACCTGTAGGCCGCCTCCTGAACGGCGACGCCGAACAGGTGGATGACATCTTGGACCGCCTGGAAGATCGCGAACTGGTCCTCGCCCGGCTCGGTTCGTCCATGGCCGGCGATCGTGAGTACAGCTTCAAGCACATCCTGACGCGCGACGTCGCGTACGACTCTCTGCCACGTCGCGACCGGGCCACAGCCCATGCCACCGTGGCCACCTGGATCGAGGACACAGCCGGGGAGCGCAGGCGCGAGTTCGCCGAGGTGCTCGCGCACCACTACGCGCAAGCGCACCAAGGCATCCTCGAGGACACTGGTGGGGAAAGCGACGCCGTGGAGCGGTTGCGTCGAAAAGCGTTCGAGTACCTGCTGCTGGCTTCGACGGATGCGTGGAGCAAGCTCGTCGTCCAGAAGGCTGAACGACTCGCGGAACTGGCATCTTCCATCGCCGCGACCGACGCGGAGCGGGCCGAGGCACTGGAGGCGCTCGGCAACGCGTACCAGGCCAACTATCAGGGGAACCTTGCGTACCGCTATTTCAAGGAGGCGGCCGACATCCGGCTGGCCGGCGTACCGGAAGACGCTCGGGCGATCGCACGGATCTGCGCCCGGACTGTGGAGGTTCCTCTGCGGTGGCCGGGATCCATGGCTACGCTGCCCGCCGAATCCGAGGTGGCGCCGTATCTCGAGATCGGCCTTCGGCATGCCGGTGACGAAGACAACGAGGAACTCGCCAGGCTGCTCACGGGCAGGTCGTTCTGGCCGTACGCGTTCCCCGAGGTCGCCAGCGGAGACGAGGCGATCGCGGAGGCCAAAGAGGCGGGCGAGCGCGCCGTGGCGATGGCACGTCGTCTGAACCGGCCGGATCTCGCTTCCGCAGCGCTGGACGGACTCGGTGGCATCTTGATGAACCAGGGCGACGACACGGGGGCCCTGAGGAACGCCGAGCGGCGCGTCCAGCTCATTCCCCAGCTTCAAGATCCGATGGAGCTCGGGGATATCTACGGCGTCGCGGCTTGGACGAGTTTCCACGTCGGTCACTACGCCGACGCGCTGCGTTACGCGGAGGAAGGGATCCGAAGAGCAGGTTCCCATCCAGGGCTGCTGTTGCACTGCCGCTCGTGGGCCGTTGTCGCGATGACACGACTGGCCGATTGGGATGGAGCGCTCGCTACGGCGGGCGCGGCGGAGAGAGAGCTGGGGGATCGCAAGGAGTCGCCGCCTGGTTTCACGTGGAGGCTTCTCGGGGCCGCGGCGTACATCCACGAACTTCGCGGAAACCGCGCCGCCGCCGACCGCTATCTGTCGATCATCCGGCGGATGGCCGAGCAGAGGGGCAGTTACCACAGCGCCGCTCCATGGCTCCTCCTGGTGCTCGGATTTCGCGGCGAATTCGAAGAAGCCCGCGCCATGCTCGCGGACTATGAGGTCTTGCACACCGGGGTCCACCGGGCGCTGCTGCTGGAATCGGAGTGCGACGTCGTCGCCTTCGAGAAGAGATGGGGTGACGCGAGCGAGGTTGTCGAGCGCTCCCGGGCGCACGCCCTTGCCGGCGGCGCCGTCGCGCTGACCGCCTTCGCCGATCGGCTGGAGGGCCGGGCCGCCACAGGTGCCGAGGACCTGGATCACGCCCTCCCACTCCTCGAGCGCGCCCAGGAAACGTTCACCGACCTCGGGGCGACGTGGGAGGCAGCCTGCACCGAGCTGTCGCTCGCGGAGGCGCTCGTGGCGAGCGGTCGCAATGCCGAAGCAACGTCCGTTCTCCATCGCGCGTTGGCAGTCTTCGACGAGCTGCGCTCTGTTCGCCAACAGGCCCGTGCACGTCAGGTGCTGGCACAGCTGGGCTGATGGCCCTCTGTTACCCTGCTCACTGATGGATGTCAGGGAGCGCGCGGCGTTCACCGCCGCCAGCGACGCCTGGATGCTCCGCGGCGGCGGCATCGAAGTGCTGGCCGAAGGGCCGCTTCGAACCGAGGAGATGATCCTAAACATCGGCCCTCAACACCCTTCGACCCATGGGGTGCTGCGGATCATCCTCGAGCTGGACGGGGAGATGATCATCCGGGCCGAACCGGTGATCGGCTACATGCACCGGGGCGCGGAGAAGCTCGCCGAGTACCGCGACCCTCGACAGGTCCTCGTGCTGATGAACCGCCACGACTGGCTCTCCGCCCTGAACAACGAGCTGGGATGGGTCATCGCGCTGGAACGCATGCTCGAGATCGAGGTCCCCGACCGGGCCCAGTGGATCCGCACCATGCTGGCGGAGTGGAACCGGCTTCTCAACCACCTCATGTTCACCGGCTCGTACCCGCTCGAGCTCGGGGCGATGACTCCCGTGTTCTACGCGTTCCGCGAGCGGGAGATGATCCAGGACCTCATGGAGGCCGCAACCGGAGCTCGCATGCACCACTCGTACGTGCGGGTGGGCGGGCTCAAGGACGACCTGCCCAGGGGCTTCCTCAAGCGGTCCGCGGAGGTGCTGAGCTGGGTCCGCAGAAAGCTCGTCGACTTCGAGAACCTGATCATGGGGAATGAGATCATCCATGCTCGAACAAAGGGGATCGGGGTACTTCCTCCCGAGGTGGCCACGGCCTACGGCTGCTCGGGGCCGGTACTGCACGCGTCCGGTGTCCCCATGGACCCGCGCAAGGACGAGCCCTACGAGAAGTACGGAGAGGTTGAGTTCTCGGTCCCGGTCGGCCAGAACGGCGATTGCTACGATCGGCTGTGGGTGCTGGTCCAGCGGATGTGGGAGTCGTGCAAGATCATCGAGCAGTGCCTGGAGAAGCTGCCCGCCGGCCAGTACATCTCGCCCAAGCTCCCCAAGAGGATCAAGGTTCCCGAGGGTGAGATCTACTTGCGGACCGAGAACCCGCTGGGGCTGATGGGTTACTACGTGGTCGGAGACGGCGGCGACTTCCCGTACAGGATGAAGATGCGCACGGCGTCCTTCTCCAATGTGGCCGTGATCCCGGCGGTCCTTCCGGGCACCCTGGTTCCCGACCTGATCGCCATCCTGGGCAGCGTGTTCTTCGTGGTCGGGGACATCGATCGGTAACGGATCGCTTCAGGCAGGCCGGACCGAGCGCGGGGTCGCCGTGGCGTCGGTGCCGAGGCAGAGGACCCACGACGCGCCGAGTCCCTCCCTGCCCAGCAGGAGATTGGCCCGGTTGCGGTCAGAGTAGATCCTGAGGGCATCGATCCCGCGGCGAGCGTTCAGGGCCTCCACCTGGCGGGCTTGGGCCTGCTCGTCGAACTCGCGGAAGCCCAACGACAGCAGGACATCCCTCTGAGAGACCGGTCCCCACACACGGAGTCCGCGGCTCAGGGCGTGCCGAGCCAACGCAGCGAAGTCCACTCCGGTGGTGATGTCCGTCGATCCTGGCTGGGTGAGCACGTCGTCGTGCACTCGGTGGTCCCTGTAGCCGTGCACGGACCGAGGTTCCGTGTCCCCCACGAACCCGTAGTCCACCAACCAGACGTATCCGCGGTCCAAGACGCGGGCGGCTCCATCGATGAATCGGAGCGACGCTGGGCTCACCACGAACTCGCCCCCGCGCGCCAGGGCCGGGGCCAGAGCCAGGAGCTCTTCCGATGACGGCGGCCCCTCCACGAGGACGAATCGATCACCCTCCACCCCGACGAACAGCTCCATCACACCACCGGAGGCACCGCAGAGGCGGTGGAAGGGGAGGTTGTCCAGAAGCTCGTTTGCGATGACACAGCCCACCACCTGATCCGCGATGTCGCTCAGATCCTCCAGCGCCTCGAGTCCACCCGCCTCAAGAGCTCGCCGGGCGGCGGCGCTTCGCTCCACCGCCCTGTACCGCACGATCTGGGACACCTCGGCGGGCAGCGCTCCGAGGATCTGGCGGGCCAGGGTCCCATCCCCCGCTCCCACCTCGATGATGTCGAACGGCGAGGGCCGGTCGAGCAGCTCCCAGAACTCGGCAACCTGACGAGCCAGCAGGCGTCCGAATACGGGCGACAGATGAGGGCTGGTGACGAAATGGCCTTGTTCGCCCACGGGCAGGCGTGCGTAGAATCCCTCCTCGGGGTCGTAGAGGGCCCACTCCATGAACTCCGCGAAGGTGATCGGACCGCTCGCGTTGATCCTCCGGCGGAGGCGCTCGGCGAGACGGGCCGTCGTCGGTTCCCCTCTGGCGGTAGCCATCTCCAACTAGGGTCGCAGGCAGTGTCGGAGGGGGCAAGAACCGGGCTGCCTCTGCCATCATTCGGAACGTGCCGCGCATCCTGAGAGTCTTGGCGCCCAATCCGGGCCCGCTCACTCTGCAGGGCACGAACACGTGGATCGTGGGGGCTCGGCCGTCCCTGGTGATCGATCCTGGCCCGGACGATCCAGAGCACATCCGAGAGGTTCACCGCGAGGCGGACCCGGTGGGAGCGATCCTCCTCACCCACCATCATCCCGACCACGCGCCGGGTGCAGACTTGCTGGCGCACGTGTCGGGCGCGCCGGTGCTCGCCTTTCGGCCCGTGGCGAACGAACACAAGCTGACAGACGGTGCCATCGTGCCGGGAGGGGACACCACCCTCCGCGCCGTGCACGCCCCCGGCCATACCCCCGACCATCTCGTGTTCTTCGAGCGCGAATCGGGCGCGCTGTTCACCGGCGACACAGTGCTCGGGCGGGGCACGAGCCTGATCGACCCGCCCGAGGGGGACCTGGCTGCCTATATGCGCTCCCTCTCGATCATGCTGTCCCTGGCCCCGCGAGTCATCTTTCCCGGCCACGGGCCGGCCGTCTGGTCGGCCGTGGAGAAGCTCCGGGAGTACGTGGACCATCGGAAGGATCGGGAGCGGCAGGTGCTGGCCGGACTGGAAGAGGGTGCTCGCACGGCCGAAGAGCTGGTCCCCGGGATCTATTCCGACTATCCGAAGGAGCTGTATCCGGCAGCGGCCAGATCGGTGCTGGCGCATCTTCTGAAGCTCGCGCGGGAGGGTCGGGTGGCTCGGATCGGACGGCCGGTCGACGAACGGTTCGCCCTGGCATCGGGGGCGAGCTGTGAGCGGTGCGGGCGGCCGGTCGTGCCCGGTTCGAGGCTGTGCGCCCGGTGCGGGGTGGCGGCGCTGCAGGAAGCCCCGCCCGGCCCGGGAAGAACAACCGAAGCGGGAGGCGATGCTCACTCGGGGCCGTCTTCCGAGACGACAGGTGGGCGGGGCAGCACGTAGCGAAGTCCAACCCTTCGCACCAGCCCTTCTCGCTCGAGGTCCGCGATGGCCCGGTTCACGCTCTCCCGGGTGGCGCCGACCATGGAGGCCAGGAGATCCTGGGTGAGAGGGATACCGATGCCGACGCCGCCCGGACCGGGGCTCCCGTGCTCGGCGGCGAGATCCTGGAGCACGCCGAGGAGGCGAGAAGGCACCTGCATGGCCAGCGTCCGGGCGAGGGTGCGCTGAACCTGATGGGCTCTCCGGCTCACAGCGACCAGAACCCACCGAGCCAGGCGCGGATCCGATGCCATGGCCGCGCGAAGGGTGGGGAACTGGACGGAGCACACCGTACTGGCGACCAGAGCCCGCGCCTCTGGAAGAGACACGAGGTCCCAACCGGCGTGGAGGGCGGCGTTCGGGCTCATTCCATGCTCGCCGAGGACAGCTCCCCGGGCGAGGAGGGCGACGGTCGCTTTTCGCCCCGATGCAGTTGTCGAGGCCAGCGCCACGACTCCGCTCTGGATGGCCCAGAAGCAGGGAGGTCGCTCCCCTTCTCGGAGAAGGACCTGACCGGCTTCCAGGCCGCGAAGGACCCCGCCGGTGCGGGCCCGAAGACGGGCGAGCCAGGAGGGAGGGGGATCTCCGAGGGGGAGAGGGATTTCGTCGGGCGCCGGTTCCACCGTGGGAGCCCCCTCTCGATGTAGGAGTGTATCGCGGGGCTCCGACGTGAGACGGTCGGGGCTCCGAAGTCAGATCGGCTGCTTGGAATTCGGGGGTCGGGTGGCCGATTTCGCTGATAGGCTCAGTTGCTGCCAGATCCCTCCGCGGTCCAGCAACGGGCCTTTCGGATCCAGAAACTAGAGGCGCGGCGGTGCGAAGCGCTCCAGGAGACCGGCCATGACCGTGCATCCCGCTGACGCGGGTGAGCAAGGCGAGCAGGAAAAGGTCACGAGGGGATCGTCCGCCCCGGTCGAGGTCGCGGCGGTACTTGGAGCGGTCCGGGACGACGTTCGGCAGACCCTTCGAACCGGATGGCTGGATCCGGGGGTCGAGGCCGCAGCCAATTACCCGGTGTTCTTCACGGCCGCGTGGTCCGCCATCCGTCCCAACGTGGGCAAGAGCTTCCTCGCCCTGGCCAGGAGGATCCGATCGGACGCGACCGATGTGCTCCGAGTGAGATTCGATCTTCCAGACCTGCGCAAACGCCTCGACGGAGATCTGTCCGAGGGGGAGATCAGGCGGATCGAGGAATCGACCCGAGCAGCCCACCTGGCCACGGCGAAGGCCCAGATCGTCGTTCACGCCCTGTACCGCGCGGTTCGCAAGGAGCGAATCTCTGGAACGGGGAGGGAAGAGCCCCCCATCCGAAGAGGGGTGCCCGAGTGGCAGCGGTGGATGTCCTTCCAGACAGCTTCGCAGGACGTCCCGCCGATCCTGGCGCAGGTGGTGAACGAGATGGCCCTGCCCACCCCGCCGGTTCCACTTCGGCTGCTGGCCAGATGGCCCTCGGCACTGGCCAGGGTCTGGGACGAGCTCGGACCGATCGCCAGGTCGGAGGCCTGGAAATCCGGCGCCTCACGCCTGCGACGGATCGTCCTGGCCGGGATGACGACGCTTCCCCATCCGGTCGAGCTGCAGTGGGCCGCGCTGAGGGCCAGAGGTTTCACCGAAGAGGAACGGATGGAGCTCACGGGCATCCTCGCTGCCCATGATTCGGCCATGCCGGTGCAGACGCTCGCGTCGGCGTTCACCTGGATGGCGTTCGGCGCGCCTGAGATCGGGGTCGAAGGCTAACCACAGTGCGAACCGTCTTCTTTCGCCCGGATGAGCCCGACTCCGTCATCGGATCCGCGGTGTGGAAGGCCGATGGAATCGACGTCGAAGCCGAAGACGAGTCCGTCCGTGAGGCGATCCAAAAGGTCTTCCGTCCGACCCCTGTGGTGATCGACGATCCTTCCATGCGTTCGTACGGCACCGCGGGCCCCGTGGTGCTGCCGCCGGGGTCGCTCCAGTGGTTCAGGGCGGCTGCCGAGGCCCGCGCCGATTCTGAGGGGCTGGGCGTGAGGCTGGTGCCGGAGTCGGAGGGCGCCATGGGGTGGGATCCCGCAGGCGCCTATCGCACCTTCAACGACGCCATCGAGCGCCGGGCCCGGATCGGAGCCGCACCCCGGACCGGGACCGTCGACTGATCCACCAACTGGGCTCACCGGACCATGTCAACGCATGAAGACGAAGTCCTCGGGTGGCGGGAGAGTCGTGTCGCTCGCCTCATCGGGCCGGATGGGTGGTTCACGGTGGTCGGGTTGGCCTGGCTGCACGGAGGCGAGAACTCCGTCGGGTCGGACCCTGAGAGCCGGGTGCTGCTCCCCCGAGGCCCCAGTCGCGCCGGCAGCATCACCGTCCAGGGCGGCACGATCGATGCCACATTCGAACCTGAGGCCGCCGTCACCCATGACGGCAAGCCTGTCGTCGCCCTGAATCTGCGGGACGACTCCCAAGGGGATCCAACCCTCCTCCGGCTGGGGTCGCTCACCTTCTATGTGATCCGTCGGGCAGACCGGCTGGCAGTGCGGATCAAGGACGCCGAAAGCCCGGCCAGAAGGTCCTTCACCGGGATCGAGTACTTCCCCCTCGACCCTCGGTGGCGGTTTCGGGCTCGTTTCGAGCCATACGATCCTCCACGGATATCTCGGGTGCCCACCGTGGTCGGCATGGAGGAGACCTACCTGGTGCCCGGAGCGCTGGTGTTCGAGCACGAAGGCGTCACGCATCGCATCGATGCCTTCCTGGAGGAAGGGGAGACCGATCTGTTCGTCGTCTTCGGAGACCTGACGAACGGCTCTGAGACCTACGGGGGCGGGCGCTATCTGTACACGCCGCCACCGGACGACGATGGAGTCGTGACGCTCGACTTCAACAAGGCCTACAACCCTCCTTGTGTGTTCACGCCGTTCGCCACCTGCGCCCTCCCGCCACCAAAGAACAAGCTGCCCATCCCAGTCGAGGCAGGCGAGAAGCTCTACCGCGGCCCCCCCGTTCCGCCTGTCGTACCCCGCGGCTAGCATGCGGTCGATGACCTTCGAGCCCGATCCCGACCAATCCAAGGTCCTCGACCACCGGCGAGGTGCTCTTCTCCTCACCGGCGGCCCTGGGACCGGCAAGACCGCCGTGCTTCGGGAGCGCTTCGCCCGGTTGATCGAGGAAGGAAGCGATCCAGAGCGAGTGGCCATGGTGGTCCGAACGAAGCAGTCTCGAAATGCGGCTCGGCGGGCTCTGCTCCGGCGGCTCTCGCGCCCCCTCCCGGGGATGAAGCTCATGACCGTCCAGGGGCTGGCCAACCATGTGGTCGGGGCTCGCTTCGAGGCGCTGGACTATCAGCGCCCGCCGGAGATCCTCTCGGCGAACGATCAATTCTCGAAGGTGCAGGAGCTCCTCCGGGGGGAGAGTCCCACCGACTGGCCGACCTACGGGGCCATGCTCTCCCTTCGAGGATTCGCCGACGAGGTGCGACAGCTCGTCCTTCGGGCGCAGGAGGCCCTGGTGACTCCCGAGGAGATCACGGCGAAGGCCGAGGCTTCCGGCCTCTCCGGATGGCGGGAGCTGGCCGCGTTCTATCGTCGCTATCTCCAGGTCCTGGACGACATCGGCAAGGTCGATTACGGCGGCCTGGTCAACCAGGCGGCGGCCGCGGCGGGCCACGGCGAGCCCCTGTTCGACCACCTCCTGGTCGACGACTACCAGGAAGCGACGTTCGCCGAGGAGGCGCTGATCGTGGGCTTGCGCGTCCAGAGCCTGGTGGTCGCTGGGGACGAGGGATCGCACATCTTCTCGTTCCAGGGCACGACGGATGTTCCACTCAGGCGTTTCCTGGAGCAGCTTCCAACGGCCGAGCACGTGTCGCTGGCGACCGCTCACAGATGCCAGACACCCCTGTACGAGGCGTGGTCCACGCCCCATACATCCGAGGAGACGGCAGCGGTCGCCCGGGAGCTGAGGCGGATCCATGTCGAGGATGGGGTGCCATGGGGCGAGCTTGCCGTCATTGTCCGGCGGGAGGACGGCCACGTCGGCGGGCTGCTCCGCGCGCTGGACGATGCCCGAGTGCCCCGAACGACGCCGGAAGGCGGGCTGTCCCTGCTGGCCGAGCCGGCGGCCTTCCCATTCGTGCTGGCGCTTCGATGGCTGGCCCGGCCCCAGGACCGCGACGGCCTGGCCGAATCGATCCTCACTTCGGAGCTGGTCCGGCTGTCGCCGGCGGCGGCCAGGGGGCTCGTGCGGGCCGCCCTTGCCGAGGATCAGCCGCCTTCCGCTGCCCTGCAGCGAACCGACGGCTTGACGCCGGAGGAGGCATCGGAGTTGCGGTCTCTCTCCCTCGTCCTGCAGGAGGCCGAGGCCGTGGCCGGTCGCTCGGTCCTGGATGCTTTCTCCACCCTGTGGCGGAAGCTGCCGTATGCCCGGCGGCTGGTGGAGGCCGGCGAGCGATCACCCGAGGGTGCCAGGGACCTGGATTCCGTCCTGGCCCTCTCTGAAGCCGTATCCAGGGCGGGCGAGCAGGCCGACGCCTCGGTCATCGCGTTCCTGGAGGTACTCGAGGCGGGGGAGGAAGGGCCGGGGTTGGCCGAACTCGCGGAGGAACGGCGACCCGATGCGGTCCGCGTGTTCACGGCCCACGGCTCTGCCGGGCGAGAGTTCGACACGGTCATCATTGTGGGCGCCACCGAGGGAAACTTCCCCAGCCTGTCCCGGCCCGAGCCGATGTTCGATCTCGCCTCGCTCGATGGGCGTGTCTCGCAGGCCGACCGGAATCGTCTCAGGCTGTGGGACGAGAGGAGACTGTTCCACGTCGTGGTGAGCCGGGCCCGCCGCCGAGTCGTGTTCACTGCCAGCGATCCCCATGCCGAGGCCACGGTGCTCACGGCCAGGTCGCGGTTCGTGTCCGAGCTCGGCGTTGCCTGGACACCCGCTCCGACCGGACCGTTCGCGGAGCCCCTGTCCGTGGCCGAGGCGGCGGCAGTATGGCGGCGGGGGTTCGCCGATACCTCGCAGCCTCCACAGCGTCGCCTGGCGGCCCTTCGAGGGCTGCTGGCGCTCGGGGACAATCCGGCCAGGTGGTGGTTCCAGCGGGACTGGACGGGCTCCGACCGGCCGCTGCACGAGAACATCCGCGTGTCGTTCTCCAAGTTGGACACGCTGGAGAACTGCGCTCTCCAGTACGTGCTGTCCGAGGAGTTGGGGCTGGAAGGACGGGCCGGCTATTACGCTTGGGTCGGTCATCTGGTCCACCGGATCATCGAGGACTGCGAGTCCGGTGCCATCCCCCGGACCGAGGACGCGTTGGTGGCTGCCGCGGAGGATCGGTGGCAGTCGGAGCAGTTCCCGTCCCACGCGGTCTCCGAGGCCTTCCGGCGGGTGGTGACGCGCAAGATGCTGCCCACGTGGCTCGTGATGTACGGGCAGACCCCGGCTCTTGCAGGTGAGATCCGCTTCAACTTCGAGTTCGCCGGGGCCACGGTGACCGGCGCCATCGATCGCGTCGGCGAAGTCTCGAGCGGCGGAAGCCAGATCACCGACTACAAGACGGGGAAGGCGCGGGGCGGGCCTGCGGAGGAGAACCTCCAGCTGGGGATCTACTACCTCGCGGTGAACATGGCCGAGGAACTGGCGACGTATCGCCCCGTGAAGGCCGTGGAGCTCGCGTTTCTCAAAGAGAACGTGAACGGTCGCAACTTCCGTCTACAGCTCGGGATGAACTCGAAGGTCCAGCAGGAGTTCCGGGAGAAGATGGCGGCCCGATTGTCCAGCCTCATCGAGGAGATCCGGGAACTGCTCAAGACCGAGGTCTATCGTCCCAGCCCCGAGGCCGAATGCCGGTACTGCGACTTCAAGACGCTCTGCCCCCTGTGGCCCGAGGGACGGGATCTGTTCCTCGCTGCGTCGGTAGCCCGCGCATGAGCAAGCGGGCCGGCCCTGATGTCCCGACGACACATCCGGAGGGCGGATACCCGGAGGAGATCCGACGGGTAGTCGGGGGCGCGGACCCTACCGAGGAACAGTGGCGGGCCATGTCGATGCCGCTGGAGCCGTACGTGGTGGTGGCGGGGGCGGGCTCCGGCAAGACCTCGGTCATCGCGGGACGGGTGGTCTATCTGGCCCTGGTGGCCATGGGCAGGCTTCGGGCAAACCACCCGGGCGTCCTTCCGGGAAACGTCCTCTGTCTGACGTTCACCAACAAGGCAACGGAGAACCTCACCCTGCGGATCCGCCGCGCGCTTCAGGGGCTTGATCTCGCCGAGGGTGAAGAGCCCACGATCGCCAACTACCACGGTTTCGCCGCCCGGATCCTGGAGCGGCACGGTCTCCTGGCCGGCATCGAGCCCGGCCAGCGGATCCTCACTCCCGCCCAGCGGACGGAGCTGTGCGCCCGGGTCCTCGACGACATGGCGTTCGAGCATGTCAGCGCGGAGTGGCAGCCGTCGGTGGTCGCCAAGATCCTCGAGCTGGCCGACCAGGCCGCGAACCATCGCCGGGAACCGTGGGAGATCATCGCCTTCAACGAGGAGCGCCTGAAGCAGCTCGCGGAGCACCGGAGCGACAGGGCTTACCAGGCGGCCCTGGAGCGGATCGAGCTGGCCAGGGCCGTCGATCGCTTCCAGCAGCTCAAGCGAGACCTCGGCGTCATAGACTTCGGCGACCAGATCACGCTTGCCCTGCAGATCGTGGAGAAGTTCCCCGAAGTGGCCCAGGAGTACCGGTCTCGATTCCTCGCTGCGGTCCTCGACGAATACCAGGACACGAACGTGGCCCAGGCCCAGCTCATCGCGGGATTGTTCGGCGAGGGGTTCCCGGTGGCGGCCGTGGGCGACCCCGACCAGAGCATCTACGGTTGGCGCGGGGCCAGCCTGTTCAACCTGCTCGAGTTCCAGCATCAGTTCCCCAAAGCCGACGGGGTGCCTGCCGAGAAGCTCCCCCTGTACACGAACTTCCGCTCCGGCGCCCGGATCCTTGCAGCGGCCGACCGGGTGATCGAGACGATCCCCGAGGAACAGCGCCCGGACCCGGAGAAACGCCTGGCGCCCTGGCCCGGCTGCGGCGAGGGCGAGGTGGAGGTCCTTCGGTTGGGCGACGAATGGTCCGAGGCGCGGTGGATCGCCGGGCGGATCCTCGAGATGCACGACATCGGCGCGGAGCCCCTCTGGTCGGAATTCGCCGTGTTGTGCCGCACCAGCAGGTTGTTCGTGTCCCTTCAGGAGGCGTTCGCGGAGAAGGCCATTCCAGTCGAGATCGTCGGTCTGGCCGGTCTCCTCCAGCTTCCCGAGGTGGTCGAGATCCTGGCGTTCGCCAGGGCGGCGGCCGATCCGTATGCCAGCGTCAGCTTGGCCCGGATCCTCCTGGGCCCCCGGTATCGGGTGGGGTTCAAGGATCTGGCCCGGGTGGCTGCCTGGGCCAAGGACAAGAACTATGCCCTGCGCGGCGAGGACCGCGACGAGACGCCCCCGTTCCTGTTCGCCGAGGCTCTGGAGCATCTGGACGAAGTGACCTTCCTCTCGGATGAGGGAAGGGCCCGCTTGGAGGAGTTCCGCGGCGAGCTGTCCGCGCTCCGGGCTGAGGCACGCCGTCCGGTGGGGGAATTCCTGTCCGAGGTCATCCGGAGGACGGGCCTGCTCGCCGAGCTCGATGCCAGCTTGGAGACGGAGCGGGCCGACGCGACCAAACGGAACCTGGCGGCGTTCCTGGACGAGGTCCACGCGTTCTCTCCTCTGGAGGGTGAGCTGACCCTGCGGGCCTTCCTCGACTACGTGGAAACCGTGGAAGCCAGCGAGAAGCAGGAGTGGTCGCCCGTCCAGCCGAGCTCCCAGAACTCGGTGAAGGTGATGACCATCCACCAGGCGAAGGGGCTGGAGTTCGGGACGGTGTTCGTGCCCGGGTTCGCCAAGGATCTGCTTCCCAATCTGATGGTGCAGCAGAACCCCGCGGAGCGGGGGAAGTCGATGGACTTCGAGCTGCGCGGCGATTCGAGGATCCTCCCGGTGTTCAAGGGCAACCTGAAACAGTTCTGGCTGGCCCTGCGCGACTACGAGGAGATGGAAGAGCGTCGAACCTGCTACGTCGCTTTGACCAGAGCCAAGCATCGCCTGGTGGTGACGGGTGCACACTGGTACGGGGAGGGCCAGAGGCCCAAGGAGCCGAGCATGTTCTTCGAGGAGCTGGCCGGCTGGGGAGAGGAGAGCGGGTTGGCCGAGGTCGATCGCGGCCCCGGCGTTCCCGAAGGCAACCCGCTCATCGGATACCGGACCCGATTCGTCCGGGACTGGCCTGGGCCCGCCCTGCGGGACGAGGTCGATCCCTTCTTCGAGGGCGGGTGGCGGAGCGCCGCCGCCCGGGCAGAACGCGACCCTGAGGTGTTCGAGGGCTTCGTGCGATCCCTTGCCGACGGGGATCGAGACGGTTACCGGGAGACCGCAGGCGAGCTGGGAACCCTGGCGGCGCATCTCGCGGATCGAGAGTCCGCCGGGCCTTCCGGGCCTTCCCCTCCTCTGACGGTCGCCGTGGGAGGGATCATCGAGTACGCACGCTGTCCCAAGCGCTTCTACTGGTCCTCCGTTCGTCCCCTCCCTCGGTTCTCCGGTCCGGCCGCTCGAATCGGGACGCAGGTCCACGCGTGGATCGAGCGGCGGAGCAGCGGCCAGGCCTCGCTCCTCGAGCTGGATGAAGCTCCGGACCTCACCGCAGAGGACCTCGCGGGGGAGCCGGGCAAGCTCGAACGCCTTCAACGGAGATTCACCGAGAGCCGGTTCGCCACCGCTCCTCCGCTGTACGCGGAGCGGCCCTTCCTGCTCTACCTGGGCGGGTTCGTGGTGGGCGGGCGGATCGACGCCATCTTCGGGACGCCAGAAGGCCCGTGGGAGGTCGTGGACTACAAGACGGGACGGCGGCCCCCGGAAGAGGACCCGCTGGCCGGGCTGCAACTCGACCTCTACGCGCTGGCCTGTACAGAGGTGTGGCGCAAGCGGCCCGAGGACCTCACGCTCACGTACTTCTACCTGGCCACGGGGGAGGAAGTGAGCCGGCCCGCCGACGATCCCGAGGAGACGAGGAAGCGCGCGATCTCAGCGCTCGGAGGCATCGCCGCAGGTGCGTTCGATCCCACCCCCAGCGAACAGTGTCACTGGTGCGACTTCCTTTCATTCTGCGATGCGGGCAAGGGCTACGTGGAGGCCACGACTCGTTCGCCGTCCTTGTAGACGGCTTCGATCCGCTCGGGGAGGGTCTTCACGTCGAACACGTCGCCTTCCACGATGACCACGTCGGCGCGCTTGCCGGGCTCGAGGGAACCCAACTCGTCCTGGAGTCCCATCAGCTCGGCCGCCGTGGCGGAGGTGGCCACGATGGCCTGGCCCGGGCTCATCCCGCCCTCCACCATCAATGGAAGCTCGCGGAGATTCTCCCCGTGCGGCGTCACTCCACTGTCGGTCCCCATGGCAACCTTCACCCCGGCCTCGACCGCCTTACGGAAGGACTCGCGGTGGATCTCGACAACTTCCTTGGCCTTGGCCAGGCTGGCCTCGGGGATCTGGGCCCCGGCCTCGGCGGCCGAGATCACCCCCTGCGGAGCGACGAGAGTGGGCACCAGATAGGTCCCTTTCTCCAGCATCATCGAGACGGCCTCGTCGTCCAGGTAGACCCCGTGTTCTATCGAACGGATGCCCGCCCGGATGGCGTTCTTGATGCCGTCGGCGGCCTGGGCGTGGGCCATCACCCACATGCCCGCCGCCGCAGCCTCCGACACCAGCACCTCCAGCTCGTCCATCCGGAAGTGGGCGTGTCTCGGGTCGTCCCGAGGAGAGAGCACGCCGCCGCTGGTGGCCACCTTGATCACGTCGGCGCCGTTTCGGATCAGCTCCCTGACCTTCCGTCGCATCTCCTGGGGCCCGTCGACGAGAGCGTGGGGCGAGCCCGGGTACTCCACGAACATGGCCGCGAAGGCGCCTGAGGGCAGCCACTCGTCGCCGTGGCCGCCGGTCTGGCTGAGCATCCTGATGGAGATCTGCATCCGCGGCCCGGCGATCAACCCGTCCTGAAGGGCCTTCTTCATCCCCAGGTCCGCCCCACCGGCGTCCCGGACAGTGGTGATGCCGATGTCGAGGGTCGCCCGGAGGTTCTTCTCCGCCTCGTAGAAGCGGTAGGAGAACGGCTGCTGCATCAGCTTCCACAGGTCGATGTGGCTGAACACCACGTGCGTGTGGCAGTCGAAGAGGCCTGGAAGAAGGGTGCGCCCGGAGACGTCGATGGAATCATCGCCATCCAGGCCTGGGCCGACGTCCACGATCCGGTCGCCCTCGACCACCAGGTCGGCCGGCGCGCTGGATGCCGTCCTCGTGTCGAACACCTGCCCACCTGCGAACACAGTCCTCGCCATTCTTCATCGTCTCCTTCGTAGGAAGCGATCCATGTCCTCTGGCTCGATCACTCCGACCAGCCTTTCGTCTCTCATCACCAGGATGGTCTGGACCTGCTCGCCACCGATCCGTTGGATCAGCGAACCCATCGGCTCGTCGGCCGCGGCCACGGCTGCTGTCTCCGTTCCGACCATGGCGTCGCGCACCGTCCTGTCGAGCGGCACGCTCCTGGCCATCCGAGGCGAGATGAACCCCACCACGCGTCCCTGGTCCATCACCGGGAAGGCTTCGCCGTCGTGCCCGGCCAGGTGCCGCTCCAAGGCTACCGAAATCGGAAGCTCGGCCGGGATGGTCGGAGGCGGAGGGGACATGACCTGGCCGGCCGTGGCCCCTTCCAGCGCAGCGCGTCGCCGGGTCTGGGCGAGGGCGCCGGATGATGACTGGAACATCATCAGCCCGACCAGCAGGGGCCAGATGCTCCATACGTTCCCCGCACTCACCAGATCGATGAGACCGGCGGCCCCGATGAGGATGGCCACCCCTTGGCCTATCCGGGCCGCGAACATGGTGGCCCGAGTTCTGTCGCCGGTGAGCTTCCACAACCCGGCCAGCAACACCCTGCCTCCGTCCAGGGGGAAACCCGGGAGGAGGTTGAACACGGCGATGGCGACGTTGAGGAAACCGAGGTACGTGAACATGAGCCGCCAGGGGTCGGGCTCCGCGCTCTGCAGGCTCGAACGCGCGATGAGGAAGCCCGCTCCCAGCAGGCCCGTGGTGACCGGCCCCGCGACCGCCACGATGAACTCGTCCCAAGGTCGGCTGGCTTCCGACCCGCCCTGCGTCACCCCTCCGAACATGTGCAGCGTGACGCCGAGTACCGGGATCCCCCGGAGCCGGAACACGATCGCGTGGGCCAGCTCGTGCGCCAGGATCGACAGGACGAACAGGACGCTGGTGAGCACGGACAACGCGAAAGCAGCCGCGCTTCCAAGCTCCGGAAAACGAAATCGATCGGAGAACAGGGGCCACAGGTTGTAGCTGATCAGGACGGCCAGGATCCCCACGCCGATGTCTGCGCTGATGTCGATGCCGGCGATCCGCGCGATCCGGATGCCGGTTCGCGTCGGTCCCGCCTGCTGCCCACCTCGACCGTTCGTCGTCTACCCGCCCATCTGGACCCGCTCCGGCCCGGTGTAGACGTTGAAGCTGAACCCCCGGACGAACCCCACCAGCGTCATGCCGAGCTCACGGGCCGACTCAACCGCCAGGCTCGACGGCGCCGACACCGCGCAGATCATGGGGATTCCCGCCATCGCCGCCTTCTGGACGATCTCGAAGCTGACGCGGCCCGAGACCATCAGCACCCGCTCGGCCAAGGGCAGGTCTCCGCCGAGCAACGCCTGGCCGACCAGCTTGTCCACGGCGTTGTGCCGGCCGACGTCCTCGCGCACGGACAGCAGCTCCCCGTTCGAGTCGAACAGCCCGGAGGCGTGCAGTCCACCCGTCTGCTCGAAGATCCGCTGGGTCTCCCGGAGCGCTCCGGGAAGACCCGCGATAACCGAGGCGGGCACCGCAGGGCCCGGGGCCACGGGGCCGCAGCTCGACCTGACCTGGTCGAGGGATGCCTTCCCGCAGACCCCGCAACTCGAGGTGGTGTAGAAGTTCCGCCTGACCGATTCCGGGTCGAATGCGTGGGTCAGGCGAACGGTGACCACGTTGAACTGCTGCTCGCCGGGTGGAAGGTCGCAGTACACGACCGAGGCCACGTCGTCCCTCGAGCCGATCAGGCCCTCGGTGTAGAGAAACCCCACGGCGAGCTCGAAGTCGTGGCCTGGGGTTCGCATGGTGACGGCGATCGTGACCGGCTCCTGGCCGGGTCCTTCCGCCCGGATCTCCATGGGCTCCTCGGTGGCCAGCCGGTCGGGTCGCTCGAACCCGTCCTGGTCACGGATGGCGAGCACGCGTGTGGCAGTGACGGTTCGCCGCAGAGCCGCCGGTTCAACCATGAGCCCATTATGGCCTCGATCGCTGGGACGAAACTCAGCCAGCTTCCCGGTGCAGACGGCAGTCGATGGTCTCGTGTTCGGTGACCACGAAGTCGAGGGGCTGATCTTCGGGACCGTGGGGGACCGATGGCACAAGCTGGAGGTGGAAGGCGATCCCCACCCGAAAGGACTCTTGCCGGAGCCGCACCAGGTATCGGTCGTAGTGCCCTCCGCCATATCCCAGCCGGTACCCGTGAGTGTCGAAGGCGAGGCCCGGGGTGATCACCGTGTCGACCTCGGCTGGATCGACGGGCACGCGGCTGGACGGCTCCTTCGGTCCGTATGCGGTGGCCGCCAGCGAATCGCCGGGGCGGAGCTCGGCCGCATCCATGTCTGGCCCCTCGACGAACGGCAGTAGCACGCGCGTGCCCGAGTCCAATAGGCGTTGGATCATCCCCGCGGTGGGCACTTCGGAGCCGAAGGAATAGAACAGAAGGATCGTTCCTGCTTCGGCGACCTGCGGGAGCCGGAACAGGTTGGCCTGGATCTCGCCGGCGAAGCGGATCCGCTCCTCAGGGGAGATCGAACTCCGTATGCCTCGCATCCGAGCGCGCAGGCCATCCTTTTGCCGGAGAAGATCCTCCATCGATAAGTGGTCAGTCGGCCCCGGAGGAGCCCGAGCCGGGCGATGGGTCCGATGAGCGCTCGGGCAGGAGCGAAGCGGCCGCTCGGATGGCCTCAGCCAGCGCCTCTTCGCGCGAAGCCCCTTCGCCGGCGCGTCGTCCGACGTGAACACCGGCGACGAATGCAGCCAGCGGCGCGAGCTTCCTCTCGACTCCGTGCGCGACGTCCCGCGCCAGCTTGAGCACCTCGCCGACCTCCCGACGACCCAGCGGCGCTTCGCCAAGCTCTTCGGCCAGGCCGTTCACCCAAGCTTCGGGCGCTGCCGGTTCCTTCGGGCCTGCGCCTCCCGTGCGGTCTTCCGGATCAGCGACCACGTCGTCCCTTCCGGCTTGCTTGACGCATAGGCCCCCTGATGCGTCGAAGGAAATACCACGCGGCCAACCCAACGAAGACGGTCGAGGCGGACGCCAGCGCGATTTTCACCACTCCGGCAGCTCGCCTGGGTTCGCCGTCTCGGGGCGTGGCGTGGTCGACGGGTCCCAGGATCACCACACCCGGATAGGCTTGCCGAGCCGAGCGGATGGCCTCCTCGACCGATTCGTACCCCCGGTTACTTCTCAACTGGGTATGGTCGAGGACCACGTAGCGCCATCGCCAGCTGCCGTCGCGCTGCCGCCACACCTGGACGAGCTCGTCGCTCACGCTCGCACCTCCTCATGTTCGGATGGCTCTGCTGCCTCGCCATCCTGAGGAGGGCGAGGTCGAATCACTGCCGAGAATGGCACCTGCAGGAGGCTCTCGGCGCCGGTCATCCTGGCCCCGAGCATGAACCTGTACATGCCGAACCCGATCACCGGCGGGAGCACGACGACGAGGATCCGGAACAGCCAGGTCACCCCGGTGACCGGGACCTTGAACAACTTGGCGATGACGTCGTTGCTCGCGGCGATGAACAGGACACCGTAGAACGTGAGTGCGGCCGCTCCCAGCCCGGTCCGGACGGGACGGTCCCGGGGGCGGTCGAGCAGGTCGTGGGGCAGGCGATCCCCGGTGAAGCGCTGCTCCAGGAACGGCCACAGGTACAGCAACAGAAACGTGATCCCGGGGAGGAGGACCGTTGGGAAGAACGGATTGGGCACGGTATGTCCGAAGGCCCGGATCTCCCAGTTCGGGAACAATCGCAGCCCCCCCTCCAGCCACCCGAGGTACCAGTCGGGTTGGGCCGGCGAGGACACCGCCTGCGGGACGAACGGTCCGTACAGCCATATCGGGTTGATCTGCGCCAGGCCCCCCAGAAGACCGAGCACCGCCCCCACGGCGAAGAAGAGGGCGACGGACTTCATGGCATAGGTCGGCCACAGCCTGGATCCGACGACGTTCGTCTCGGTCCGTCCCGGGCCGGGGAACTGGGTGTGCTTCTGGTACCAGATCAGGGCCACGTGGATCGAGATCAGAGCGGCCAGCGCGGCGGGCACCAGGAAGATGTGGATGACGTAGAGCCTGGAGATGATGTCGTGGGCCGGGAACTCTCCGCCGAAGACCAGGAAGGCCAGCCATGTCCCCACCGCCGGGATCGACAGCGCGACCGAATAGGCGATCCGCAGGCCTGTGCCGGACAGGAGGTCGTCTGGGAGCGAGTAACCCGTGAAGCCGTTGAAGATCGCCAGCAGCAGAAGCGTGATCCCGATGATCCAGTTGATCTCCCGGGGCCGGCGGAAGGCGCCGGTGAAGAAGATTCGGCACAGGTGCAGGACGATCGCCGCCACGAAGACGACCGCCGCCCAGTGATGCATCTGGCGGAAGACCATGCCCGCCCTCACTTCGAACGAGATGCGCAGAACCGAGGCATAGGCCTCGGAGACGCCGACACCTCGGAGGGGGGCGTACGTCCCCTGGTACACGACGTCGCGGGAGCTCGGCACGAAGAAGAAGGTCAAGTAGATGCCGGTGAGGACCAGGATGACGAAGCAGTACAGGGCGATCTCGCCGAGCATGAAAGACCAATGGTCAGGAAAGACCTTGTCGAGAGCGGTGCGGGCGAAAGAAGAGGCCCCCAGCCGATCGTCCAACCACCGAATGGTCCTCCGAATGATCATCCTTGCTCCTCCTCGAAGCTCCGCCTGACGGCGGATCTTCGACGAGCCAGGGGGCTTCGCAGCTGCCTCGCTCCGCTCGTTGCCGCTGGACCCCCTGGACCCCTCATGGGCGGTTCCAGAAACCAGGTCCCACCGGCTCGGAGAAGTCCCCTCGGGCTCGGAGGAATCCCCCCTCGTCGACGGACAGGGGGAGCTGGGGCAGCGGGCGGGTGGCCGGCCCTGCCGTGGGTTTGGCCCCGTGTCTCGCCTCGAACACCGATTGATGGCATGGGCAGAACAGCCGGCCGGTGGCCTGCTCGTAGAGCCCGACCGGACAACCCGCGTGCGTGCAGATCTTCGAGTAGGCCACGTATCCGTCCGGCGACCACGACTCGCGCCCCGGCTGAGGCACCAACTCGTCCGAATCCATCCTGATCAGCAGCGTCTGGGAATCGGCAGCGTCGAGGTGACCCTCCGGAAAGACGGTGAGGACGCTCCCCACCGGGAGGTCCGCGGCCGTGAGCGGGCGGCCCTGCTCCGTGACCACCCGCGTGCCGGCCCGCCAAGCTGTGCGGAACAGCGACCGCCCGGGCTTGGGACCGAGGGAGCGGATGGGGAACACCGCCGCGATGCCGAGCGCTCCCAACGCGACGGTCAACATCTTGATCAGGAAGGTTCGCCGCTCCAGGTAGTCCTCACCCCACTCGAACTCCCGTTGGAAGGCCTCGCGTTCTGACGGGGTCGACGGGAGGGGTTGCCGCTCCTCGACCAGGCCGCCCGAAGGAAGGAAGTCCTTGGCCCACACGACCAGGCCGATGGCCAGTCCCCCGAGGGCCAGCGCGATGAGTGCCCCCTCCACCTGGGGCTGGCCCCCGCGCCAGTACGTGACCCACAGCCCGATGGACGCCAGCGCGGAGACGGCGAACGCCACGGCGACCGGGGCGCCCCGACGCCGGCGAGCCTTCACGGCGAACGGCCTCTCTTGGGGCGGGGTCTCGTTCATTCCCTGGCCTTCGTCCCGGTCCACCGGACGAACACGACCATGAGGAGCAGGCCGACCACCCAGGCGATGAACCCCTCGGCGATCGGCCCGATGTGGCCGAGGGCGAGCCCGCCCCTGTCCCGGGGATGTTGCAGGGTCTGAACGTACCGGACGATGGAATCCACCTGCTGCTGATCCAGGGTGTCCGGGCCGAACACAGGCATGTTGCCGGTACCTCCCAGCCTCATGGCCTCGGCGATCTCGGTGGGCGTGGCGGTGAGGATGGAAGGCGCTTCCTTGCCCTGGGTCAGGGCTGCTCCCACGCCCGCGCTCGAGTGGCACGCCGCGCAGTTCACCTCGTACAGCTCGGCTCCCTGGGCCAGGGCCCCCTCTCGGGGATTCACCCGAGGGATCGCGGGTCCCGGGCCGAGCGAGGCAACGTACGCTACCAGCTGGTCGATCTGCGGGCGGTCGTATGCGGGAGGCCGCCTCGGTGGGTCGTTGATCGGCTTGGCCACCGGCATCCGGCCGGTGGAGAGATAGAAGTCGGCGGCCATGGCTCCCACGCCCGTGAGCGGAGGGGCTACCCCGGTGCCCTCGCCTCTGCTCCCGTGGCAGAACGCACAGTCACGGAGATAGAGGAGCCGTCCGGCACTCGGTGGGGGGACCTGGGCCACGGGCACGGAAGCAGCGGCGACCGATGAGCTGCTTGTCGCCGAGCCCGGCGAGGCTTTTCCGGGCGACCCGCCGGCGCTTCCGAACGACCGCCCGGCCGATGCCACCACCAAAGCCACGACGACGGCCGCTGCCAGGGGGAGCCCCACTTGACCAACGGATCGGGCGGGCCTCATGGCCGTTCTCCCAGAAGCCCCAGCGATCCGGTTCGGCCCTCCGCTCTCCGGGCTTCGCGCTCCATCGATACCAGCCACCGTACGAACAGCGCGCCTGCAGCAACCACATAGACCAGGCCGGCCGGGATCCACATGATCAGCCCGGCGAGTTGCTGGTCCTGGAGAGGGGTCAGGCCCCAGCGGGCGACGGAGTGAGCGTACGCGGGGTAGAGGGGAGAGCCGGCGAAGGTCAGGATCGCGCCCAGGGCCCCGCTCTGGATTCCGGCGGTGAAGACATACAGGACATCCGAGCCCCCGGAAAGTCGGCGATGTGGGCCCGGCCGGAACGCCACCCACCAGAAGAGGGTGGCGGTGGCCAAGAAGCTCAGGTGCTCGAGGGCGTGGATGGCTTCGTTCCTCACGGCCGCGTCGTACGGGCCTGGCGCGTGCCATGCCCACAGCGAAGCGACACTGAGGGTCCAGGCGACGATGGGCCGCGTGAGGAGCCGGCCGATAGACGACAGCCAGCCGATCCGCCCCCATCGACGGATCATGCGCCGCCATGACAGGGGCAGCGCCAGCGTCATGGGGATGAGAGGCGCCCCCACCACGATCAGAGGCGCCGCCACCAGGACCAGCAGGACGTGCTGGACCATGTGGACCCACAGCAGCTCTGAAGAGATCGGGTGAAGGGGTGACACGAGCGCGACGAACAAGACCAGGAGCCCGGTGGTGAAAGACGCGACCTGCCACCCGGTGACGCCCCGGCGCCGGTCGCCGCTCCACAGCGTCTGCACTCCTCGTGCGTACGCCCACGCCGTCGCCGCCAGCCCCATCAGGACCGGGGGCTGGAGGATCCACGATGTCCAGACGCTGTGGGTCATAGCGAGGTCTCGCAGGTGTGCAGCAGGAACGAAGGCAGGAACCCGAACAGGATGATCAGGAGGTAGAAGACACCGGAGGCCATGCCCATCACTGCCATCGCCGTGGCCCGGTCGAGCGAGGTACCGTCCGGTTCCTTACGGAGTCGTTGCCACGCGCGAAACGAGAGCACGCCCGCCAGCGCCGCGATGGCGGCCATGAGGGCCGTCTCGATGATGGCGGCCGTCGAGAGGGGCACTCCCAGGATCGCCTTGTGCGAGAAGGCCTTGGCGCATCCCAGCTCGAAGATGCCGTCCCCCATGATGAGGTGCGCTCCCCAGGCCAGCGGCGGCCCCAGGAGCCCGAACCACAGGGCGAAGGACCGTGAGCTCCTGTGGTCCAGGTCCAGCCCGAGGATTCGCCTGGCCATCAGCTCACCTCACGGCCAGACGTGCGGGGACAGGTACAGGACGATCAGGATGAAAATCCACACGGCGTCCACGAAGTGCCAGTACAAGGAGACGACTTCGACCGGCAGGTGATCGACGGCGGTGAACCGGCCTTGCCACGCGTTGAACTGGAGCCACAGGTTCATCAGCAGCCCCACGGCCACGTGGGCTCCGTGGAATCCAGTGATGGTGAAGAACAGTGAGCCATACACGTTGGTGCGGGGCGTGAACTCCTCCAGGGTCTTGTGGTACTCGAAGCCCTGGAGCGTGAGGAACGTGGCGCCCATCAGGAAGGTCAGGAGGAGGCCGAGCTTCAGCCAGCGAACCTTGCCTTTCCGGATGCTCATGTCGGCCCAGTGCATCGGTCCGCTCGAGAGCAGCAGGATGGGCGTCATGATCGCCACCAGGGTCAGCTCCGGTTTCTTGATCCCGCCGGGGGGCCACACCGGTCCGGCCTGAAAGCGGATGAAGAAATAGCTGGTCAACAGGATGGCGAACAGGGTGGCCTCGGTGAAGATCAGGATGACCATGCCCCACCAGCCGGGCGCCTTGCCTCCTTCCACACCCACCCGGTGGGCGGGCAGTTCGGCCTGCGTCCTGACCCTGACCGTGCTCACGGCGCCACACCCACCACCATCGGAGGCCCGGGTTCCTCTTCTTCCCTGACCCTGAACCAGAACAGGACCCCGCCCACGGCGATCGCCACGCCGATGACGGTGACGGCGACCACCCCCGTCAGCAGGCCGGCGAAGATCCCGGCCAGGCCGAACGCGGTGGCCACGGGGACGTACGAGCCATGGGGCATGGAGATGACCGATTCCTCGTCGGCGTCCACGACGCTCGTTCCCAGCGTCTCGTGCCCCACGAGGATCGGCTGCCGGCCATGGACGGCGTGTCCCATGTCGCCGAGCTCCGGCTGGTCCCACACGGGTTCCACACTGCGGACGGTGGGAATCTCCAGGAAGTTGTAAGGAGGCGGAGGCGAGGTGGTGGCCCATTCGAGGGTCTCGCCGCCCCATGGGTCGGGGCCGGCCACCGCGCCGGTGCGGAGACTCTTCATGAAGTTGACGATGACCACGAGGATCCCGAGCCCCAGGACGAAGCCGCCTATCGTCGACAGCATGTTCCACAGGTCCCACCCGAGGCCAGGGTGAAACGTGTAAATGCGACGGGGCATCCCCAGGAGCCCGGAGATGTGCATCGGGAAGAACGTGAGGTTGAATCCGATGAACATCAGCCAGAACGCGAGCTTGCCGAGCCCTTCATCCATCATCCGGCCGTACATCTTCGGGACCCAGTAATGGATGGCGGCGAAGATCGGAAACACTGCGCCGCCGAACAACACATAGTGGAAGTGCGCCACCACGAAGTACGAGTCGGTGATCTGCTGGTCGAACGGCACCGCCGCGAACATGACGCCCGTCACTCCACCCATCACGAAGATGAACAGGAATCCGAGGATGAAAAGGAGTGGAGTTCTGAGGATGGGCTTGCCCGCGATCAGCGTGGCCAGCCAGGCGAAGACCTGCACCGCGCTGGGGATCGTGATCAGCATGCTGGCGGCCGAGAAGAAACCCATCGACAGGTTCGGCAGGCCGACGGCAAACATGTGATGGACCCACACCCCGAATCCCACGATGGCGATGGCCATGGTGGCCAGCGCCAGGAAGACGTAACCGATGATCGATCGCCGCGCGAACACCGGGATGATGGCCGAGACGATGCCGACGGCGGGCAGGAAGATGATGTACACGTCGGGATGGCCGAAGATCCAGAACAGGTGCTGCCACAGGACCACGTCGCCGCCGTGCGAGGGATCGAAGAAGTGGAACTGGAACCGGCGGTCCAGCTCGAGGAGCACGTTCGCCGCAGTCAGTGAGGGAAGAGCGAAGATCACCGCGAAGGACGTAGCCAGGATCCCCCACACGTACAGGGGCATCCGGCTGATCGACATCCCCGGTGCTCGGAGCTTGAAGATCGTGACGATGAAGTTGATCGAGCCGACCGTCGTGGAGAGCCCCAGGAAGATCAGGCCGAGCGTGTAATAATCCGGCGACAGGCCGGGGGTGAAGCGCTTGTCGGAGAACGGCACGTAGTTGAACCAGCCGTTGTTGGGAGCTTCCCCGATGAGGAAGCTCGAGTACATGAACAACCCGGCGAACAGGAAGATCCAGTAGCCGAACGCGTTCAGCCGCGGGAAGGCCATGTCCCTCGCCCCGATCAAGAGCGGCACGAAGTAGTTGCCGAATCCGAACAACATCGGCGTTACGAAGAAGAAGATCATGGTGATGCCGTGCATGGAGAACAGCTCGTTGAACGCCTTGGGCCCGACGAGGGTCTCGTCCGGCCGGGCGAGCTGGGCGCGTAGCAGCATGGCCTCGATCCCGGCGGCGAGGAAGAAGACGAAGGCCGTGTAGCAGTACCGCTTCCCGATCCGCTTGTGGTCCACGGTGTCGAGCCAGGAACCGAGGCCCGGCCTCTCCTCCCAGATCTGCTCCAGCCGAGCTGCGAGGGAGACGGCCATGGCCGGCTACTTCAGCCCTTCGAGGAAGGCGACCACTGCCTCCAGCTCGTCGTGGCGCAGGGGGATCGGCGGCATCAGGTTTCCCGGCTTGACCGACTGCGAGTCGCTGATCCAGGTGGCCAGGTTCGATGGCGTGTTCGAGAACGTCCCGGCCCCGATCGAGATCCGTCCTCCCACGTGGGTCAGGTCGGGGCCCACCTTTCCCTGGGCATCGGTGCCTCTGATCGTGTGGCACCCGACGCACGCCGACGACAGGAAGACCTCTTGTCCGCGCATGGCGGCACTACCGGTGGGCGTTGCCACAGGCTGGCCTTCCCGACTCAGCCATTGACGGAACGTGGCCGGAGGGTCGGCCACCACGTAGAAGATCATGTTGGCGTGCTGGAGCCCGCAGTACTCGGCGCATTGCCCCCGATACACACCTGGCCGGTCGGCCTGGATCCACATCCTGTTCGTCCGCCCGGAGATGAGGTCCGTCTTGCCGGTGAGCTGTGGCACCCAGAAGCTGTGGATGACGTCGTCGGTCGTGAGCTCGACCACGACCGGCTGGTCGACGGGGATGTGAATGTCGTTGGCGGTCGTGATCCCCTGCTGTGGATAACGGACCTCCCACCACCATTGATGCCCGACGACCTGGACTCTCATGGCGCCCGACCGGCGAGGCTGCGAGAGCGCGGACATGTCGGAGAGCGTGATCACCCATAGGACGGCCAGGACCACCACGGGCACCACCACCCCGCCCAGGACGACTAGACGCCCTGCCCAACGTGGCGTTCCCTTGTCTCGCGTTGCCCGCCTGCCCCTGCCCGGAAGGACGCCGATCAGGATCAGGGCGGTCACCACGGCCACAACGAGTGCCGACACCCAGAACATGAACCACCACAGGCCGGCGATGCGATGCGCACCCGGTCCTTCGGGGTGCAGCGTGGAAGGTGAAGTGTCGCCGCACGCGCTCGCGCCGAGGGCGAACAGGAGAGTCCCGGCGGACCTCACCCACCTGTGTCTCGACCGGGAGCGCAC
>WNGB01003678.1_pt1 | contig 27968 bp, 21 predicted proteins | sample 5400681 | NCBI WGS metagenome assembly WNGB01 (sample SAMN13153367, study PRJNA577476) | soil metagenome | isolation source: 115 cm soil or saprolite under grassland replicate 2 | place: USA:California | collected 2016-06-15
TGTCGTAGGCCCAGCCGTCGCCGCCCACCAGCCACACGCTCTTCTTGACCAGCGCGTCCGCGAGCGTCGCCAGCCGCCGCATCTCCGGGCCCGGCAGCTCGGCCAGGCGCGCCTTGAGGGCGGCCACGCGCTGGCGCTGGAAGACGCCGCTCTCCGGCGTCCCGTCCGCTTCCACGAGGGCGGCGGCGAGGCTGCCTCCGATGATGTCGGAATGCGCGCGCAGCATGCGCTGGGCCTCGTCGCGCTGGGCGTCCAGGGCCAGACGCATGCCGAGGCCGAACTCCGCGTTGTCCTCGAAGAGCGAGTTGGCCCAGGCCGGACCGCGGCCCTCGCGATTCACGGTGTAGGGCGTAGTGGGCAGGTTGCCGCCGTAGATCGACGAGCAGCCGGTCGCGTTCGCGATGAGGGCCCGCTCCCCGAAGAGCTGGGTGAGGAGCTTGACGTAGGGGGTCTCGCCGCAGCCCGCGCAGGCCCCGGAGTACTCGAAGAGCGGGGGCAGGAGCTGCGAGCCCTTGACGTCGAGGCGGGGCAGGCGCGCGCGGTCGATGTCGGGCACACCGAGGAAGAACGCGTAGTTCTCGCGCTCCGCTTCCCGGCGCGGCCGCTGCTCGGCCATGTTGATGGCCTTGCGGCGGGGCTGGCTCTTGTCCTTGGCCGGGCACACCTCGACGCACAGGCCGCAGCCCGTGCAGTCCTCCACCGCGCACTGCAGCGTGTACTTCAGGCCCTTGAGGTCGACGGACTTGAACTCGTCGGAGACGAAGCCGGCGGGCGCGCCGGCCAGATGCTCGGGCTCGTAGACCTTGGCCCGGATGGCCGCGTGCGGGCAGGCCAGCACGCACTGGTTGCACTGGATGCAGAGGCGCGGCTCCCACACCGGCACTTCCGCCGCGAGGTTGCGCTTCTCCCATTGGCTGGTGCCCACGGGCCAGGTGCCGTCCACCGGGAACGCGCTCACGGGCAGGAGGTCGCCCTTGCCCGCGAGCATCATCGCGGTCACGCGCTGCACGAAGTCCGGTGCGGCCGCGGGCACCACGGGCGGCCGCGGGGCGGCGCCGACGCCGAGGCCGGTGGTGTCGACGGGGTGCAGGTGGGCGAGGGCGGCGTCGACGGCCGCGAAGTTCTGCGCGATCACCTCGGGGCCGCGCTTGGCGTAGGTCTTCTTGACGGCGTCCTTGATGCGCGCGATGGCCTCGTCCGCGGGAAGGACGCCGGAGATCGCGAAGAAGCAGGCCTGCATGATGGTGTTGATGCGGCCCCCCATCCCCGCGTCACGGGCCACGCGCACGGCGTCGATGGCGTAGACCTTCAGGGCCTTGTCCACGATCGTCTGCTGCACTTCGCGCGGCAGGTGGTCCCACACCTCGTCGGGGGCGTAGGGCGCGTTCAGCAGGAAGACCGCGCCCGGGGCCGCGGACTCGAGCACGTCGTGGCGCTCGAGCAGCTCGAACTGGTGGCAGGCCACGAAGCTGGCGCGGCGGATGAGGTGGGTCGAACGCAGCGGGCGGGGGCCGAAGCGCAGGTGCGACACCGTCACCGCGCCCGACTTCTTGGAGTCGTACACGAAGTAGCCCTGGGCGAAGAACGGCGTCTCCTCCGCGATGATCTTCACCGAGTTCTTGTTGGCGCCCACGGTGCCGTCGGAGCCGAGGCCGTAGAACACCGCGCGCACGACGTCCGGAGCTTCGATGTCGAAGTCGGTCTCCACCGGCAGCGACAGGTGGGTGACGTCGTCGTTGATCCCGACGGTGAAGTGCGGCCGCGGCTTCGGCCGCGCCAGCTCGTCGAACACGGCCTTCACCATCGCGGGGTTGAACTCCTTCGAGGACAGGCCGTAGCGTCCGGCGATGACCGCGGGCTCGCGATCGAATCGGGAGAGGCCCGCCGTGCGTGCTTCCCGAAGGGCGGCCACGACGTCGAGGTAGAGGGGATCCCCCACCCCTCCCGGCTCCTTCGTCCGGTCCATCACCGCGATGGCCGACACCGACCGCGGCAGCGCGCCCGCGAGGTCGATGACCGAGAACGGGCGATAGAGCCGGACGCGGAGCAGACCGACCTTCTCCCCGTGGTCGAGGAGCCAGTCCACCGTCTCGTGGGCCGCCTCCGCGCCCGAGCCCATGAGGATCATCACGCGATCGGGTTGCGAGTGGCCGTGGTACTCGAAGAGCCGGTACTGGCGGCCGGTGAGGTCGGCGAAGCGGTCCATCACGCCCTGGACGATCCCGGGGCAGGCGGTGTAGAAGCCGTTGCCGGCCTCGCGGGCCTGGAAGAACGCGTCCGGGTTCTGCGCGGTGCCGCGCACCACCGGGTGCTCCGGGCTCAGGGCCCGGTCCCGGTGCGCGCGCACCAGCTCGGGATCGACGAGGCCGCGCAGGTCGTCGTCGTTCAGCTCCTCGATGCGGGCGACCTCGTGGGAGGTCCGGAACCCGTCGAAGAAGTGCAGGAAGGGGACGCGCGAGTGGAGCGTGGCCGCATGCGCCACCGCCGCGAGGTCGTGGGCCTCCTGGACGGACCCGGCCGCGAGCATCGCGAACCCGGTCTGGCGGCAGGCCATCACGTCCGAGTGATCGCCGAAGATGGACAGGGCGTGCGTGGCCAGCGACCGCGCGGCCACGTGCATGCAGAACGGGGTCAGCTCCCCCGCGATCTTGTACATGTTGGGGATCATGAGGAGCAGGCCCTGGGAGGCCGTGAAGGTGGTGGCCAGCGCTCCCGCCTGCAGCGCGCCGTGCACGGCCCCGGCCGCGCCGCCCTCCGACTGCATCTCCACGACCTTCGGCACGGCCCCCCATACGTTGGTGCGTCCGTGCGCGGACCAGGAGTCGGCCAGCTCCCCCATGGTGGACGAGGGGGTGATCGGGTAGATCGCGATCACCTCGCTCAGGCGGTGGGCGACGGAGGCAGCCGCCTCGTTTCCGTCGATGGCGACCAGGCGGCGGCTCGTGAGCGGCATCGCTTGTCCCTCGAATCCCCGCTCGCCCGTACGTGGCAGCGGCTTCCGGGCCTGTCACAGATCAATCGACGTGCCACGGCAATGGCCCGCCAGATCAGGTGTTTCGAGCGGATCCGACGAACGATTTGCGGAAACGGGGGATGGGGCCGCGGTTTTTGCGGCGGGGGCTCAGACGCCGGCGAGGGCGCGGCGAAGATGCTCGATGAGCACGGCCCCGCCTTCGAGGCCGACGGAGAGGCGCACCAGGCCCGGCGTGATGCCGCGCGCGAGGCGCACCTCCTCGGGGACGCCCGCGTGGGTCATGGAGGCGGGGTGCTGGATGTAGGAGATCGACGAGCCCAGGCTGACCGCGAGCTCCATGGGCGTGTCCCGGCGGCCGAAGTAGTCGAGCAGGGACTTCGCCGCCGCCTGACCGCCGCGCAGCTCGAAGGTGATCATCGATCCGCCGCGCCGCATCTGGTCCCGCACCAGCTCCCTCTGCGAGAAGTCGTCGAAGCCCGGGTAGTACACGCGCGTGAGCTGGGGCTGGCGGCGCAGGAAGCCGGCCACGCGCTCCGCGGTCGCGCACTGCGCGTCCACGCGCACGGCCAGGTCCTGGAGGCACAGCGCGTTGAGCCACGACTCGAACGGCGACGGGCTGGGCCCGAGGTCGCGGTACCAGGCGAACATCTCGCCACGCATGAAGCGGAACGGGCCGAGGACGGCGCCCGCGATGGACGACGAATGGCCGTTGATGAACTTCGTGAGCGAGTGCACCACGAAGTCGGCGCCCAGGCGGAAGGGCTGCTGCAGGTAGGGCGAGCAGAAGGTGTTGTCCACGATGAGCGGGATGCCCCGCGCTTCCGTCAGCCAGGAGATGCGCCGGATGTCCGCCAGGCGCAGGGTGGGGTTCTCGGGCGATTCCAGCAGCACCGCGGCCACGTCGGACCGCGCCTCGAGCGCGCGCGCCACCGCGCCCAGGTCGGAGGTGTCGCAGAAGACGGCGCCGATCCCGAACTTGCCCAGGCCGCGAGCCAGGCTGTCCGTGCTGCCGTACACGCTGCCCAGGAGCAGCGCATCGCCCTGGCGCAGCAGCGAGAGGAGCAGCGTGCTGATCGCGGCCATCCCCGAGGAGAAGATGAGCGCGCCGACGGTGGGCTCGGTCTCCCCCGCTGCGAGTGCCTTCTCCAGGACGTGGTGGGCCTCGAGCTGCAGCATCACCCGCTCGAGGTACTCGGTCGTGGGATTCCCCAGGCGCGTGTACACGCGCGCGTAGGGCCGCTCGTTTCCGGAGGTGACACCCGCGAAGCGGCGGGCCCCGTCCTGCGCGCTCTCGAACGCGAAGTTGGAGCGCTGGTCGATGGCGGGAAGGCCGGTGCCGGCGCAGAGCGCGCGGAAGACGTCGGCGTCGAGCTGCGGCTCGTCGTCCCGCACCCACAGCTCCTTGCCGTCGACCCACCCCTCCCACCAGTCCCAGCGCGCGCGCGCGTCTTGGGCCCGCGCGGTCAGGGCCACCGTCACGTCGGAGGGCGTCTCGACGATCATGGAGACTTCAGCGCCCGCCCGCGGAGGCCCCACGGTCCACCCAACCGTTGCGGAAGGCGAGCGAGACGGCCTCGAGCTTGGAATGGACCTCGAGCTTCTCGAGCGTGTTGTGGATGTGGTTGCGCACGGTGGCCAGGCTGAGCTCGAGCTTCTGCGCGATCTCCTTGTTCTGGAGGCCGGCCGCCATCCAGCCCAGGACCTCGCGCTCGCGGGGAGTGAGCACGCCCGGCGCCTGGCCCTCGGCCGGACGTGGCCGCGCCGCGGGCTCGCCTTCCGGCGCGGGCACCGCGTGCAGCGCGGGAGAGAGGCGGGCCAGCGCGCGCGTCAGGCGCGTGCGCTCGTCCACGCCGTGGAGGATGTGGACCAGCGTGAAGAGGTCCGCGCGCGGGCCGGGCAGACGCACGACGGTGACGTGAACGGTGGTGGGATCGCCGCCATTGCCGTTTGCGGGAATGCGCAGCTCGAATGCGCGCGGAACCTCCCCGGAACGGCTCATGGCGGCCAGTGGGCAGTTCGCGTAGCAGAACCGGTTCCCGAAGACGTCGCGGCCGCCCAGCACCTCGTGACAGTGCCGGCCCATCGCCTCCTCGGCTCGCCGGCCGAGCAGGGCAGCCGCTCCTCGGTTCCAGAACACTACGCGCTCGCGGCTGTCGGTCGCGAAGGCGGCCGGGTCACCGCTGGCAAGGACTTCGAGTAGATCCGGCGTGTGGCGGCTCATTGCGCCAGTCGCGGGCTCAGGGTCGAACGCCGCAAGCCCTGCGAGCCGGATGCTTTCGATCTTGCCCATGGTGCTCACCTTCCTGGCCGGGCCTATGAGCAATCGGGATGCCGACCGAGGGCCCGCGCAAGCCGCTGAGCCGGCGTGGTCGATCTGTCCTGATTCCCGGGCGCGGGCGCAGAGTTTTCCGGCCGGCCCCGGCAGGGACGCATTTGGCGCGCCGTCCCCCCGGATCCGGGAAGGGATCGAGCGGTTTGGGCCCCTCGCGCAGCCCGAGCGCGCGTCCCACGGAGCGGCCTGCGGCTTGCACCGGCGAAGGCGAGGGGGAACCATGCAGACACGCATCGAGCCGTATCGGATCAAGGCCGTCGAGCCGATCTCGCTCACGACGCGCGCACAGCGCGAGCGCGCGATCGAGACCGCCGGCTGGAACCTGTTCCGACTGCCCGCGCGCCTGGTGACCATCGACCTGCTGACGGACAGCGGCCTGACGGGCATGAGCTCACGGCAATGGGCGGCATTGTTCGAGGGCGACGAGAGCTACGCGGGATCGGAGAGCTTCAAGCGGTTTCGTGACGCGGTCCGGAACCTGACGGGGATGCCGCACGTCATCCCCACCCACCAGGGACGCGCGGCCGAGCGCCTGCTCTTCGAGGCGATGCTCGAGCCCGGCGACGTGGTGGCCGGGAACACCCACTTCGACACCACGCGCGCCAACATCGAGCGCGTGGGGGCACAGGCCGTCGATCTGCCCGTGGCCGCGGTGTCCACGCCCCTCGTGGAGCTGCCGTTCAAGGGCAACTGCGACCTCGGGGCCCTGACGGAGCTGCTCGCCTGGTCCGTGGAACGGGCACCGCAGCTCCTGATCATGACCGTGACCTCCAACACCGCGGGAGGGCAACCCGTCTCGATGGAGAACCTGCGCGCGGTGCGGGCGCTGTGCGACATGCGGGGCGTGCCCGTCTTCCTCGACGCCGCCCGTTTCGCCGAGAACGCCTGGTTCATGCGCGAGAGGGAGCCGGAGCTGCGCGGCCTGGCGCCCGCGCGCATTGCCCGCATGATGTTCTCCCTCGCCGACGGCTGCCTCCTGAGCGCGAAGAAGGACGGGCTGGCCCACATCGGCGGGTTCCTGGCCCTGCGCGACGCCGCCCTCGCGAAGAAGATCCGGGAAGCGATGGTCGTGACGGAGGGGTTCCCCACCTACGGCGGGCTGGCCGGGCGCGATCTCGACGCCATCGCCCTCGGCCTCGAGGAAGTGCTCGAGCCGTCGTATCTCGCCGATCGAATCGCGCAGGTGCGCGACCTCGGGGACCGCCTGCACGAGGCCGGCGTGCCGACCGTGCGGCCGCCCGGAGGCCACGCGATCTACATCGAGGCGCGCGCCTTCGCGCCGCACCTGGCCCCCACGGATCTGCCCGGCCAGGCCATCGCATGCGCGCTCTTCCTCGACGCGGGCATCCGGGCGACGGAGGTCGGCCAGCTCATGCGCGGCCGGCGCGGTCCCAACGGACAGGAGGCGGCGGTGGACCTCGACCTCGTCCGCCTCGCCGTCCCGCGGCGCGTGTACACGACCCGCCAGCTCGCGTACGTGGCGGAGGCGGTGATCGACCTCTACGCGCGACGAAGGGAGCTGCGGCCGCTCGACATCGTCGCCCAGCCGGCGGCGCTGCGCCATTTCAGCGCGCGCCTCCGCCCCCGGGCCGAGGTCCGCGAGCTCATTACGAGCTGAAGGCGGAGGGCGCGGCGGAGGCGCCGGCCCGCGGACGGCCCAGGACTTCGCGGCACCACCGATGCGCACGGTGGACGAACGCGGTGTCGGGCAGGTACATGAGCGGGCAGGCGCCGGTGACGACGGCGATGCCGTGGTCCCGGCAGAACGCGATCGCCGCGGGGCTGGCCGCTCCCCGGCCCACACCCTGGTGCATCCAGACGCCGCGAATGCCCGCCTCCGCGCAGTCCTTCACGACCTCGGTCGTGACCGCGGGCGGCGTCATCAGCAGGGCCACTTCCACCGGCGGAACGACGTCCTGGAGGCGGCGGAGGAACGGTGTTCCGTCGAGGCCGTCGCCGCCGGTTGGATTGACGGGCACGACGTCGTAGCCGCGGCGGGTCAGCTCGGCGAACACGGTTCGGCTGAAGTCGCGGGGGTCGCGTGACACGCCGACGAAGGCGAGCCGGCGGTGCGCCAGGAAGGCCTTGCCGGCTTTGGCTTGGTCCATGGTCATCCCCGATGCCGGACTAGTGCCGGCAGAAGTCCGTCACGATCGGTTCGGCAGCGTGCACGAAGTCGCGCCAGGAGAGGCGCACCTCTTCGCGATGGTTGCCGGCGGCGAACAGCACCTCGCCGCTCGTCGCCAGGCACCGGTCCGCGTAGACAGGCAGGCCGTACAGCTTCCCGAAGGGTGGTATCGCCCCGACTTCGCAGTCGGGGAACAGCTCCCTGATCTCTCCTTCGCTGGCCAGGACGAGCTGCTTGCGCCCGATCACCCTGCGCAGCAGGGGCAGGTTCAGGTCGCAGGACGCGGGGAGAACCGCCATCACGAAGCCGGCCTCGTCCCGACCCACGAGCACCTTCGCCATCTCCCAATCGGAGACGTGCGCGGCCGCCGCCGCGTCATGGGCCGTGATGGTCGCACGATGGCTCAGGACGGCGTAGGGCACCCCCTGCCGATCGAGGTAACGTTGCAGCCGTGCGGTCACTGCCATCGCGTCCTCCCTTCCTCAGGCGCTCACGAGCACCGGCGCCGTCGCGCGGTCGCCGATGTGCACGAAGTCGCGCCGGGTCGTTCCCACGTAGACCTGGCGGGGACGGGCGATCTTCTGGTCGCGGTCCTGGACCATCTCCTCCCAGTGGGCCAGCCAGCCGGACGTGCGCGGGATCGCGAAGAGCACCGGGAACATGTCCACCGGGAAGCCCATGGCCTGGTAAATGAGCCCCGAGTAGAAATCGACGTTCGGGTAGAGCTTGCGGCGCAGGAAGTACTCGTCCTGGAGGGCGATGCGCTCCAGCTCCAGCGCAATGGCGAGAAGCGGGTTGCCCCCCGTGACCTCGAAGACGCGGTCCGCGATGGCCTTGATCACCTTGGCCCTCGGATCGTAGTTCTTGTACACGCGGTGGCCGAAGCCCATCAGCTTCACTTCTCCGCCGCTCTCCTTGACCTCCTTGATGAAGGCGGGCACCCGATCCTTCGCTCCGATCTCGCGCAGCATGCGCAGGACCTGCTCGTTGGCCCCGCCGTGCAGGGGGCCGTAGAGCGCGGCCACGGCGGCGGCGGCCGCGGAATAGGGATCGACCCCGGAGGAGCCCACCGCCCGCATGGCGCTGGTCGAGCAGTTCTGCTCGTGGTCCGCGTGCAGGATGAACAGGACCTCGAGCGCGTGCTCGAGCACGGGCTCCACGCGGTAGTGGTCTCCGACCTTGAACATCATGCGGAGGAAGTTGGCGCAGTAGCCGAGCTGGTTGTCCGGGTACACGTAGGGCAGCCCGCGAGCGTGGCGGTAGGCGAAGGCGGCCAGGGTCGGGATCTTGGCGATCAGGCGGTGGACCTGCTTGTCGCGCACACCCGAATCGTGGATCTCCTTCGCGTCCGGATAGAAGGTCGAGAGCGCGGCCACCGTGGAGGCGAGCATCCCCATCGGGTGGGCGTCGTAGCGGAAGCCGGCCATCAGCTCCTTCACGTTCTCGTGCACGAACGTGTGGTAGGTGATCGCGTGCATCCAGGCGTCGTGCTGCCGCTTGAGGGGCAGCTCGCCCTTGAGGATGAGATACGCGGTCTCCAGGTACGTGCTGCGCTCCGCGAGCTGCTCGATGGGATAGCCCCGGTAGCGCAGGATGCCGCGGTCACCGTCGATGAAGGTGATGCGGCTGCGACAGGACGCGGTGTTCATGAAGGCGGGGTCGTAGCTCATGAGGCCGAAGTCGTCCGCGCCAGCCTTGATCTGACGAAGGTCCATGGCGCGCACGGCGCCGTCGACGATGGGCAGCTCATAGGTCGCACCCGTCCGGTTGTCCCTCACGGTCAAGGTCTGGTCGCTCATGCCTCGTCCTCCCGATCACCACTGTGCGCCCGGGCCGCGCCGGGCGTCGTGAGACAAACGGCTCAATTGACGGGTGGACGCCTTGGTCCCATTACTGGGGCGGAGGAGGCGCCCATGCTCGGTATGGCTCGCTCCGTGCTGTTGGTCGTCGCGGGTACGGCCGGTCTCGCCACCGCCGCCCGGAGTCCTGTCGTCGTCGAGAGCGGCTCCGCGCTCTTCCGGTCGTACTGCACGAGCTGCCACGGAACGGAGGCGAAGGGCGACGGTCCGCTCGCCGCCAACCTGCGCGTCGCTCCCGCCGACCTCACCCGCATCGCCAAGCGCAACCATGGGAAGTTCGATGCGGAGAAGGTGCACCGCGCCATCGACGGCCGCAGCCCGAAGGAGATCCACGGCGGCTCGGACATGCCGGTGTGGGGCGACGTGTTCAAGCGCGCCGCGGACAGCTACAGCGAGGCGAAGGTGAAGGAGCGCATCGACGCCCTCGTCGAATACATCGCCACGCTGCAGAAGCCGTAGCGCGGCCGCCGGCCGGATCCGGGCCTCTAGGCGGGGGCGCTGACGACCGCCTGGACCTCGACCACGGGCTTGAGCGCATTGGCCACGATGCAGTGGCGCTTGGCGCTCTGCAGGAGCTGCTCGGCCCGTGTGCGGTCCGCTTCCGCGACATGGAGATCCACGGCGATCCGTATCGAGGTGAAGGCCAGACCGGTCGGTGTCTTGTCCAGCGTACCCTCGACGCGGCTCTCGTAGCCCGCGACGCCGAGGCCGGCTCGCGTCGCGAACGCCTGGAACGTCGTCATGAGGCAGAGCCCGGCCGCGGAGAGGAGGAGATGCTCGGGGCTCCACCACTCCGCGCGGCCGTCGAACTCCGGGGGCGGCCCCCCCACGATGCGGGGACGGAGGCCGCCGGCGAGGATCGCGTTTCCGCTTCCGCCTCCCGAGGACACCTCGACGTCGTAGTGGTGGGGAAAAGGCGAGGCCATGGGGGACTCCTTTCGCGCCGGATGGCGCCGGCATCGACGACGTTGCAGGAACGGGGCCGCCCGATTCGAGTGGTTCGGGGCCCGGGCCGGTGCGCGCAGGCGCACTCCCTGCGCGCAGAACCGCGCCCGGCGCAGAGTGCGCGGGCCCTGGGGGCGGTCAGTCGCGCGCGGTCGTCGCGTGCTCGCCGGCGGCGTGGTCACGGGACACGATGGCATCGCCGTGCTGGTACTCCTTCAGCTTGTACTGGATCTTCCGTGCGCTGATGTGGAGCAGCTCGGCCGCGCGGGAGGTGCTCCCGTCCACCGCCTCGAGGGTGCGGAGGATCGCCTCCTTCTCGATCTCGGCCAGCGTGCTCCCGGGGATGGACGGTCCCGCCGTCTTCCTCTCCGCCGCCGGACCCGCGTTGGCAGCCAGCTCCGCGCGCCTCAGGGTCGGGAACTGCGCCGGGGTGAGCACGGGCTCCGTGGCCAGCACCACCGCGCGCTCCATCGCGTTCTGCAGCTCGCGCACGTTGCCGGGCCAGCGGTGGCGCAGCAGCATGGCCAGCACTTCGTCGGAGAAGTCGCGCACGTCCTTCTTGTTGGCGGTCGCGTACTGGTGCAGGAAGTGATGGGCCAGGAGCGGGATGTCCCCCGTGCGCTCGCGCAGGGCGGGGATGTGGATCTCGATGACGTTCAGGCGGTAGTAGAGGTCCTCGCGGAAGGTCCGTTCCTCGATCTTCTTGCGCAGGTCGCGGTGCGTGGCGGCCACGACGCGCACGTCCACCTTGAACGTGCGGTTGCCGCCCACCCGCTCGAACTCGTGCTCCTCCAGGAACCGCAGCAGCTTGACCTGCACGGTGGGGCTGATGTCCCCGATCTCGTCCAGGAAGAGCGTGCCCCCGTCCGCCATCTCGAAGCGGCCGGAACGCGCGTACATCGCGCCCGTGAACGAGCCCTTCTCGTGGCCGAACAGCTCGCTCTCCAACAAGGTCTCGGGAAGGGCGGCGCAGGCCACCTTGATGAAGGCCTTTCCGCGCCGGGGGCTGTTCTCGTGGATGGCCTGGGCGAACAGCTCCTTGCCCGAGCCGCTCTCCCCCAGCAGCAGCACCGACGACGAGCTGGGCGCGACCTGCCGCACCGTCTTGAACACGGACAGGATCTCCGGGCTCTGGCCCACGAGGTTGTCGAAGTCGTACTTGTCGGTGAGGCGATCGCGCAGGACCTTGGTCTCCTCCAGGAGGCGCTTCTTCTCCAGCACCTTCTTCAGGACGACCTCGAGCTCCTCGACGTCGATGGGTTTGCCCAGGTAATCCTCGGCCCCCATCTTCATGGCCCGCACCGCGGTCTTGACCGTGCCGTACGCGGTCATCAGGAGGACCATGGTCTGCGGACGGATCTCCTTGATCTTGGCCAGGAGCTCGATGCCGTCCATGCCCGGCATGCGGAGGTCGGTGAGGACGACGTCGGCGTCGGTCTCCTCGAGCAGGGCCAGACCCGTGCGGGCGTCGTGCGCGCGCGAGACCTCGTAGCCGTCCTCGCGCAGCAGCGTCTCCAATGCGGTCGCGGCGTTCACCTCGTCGTCGATGACGACGATACGTCCTTGGCTGCTCATGACCCTGCCTCCGTCTGCGCCTCACTGACCGGCTGGATGGGCAGGGTCACCGTGAAGCAGGCGCCCTGGCCCGGTTCGCTGGCGGCGACGATGTCGCCGCCGTGCTGGAGCACGATCTGCTGGACGATGGAGAGCCCCAGCCCCGTCCCCTTCGGTTTCGTGGTCACGAAGAGCTGGAAGACGTCCACTCCCGGCGGCAGGCCGGGCCCGGTGTCACGCACGATCAGCTTCGCGCGCCCCTCGACGAGGCCACTCTCCACCGTGACCACCCCCCCTTCCGCCATGGCTTCCACCGCGTTGCGGACGAGGTTCATCGCCACCTGCTTCATCTTCTCCCCGTCCATGCGCGCGGGCGGGATCGGGTCCCCGCAGCGCTGCCGGCGAATGGTCACGCCGGCGCTGCGGGCCTCCGGCCGCAGGAGGTGGACGACCTCGTCGACGAGCTGCTCCAGGTCCGCGGAGTGGTACTGGATGCGATCGGCGCGCGAGAAGAGCAGGAAGTCGCCCACCAGGCCGTCCAGCCGCTTCACCTCGTCACGGATGACCCCGCTCAGCTCGGCCATCTCCTTGCCCAGGGCCGCCTCGCAGCGGCCGATGCGGCGGTCGAGGATCGAGAGCTGCAGCGCGATCGAGTTGAGCGGGTTGCGCACCTCGTGGGCCAGCCCGGAGGCGAACGTGCCCAGCACGGCCATCTTCTCGCTGCGGATGATGCGCTCCTGCGCTTCGCGGAGCTCCTCGTACGCCTGCCGTGCCTCCTCGAACAGGCGCGCGTTCACCAGCGCCACCGACGCCTGCGCGGCCAGCGCCTCCGCCACGTCCACCGCGTCCTCCGTCCAGTCGTGATCCTCCGCGCAGCTCAGGAGGAGGACGCCGAGCGGGCGGTCGCGCGCCATCAGGGGCACGATCAGGCCGGATCGGACATTCCAACGCTCCGCCAGGGCGGTGTTCACGCGCGGATCGCTACGCCAGTCGCGGAAGTTGTAGACCCGGCGCTCGCGGAGCGTGGTCGCGATCAAACGCGATCCGGCCGCGACCAGGTCGAGCGTGCGGCCGCGCACGAAGTCCGGGTGCGCCTCCCCCGCCACGTGGCCGACCCGCATCGACTCCGGCGCATCGCCCAGCAGGATCACGGCGCGGTCGGCGCCGACCAGGTCGCGCGCCGTCTCGCAGACGGCGCGCACGACGGTCTCGGCGTCCAGGGTTCCCCCGATGGCCTTGCTCACCGCGGCCATCGCCCGCGCCTCCTGGTTGTGCGCGCGCTCCGCCTCCAGGTGACGGGCCCGCTCCACGGCCAGGCCGATCTGGTGGCCCAGCGTCTCCAGGAAGCGCAGCTCGTCTTCGCTGAAGAGCTGCCCGGGCCGGGCGGCGACGTTGAGCACGCCGCGGGTGCCCTTGTCGAAGCGCAACGGGATGCAGGCATGGGCGACGGGCGCGCTCAGGCCCTCGACGATGTCGGGCATGCGTGGGCACTGCGTCGTGTTCCGCGCCTGCATGCGATGGCCGCTCCAGAACACCTCGGGACAGAGGCACTCCGCCAGGCCTTCCGTCCGGATCTCTTCCAGGTAGCGCTGCGACACCCCGCGTGAAGCGGCCAGATTCAGGGTCCGCTCCTCCTCCGCGCCCATGAAGATCCACGCCGTGGTGAGGTCCATCCGCTCGAGGATTTCGTCCAGCGCGATGTCCAGGATGGCCTGCACCTCGTTCTCGCCGTGCACGCGCGAAGCGACCTGGGCGAGGATGGTCAGCTCGCGCTCCCGTTGGGAGACCGTGTCGCTGAGCGTGCGGACGCGGTCTTCGTAGGACGCCTTCATGCGGTCGAGCTGGTCGCGATCCGCCATGGCGAGATCATGGTAGCACCTGACTACGCAAGATGTTCGCCAACCGTTGGGCCATAGAAGTAAAGGACTTACGACCCGGACATCGTCGATCCAGCGAACGAATTGCGCCACGTCGGAGCGTTAGCGCAATGGTTGCGGAGTCAGGATGACCTACAGGCGTCCGCGACGGGGTCCTGGTCCAAATGGCTCTCGCTGCGGACCCCGCGCCGTGGGTATGACGGTACTCATGGGCGAGGACGCGCGAACAAACCCGCCTCCGCATGACGTTGGTCATACACACGAGTCGAACACCGCGCGAGCCTCCCAGTGCGGCGAGCCGCCCATGCCCATACCGACCCGACTCCCGGACCTCGAACACTGGAAGGCGCAGGTCAAGTGCCAGTCCGGCTGTCCCGTGGCCACGGATGCCGGCCGATACGTCCAGCTCATCGCCGAGGGACGCGAGGAAGAGGCCTACCTCGTCGCCCGTGCCCCGAACCCCTTCGCGTCCGTTTGCGGTCGCGTCTGCGCCGCGCCCTGCGAGGACGCGTGCCGCCGCGGCGCGATCGACGCTCCCATCGCCATCCGCGCGCTGAAGCGCTACGTCACCGAACGCTACGGGGCGGAGTCGCGGCGCCCCGACACGCAGGACCGTCTTCGCGACGCCGCCATCGCCGAGGGCAACCGCTATGCCGGTCACCTGCCCATTGACCGCCGCGACGTTCGGGCGCCGGCGGGATCGCGACGCAAGGTCGCGGTGGTGGGAGCGGGGCCGTCGGGGATGTCGGCCGCCCACGACCTCGCCCTCCTCGGCCACGACGTGACCGTCTTCGAGGCCGCGGCCGAGCCCGGCGGCATGATGCGCTTCGGCATCCCGGAATACCGTCTCCCCCGCGCGCTGATCCGCGCCGAGATCGAGAAGATCGTTTCCCTGGGCGTGACCCTCCGGCTGAGCGCGCCTCTCACCCCCGCCTTCGGCCTCTCCGCGCTGCGCGAGCAAGGGTTCGAGGCCGTCTTCCTCTCCGTCGGCGTCTCCAAGGGACGCGACCTCGACATCCCTGGGGTCGAGGAGGACGGCGTCATCAAGGCTGTCGACTACCTCCTGAACGTCAACCAGGGCTACCGCACGAACCTGGGCCGGCACGTGGTGGTCATCGGCGGCGGCTTCGTGGCCTTCGACGCCGCGCGCACCGCGCTGCGTCTGGGGCGGGAGAGCGAGGCCGACCTCGAGTCCCTCGCCTCCGAATCGGACTCCCGGGCCAAGGAAGCGCTCGACTCCGCGCGCGCCGCCCTGCGCGGGGGCGCCACGGACGTCACGATCGTCTCCCTCGAGCAGTTCGACGAGATGCCCGTTCTGCGGACCACCCAGGGGCACGAGGAATTCGAGGAGACGAAGCGGGAAGGCGTCGCCTTCCTCCCTCGCCGCGGCCCCAAGCGCTTCCTGGGCGACGGACGCCTCACCGCGGTCGAGCTGCGCCGCGTCGTGTCGGTGTTCGACGCGAGCGGCCGCTTCGCGCCGTCCTACGACGACGAGGACGTGGTCACCGTCGAAGCGGATGCCTGCATCCTGGCCATCGGACAGAAGCCCGACCTCGGTTTCCTGAAGGATTCGGACGGCGTGGCCCTCACTGCGGGCGGCGGCATTCGGGTCGATCCCACGACCCTCGCCACCTCCGCTCCCGGCGTGTTCGCGGGAGGCGACGTCGCCTTCGGGCCCCGGAACCTCATCGAGGCGGTGGCCAACGGCAAGCGCGCCGCCCGCTCGATCCACGAGTGGCTGGAGAAGGACCAGGCCCGCATCGAGAAGACGCTTCACGTCGAGAAGATCCCGACCCGGGACTACCGCATGGTCGCGGGATTCGAGATCCTCGACCGGGAGACGCCTCCCACCCTCGACCTCGGCCGGCGCACCGGCATCGCGGAGGTGGAGACCGGTTACGGCAGCCCGGAGGCCTGGCGGCAGGCCGCGCGCTGTCTCGTCTGCCACGTCCAGACCCTCTACGACCCCGAGAAGTGCGTCCTGTGCAGCCGCTGCGTGGACGTCTGCCCCGAGTACTGCCTGGCCATCGTGCCCTTCGAAGACCTCGCGCTCCCGGAGGACGTGAAGGCCGAGCTGGCCACGCGCGCAGAGGCGAACGGACTGCCGCTCTCCGCGATGATCAAGGACGACGACCGCTGCATCCGCTGCGGCCTCTGCGCCGTGCGCTGTCCCACCGACGCCATGACCATGGAACGGTTCGAGATCACGGAGAGGTACGCCAGCTCCGGTGCCAATCCAAGCCGCAGCATTCCCCTCCCCCTGCGTGGGGAGGGATAGGGTGGGGGGTCGATGAAAGATCGACGGGATTTCCTCATGAAGCTGGGCTTCGGCGCCGGCGTGGCCGGGCTCGCCACCCAGAGCGCGGCCTCGCTCCGCTCGCTGGTGCCGAACGTGTCGTACGACGCGCCCACCACCGTGAAGCTCGGGATGCCGATGGAGTTTCCGGACGGGCTCAAGTTCCTCCCGGACCAGCGGCTCTTCGTCTTCCGACAGGGGAACATCTTCCACGCCATCTCCGCCGTCTGTACCCATCTCGGATGCACGGTACGCGCGGAAGCCTTGTCGCAGCCGGAGGAGAAGACGGTGAACGGGGCGCCGCTGCGTCTCACGCATCGCTTCCTCTGTCCCTGCCATGGGTCGAGGTACGAGGGCGACGGCGGCAACGTGTCGGGGCCGGCGCCGCGGCCTCTCACCTGGTACCACCTCGAGGTCGCTCCCGACGACGGCCAGCTCGTGGTGGACCTCGCGCACGAGGTCGGCCGCGAGTTCCGTCTCACGGTGGCGTGAGGAGAGACATGAGCACTCCAGTCAAGCCGCTCTCCGCGACCCCGACCGCGACGGCGCCCGGTGTCCATCCCAAGGCGCTCTGGAGCCTGAAGCCCCGATCCGATCGCGAGTCGGGCGATGCGGTGGTCGCGAACTTCCTGCTCCACTGGTTCCCGGCCAAGGCCTTCAAGGCCTCGCTCGACTGGACGTACTCGTTCTGGCTCGGGACCATCACCTCGGCCCTGTTCCTCCTCCTCATCCTCTCCGGGCTGCCCCTGCTCTTCCTCTACGTCCCGTCGGTGGAGCGCGCCTACGCGTCCGTGAAGGACATCGAATACGTCATCACGTTCGGGTCCTGGATCCGGTCCGTGCATCGCCTGTCCGCGCACCTCATGGTGGCGGCGGTCTTCCTGCACCTCGTGCGCGTCTTCCTCACCGGCGCCTACAAGAACGGGACGGGCCGCGGCCAGCGGCGGCAGTGGAACTGGGTCATCGGAGTGGGCATGCTGCTGGCGACCCTCTTCCTCTCCTTCACCGGCTACCTCCTTCCCTGGGACCAGCTCGCCTACTGGGCCGTCACCGTGGGCACGAACATCGCGTCCTCGATCCCCTTCGTGGGAGGGGCCGTCCGCGAGCTGCTCATCGGCGGGCGCACCATCGACCAGCCCACGCTGATCCGCTTCTACGTCCTCCACATCGTCCTCCTGCCCGGGCTGCTCGCCGCGCTGTTCGTCTACCACATGTGGCGCGTCCGGAAGGATGGCGGCCTGGCCCGCGCGGACCGTGAGGCCCTCCTCCGCGAGAAGGCCGAGCAGACTCCGACCCGCACCAAGACGTACACGCTCCTCGGAGTCGCGCGCGGGACGGCGCCGGCGATCCGCTCCACCACGCTCGAGGCGCCTCACCTGACCGTGAATGCCGTCCCCGACCTCGTTCGCCGTGCGGCCATCGCGGTCCTCGGGACCATCGCTCTCATCAGCATCCTGTCCACCTTCGTCCGATCCCCCCTGGAGGAGGCGGCCAACGCGCTCGTCACCCCGAATCCCGCGAAGGCGCCGTGGTATTTCCTCTGGCTCCAGGAGATCGTCACCGACACGACGTTCCACATCGGGAGCTTCACCGTGAACGGCGCCTTCCTCGGGGGCGTGCTCCTGCCCGGGCTCCTCGTCGGCGTCCTCACCCTCTGGCCCTGGCTCGACCGTAGCCCGGCGTCGGCGACGGGCGTGTGGTTCGCCCGCACGCGCTGGCGGCAGAACGCCGTCTTCCTGGCCCTGTGCCTGGTCGTCGTGGTCTTCACGCTCATCGGGACCTTCTGCCGCGGCCCCTACTGGCACTTCTACTGGCCGTGGGAGAGCTGGCCCGAGATCCCCACGAGGATCTGATGGAACAGCGCACCGACTCACCCTATCCGCGCCTCGACCGTCCCGTCCTCGCCGTCATCGGCGTGCTCCTCGTCGTGTCGACGGTCCTCTTCGCCCGCAACGACCGCGAGCACGAGTGGCGGTACTACCAATGGGAGTTCAAGCGCCAGGTCAAGGAGAAGTTCGGCGCGGACAAGGCGAAGACCGTCGCCTCCGGCATGCAGCAGATCTGGGTGCCCGCCCTCGGGCGGGCCGACCGCTGCGTGACCTGCCACCAGGCCACGGGCTGGAAGGGCTTCGAGACGGCCGACGAGCCGTTCCGGACTCATCCGAGCGAGCCCTTGAAGAATCACGCCGCCTCGAAGTTCGGATGCACGAGCTGCCACGGCGGACAGGGATGGGCGGTCGATGTCGAGCCCGCGCACGGCCCGGTGGAGCACTGGGAGGAGCCACTCCTCGCGAAGCCGCTGGGCGAGGCCTATTCCGTGGTCGACGACAAGAGCGCGCTCATGCAGATGAACTGCAACGTCTGCCATCGCTATGACCGTGAGACGAAGGGGGCCGACTTCATCAACCTCGGCAAGGAGCTCGTCCAGCAGAAGGGATGCCGCGCCTGCCATGTGATCAACGGCCGCGGCGGGACGATCGGGCCCGACCTCACGTTCGTGGGCGACAAGGCCCCGGAGCAGTACGAGTACGGGCGCCTCTCCGGACAGAAGACCTCGTTCGCCTGGCACGTCGCGCACCTGAAGGACCCGCGCGCCCTCGTCCAGGACACGGTGATGCCGAACTTCCATCTCTCGACGAAGGAGGCCCAGGCCCTCGGCATCCTCGTGATGTCGTGGCGCAAGGCGCCCGTGCCCGCCGAGTTCGTGGCCGGCGTCCCGCGCACCGACCCCCAGACGCCCGAGGAGAAAGCGGCGGAGCTGCGCATGAAGGTGGGACCCGGCGCCTGGTTCGTGCAGACCGGTTGCTTCGTGTGTCACTCCGTCTCCGCGCTCGGGGTGAAGAGTCCCGCCCAGATCGGCCCCGACCTGTCCACCGCCGTCGAGGACACCCAGTCGCGCTTCGGCCGCACCGTCGACGACTTCCTGCGCGAGCCCACCGGCACCATGGCCGTGGTGCTCTCGCGTCAGATCGTCCTCACGCCGGAGCAGAAGGCCGTCGCCGTCGGGAAGCTCCGGGAGGCTTTCGCGGAATACCAGCGCCAGAAGGCCGAAGCGGCCGGCAAGGGCGCGGCGGCCTCCGCCACCGCGCCCCACCCGTAATGGCGCACCTAAAGGAGAACGTCATGAGAAAAGCAGGCATCTTCGGGAGCGTCGCCGCGCTGGTGGCCGTGGGCCTCCTGGCCGCGCATTGCGCCCCCAACGCTCCCAAGTCGGCGCGGAAGACCACGGGCGCCGTCTCGGACATGGCCGTGGCCGCCCAGAAGACCTACATCGCGCCCGGCGACCTCGACGAGTACTACCTCTTCTCGTCCGGCGGTCATTCCGGCCAGGTCTACGTTTACGGCGTTCCTTCGATGCGCCACCTCTCCACCATTCCCGTCTTCACGCCCTACCCCGCCACCGGCTATGGCTTCGACGACGACAGCAAGGCCATGCTCGGCGGCCTCACCTGGGGCGACGTGCACCATCCCGCCCTGTCCGAGACCAAGGGCGACTACGACGGGCGCTGGCTCTTCGTGAACGAGATGAATGGCCGCGTCGCGCGCATCGACCTGCGCGACTTCAAGACCAAGCAGATCCTCGGCCCCATCGCCAACGTCTCCGGCAACCACGCCTCCGCCTTCGTCACTCCGAATACCGAGTACTCGATGATGGCGTCGCGCTTCTCGATCCCGATCCCCAAGGGAACGGTGGCCCCGATCGAGAAGTACGCGACCGACTACAAGGGGGTCGTCGCCGCCATCAAGATCGATCCCGGCTCGGGCCAGATGTCCCTCGGCTGGGAGATCGTGATGCCGCCGTTCGACTACGACCTCGGCGACGCGGGCAAGGGTCCCTCGGAGGGCTGGATGTTCTGGAGCTCCTACAACACCGAGCGGGCCACCGGGAAGCTCGAGGTGACGGCGAGCCAGAGGGACCGCGACTACATCGCGGCCATCGACTGGCGGGCGGCGGAGAAGGCGGCGGCGGAGGGCAAGGGCGACCTGATCGGGGGCGTGAAGGTCCTGGACCCTAAGAAGGTCCCGGGGATCGCCTACTTCATGCCTTGCGGCAAGTCTCCCCACGGAGTGGACGTCACTCCCGACGGCAAGTGGATCGTCGGCTCCGGCAAGCTCCAGGGCGTGACCACGGTCTTCAACTTCGAGAAGATCCAGACCGCCATCCGCAACAAGGACTTCACGGGCGACGAGGACGGCATCCCGGTCCTGAAGTACGAGTCGATCAAGGACGCGGAGGTGCCCGTCGGCCTCGGGCCGCTGCACACGCAGTTCGGACCGGACGGCTACGCCTATACGTCGCTCTTCGTCGACAGCGCCATCGCCAAGTGGAAGCTGGGGACCTGGGAAGTCGTGGACAAGGTGCCCATGTCGTATTCGATCGGCCACCTTTCGGCGGCGGAGGGCGACACCGCCCACCCGCAGGGCAAGTACCTCGTCGGACTCAACAAGCTCTCCCACGGCCGCCATCTGTCGGTGGGGCCGTCACAGCCCGAGTCCTCGCAGCTCGTGGACATCAGCGAGGAGAAGATGAAGCTCCTCTACGACGCCTTCACCGAGCCCGAGCCCCATTACGCCCAGATGATCAAGGCGGACAAGCTGCACCCGATCGAGGTCTACCCCAAGGAGGAGAACAAGCACCCGCTGGCGGCCTGGGACGTCAAGGACGCCGGAGTGACCCGCCAGGGCAACAAGGTGACGGTCAAGGTGGTGGAGGTGCGGTCCACGATCACCCCCACCGCGGTCGAGGTGAGCGAAGGGGACGACGTCACGGTGGCCATCACGAACATCGAGCAGACGACGGACGAGCTGCACGGCTTCGGCCTGCTCGACTACAACGTCAACATCGTGGTGGACCCCGGGGAGACCAAGACGTTCACGTTCAAGGCCACGAAGGCCGGGGTCTTCCCGTACTACTGCACCAACTTCTGCTCCGCCCTGCACCAGGAGATGCAGGGGTACCTGATCGTCAAGAAGAAGACCTAGGAGCAGGAGGGCCAGGGATGTCGAGGAGGAGGAGACCATGCGCGCCTTGATCGAGAAGAGCAACCGGTTCCTGGAGCTGCCCCTGGGCATCGGGCCACGGGCGCTCCTCCTCGGCGCGCTCCTGCTTCTCCTCCCCTGCTACCTCCTCCCCCTGTACGACATGACGATGTTCGCCCCCCAGTACTCCGACGGCCTCCGGCTCCACATCTACAGCTACAAGCTCGACGGCGGGAACGGCGGACAGGACCTCAAGGAGATCAACGTCCTCAACCACTACATCGGGATGAAGGACCTCGACGCCGCCGAGTTCACCGAGTTCAAGTGGATCCCTTTCGTCGTGGGCGCCTTCGGACTTCTCTTCCTGCGCACGGCGGTGCTGGGAAAGATGGCGCACCTCGTCGACGTCCTCGTCCTCTACGTCTACTTCAGCCTGTTCTCCCTCTGGTCGTTCGCCTACAAGATGTACTGGTACGGCCACCACCTCTCCTCCACGGCGGCGGTGAAGGTCGCCCCCTTCACCCCGCCGCTCTTCGGCTTCAAGAAGCTGGCGAACTTCGAGGTGTACTCCTATCCGGCCGCGGGGTCCTACGCCCTGGCCGCGGTGGCGGTCGTCCTGGTGGCGGCCTTCTACGTGGCCTGGCGCCAGTCGCGCCGGATGGCCTGAAGGGAGCGACGCGTGCTCGCCGCGGCTTTGTGGGTGCTCGCCTCCGCCGCCGGCAGCCCGGGTGAGCACGCCACCGTTCCCGGCCCGCTCGAGGCTCGCTCTTCGTTCGCGGACGCCTCGCCTCTGCAGCGCCGTGTCGACGACGCCGCCGCCGGCACGACCGTCCTGGTCGAGAGGGGTGAGTATCGCGGGGACCTCGTCGTCGATCGACCCCTCACGCTCCGGGGGCGGGGCCGTCCGCTCCTCGTCGGCTCCGGCAAGGGCAGCGTGGTGCGCATCACGGCCCCGGACGTCACGCTCGAGGGCTTCGACGTCGACGGCCGGGGAGGAGGCGACCTGGGGCGTGATTCCTCCGGCGTCCACGTCTCGGCCCCCCGCGCGACCGTCCGCGACTGTGCCATCGCCAACGCGCTCTTCGGGATCTACCTGCGCGAAGCGCACGGCGTCGTGGTCGCGGCCTGCCGCGTGCGCGGCATCCCGGGGAAGGACCCCGGCGAGAAGGGCTCGGGCATCCACGTCTGGAACACCGACGGGTTCCGTCTGGAGGGGAACGAGATCGTGGACGTGCGCGACGGCTTCTACGTCCAATCCTCCTCTCACGGGTCGATCACGGGCAACGTGGCCCGCGACCTGCGTTACGGCCTGCACTACATGTTCTCCGACGACAACGTCTTCGAAGACAACCTGTTCGAGCGGGGGGCGGCGGGAGCGGCGCTGATGTACTCGAAGCGCATCGTCTTCCGCCGCAACCGCTTCCTCCACAACCGCGGGTTCGCGTCCGTGGGCCTGCTGTTCAAGGCCTGCGACGACGTGGTGGCGGAGGACAACCTCGTCGCGGACAACGCGCGCGGGATCTTCCTCGAGGGCTCCTACCGGGACACGTTCCGGCGGAACGTGGTCGCGCAGTCGGACGCGGCGATCGTGCTCTACGACTCCTCCGGCGGGATCCGCTTCGAGGGCAACTCCTTCGTCGGCAACATGACGCCGCTCACGCTCGTCGGCCGGCGCACCGACACCGTCTTCGACGGCAACTACTGGTCCGAGAACGACGAGCCGGACCTGGACGGCGACGGGGTCAGCGACCGTCCTTATCGCTTGACCAGCGTCTTCGACCACTTCCGCGGCAACCTCACCGCCGCCGACCTGATGTCCCAGGGCATGGCGGCGGCGGCGCTGGCCGTCGCGGAGCGGACCTTCCCGGTGCTGGAGGCCATCCCCGTCGAGGACCACGCGCCCCTGGTGCGCCCTCCCCTCCTGGCCCGGGTCCCACAAGCGGTAGCACGCACGGCGTCCGCGAATGGGTTCGGCGTGTTGACCGCCCTCGGCGCCCTCGGTTTCGGGGCGGCGGTCATGCGGTGGGGACGGAGGTGATCTCCTTCCGCGTCTTCTCGAAGAGCTACGGCACGCGGGCGGCCGTGGAACGCCTGGATCTCGAGATCGGTGCGGGCGAGGTCGTCGCGCTCCTCGGCCCCAACGGCTCCGGCAAGACCACGTCCCTCAAGGCCGCGGCCGGGCTCATCACCCCGACGTCGGGCGAGGTCCGTCTCGCCGGGCATCCCGCCGGCGATCCCGGCGCGAGAGAGATCCTGTCCTTCTTGCCGCAGCGCGTGTCCTTTCCCGAGTCGCTGTCCGGGCGCGAGGTGCTGGAGTTCTACCGATCCCTCCGTGGGATCGCGGCCCCGCGCGTGGATGCCGTCCTGAAGTTCGCGGCGCTCAACGGATCGGGGGCGCGCGCCGTCGGGCAGTACTCGGGCGGGATGGTGCAGCGCCTGGGCCTGGCCGTGGCGATGCTTCCGGACGCGCCCGTGCTGCTCCTCGACGAGCCCACGGCCGCTCTCGATCCGGACGGCCTGTGCGCGTTCTACGGTCTGGTCGGCCGCCGGCGCAGCGAAGGCAAGACGGTGCTCTTCACGTCGCACCACCTCGGCGACGTCGAGCGGCTGGCCGACCGCTTTGCCGTGCTGGTGGAAGGCCGTCTGGTGGCGACGCTGACCGCGCGCGAGCTGCAGGACCGCCTGGCGGAGCGCGGCGTGATGCGCCTGCGGCTGGACGACCAGCCGCCGGGCCTGCTGGAGAGGGTCAGGGCGATCGCGCCGGAGGCGATCTGGGCCGCCGACGAGATGATCGTGCCGGGAGGCGCGTCGCGGCGGCCGGCCGTGCTCGACCTCGTGCGCAGCGCGGGGGCGGAGATCCGCGGCCTCACCGCGGAAGAGGGACGCCTCGACAGGCTGTACCAGGAGCTGGTGGCGGGCCCCGGAGAGACGCGATGAGGCGCGCGCTCGCGCTCACGTTCCTCCTGGCCGCCTGCGCCTCCGGCCCGCCCCCGCCCCCGACCCTCGACACGAAGGTGCGCCTGGTGCCGCATGGCCGTCTCCGATGCGCGGTTCGCGGGACAGATCGTCGCTCCGTCCGAGGAGCCGCGGTTCTTCGACGATGTCGGCTGCCTGGGGCATTTCGTCGCGGGCGAGAAGGCGCGGCGACCGGGGGCCGTGGCGTACGTCTCCGACCATCGCACGCGGGCCTGGGTGCGTGCCGACGCCGCCCTCTACATGGAGGTCGCCTCTCTCGCGACGCCGATGGGCTCGCACCTCATCGCCCACGCTGACGCGGCGTCCCGCGACGCGGATCCGGACGCGAAGGGCGGGACGCCCCGAACGCCGGCCGAGGTCTTCAGTCCCGGCGGCCCCCCGGGGGGCGCGAAATGAACGCGCATCCGCTGCGGCTGGTCGCGCGGCAGGAGCTGGTCCTGGCCGTGCGCTCGCGCTGGACGCAGATTTTCGCGATCGTCTTCGCGGCCCTGGCCCTGGCCGTCGCGGCGTCCGGCTACGTTCTCTCCGGCGGTCACGGGGTGCAGGACTTCGCGCGCACCGCGGCCTCCCTGGTGCAGCTCGTGCTCCTGCTGGTGCCGCTCACCTCGCTCCTCATCGGCGTCCTCTCCCTCGCTCCCGAGCGCGGGGCGGCCGAGCTGCTGTTCTCGCAGCCCATCTCGCGCCGGACCATCCTGCTCGGCAAGCTCCTCGGCCTCTTCGAGGCGCTGGTGGGCGCGCAGGCTCTCGGTTTCGGCGCCGCGGGCGTCGTGATCTTCTCGCAGTCGGGAAACGAGGGGCTGTCCGGCTTCCTGATGCTCCTCGGGGCCTCGGTAGCGCTCACGGCGATCTTCCTCGGCGTCGCCGCGCTGCTCGCCGCCACCGCCATCGGCCGCCGCCGCACGCGCGCCCTCGCCCTCGCCTTGGTGGTGTGGTTCGTGGCCGTCGTGCTCTTCGACGTGGCCGCCCTCGGCCTGGCCTCCCTGCTTCCCTCGGGACCGGCCTCGCGCGTGCTGATCGTGGCCGTGATCGTGAACCCCGTGGACGCGGTGCGGACGGCCACGCTGCTTGGGATCGAGGGCGCGGCGGCCTTCGGCGCCGCTTCCCTGGCCTTCCTGCGCTTCACCAAGGGACCGTTGGGCGCGGCCGCCGTGCTGGGGCTCTCGCTGCTCGTCTGGATAGTCGCTCCAACCCTGGCCGCCATCGAGCGACTCCGGCGAACGGACGTCTGAGCCCACCCTCTGGGCCGGGCCCGCCTCGAGGCGCGTCGAGCGCCCGTCCGGCGGGCGGTTGACCAATTCGGCAGCACGGGCGTAGCCTCGGATCCGGCATGTCCGCGCTCGCAATCAATCGCCTCGACATCCGGTGAACGGCTTCGCTGGGGTGATCGCCCTGTGAAACCGGGCGCTCGGTCGGAGCCGCAGATCCTCGTGGCCACGGAGAACGAGGAGCTGGCCTCCCAGTTGACCCGGCTCCTCGCCCAGCACGAGGTGGACGCGACCGCGGAGCGGCAGGGGGGCCTCCTCCAGCTGCTGAATCGCCGGCCCGCCTTGCGCCTCCTCATCATCGCGGATCTGGACGCCGAGGGGCACGCCCTGGAGCTGCTCTCGGCGGTGAAGGAGCGGCGCCACGACCTGGCCGTGCTCGTGCTCTCCAGCCAGCCTACGATCCAGCTCGCGACCGAAGCCATCCGCCGCGGGGCGGAAGACTTCGTTCCCGTCCCCTACTCGGAGGATCTCCTTCTCAAGGAGGTGGAGCGGATCCTCGACGCGGCCGAGTTACGGGACCGGGTAGAGAACCTCCGCCGCCTGGTGTCCGATACCTACGGCTTTGACCGCATCGTCAGCGGCTCCGCCTGCATGCGTACGGTCTTCGAGCGCGCGCGGGCCGCCTCTCGCAGCGACACGCCCACCCTTATCGTGGGCGAAACCGGCACGGGCAAGGAGCTGATCGCGCGTGCCATCCATGCCAACGGCCGGCGCGCCCGGAAGTCTTTCGTCCCGCTGAATTGCGCGGCCCTGCCCCGGGACCTGGTGGAGAGCGAGCTCTTCGGCCATCGGCGCGGGGCGTTCTCGGGTGCGCAGGCCGATCACCCTGGCCTCTTCGTCAGCGCTCACACCGGCACCCTGTTCCTGGACGAGATCAGCGACTTGTCCGCGGAAGCGCAGGCCAAGCTGCTCCGCGTGCTCCAGGACGGGGAGGTGCGTCCCATTGGCAGTCTCGAGAGCAGAAAGGTGGACGTCCGCATCGTCGCCGCCAGCAACCGCTCGCTGGCCGACCTGGCCGGCGGCGCCATGAGGCAGGACCTCTTCTTCCGGCTCTCCGTGCTCGTCATCGAGCTGCCCCCGTTACGCGAGCGCATCGGAGATCTCCCGCTGCTGGTCGCCCACTTCCTGGCCCGGATCCGGGAGCGGAAGATCGCTCGGGTGGAAAGCATCGACGCGCCGGCTCTCGAGCTGCTGATGAGTTACTCGTTTCCGGGCAATGTCCGTGAGCTCGAGAACCTGCTGGAGGGGATCAGCATCACCCTGTCCCCCGACCGAGCGGCCATCCGACTGGACGACGTGCGGAAGTGGCTGCGCCATCGGCGTCAGCCCATCTCTTCCGCGCTGCCTGGAGAACTTCCCCTGCGACTCCACGATCTGGAGCTGTGGGCCATCTCCGAAGCCCTCAACCGGTGCCACGGAAACAAGCGTCGCGCGGCGGAGCTCCTCGGCATCTCGCGCGACACGCTTTACCGCAAGCTCCACGAGCTCGGGGTCGCCGTCGGGGCGTCCGGTAGTCGTACATAGCCCACAAGCGGCTCTTCTGACAGGCCTTACGATCAGCATGTCCGATTAGCGGACATACACCGTCTCGGTCCGCCTTTCTCCCGTGTTCCGGGATCTCCCGCCGATGGTGCCACTTGGCGGGCTTCAAGGGGGGCGGACTGGTTCTTGCCCTGTCTCCACGCGTCGCGGTCGTCAACTGCGACATCGGAGGCAGCCCATGACGAGTCTGTCAGCAACGCCGAGAATGTGTGCCCGCGTCGGTCTCCTCGCCCTGGTCGGGGCTGCCCTTCTGGGGGTCCGGTCCGCGGAAGCGATCCCGGCCTTCGCCCGCAAGTACCAGACGAGCTGCCAGACCTGCCACACGGTATTCCCCAAGCTCAACCCATTCGGCACCGCCTTTCGACTGAACGGGTACCGCATGCCGAAGGAGACCGAAGACATGGTCAAGGAGAAACCGGTCAGCCTCGGCGCGCCCGCCTACAAGAAGCTCTGGCCCCATGCGGTCTGGCCGGGCGAGATCTCCAGCGCCGTCCCCCTGGCCGTCAACATCAAGTTCGCCGACGTCAACACCTCCTCCCTCAACGAGGACGGAACGACCGCGAGGGTGAAGAACGACTTCCAGTTCCCGCAGGAGGCGAACATCTTCGCCGGCGGAACGCTCGGCGACCACATCTCCTACTTCAGCGAGGTCACGTTCGGTCCGAGCGGCGACGGGTCCGTCTCCACGGAGATCGAGCATGCCCACCTCGGCATCGACTCTCCGTTCGGCCCCGAGAACCTGTTCCACTTCAAGGTCGGCAAGTTCACGCCCAACATCTCCGACGTCTTCCAGGAGATGTTCCTCACCACCGATGCCGGCATCGACTCACTCTTCGGCTACAACCCGATCGGGCCGAACGGAGGCACGGGTCTGGGCGAGGACCTGACGCCGATGCCCATCGCCTTGCCCGCGCTCGTCCAGGGGATCGAGGTCTACGGAGTCGGCGGCCATCGCTTCTACTACGCCGCCGGCGTCGTGAACGGGATTGCGGGCAACGACCGTTTCGACGGCAACGACGCCAAGGACCTCTACGCCCGCGTCGACTACAAGATCGGCGGGATGGGCCTGGACGGGGACCTCGGAGGGCGGGAGGCTCCGGACAAGAACTGGCGCGACGATTCGCTGCGGCTGGGAGCGTTCGTGTACCGCGGCGACGGGCGCGGCATCGACTTCGAGTCCGCGTCGGAGGAAGGGGAATCCGTCAACATCCAGGACGACCGCTTCCTGCGTACGGGATTC
>WNGB01005008.1_pt1 | contig 27968 bp, 25 predicted proteins | sample 5400681 | NCBI WGS metagenome assembly WNGB01 (sample SAMN13153367, study PRJNA577476) | soil metagenome | isolation source: 115 cm soil or saprolite under grassland replicate 2 | place: USA:California | collected 2016-06-15
CGACGACCGGCCTGGTATTCCATGAGCCGGCGGAAAAGCTGATCCGCTGGAATGCCGTCGCGGGTGTTGTCTCGTTGCTGGTCGGTGGCATCCTTGCGCTGCTGGTGATACTGACGCGCTGGCCGGCGGTGCATCTGCTGCCGGCCGACTGGTTCTACCTGACGCTGACCGCGCATGGGCTGGACATGCTCGTGTTCTGGATCATCTTCTTCGAGATCGCCGTGCTGTATTTCGCCGCGTCGGTGCTGCTCAAGTGTCGGCTCGCGACGCCGCGCTGGGCCTGGGCGGCATTCTGGCTGATGATCATCGGAGCGCTGACCAACAACGTTGCCGTTTTCCGCGGCGACTCCTCGGTGATGTTCACGTCCTATGCGCCGATGGGCGCGCATCCGGCGTTCTACCTGGGCTTGATCCTGTTCGCCGTCGGCGCGCTGGTCGCCTTGTTCGTGTTCTTCGGCACGCTGGTGGTCGGGCGCAACGAGAAGACGTACAACGGCTCGATCCCGATCGTCACTTTCGGCGCGGTGACCGCCGCGATCATTGCCGTGTTCACGATTGCCTCCGGCGCGATCATCCTGATCCCGACGTTTCTATGGTCGCTGGGGCTGGTCAACTACATCGACTCGCTGATGTATCGCACCGTCTGGTGGGCGTTCGGTCACAGCTCGCAGCAGATCAACGTCGCGGCGCACGTTTCGGTGTGGTACGCGGTCGCCGCGATCGTCTTCGGCGCCAAGCCGATGTCGGAGAAGGTTTCGCGTACCGCATTCCTGCTCTATATCCTGTTCCTGCAGCTCGCCTCCGCGCACCACCTGCTGGCCGATCCGGGGCTCACGTCGAACTGGAAGATCTTCAACACGAGCTACGCGATGTATCTCGCGGTGCTGGCGTCCATGGTGCACGGGCTCACGGTGCCGGGCTCGATCGAGGTCGCGCAGCGCGTGAAGGGCTTCAACAAGGGCCTGTACGAGTGGCTGCGCAAGGCGCCATGGGGCAATCCGACGTTCTCGGCGATGTTCATCTCGCTCATCGGTTTCGGATTCCTGGGCGGCATTTCCGGCGTCATGATGGGCACGGAACAGTTGAACCTCATCATCCACAACACGCTCTACGTGCCCGGCCATTTCCACGCGACGGTCGTCGTCGGTACCACGCTCGCGTTCATGGGCCTCACCTACTTCCTGATCCCGGTGCTGTTCCGTCGCGAGCTGATGTTTCCCGGGCTCGCCAAGTGGCAACCGTATCTGTTCGGTCTGGGTATGAGCGGATTCGCCGTGTTCATGATGGGCGCGGGAACGCTGGGCGTGCCGCGGCGGCATTGGGACATGACGTTCGCCGGCAATCCGCTTGGGCACGAGTTCCCCGGCACCGCGTACCTGATGATGGGCATCATGGCGCTCTCCGGACTGGTGGCGATCGTCGGTGGCGTGGCCTATCTGCTCATCACCGTCGGCAGCGTGTTCCTCGGCAAGAAGATCCAGACGCCCGACTTCAAGCCGGTCAGCGTACGCGAAGGGCGGGCGGCGCCTCCTCCCGCGCAACCGGTCGGGGCGGCGATCACCGGCCACGGCAGCATCGGCATCGCTGGATTCGTCGCTCCGGGAACGTTCGCGTTGGCGATGGTGTTCCTGGTGGCGTTCGTTCTCTACTACTTCGTCAACTGGAAATACCTCTCGACGGTGTGGCCGCTGTCCTGAGCGGCCGGGCGCCGGCGGCCAGGGCCTGGCCCGCCGACGCCTCCCACCGCCGAGACACACGCCCCGACACGATGCGCGCTACGGAGACGACGATGGGCAGACGGATCGCACTGTTCTTCGATCTGTTCAAGCTGCGGATCGGGCTGGTGATCGGCTTCACGGCGCTGGCCGGTCTCGCGGTCACGCCCGGTGCTGCGCCGGCCGGCTGGCGCGTCGCGCTGCTCGCGCTCGCCGTCGTCGTCTCGTCGGCTGCCGCCGGCGCATTCAATCAGTACGTCGAGCGCGAGATCGATGCCCGCATGGCGCGGACGCGGGCGCGGCCATTCGTCACCGGGCGGCTCAAGCACACCCGCGGCTGGCTCGGTCTGATTGCGCTGCTGTGCGCGGGGTCGGTTGTCGTCGCGATGCTTGCGACCAACGCTCTTGCCGCGCTGTACACCTTTCTCGGCGCGTTCGTCTACGCCATCGTCTACACGGTGTGGCTCAAGCGCCGCACCTGGCTCAACATCGTGATCGGCGGGCTCGCCGGCAGCTTCGCCGTGCTCGCGGGCGCAGCGGCCGTGACGCCCGACCGCCTCGATGCGGTGCCGCTGTGGCTGGCAATCGTTCTCTTCCTATGGACGCCACCGCACTTCTGGAGCCTCGCGATCGCTTATCGCAAGGATTACGAGTCGAGCGGAGTGCCGATGCTGCCGGTGGTGGTCGGCGATGCCAAAGCGGCGCAGGCAATTCTCGCCAGCGCCGTGCTGCTGGTGCTCGCGTCGCTCGTGCCCGCGTGGTACGGGCTTTCCTGGATCTACCTGACGGGCGCGATCTGCGGCGGCGCCTACTTTCTCGCTAAGAGCGCCGCGCTCGTCCTCGATCCGGGTCGGCGCAGCGCGATGGCGAACTTCCACGCGTCGCTCGCGCAACTCGCGTTGCTGCTCGCTGCCGCGATCGCCGATGCAATGTTATTGCGATAGACGGCGCGCCCGCGCGCTGGCGGCGATCGCAGCGCCGCTCGCGATGATGCTCTGCGCGCTCGCTGCGACCGGCGCCAGCCTCGATCTCGAACGCGCGCTCGTCCAAAGCCAGGCGGCCGTCGGCCGCCAGCTCGGCGACTACGCCTTCACCGACCGCGACGGCAGCCGGGTGCGGCTTGCGGACTACCGCGGCAAGCCGCTGCTGGTGAGTTTCGTCTACACCGGGTGCAGCCAGGTTTGCCCGACGACGACGCGCTTTCTCGGCCGTGCGGTGACCGAAGCGCGCCGCGCGCTCGGTCCGGACGCGTTCAACGTGGCGACGATCGGCTTCAACCTGCCGTTCGACAGCGCTGCGGCGATGAAGGCATTCGCGAAGCAGCAGGGCATCGATCAATCGCGCTGGAAGTTTCTTTCCCCCGACGCCGCCAGCGTCGATGCGCTGGCCGCCGACTTCGGCTTCGTCTACAACGCGACCGCGAGCGGCTTCGACCACATCACGCAGGTGACGATCGTTGATGCGAACGGCCGCGTGTTCCGCCAGGTCTACGGAGAGTCGTTCGAGCTGCCGATGCTGATCGGTCCGTTGCGGGAGCTCGTCACCGGTGCGCCATCGCCGGTGCAAAACGTGAGCGAGTTGGTCGATCGCGTGCGCATCCTGTGCACCGTCTACGATCCGGTCTCGGGCAGGTATCGGCTCAACTACGGACTTTTCATCGAAATCTTTGCGGGTCTGTCGGTTCTGGGCTCGATCTTCTGGTATCTGTCGACCGAATGGCGCCGGCAACGGCGCGCACTAAGGAACCTCAAGGCCCGGCACGCCGCTTGATGCACATCATGTCGCGCTAGCGGCCCTCCACGCTAACATCGCCGGCATGATCACGCTTCTCGCGCCTCAAGGCGGCCCATGGCCTCAGCCGCCGCCACCGAGCCGGCCGCGAAGGGCCGACGACGCGATCCGAGAAATGCGCTCGATGGCAGCGGCGGGCCCTCGCCGCCGGCTCACGCCGCTTTAGGCCGCGATGCTGAAGCTCATCCAGCGCGCGGGCCAGGCGGTATTCCTGACCGTCGAGGCCCTATTCAACAAGGCCTTCGGCGACGAACTGAACCCGTTCTATTGCCTGGGCGCGATCGCGTACTTCCTGCTGTGGATCGTCGTCGCGAGCGGGCTCTACCTCTACATTTTTTTCCAGACCGGTGTCAATGAGGCCTACGAATCGGTCGAGTACCTGACGCGCGAGCAGTGGTGGGCGGGCGGGATCCTGAGGAGCTTCCACCGTTACGCCTCCGACGCGATGGTGCTGGCGATGATCCTGCACCTAGTCCGGCATTACGTCTTCGACCACTATCGCAGCTTTCGCTGGTTCTCCTGGGTTTCGGGCGTGACGCTGCTGTGGCTGGTCTACGTCAGCGGCATCAATGGTTACATGCTGCCGTGGGACCGTACCGCCCAATTCGTCACGCAGGCCAGCGCCGAATGGCTCGACTGGCTGCCGATTTTCAACGGCACGTTGATCCGCAACTTCATCACTCCGGACGCGGTCAACGACCGCCTGTTCTCGCTGCTGTCGTTCCTGCACATCGGCTTGCCGCTCGCGGTGCTCGCGCTGCTGTGGGTGCATACGCAACGCGTGCCGCGCGCGAGAACGTCGCCGCCGCGGCCGGTCGCGCTCGGAGTGACCCTCGCGCTGCTCGTGCTGTCGTTGGTCAAACCGGCCGTGTCCGGCCCTCCGGCGGACCTCGCCACCGCGCCCACGGTGTTTCCGTTCGACTGGTTCTACCTGCCGGTCTATCCGCTGATCTATCTCTGGTCGCCAGGCCGTCTGTGGGCGTTCGTCGGCGCTTTGACCGCATTGTTCGTGCTCCTGCCGTGGTTGCCGCCGAAGCGCGCCGCCAAAGGCGAGCGCCATCTGTTGGTGCACCCGGACAACCGGATCATCCCGGCGCGCGCCGGTGAGACGATCCTGGAGGCGGCGCTGCGCGAAGGCATCGCGTTTCCGTACGAGTGCCGCAACGGCGGCTGCGGCAAGTGCAAGTGCACCGTGGTCTACGGCGATGTCGAGCAGGGCCCGCATCAGCGATCGGCGCTGCCGGCGGAAGAGCGCGCCGCCGGCAAGGTGCTCGCCTGCAGCGCGACGGCGCTCACCGATATCGAAATCGAGTATGTGCCGACCGAGCTTCCCGGCGGCATCCCCGCCCGCGAGCACACCGCCCGTGTCGTCGCGATGCAACGCGCCGCGGAAGACGTGATGATCGTCCGCCTCAAGCTCGAAGGCGAAGCGCCGCTTGCGTTCTACGCCGGCCAGTACATCAACATCCTGCTGCCGGACGGCAAGGGTGGCATCGACAAGCGCAGCTTCTCGTTCGCCACGGCGCCGCACGTCAACGACCAGATCGAGCTGCAGATCCGCTTGATCCCGGGCGGAAGGTTCACGACCCATGTGTTCACCGCGATGAAACCCGGAGACAGCGTCCGCTTCGAGGGCCCGCTGGGGTCGTTTTTCCTGCGCGAGGATTCCGACAAACCGATCATTTTCGTCGCCGGCGCCACCGGCTTCGCGCCCGTGAAAAGCATGATCGAGCATGCATTCCATATCGGTCTGAAGCGCAAGATGATCCTGTACTGGGGTTTGCGCTCGCTCAAGGACCTCTACCTTCCCGACCTGCCGAAGAAGTGGGCCGCCGAGCATGCCAACTTCACGTTCGTGCCGGTGCTTTCCGATCCCAGGCCCGAAGACCACTGGACCGGCCGCACCGGTCTGGTCCACGAAGCGATCCTCGCCGACTTCCCCGATCTCGCCGGACATCAGATCTACGCCTGCGGCTCGGTGAAGATGGTCGAGGCCGCGCACCCGGCTTTCAGGACGCATGGCCTGAAACAGGACGATTGCTTCTCCGACGCTTTCAACCTCGCGCCGCACCTCCCGCGGCAAGCGCCCGAGGCGGACATGGTGCGGCTGGGCGGCGGGAGCTGAAGGTGGAGCAGACGCAAGGATGATGCGATGACCACACGCACGTTCAACCAGGCCGTCAGCTACGTCTTGCAGGCGGTCTGCTACGCGGCATTCGTCGCCGTGGTCGGCTATCTGTCGACCTCGCCGACCTACGTTCATCTGCCCCCGGGCGACGCGCTGTTGAAGCTATCGCTGACGCATGCCGGACAGCGCAAGGAAGCCTGCCGCGAGCGCTCGGCCGAGGAGCTCGCCAAGCTTGCGCCGAACATGCGCGCGCAGACCGTATGCCCGCGCGAGCGCGTGCCGGTGATCGTCGAGGTCGCGCTCGACGGCGCGCCGCTGTTTCGCATCGTCGCGCCGCCGTCCGGGCTGGCGAGGGACGGCGCATCGACGGTCTATCGTCGCTTCGAGATCCCCGCCGGAACTCACCGCATCGCCGCGCGGCTCGCCGACGGCCCGGACGGTGCGTTCAATCACACTGCCGACAAGACGGTCGAGTTGGCCCCCGGACGCGTGCTGGTGATCGACTTCGACGCCTCGAAGGGCGGATTCATCTTCCACAGTTGATCGCCGCGAGCCTCGCTTAACGCAGATCAAGTCGCCGTCGCAGGCTGGCCCATACCATGTGGGCATCGGCCATGACGATTCCGCTTACCTATCCTGCCAGCAGCGCGATCGCGCCGCCTGCGCGCGGCGTGCGCGACGCATTGCAGCGCCTGCTGCTGCGCGTCGAGGCCGGCTTCGACCGCGCCTTCGGCGCGAGCGCCAACCCGTGGCGGCATCTCGGCGCCATCGCGTTCTACCTGTTCTGGCTTATTGTCGCGAGTGGCATCTACGTGTACGCGGCGTTCGATACCAGTGCCGATGGAGCGTACGCCTCGGTCGAGCGCATCACGCACGACGCCTGGCCCGCTTCGGGTTTCGCGCGAAGTTTGCATCGCTACGCGTCCGACGCCTTCGTCGTCGTCGTGCTGTTGCATCTCGGCCGCGAATGGGTCGGCGGCCACGCCCGGGGTTTCCGCTGGTTCTCGTGGCTCACCGGCGTGCCCCTCCTGTGGCTCCTGTATGCATCGGGCATCGGCGGTTATTGGCTCGTCTGGGACCGGCTCGCGCAATTCAGCCTGATCGCGACCGCCGAGTGGCTGGATTGGCTGCCGCTGTTCGGCGAGCTGCTGGTGCGCAACTTCATCGCCGGCGAGAGCGTAAGCGACCGTTTCTTCTCACTGCTGATCTTTCTGCACATCGGGATACCGCTTGCACTGCTGCTCGGTATGTGGGTGCACATCCAGCGCATCAGCCGGCCGCGAACGAACCCGCCGCCTGCGCTCGCGGTCGGACTACTCGCCGCGCTCGTCGTACTCGCGCTCGCCAAGCCGGCGGCAAGTGGCGCGCCGGCGGACCTTTCCCTTTCGCCGTCAGCCGTCGACCTCGACTGGCTTTATCTCGGATTCCACCCGCTGCTCTATGCGACCTCGGCCGGCATCCTCTGGGCGCTCGCCGGCGGCGTCACGCTCTTGCTCGCGCTGCTGCCGTGGCTGCCGCCGCGGCAACGCGCGCCCGCCGCCCGGGTTGATCTGGCCAACTGCAACGGCTGCGGGCGCTGCTTCTCCGACTGCCCGTATGCTGCGGTGACGCTGCAGCCGCGCACCGACGGCAAACCCTTGCCGCTGCAGGCGGTCGTCGATCCAGAGCTGTGCGCGGGATGCGGGATCTGCGCCGGCGCGTGTCCATCGTCGACGCCCTTTCGCAGCGCGGGCGAATTCATCAGTGGCATCGACATGCCGCAGCGGCCGGTGCGGGCGCTGCGCGCCGAGCTCGAGCGCGCGATCGGCGCGCTGCGCGGACGCGTGAAGGTCGTTGTCTTCGGCTGCGAATGCGCCGCGGACGCTGCGGCGCTGGCGGCGCCCGAGATCGCGGTTGTGTCGCTCCTGTGCACCGCGATGCTTCCGCCGTCGTTTGTCGAATACGCGCTGTGCGCCGGAGTCGACGGCGTGCTCGTCACCGGCTGCCGCGAGGGCGATTGCCAGTACCGCCTCGGCAATCGCTGGGCCGAAGAGCGGCTCGCGGCCCGGCGTGAGCCGCATCTGCGGGCAGCCATGCCCAACGAGCGCGTGCGCCTGGCGTGGGCCGGTCCCGACGACGCCGAATCGCTCACGGCGGAGCTCGAGCGTTTCCGGCAAGCGCTTGATGCGTTGCTCCCCTCGGCACGCACGGGACGCCGGCCGCCGAAGCGCGTAGAGACCCGGCATGTCTAGCGCGGAGCTCAACCGCGACAACGCCCTGCGCTTTGATCGCACCGAATCTGGCGTGGCGCACGGCGCACCCCGCTATGCGCTGACGATACCGACGGACGCTCGTCGCACGCTCGCGGTGTGGTGGCTTGCGCTCGGGGTGCTCGCGCTGGTCGCCGCAGGCATCCTGTCGGTTCTGCTGGTCGTCTCGCGCACGCCGCTGTTGCAGAACGTCTTCCACCTCGCCGATTTCTTTCGCGTCGCACTCGTTGCGCACGTCGACCTGTCGGTGCTGGTGTGGTTCCTCGCCTTCGCTGGCGTGTTGTGGACGCTCAACGGCACGCCGCGCGGCTTAAGCGCCGGCAGGCTCGCATTCGGGCTCGCCGCCGCCGGCACCGTTGCTATCGCGCTCGCGCCCTTCCTCGGCCAGGGACGGCCGGTGATGGCGAATTACATCCCGGTCCTCCGCGACCCGTGGTTCCTGACCGGACTCGTCACGTTCGGGGTGGGTGTCGCAATCCTGGTGCTGCGCGGCATGGCCACCGCTCCACGGGTCGGAATCCATATCGACGGGGCAGGCGCGCTGCGGTTCGGCCTCAATGCCTCGCTGGTGTCGACGGCGGTCGCTTTGATCGCGTTCGCCTGGTCGTATCGCGCGGTGCCAACCGCTCTCGATCCGGTGGCCTACTACGAGCTGCTGTTCTGGGGCGGTGGCCACGTGCTGCAGTTCACGTGGACGCTCTTGATGCTCGTCGCCTGGCTCGCGCTCGCCGACGCAACCGGGGCGCGCGTGCCGCTGTCGCCGCGCGTCGCGACCCTGCTCTTCGGCATTGCGCTCGCCGCGGCGTTCATCACACCGGCGATCTACCTCGCCTACGACGTCGGCTCGGTCGAGCACCACCGGCTGCTAACCTGGCTGATGCAGTTCGGCGGCGGCCTCGCGATCCCGCCCGTCGCGCTGGCCGTGCTCTGGGCATGCGGCCGTCGCGGTCGCGTCGAGCGCGATCAATGTCCGTTGCGTGCCGCGCTTCTCACTTCGATCACCTTATTCGGCGTCGGCGGGATCATCGGCTTTTTCATTCACGGCAGCAACGTGAAGATCCCGGCTCACTACCACGGCAGCATCGTCGGCGTGACGATCGCCCTCATGGGACTCGCGTATCTGTTGCTGCCCGCCCTCGGCTTCGCGCGTCCCTCGGTGCGCCTGGCGACGCCGCAACCATATCTCTACGGCGGCGGGCAATTGTTGCACGTGATCGGACTGGTGTGGTCAGGGGGATACGGGGTCCAGCGCAAGGTCGCCGGCAGCGAGCAGGTGCTGCACAGCACACAGGAAATCTTGGCGATGGGTCTCATGGGGTTGGGCGGTCTCATCGCCATCGTCGGCGGTGTGCTGTTCGTGTTCGTCGTTCTGGAAGCGATCTATCGTGGCCGAAGGCGACCGACACCTTGAGCTGGGGCCCGGCGAGCGCGCGTCGGTGCAGCGCCTGTTGCGCATCTTGGCGAGCGCTGGCGCGGCACTGATGCTGGTCGTGATCGTGTCGAGTGTGTACCTGCGGCTGACCCAGGCGGGCCTCTCGTGCTCCGACTGGCCGGCGTGTTACGGCCGTGTCGAACCTCAAGCTGCCGCGACGAGCGGGTTGGTCATCGCTCGGTTCGCGCACCGCATCGCGGCGAGCGCAGTGGGCGTCGTGTTGCTCGCCGCCGTGTTGATCGGCGCCACGCAGCGCCCCTGGCTCAGGCGTCAGGTCGGGATCGCCGCGGCTGCATTCGCGATCGCGCTCTACCTCGCGGCTCTCGGCGCCCAGTTTCCGGCATCCGCGTCCGAGATCCCGTCGCCGGCGGTGATCCTTGCCAATCTCGGTGGCGGATTTGCGCTGCTTGCGCTGCTGTGGCTGCTTCGACTTACGATGGCACCTCCGCCTGTCGTGCAGGCGACGCTATGGCTCAAGCTCGCCGTGACACTGGCGCTGCTGGCAGTGATCGCCCAGATCGCGCTCGGCGCGCTGGTCAGCGCGAAGTTCGCCGCGCTCGCGTGCCCCGCGTTCCCCGTCTGCGGCAGCGATTGGCCGACCGGTGCGTTGCTCCAGAGCCTCGACCCGTTCGCCGACCGCGTCCTCGGTCCCGACGGCGCCATCGCGCGCCCCGCCACGCTCGCGGCGCTGCATTGGGCGCATCGCGTCGGCGCACTGATCGTGTTCGCTCTCGGTGCGACAGTCGCAGTGTCGCTGCTGCGCACCAGCGGCCACACTCGAGGCCTCGGCGTGATCGTTACCGCGTTGCTCGTGGTACAACCTACGCTCGGCGCGGCGGCCGTGCTCGCGAGCTTTCCCTTGGTGCTCGCCGTCGCGCACAATGCCGGCGCGGCATTGCTGCTCGTCGCACTCTTGACGGCGGCCCAGGCGCTCTATGCGAAGGATCTGCACCCATGACGATCGCCCCCGAGGTTCCACTCACGACGCGGCTCAAGCCGCTGATCATCAAAGGCCGCTCCATCCTGCCGATCGTCCAGGGTGGCATGGGCGTCGGTATCTCGGCGCACCGGCTGGCCGGCAACGTCGCGCGTTGGGGCGCGATGGGAACGATCGCCGGCGTCGATTTGCGCCGGCACCATCCCGACCTGATGGCCGAGACCGCGCATTGCCGCGATCGGGCCGCAATCGATCGCGCCAATCTGCTCGCGCTGGAACGCGAGATCGCGGCCGCGAAAACAATCGCCGCCGGCCGCGGCCTGTTGGCAGTGAACATCATGCGCGCGATCTCGGCCTACGCCGATAGCGTGCGCGTCGCGTGCGAGAGCGGGATCGATGCGATCGTCGTCGGCGCGGGCCTGCCGCTCGACCTTCCCGATCTGACCGCGGAGCATCCTGACGTCGCGCTGATTCCAATCCTGTCGGACTCTCGCGGGATCCAGCTCGTGGTCAGGAAGTGGGAGCGCAAAGGCCGGCGGCCGGACGCCGTCGTCATCGAGCACCCGCGCTACGCCGGCGGCCACCTGGGCGCGGCCAGGATCGACGATCTCGCCGACGAGCGCTTCGACTTCGAGCGGGTGATCCCCGAGACGCTGGAGTTTTTTCACCGCCAGGGGATCGCGGAGGGCTCGATTCCGCTCATCGCCGCAGGCGGCATCAATTCGCACGCGCGCATCGTCGAGCTGATGGCGCTCGGCGCCGGCGGTGTTCAGCTCGGGACCGCCTTCGCAGTGACCGAGGAAGGCGACGCGGCTCCGGAATTCAAGGCCGTGCTGGCCGGGGCCGGGCCCGAGGACATCGTCGAGTTCATGAGCGTCGCCGGGTTGCCGGCGCGCGCAGTGCGTACGCCATGGCTCGAGACGTACCTGCGCCACCTCCCCGCGATGCAAGCCGTCGCGCACAAGAAACGCCGCTGCACGCTCTATTTCGATTGTCTGACGCAATGCGCGCTGCGCGACGGCGTCGAGCGCTTCGGCCAGTTCTGCATCGACATGCAGCTTGCTGCCGCGCTACGCGGCGATATCAAAAAGGGTTTGTTCTTTCGCGGCGCCGCGCCGTTGCCGTTCGGAACCACGATCCGGCCAGTCCGCGATCTGCTCGATCTCCTGCTGGGCAACGCGATACCGGAGAGCGCCTAGACGCGGCGATCGGCGGCTGCGGTGGCAGGCTCAGGTCCGCCGGCTCGCGCGGCGCAACTCGAACGACGCGAAGCACGGCGCGATCGCTGCGCCGAAATGCTCGGTCAGAAACGACGGCGATCGGTCGTTGACAAGCGCGGCGTTCGCGCAGCCTTCGGCGCGAAACTCCTGCAGCGCGTAGTGGCGCACGCCGTGCCACGCCAGATCGTCCGCCAGCCGTCGCACCGCAAGCGCCGAGAGTTGCCGCGGGTGGACCGTCGTGCGGAACTCGTGCGCCACTCCACTTTCGATCACGAGCTTGGCGCACGCCTGTGCATAGCTACCGCTCTCCGGGGCGCCCGTGATCAGCACATAGGCATCGAAGGGCGCCTTGACGTCGAAACCTACCCAATCGAGCAGCGGCAGCACTTGCGCGAGGCGCGCCGGATAGGCGCCGCCGGTGTGCATTCCGATCTTGAAGCCCATCTTCTTCACCGTCCGCATCGCGCCTGCAAGCGCGCGCTGCGCGAGCGGCTCACCACCCGAGAACACGACGGCGTCGAGGAGCCCTTCGCGCCGGCGCAGAAACGCGAGCACGTCGTCCCACGCGATCTCCGCCGCGCCGCGCGCGGGCAACAGATGCGGGTTGTGGCAATAGCCGCAACGCCATGGGCACCCCTGGCAGAAGACGACTGCCGCAAGCTGTCCCGGATAATCGGCAGTCGACAGGGGCGTCAGGCCGCCGATGCGCAAGCACCGCGACGCCCCCGCCGGCGAACCGTGGCGCTCAGTCCGGGCCATCGAGCCGCGCGCAGGCTTCGTGGAAGAATCGGCGCTCGCGGTGCTCACCTTTCTTGCCGATGTTGAACGAAGCCACCGGACGGTGATAGCCCATGACCCGAGTCCATACCTCGCAGGGCTGACGCTCGGCGTCGGTCAGCACGATCGGCCGCAGCATCTTGATCTTGGCCATATCGTTCATGTTCATCCTCCGTTGTTGTGCCAGGCTCAGGCGGCTGCGAGTTCCCTTCGCGGCCTCCTTGCGTCGTTACCTCGATTCGAAACGTACCGTGTCTGCCGCAGCCGCGACTCGCGGACGCTCGACCCCCGCTCGCTCCGCGAGCGGGTCGACTGGCGACTCGCTGCTCGCACGGCTCTTCCGGGCGATCAGGTCGTCGTCGCACTTCGGGCAAAACTTGTGTTCGCCTTCGAGATAGCCGTGCTTGGGGCAGATCGAGAAGGTCGGGGTCACGGTGATATACGGCAAGCCGAAGCGCGTAAGCGCGCGCTGCACCAGCTTCCTGCACGCCGCAGCCGACGTGATGCGCTCGCTCATGTACAGGTGCAACACGGTCCCTCCCGTGTACTTTTTCTGCAGCTCTTCCTGGCGTTCCAACGCTTCGAACGGGTCGTCGGTGAACCCGACCGGCAGCTGCGACGAATTCGTGTAATAGGGCATTTCCGGCGTGCCGGCCTGCAGGATGTCCGGAAACCGCTTGCGGTCCTCCTTGGCGAAACGGTAGGTCGTGCCCTCGGCAGGCGTTGCCTCGAGGTTGTACATGTGGCCGGTCTGTTCCTGGAAGGCGACGATCCGCGCGCGGATATGCTCGAGCAGGCGCAGCGCGAACGCATGTCCGTAGATCGTCGTGATGTCGTGGGCATCGCCGGAGAAATTGCGGATCATCTCGTTGACGCCGTTGACGCCGATGGTCGAGAAGTGGTTGCGCAGGGTACCCAGATAGCGTTTCGTGTAAGGGAAAAGCCCGCCGTCGATGTGGCGCTGGATCACCTTGCGTTTTACCTCGAGGCTGTCCTTCGCATAGCCGAGCAGCTCATCGAGCCTGCGATAGAGCGCCGGCTCGTCGCCGGGGAAGAGATAGCCCAGCCGTGCGCAGTTGAGCGTCACCACGCCCACCGATCCGGTCTGCTCGGCGGAACCGAACAAGCCGTTGCCGCGCTTCAAGAGCTCGCGCAAGTCAAGCTGCAACCGGCAGCACATCGACCGGATCATGTTGGGCTTCAGCTCCGAGTTGATGAAGTTCTGGAAATACGGCAGCCCGTATTTCGCGGTCATGGTAAACAATGCGTCGGTGTTCGGATGGTCCCAGTCGAAATCGCGCGTGATGTTGTAGGTCGGAATCGGGAACGTGAATACCCGGCCACGCGCGTCGCCGGCGGTCATCGTCTCGATATAGGCGCGGTTGATCGCGTCCATCTCCGGCTGCAGCTCGCCATAGCAAAATGGCATCTCCTCGCCGCCGATCACGGGGACCTGCGCGCGCAAATCCTCGGGGCACACCCAGTCGAAGGTCAGATTGGTGAACGGCGTCTGCGTGCCCCAGCGCGACGGCACGTTCAGATTGTAGATAAGCTCCTGGATGCACTGCTTCACATCGCCGTAGCGCATACTGTCCTTGCGGATGTACGGCGCCATGTACGTATCGAACGACGAAAACGCCTGCGCGCCCGCCCACTCATTCTGCAGCGTGCCGAGGAAGTTGACGATCTGGCCCACGGCGCTCGACATGTGCTTCGGCGGACCCGCTTCGACCTTGCCCGGAACGCCGTTCAGGCCCTCGTGCAGCAACTGCCGCAGCGACCAGCCGGCGCAGTAGCCCGCGAGCATGTCCAGATCATGGATGTGAACGTCGGCGTTGCGGTGCGCGTGGCCGATCTCGGGTGCGTAGACGTGCGAGAGCCAGTAGTTGGCGATGACCTTGCCGGACACGTTGAGAATCAGGCCGCCCAGCGAATAGCCCTGATTTGCGTTGGCGTTGACGCGCCAATCCTCCTGGTGCAGATACTCATTGACCGAGGCGGCGACGTCGACCATCGTCTTCCGGTCGATGCGCAGCTTGGCGTGCTGTTCGCGATAGACGATGTAGGCGCGTGCGGTCTTGAGGTGGCCCGCACGCAGTAGCGCAAGCTCGACCGCGTCCTGGATCTCCTCGATAGGCACCGCGGCTCCGGCGCGTGCGGCCAACGCGCGCGCGACCTGCCGGCCGATACAGCCCGCATCGTGCGCCCGGAACTCGCCCGATGCAGCGGCGGCGCGGGCGATCGCCGTATCGATCTTGGACCGATCGAAGGCTACGCGTGCACCGTCGCGCTTGACGACGGCTGCGGGCGCCTTGTGGACCGACCCTTTCATCCCACGCTCCATTGGCTGGCCTCCCAGACACAACATCTGGTGTCCAAAGGGGAACGATAAACCACCTATGGTGATTATGGGCTTCCACTGTCACGCCCGACGGTCTTTTTTTGGGGATTTCTTGATCTGCCTCAAGTCGGGAAGCGGCAGCTCGCCTTGGGCTGCCGCTTCCCGATGGAATCCGCTGCCTCAGCCTGCGGCCGGCCGCCCGTCCAGCACCAGATGAAAGACCGACGAATCCACGCGAACGCGATTCGATACCCGTGGGTGCAGGACGCGGGGCCTAGCGATATGCCGCGCTCCGTCGGCAGATCGCGCGCGAAGCGCGAACACCCGAGGCGATCACGCGCTAAAAACGCCGACCGCGAGCGCTATTCCTCTCGCGACGTGCGCATGTGACTCAGCGCACGCGCCCCAGCCCGATCGGCAGCGGTGCCAGGTTCAGTATGCGCTGGAACAGCTTGTCATAATCTTCGCTGGACGCTTCACCGAAAAGCGGATCGGTGTGCCCGGTGAACGCAGCATCGATCGCTTCCCAGTCCCCGGCCGTCAGGTATTTTTCCGCGAGCGGCAGCAGTTCTTTTTCCTCGGCTCGCATGTGCTCCAAGTGGAATGCCGCATAGGCTTGCACCGCGGTCAAGAAATTGCTGAATTCCGATGCGCCGCCTTGTTGGTAGCGCGCCAGAGTCTGCTCGAGAGTCCGAATCTTGTCCGCACCAGCACGATGCTCCGCCTCCAGCCGCTCAATCAGCGGTGCGGCTTCGGGATAGCGGATGCGCAACAGGCGGAACAGGTATTGATCTTCCTTGGGGTGATGGAAGCGCTCGGGGAATGTGTCGATGTAATAGACCATCGCGCCCAAGAGGTCGAAGTCCGGCTTCGTGCCGCGATCGCGGATCTTCATCACGAGGTACAGCATGCCGTGCAAAACCGCGGACAATGAGCGGTGCTCGTCCTGGATAATGCGGATCGACTGCACGTGTTCCTCCCTGGGCGCGGCAGGCCGTCTGCCGCTCATAGCTAAATGCTAACGTGCGGAAACGGCCGGGACATTGACCGGCATCAAGACGGGCTCGAACCGCGTCGCTTATCGTGCCCGTGGCAGGTCAAAAGCGGTGCGGCGTGCGGACGCGGATTGTGATCGACATTCCGACCGGCGGCGAGTCGTCCGGCCGCGTCAACCCGAAAGCACAGCCGTAGGCAGCGCGTCGCGGTATTGCGTAGCGGCTCTGCTAACATCGACGCCGCGCCTCGCGGCCCACTGGAGCGCCCGTTGCAAATCGCGCTGCTGTCCGACATTCATGCCAACCTCGAAGCGCTGCACGCCTGTCTGCAGCACGCGCGCGAACGGGGCGTGGGGCGCTACGTGTTTCTTGGCGATTTCGTCGGCTACGGCGCGGATCCTGCCGGCGTCGTTGAGATCGTCGAGCACTATGCCGGGGAGGGCGCCGTGGTGCTCAAGGGCAATCACGATCAGGCGGTGGAAAAGAGCGCCGGCTACTTCAACGAGGCGGCGCGGGCGTCGCTCGAGTGGGCGCGAACGGAACTTGGCGACGAACAGAAACGCTTTCTCGCCGCGCTGCCCCTGGTGCTGCGCGATGGCGAGATCTGTTACGTGCACGCCTCTGCGGCGTCTCCGGAACGCTGGCATTACGTCGACAGCCCGTCGGCCGCCCGGCGCTGCGCCGACGCGGCGCAGGTTGCTTACACATTCTGCGGGCACGTGCACGATCAGGTGCTCTACTTCGAAGGCGCGGGCGGACGGATGAAGGAGTTCCGGCCCGTCGCGGGCACGCCGATCCCGGTGCGAAGTCATCGACGCTGGGTCGCCATCGTCGGGTCGGTGGGACAACCGCGCGACCGCAATCCGGCGGCGGCCTACGCGCTGTTCGACCTCGCGCGCCGGCAGGTCACGTTCTGCCGCGTCGCGTACGACGCCGGCGCCGCGGCCGACAAGATTCGCAAGGCCGGCCTGCCTGGTTCGCTGGCGGTTCGCGTCGAGTCGGGCATCTGACGCCACGGCTCGGATCATGCGGGATCAAGTGCACCCCGGCGCGGTCATCGACGGCTATCGCGTCGGTGAATGCATCCACCGAGGGGGCACGGGTTCGATCTATCGGGTCGAAGCACCCGCCCAGGCAAATCCCGGATTTCCGCTGGTGATGAAGGTGCCGCGCCTCGGCCGCGGTGAGGCGACAATCGGGATCGAGAGTTTCGAAATGGAGCAGACGATACTGCCGACGCTGAGCGGCCCTCACGTGCCGCGGTTCGCGGCGACGGGCGACGTGACCGCGACGCCGTATATCGTCATGGAGCGGATCGATGGCCGCGCGCTCGCCGATATCGTCGCGAATGCGCCCCTGCCGCCCGAAGAAGTCGCGCGGATCGGCGCGGCGCTCGCGGATGCGGTCCACAGCGTGCACGCGCAGGGAGTCGTCCACCTCGATCTCAAGCCCGAAAACTTCCTGTTGCGACCGTCCGGCGAAGCGGTGTTGCTCGACTTCGGCTTCGCCCACCACGCGAGCTATCCGGATCTGCTCGGCGAGGAGCAGCACTTCGCCGCGGGTTCAGCGGCTTACGTATCGCCCGAGCAGTTGCAGGACGACCGCAGCGATGCGCGCAGCGATCTCTACGCACTCGGCGTGCTGCTCTACGAGCTCGCGACCGGCAGGCAGCCATTCGGACAGCCCGAAACGCTGGCGGGAATGCGCGACCGGCTGTGGCGTGACCCGGCGCCGCCCCGCGTGGTGAACGCGCGCATCCCGCCATGGTTGCAGGAGGTCATTCTCCACTGCCTGGAGCACGATGCCGCCGCGCGCTATCAGTCAGCCGCGCATATCGCGCTGGATCTGCGGCATCCGGAGCAGGTGGCATTATCGGCACGGGCAGAGCGGACGGAGGTCTTGGGGTTCTTTCCGCAATTGAAGCGATGGTGGCGCATCCGGCGCGAGACCGATCGCCGCTGGCTATTGCAGCGGCGTTCCGGTTCGCGCGCGGTCGTGGTGCTAGTTGCGGTGGATACCGAGCATCCTGAAGACGAACGCCATTCCCCGCTGCAATGGACAACGAAGCAGATCGTCTCGCTCAATCCGGAGTATCGGCTGATGTGCGTGTCCGTGATCCGGAGCGTGCCCGTGGGCGGGGGCCCCACCGAGCTCGACACGGCGACTGGCAAGCACCTCGAGCACAAGATGCGCTTACGGCGCTGGGTCGAGCCGTTGCAGCTCGCGCCGTCGCGCATTTCGCTGCACGTCGTCGAAGCCGCGAATGCAGCCGATACGCTGCTCGACCTCGCGCGCACCAACCACGTCGATCTGATCGTCTTGGGCGCGCCTGGACCGTCCAGAAAGACGCTGGGCTGGTGGCGTTCGGCGGCGTCGACCGTCACCGCCAACGCGCCCTGCAGCGTTCACGTTGTGCGCGTTCCCGAGCTCCGACCGGGATCGGGCACGAACCCGATTTGACAGTCAGCGCCGGGCGCCGCACATGCGCCGTTGACCTGAATCAACGCGCTCCGTCGCGTTTTGGCGCACACATGGAAACTGTACGGTACCCCGACAAGAGGCTGATATGACCAAGGACTATCGCGATATCACAAGCAGTGTCTCCAAGTCCCTTGCGCGCTTCCGCGAGGACATGCCCGAGCTGATGAAATCGTTCGGTGCGCTGGGACAGTCGGCGACGCGCGACGGCGCGCTCAATTGCAAGACCAAGGAGCTCATCGCGCTATGCCTGGGCGTCGCCGGGCATTGCGATGCGTGCATTGCCTTCCACATGAAGACGCTGATCAAGCTCGGCGCCACGCGCGCGGAGGTCGAGGAAGCGCTCGGCGTCTGCGTCTATATGGGCGGAGGGCCGTCGCTGATGTACGCGGCGGATGCGCTCGCCGCGTTTGAGCAGTGGTCGCTGCCGGAGATGGTTGCCGCCTGATCGCCCTGGAGTACGGGCCCGATGCGTGGCGCCGCGGTCGGCGGATGTACCGGCGCCCGGCATTGATCCGCCTCACCCCTCGCGTCGCGAGTGCCGCTCCGTTGCTCTCTCCACGACCCACGACCACCGCAGACATGGAACCGCGACACTCGGCCACTCCCGGCTGAACGGCGCAGCCGTGGGTAGGACGAATCCTACCCGGTCTCGGCCGCGTCCTACCCTGTGCTTCGGACGTACTCCGACAGCCGCAATCAGCGGCCGCCGATGGTGACGCATGCGGCAGCTGCGGATACTGCGAACATGGAAACACGCAACTGCAGCAGAGTCTTCATCGTCGAAGATTCCCCGTCGATCCGCGGCCGCTTGGTCGAGCTCCTCGGTGAAATCGAGGGCGTATGCGTGGTCGGCGAAGCGGAAACACCGGGCGACGCCGTCACCGGTATCCAGCAAACAAAGCCGCACTGCGTCGTCCTCGATTATCAGCTTATCGGCGGCACCGGCGTCGACGTTTTGCGTGCGGTGCGTCCCGCATCGCCAGAGATTGCGTTCGTCGTGCTGACCAACCACCCGAATGCGCAGTACCGGCGGGTCTGCATGCAAGCGGGCGCCGACTGGTTCCTCGACAAGAGCACCGAGTTCGGCAAGATCAAGGAAGTGGTTACCGAATGCATTCTGGCCCGGCATTGACGCGGCCAGTCATGAGCGTTCCGACCGACGAGGAGGACGAAATGCAAGCCGCTGCCGTGTTGCAGGCTGCAAGACCCTATCGAGACTTTGCGGCGGTTCGGCCAAGGGCCGTACTGCACGACGTCAGCCGGCGCCAGGTTACGTGCCCGACGTGCAAGCTGCAGGATCTCTGCCTCTCGGAAGGCCTCGACGCGGAGTCCATGCGCCAAATCGACGAGCTCATGACCGCCCGGATCCGACTGCGGAAAGGCGAAACGCTCTTCCGCACGGGAGACCGCTTCACATCTCTCTACGCGATCCGGTCCGGCTCGTGCAAGACCGTGTCGCTGTCGGAGGACGGACGCGACCAGGTCGCGGGCTACCACATGCCCGGAGAAGTCATCGGCACCGACGGGGTCGGCACCGATACTCACGGTTGCCAGGCGATTGCGCTTGAGGACAGCGAAGTTTGCGCGCTGCCTTTCGAGCGCCTCGCGGCGCTGAGTCGGCAAAACGGCCACTTCCAGCACAATCTGCACCGACTGTTGTCGCGGGAAATCACGCGTGGGCGGACCGTCATGATGCTGCTCGGGACCATGAACGCGGAACAGCGGCTGGCTGCATTCCTGTTGGACTTGTCGCGGCGGTATCAGGCGCTTGGCTATTCGCCATGCGAGTTCGTGTTGCGGATGACGCGCGAGGAAATCGGCAGTTACCTGGGACTGAAGCTCGAGACCGTGAGCAGACTATTCTCGCGCTTTCAGCGCGAAGGCCTGATCTCGTGAAGTTGCTCGACGTGGCCTCGGTCAAGCGTCTGGTCGACTGCTCCAATTAGCGCGACTGTCATTTCCGCGACAGCCCGCAAAGCCGATCCGACCGGTTGCGCAAAGCAGGTAACGCATCAGCTGCGCCGCTTCGAGCAATGAATTCCATCACGCTTGGCCGTGCAAAACACGCCCCGACCGGTGCCGAGCTTGCTTTAGCCATGCGTTCCGACGTGCATGTGTCGCACGACCGCAGCGTGACCACGTGCTTTCATTGCGGACAACTCAATCCCCCAACGTCGCACTGGTACGCGGTAAGCGACGGTGTTGAACGCCGGTTCTGCTGCGCCGGATGCCTCGGGATCGCGCAGGCGATCCGCGCCGCAGGCCTGGACCAGTTCTATCGCCGCCGCGATGCTTCGGGCGGCCGCCCGCCGAAAGTCGCAGGCGATGATGAAGCGACGCGCCAAGGCGACGCTGCAGAAGCGGCGGGGCTTGTCGTCCAGCTTGACCGCGACTTGCGCGAGACGGCGCTGCTGCTCGAAGGAATCCATTGCGCAGCTTGCGTCTGGCTGATCGAAACATATCTTCGGCGGCACCCAGGCGTCGTTGCCGTAAGTGTCAATTTCGCGACGCGCAGGGCACGCGTGCAGTGGAACTCGCGACAGACTCAACTCTCTGCTCTCCTGCGCGCAGTCGTCGCGATCGGATACCGCGCGTATCCGTACGACCCGGCGCGGCGCGAAGCGCTCGTGCGGCGCGAGGGGCGCGCGCTGCTGGCCCGCACGGCGCTGGCGCTGTTGGCGATGATGCAAGTGATGATGTTCGCCGTTCCGGGTTACATCAGCGTCGACGGTATCGAGCCCAAATATCGGACCCTGCTTGACTGGGCAAGCCTCGTGCTGACGTTGCCGGTCGTATTGTATTCGGCGTCGCCATTCCTTGTTGGCGCGCTGCGCGATCTGCGCCTGCGCCGGCTCGGCATGGACGTACCGGTTACGCTCGGCGTCGCCGTCGCGTTCGTAGCCAGCGCCTGGGCGACGGTTACCGGCAGCGGCGCGGTCTACTACGATTCGGTGACGATGTTCGTCGCGCTGCTGCTGGTCGCGCGCTGGGTCGAGCTGCGGGCGCGAGTGCGCGCGGGCGATGCCATCGAGTCGATCGCGCACGATTTGCCCGAGACTGCCGAGCGCCTGACCGATTATCCGCGGACTACGCGCGCTGAAACCGCCCCTGCGAGCCGCTTGCGGTCCGGAGATTGGATACGCATTGCTGCCGGCGCGCCGATTCCAGCCGACGGCGACGTCGTCGAAGGGCGCTCCCATGTCGAGGAAGCGGTATTGACCGGGGAGAGCTGGCCGCAAGCCAAGGCGCCTGGCAGTACCGTTCTCGCCGGCTCGATCAATCGCGAAAGCCCGTTGATCGTTCGCGTGACTGCCGCTGGCGCCGAAACGGCGCTTGCCGCTCTTGGTCGACTGGTCGAGCGCGCGGGCAACGAGCGCCCGCGCGTTGCCCGCCTTGCCGACCGCGTCGCCGCCTGGTTCGTCGCTGCCCTGCTCGGCATCGCCGCCGCGACGGGGCTCGTGTGGTGGCAGCTCGAGCCGGCACGCGCATTGGCGGTGACATTGGCGGTGCTCGTGGTGAGTTGCCCCTGTGCATTGTCGCTCGCGACGCCGGCCGCGCTGGCCGCCGCCGTCGGCGCGCTCGGCCGTCGCTGCATACTCGCCGTGCGCAGCGACGCGCTGGAAACGCTCTCGCGCGTCACGCATGTCGTGCTCGATAAGACTGGCACGCTGACGACCGGCCGCGTTCAGCTCATCCGCGTCGAACCGCTGGCCGGCTACGGGCGTGCAGCCTGCGTCGCGCTCGCCGCGGCGTTGGAGCAGGGATCGGAACACCCGATTGCCCGCGCGCTGCGGGCAGCGGCGGCGGGCGAGGTCGACGCGCGCGACGTTGCGGCAACACCGGGCAGCGGCGTCGAGGGCACGATTAACGGTCGCCGCTATCGGCTGGGGCGCTCCGAGTGGGTCGCGGGCCTGCACGGCCAGGCGCTCCCCGCGACGGCTGTCGCAGCCGATGCGATCGCGGTGGCTCTGGGCAACGAGTCCGGATGGCTCGCGTCGTTCAGCTTCGGCGACACGCTGCGTCCCGGCGCGCGGTCGCTAGTCGCGGACCTGCGCGGCATGGGAATCGTGGTGTCGCTGCTGTCCGGCGATCGGATCGCGACGGTCCGCCACGTCGCGCAGGCGGTAGGCATCGACGAGTATTGCGGCGATGCGCGGCCTGAGGACAAGCGTACGCTCATCGCCGAGCTTCAGGATAAGGGCGCGGTCGTAGCCATGGTCGGCGACGGCATTAACGATGCGCCCAGTCTGGCGCAGGCGAATGTCTCGCTCGCGCTCGGCAGTGCGGCAACGTTGGCGCAATGGACTGCCGACGTCGTCGTGCTGGGTGACGATCTGCCCCGTATCGGCGAAGCGATCGCCCGGGCGCGGTGGACGTTCCGCGTGATCCGCCAGAACCTCGCCTGGGCGTTCGTCTACAACCTGATCGCGATCCCGCTCGCTGCAACCGGATATCTGACGCCGCTCGCGGCGGCATTGGGCATGTCGGCGTCCTCGCTGCTGGTGGTGGCCAATGCGCTGCGGCTGCTGCGTGGTCGCCGTGCACTCGATGCGGCGGCGACCGTGAACGCCTCGCCGCTCGCAGCGGCGAGCTAGGAGCCTGTCGGGCTTGCTCTCACGTATGCGTTGCTGGCCAAACGGCGATGAATGCAAGGCGCTCGGCGCAGCGAATAGCTTGGCCTATTCGCAAGCCGAGCAACGCCGCAGGCGCGCCGTTTGGCCGCAACCCGAAGGGACGGGGCGCTTTGGGGGCATTCCGTTGTTGCCGGCCGCTGACAGTGGACTGGCACTGCGGCGCGGCCGGCGCCTAGGACTGCCTCCCAAAGCGCCTCCGTCGCATACGCGACAGTAAGCCCGACAGGCTCCTAACCCGCGATGGGCCTCGTCACAGACCTGCTGCCGCATCTGGTCAACGGCGTCAGCCTGGGACTCTTGTTCGCGCTGATCGCGCTCGGCTTCATGCTGATTCTGGGCGTAATGGAAGTGATCAACCTCGCCCATGGCTCGCTGTTCGCGCTGGGCGCGTATCTCGCGCTCACGCTGCTAGCTCCGAAAAGCGGCCCGATCGCAGCCAACTTGGCCTGGTTTTCCTCGCTGCCGCTGGGCACACGCTACGCGCTCGCGCTGGTGTTCGCGCCGTGATCCGCGTGCTCTGGGGTACGCGCGATTACGTCCTGCCGGTGCCGCCGCAAATCTCGGGTGGCCTTCTCATCGAGGGCATGATTTACGGTACGTACCGCTTCTTCGCCGCGGGCTTCGCGCTAGCGATGATCGGGCTGCTATGGCTGTTCATCGAGCGCACGCCGTATGGCGCGATCATCAAGGCCGGCGCGCACGACAGCGAGATCGTGCGCGCTTTGGGCATCAATCTGCCGCGGCTGAGAATGCTCGTGTTCGCGCTCGGCGCGGGTCTCGCCGCGATCGCCGGTATCGTGATGGCTCCGATCTGGGGCATCCGACCGCACGTCGGCGTCGATGCCGTCGTTCCCGCATTCCTGATCATCGTGCTCGGCGGTGTCGGCAGCTTCTGGGGGGCGGTGCTGGCGAGCGTGCTCGTCGGGCTCGCGGTCGGGCTGACGGGCGCGTACGCGTCGGAATGGTCGCTGCTGTCGATGTATCTGCTGCTGATCGCGGTCGTGACGTTTCGCGCACGCGGGCTCTTCGGCAAGAAAAGCGTACTGGAGGCGTGATGAGCCGCCGGCAAGCCGCATCCCTGACGCTGCTCGCGGTGGCCCTGCTCACCCTGCCGCTCTGGATTGCCCGCGTCGGCTTGTATCAGTACCTCGGCATCGAGATCCTGGTCTGGGGACTGTATGCGATGTCGTTCAACCTGCTGCTCGGATACACGGGACTCCCCTCGTTCGGCCATGGCGCGTACTTCGGGGTCGGCGCGTACGCGTTCGGTCTGCTGCAAAAGCACGTCGGCGCCAACCTCTGGCTGGACCTCGGCGGCGCCGTGCTCGCCGCGGCGCTGTGCGGCGCACTGGTGGCTGCGTTCATCTCGCACCGGCGCGGCATCTACTACGCGCTGATGACCATCGCGTTCGGGCAGATCGTCTGGTTCGTCGCGATCAAATGGCACAGCGTGACCGGCGGCGAGGACGGCCTGCTCAACCTCAAGCGCGTGCCGGCGGATTTCGGATTCACATCGATCTCGCTCGCCAACAATGTTTCGCTCTATTACTTCGTGCTCGCGGTCTGCTGCCTCGCCGTGTGGCTCCTCTGGCGTATCGTCCATTCGCCGTTCGGGCAGGTGATTCAGGCGATACGGCAGAACGAGACCCGCGCCGCATTCATCGGCTATCACGTGTGGTTCTACAAGTGGCTGGCGTTCGTGGTCTCGGCCGGGTTGTCGGGGCTCGCCGGGGCGCTCTTCGCGCTGGCGCAGCTCGGCGCGTTTCCCGACGTGATGAGTCTGCACGCCTCCGGCTTCGTGGTGATGATGACGCTGATTGGCGGCGGCCTCGTCAGCTTCTGGGGACCGCTGATCGGCGCCGCCGTGTTCTTCGTTGCCCGCGATGCCCTCGGCGCTCTCACCTCGACCTGGCCGCTCTGGTACGGAGTGATGTTCATGGCCATCGTGCTGCTCAAGCCCGAGGGCATCGCCGGCCTGTGGCAAGCTCGACGCGGTCGCGCCGCGCCGCCGATCGCCGCACAGGCGGGCGACTGAAGGCAATTGAGATGGCGACGCTCGAAGCACGACGCCTGCAAATGCGCTTCGGCGATCGCGTCGTTCTGGAGGACATCTCGCTCACGTTTCGCGATCGCGAGTTCAGCGGCATCATGGGGCCGAACGGAGCGGGCAAGACGACGAGCTTCAACGTACTCACCGGCCGCTACCGGCCAACGCGGGGTCAGGTACTCCTCGATGGCGAAGACATTACCGGCCTGCCACCGCGCGCGATCGCGCGCAAAGGCGTATCACGCTCGTTCCAGCTTCTCAACCTTTTCAATGATTTCACCGCGCTGGAGAACGTCGCGCTGGCGGTGCCGGAGTCGCGCCGCCACGGTCTGTCGATGCTGCGCCATGCCGCGCGCGAGGGCATTGCGACGGACAAGGCCGCGAAAACGCTCGAGCGCGTAGGCCTGCGCGGCAAAGAGCACGTGCCGGCGAAGCAATTGTCCTATGGCGACCGGCGGGCGCTCGAGATCGGCGTTGCTCTGGCCGCCGAGCCGGGCGTTCTCTGCCTGGACGAGCCGACTTCCGGCCTCGGCACCGAAGGTTCCGCACGTCTCGCCGATCTGATCTTGAGCCTCAAGGGCTCGCTGACCATCGTCGCCATCGAGCACGACATGAAATTCCTGTTCGGCTTGGCGGACACCGTCGCGGTCATCCACTGGGGACAGGTGATCGCCCGCGGCACGCCGGCCGAGCTGCGCGAGAATCCGTGGGTGCGCGCTTCCAACCTGGGGAAGCTCCGTTAAGGAACCTAATGCTCGAGCTCGCCCGCATCAACACCTTCTACGGCGAGACGCAGGCGCTTTTCGACGTTTCACTCGGCGTCGCTGCCGGCGAAGTTGTCGCGCTGCTCGGTGCGAACGGCGCCGGCAAGACCACGACGCTGCGCAGCATTCTCGGCTTGAGCCGGCCGCGTTCCGGCGCAATCCGGCTTGCCGGCGTGCCGATCGAGCGCTGGCCGACGCATCGCATCGCGCGCGCCGGCGTCGGCTGGGTCCCCGACGACCGCCGCCTCTGTCCGACGCTCACCGTTGCGCGCAATCTCGCGATCGCCCGCAAGGCGAGCCCTTATCGGGCGTGGACGCTCGGCGAGATCTTCAGCCTATTCTCGGCGCTGGAGTACCTGATGGACCGCGAGGCCGAGAACCTGTCGGGGGGTGAGATGCAAATGGTCGCGATCGCCCGCGCCCTTCTCGGTGGTCCTGGATTGGTGCTGTTCGACGAGCCGAGTCAGGGTCTCGCTCCGAAGATCGTGATGGACCTGCTCTCGACCATCGAGCGCCTGAAGGGCGAGGGAATCGGCGTGCTGATCGTCGAGCAGAATGCCGAGCTCGCGCTCGCTGTCGCCGACCGCATCTACGTACTCGACCTCGGCCGCATCGTCCACGCGGGAAACGCGGCGGAGTTTCGCGCCGACGCGGTTCGTCGACGCCAATTGCTCGGGGCCTGAAGATGACGCCTCAGTCGCCGCCCGATTCGCCGCTGCTCGTCCTGGACCGGCTCTCCAAGCGCTACACGCGTGGCGTCTTTCGCCGCCGCACCACGTTTTCGCTCGAAGTCGACATGACCTTCGCGGGGCCGGAGATCGTCGGCATGATGGGCCCGAACGGCGCCGGCAAGACGACGCTCTTTGAAATGATGACCGGCAGTAACGAGCCGACGTCGGGACGCGTCCTGTGCGCGGGACAGGATATCCACCGCGTGAAGTATCGCCAGCGCGACCGGCTGGCGATCCATTACCATCAGTCCTATCAGGTGCGGAAGATGCGGCGGCGCATTCCCTCCTTCCTGCTCGAATCCGCCGGCGGCGATTATCCGCGGGTGCACCTGTTCGACGAGCCGCAATTCAACACGCAGGACGGCTACATCGGCTTCATGCTCGATTTCTTTCGCAGGCTGCGGCGGGACGGCCGGCTGGTGTTCATCTGCCTGCATCCTACGGCGGGCTATCACCTCGATATCCTGAAGGAGGTCTGCGAGCGCTTCCTGTTCGTGGCTGAAGGTACCGTCAGCACGGCACGCGACTTCGCGAGCTTCAGCAACGATATCCGCGTCGCGCGCTATCTCGGCAGACTGGCCACGTCATGAGCGAACGCTCGAAAGTCTGCGGCAAGCGGCGGGGGCGGCGCGCTATCGCACCGGCGATGGATTTCGGACGCGAGCTCGCGAATCTCTTCGATCTTTCCGGCAGGATCGCGTTTCTGCCCGGTGGCTACGGTGGGATTGGCGAAGCGATCGCGTGGGGTTTGGTGCAACGCGGTGCAGCCGTGGCGATTGCCGGCCGCAGCGGGACCAAAGCCGGCGCGCTGGCGCGCGAGCTCCGCCGCGAAGGACATATCGCCGCCGGGTTCGCGATGGATGCGACCCGGCTCTCCGACCTGGAGCGTGCGGTCGACGCGGTCGCGACGCGTTTCGGCTCGATCGACATTCTGATCAACTGCGTCGGCACGCAGATCGAGCAGCCGATCGGCAGCGTCACCGAGGAGGCCTTCGATCGCGTCTACGCCGTCAACCTCAAGGCGGCGATGTTCCTGGCGCAGGCCGTGGCGCGCTACCAGATCGCCGCGGCACGGGGCGGAAAACAGATGCACCTCCTCTCGGTGCGGTCCCATCTCGGCATTCGGAGCCGGGGTTACTCCGCTTATTGCAGCACCAAGGGCGGGCTGTTGATGCTGATCAAGCAGCATGCGATGGAGCTCGCGCCGCACCGGATCAACGTCAACGGCATCGCGCCGACCTTCGTCCATACCGAGATGATCCGCCACGTCATGGAGAACGACGCGTTCCGGCGCCAGCTGCTCGACCGCATACCACTGGGCCGCATCGCCGATCCGAAAGATATCGTCGGCGCGGCGCTGTTCTTCGCCTCGCCCGCGTCCGATTTCGTGACCGGTCAGACGCTCTACGTCGACGGCGGCATCACCGCGAGCCAGTGACGGCGTTCGCCCTCGGGCGGCCTCCTTGTGTAGCCCGGGCTGAGCGTACTGCGTGATGCCCGCGGCATCGTGGCCCCGGGGTTCGCTCTGCTCACCCCGGGCTACACTAGATTGCGCAACTCGCGCAACGCGACCGAGAGCATCGCCGCGTCGACCGCCGAGCTCGTACGGAGCTCGCCAAAGAGCTGCACGGCGCGTTCGACGCTGCGCCGGGTGCGATCCTCCCACGCCGCGACGAGCTTCGCCGGTGCGCCGCTGTCGGTACCGCCGCTGAGCACTTCGGCGGTA
>WNGB01005855.1_pt1 | contig 27962 bp, 28 predicted proteins | sample 5400681 | NCBI WGS metagenome assembly WNGB01 (sample SAMN13153367, study PRJNA577476) | soil metagenome | isolation source: 115 cm soil or saprolite under grassland replicate 2 | place: USA:California | collected 2016-06-15
AGGTGAACGGATATCCGAGCCCGCTCGTGGCGTTGCCGGCGAATCGCAGCGAGAAGGACGCCAACCTCCTGCGCCAGATCTCGAAGCGCGCCAAGGCTCCGGCGGACGCGTTCACGCTCGCCGCGTACGACGCGTTCGACGTCGCCGCGCGGACTCTCCAGCAGACGGGTCCCGACGCCGACGCCGCCGCGCTCCGGGCCGCGTTCGTGAAGTCGGCCGACGGCTTCAAGGGCGTGACCGGCACCATCGAGCTCGACGCCGCCGGCGATCGGGTGTCGGCGCCGTACGCGTTCTGGTCGGTGTGCGGCCGGAAGGCCTCGGCCGAGCGCTGGCGTGATACCGGAACGTGGACACCCGCCGCCGACCCGACAGCGGCCGGACGCGTGCGCGCCACGAGCTGTCGGGAGTCGACCTAGCCTCCGACGCCGTGTCCGAGCATGTGCACCAACACGTGCCCGAGGAGCTCGCCGAGGCCGGCGACACGTCCGGCGCGCGGGCTCGAATTCTCGAGATCCTCGCGGTCGTCATGCTGTCGACGGCTGCGATCGGCACGGCGTGGAGCGGCTACCAGGCAGCGCGCTGGGCGGGAAGAGAAGCCCACCGGTTCGCGGAGGCGGACGCGCTGCACGCCAAGTCGACGCGGGCGGTGACCCGCGCCGGCGAGGACCGTCTGCAGGACCTCTCGGACTTCGAGCGGTGGTTGGACCTCCAGACCACCGGCAACCTGCCCCTTGCCGATTTCCACGCGCAACACTTTCGCGACGAGTTCCGCCCCGCGTTCGACGCGTGGCTGGCGCAGGATCCGCTCAACGACCCGAACGCGATCCCCACGCCGCTGAAGATGCCGCAGTACCGGCCGGCCGAAGCGGCACGCGCCGACCAGCTCGAGGCCGAAGCCGACCACACCCTCGAGGTGGGTACGACCGCCCGTGACCGCGCCGACGAGTACGTGCTCACGACGGTCTTCTTTGCGTCGGTGCTGTTCTTCGCCGGGATCTCGCTCCGGATCTCGCGGGAGGGTCTGCGGATGGTCGTCGTCGGACTCGGGATCGCGTTCCTCGTGTACGGAGCCGTCCAGCTCATCGTGCTCCCGACCCTGTGGTGACACCGCGCCGCTGAGATCTACCGTCGTCCGTGTGACACCGGCCGATCCCGAGCTCGACGCAGCCCGGGCGCGGGTCGTGCAACGTGGCCTCACGGGCGACGCCATCCGCGAGCTGACGCCGGTGGTGAGTGCGCTGCCGCTCGATGCGCTGGGGCCCGTGAAGCAGCTGCTGAAGCGGTTCTTCTCCGACGCGCCCTGGACCCCGGACGACGACGTTGCGCTCGCCGACGTGGTCGGCGGGGGCAGCGGCGGCGGTCGCTACGAGCTCGAGCCGGGGCTGACGCTGACCTGGGCGTGGGAGGACGACGGGTTCCGACTGCGGGTACAGAGCGAAGCGGCGGCCGCGCCCGAGCCCCCGGACGCCGACACCGGCCCGACGACCGACCTGGGAGAGACGTTCGACGGGGCCGTGGTGCCGGAGGCGACGCCGAGCCCGCGCACCATCCGGTTCGCGACCCCGCCGCTCGACGGCGGTGGCGCCCGCAACTACGACTCCGCGAACGCGGCGGTGGCCGACGCGCGAGCGCGTCGCCTGTTCGACGGCTTCAACGAGGTGACCAACGTGCTCGTCGGCCCGGACTTCGTCGCGGTGACGATCGCGCGTCCCGACCGCTGGGAGCAGCTGCTCGAGCCGATCCTGCTCGCCGTCGCCGACGAGTTCACGGACGACGCTCCCGCCGGCGCCCAGCGCGAATCGGCCGCGCCGACGAAGGCACGTGCGCCACACGACGACCGCGAGCCGCGGCCGCCGCGCCGGCTCGAACGTGCGTGGGCCGAGCTCGGCTCGCTGCATGCGGGCTCGCCGGACGACCTCGCGCTCGTGCTGGCAGCGTGCGACGACGAAGAGCCGGCGCGCCGGCAGGTCGCCGCCACCCTGCTCGCCGACGCCCCACCAGACGTCGCGGCAGACGCGTGGGCCGGCCTCCTCGGCGATCCAAGCCGCGCCGTGCGGCGCAGCGTCGTCGATGCGGCCGCCGGGGCCGAGCGCGACGAGCTGCGGCCACTCCTCGAACGATCGCTCGACGACCCTGACGCGTGGATTCGTTGGAAAGCGCTGTCGGGTATCGGCGCGCTCGGCGCCGGGCCGAGTACCGCGGCCGTCGCCGGCCTCGCCGAGGATCCCGACTTCCGCGTGCGCCTCGAGGCGGCGCGGTTCGCTCGCTCGGACTAGGCGTCGCCGTGGTAGCGAGCCGCCGGTGTGCCGGGCGGGTTGCTGACACCGGGGCGGGCGTCGGGGTTCTGCACGCACACCTCGCACTCGAGGCCGTCCGGGTCGCGGAAGAACACGCTCAGGATCGGTCCGAAGTCGGTGACGAACCCGTCGGTGGCGCCGCGGGCGATGAGCCGGTCACGGATCGTCTCGAACGCCTCGAGCGACTCGGCGTGCAGCGCGAGGTGGTCGATGCGCCCGCGGCCGAACATCGGGGTCTGCCGGTCTGCCTCCGTGTTCCCGGTGATCTCGAACACGTTGAGCTCTGAATGCGGGCCGACATGGACGACCGACAGCCGCACGTCGGTGTCTTCCGGCGTCTCGAGGTCGTCGCGCGGGACCGAGGCGTCGAACACTTCCTCGTAGAACGCGTGGAGGCGCTTCGAGTCGTTGGTGAGGATCGCCACGTGGTTGAACCCGTCGAGCAGCATGTAATTCAGCGTACGCGACCGCCTGGGCGACGATCGCGGCGCTGCATTCGGATTCAGCTGTTGGGCGTGTTCTCCGCGGACCGGTTCGCGAGCTGGACCTGGACGTCGTTCGAGGCGCCGCTCCGGCTGTACGTGATCGTGACTTGGTCGCCGCTCTGGTGGGAGCGGATGCGCTGCGCGAGCTCCGACGGGCTCGTCACGGCGGTTCCGTCGACGGCGGTGATCACGTCACCGGCCTGCAACCCCGCTTGCGATGCCGGACTGCCGTCCAGGACGTTCGCGACCTGCGCGCCCTGCTGGCCGCCACCGGCGGCCTCGGTCGACACGCCGAGGAACACGCCGCTCGTGGGACGAGGCAGTTGGCCGTTTCCGTTGCCATTGCCATTGCCGGGACGCCCGGGGAAATCGGGGAACTCGCGCTCGGCGTGCTCGCGGCGTTCGCTGCCGCCACTCGACGCGGTGGCGCGCCCGATCGCGAAGCTGCCGCCGGCGAGGACGCACACCGCGACGAACGCGACCAGCGAGACCACGAGCCATTTGGGGATCATCCAGCCGCCAGTCGTCGCCGGCGGCCCACCCGGCGGAGCCGGGGTCGCCGCGGCCGGCTCGGTCGCGTCGGCGTGCGCCTCGTCGGCGTCGGCGGCGTCGAGCTCGTCGTCGGGCGTGTCGCTCGCGTCGGGCGCCCCGCTCGCGGCGCCCTCTTCCTCCGGTTGCTCGTCACTCATGGCAGCCTCCTGCCTTCGACCCGTGATGACGCGCAGTGTGTCGGACCGGAATGGGAGCGCCCTGCAGAGAAGCTGAGAGTGCGCTGTGAAAACGCGCTCCGATCAGGTTTCGCAGTCGGCGAGGCTCGCGACGGGGTCGGCCTCGGCGTACGCCTCGCGTCGCTCTTCGTTCACGGTGTCGGGGTTGGGCCGGGTGCGCCTTCGACCAGCCACGTCGTCGTCTCCCTTCGTCCGTCCTTCGCGCCGCTCCCCATGGCCACCCACAGCGACACATCGGCCACACGCCGGGTACGCACGCGGCCTGCGGTGATAAGGATTGCGTCATGCGCTGTGCTCGCGCCGTCATCGTCGCTGCCGCCGTTGCGATCGGTGCGGCCGGCGTCGTGGGCGCAGGCCTGTCGAGCGCCGCCGTCGACACCCAGCCCGTTCCGAACCCGACCGTGAGCGGCCCGATCGCGGGCGCGCCGGCGTCGTTGTCGGCGGTCGACCTTGGCCCACGCGGCTACGTCGAAGAGGAGTTCTTCGTCGAGGGGACGGCCCGCGCGTACGAGCCTGTCGGCGCACTCGCCGAGGACGGCCGCTGGGCCGTGCAGCCGACCACCACGGCGCCGTATCGCACCCGGGTGCTCGTCCGCCGTCCGGAGGACCCGTCGAAGTTCGACGGCGTCGTGGAGGTCGAGTGGCTCAACGTGAGCGGCGGCCTCGACGCCGCGCCCGACTGGGGTCTCGGGCACGAAGAGTTGCTGCGCAGCGGCTCCGCGTGGGTCGGCGTATCGGCACAAGCCGTGGGTGTCACGAGCCTGAAGAACGACGGTCGGTACGCGACCCTCGACCACCCCGGCGACAGCTACTCCTACGACATCTACTCCCAGGTGGGTGAGGCGCTGCGCCATGAGAAGGGCACGGAACTGCTCGGCAACCGCAACTTCGAGGTGCGGACGATGATCGCCGACGGCGAGTCGCAGTCCGCGTTCCGCATGGTGACGTACATCGACGCGATCCAGCCGCAGACCGGCCTCTTCGACGGCTTCTTCGTGCACAGCCGGTTCGCCACAGGCTCCGCGGTCGCCGAGGGCGAGTCCGGAGCGATCCCCAACCCGACGCTGATCCGCACCGACAGCAAGGAACCGGTGCTCGTCCTCGAGTCGGAGACCGACGTGCCGCGGCACATGACCGCGCGACAACCTGACTCCAAGACCTATCGCCTGTGGGAGGTCGCGGGGACGGCGCACTTCGACGAGGACGGTCTCCACGCGCTCACTGGCATCCCGAAAGAGGAGATGGCGAAGACCCCACCGCTCGGTTGCGCGCAGCGGATCAACTCGGCGCCGCAGTGGTATGTGGTCGACACCGCCATGCACGACCTCGCCCGCTGGGCAGGCGGGGGCCGACCCCCGCCGCGTGCGCCGCGGATCGAAGTGACGCCCGGCACGCCGCCGACGATCACGCGCACCGGGCTCGGTATCGCACAGGGTGGCATCCGCCTCCCGCAGGTCGAGGTTCCGACCGCGATCCTCTCGGGCGAGCCCGGAGGCGGGCCCGGGTTCTGTTCGCTGTTCGGCACGACGACGCCGCTCGACCCCGCCCAGCTGTCGTCGCTGTATCCGACCCATCGCGAGTACGTAAGCGCGTTCACCAAGGCGACCGACCGGGCGCAGCGCGAGGGGTTCGTCCTCCCCGCCGACGCCAAGACGGCCAAGGCAGAGGCGAACCGGTCGACCGTCGGCGGCTGACGGGCCGGTGGAGTGCAGGCGGCCTCCGAGACTGCGGGATCGGGGCGGAAGGGCGGCATCCCGCTTTCCACAGCCGCCTGTGGAGAACCCTGTGGCTAGCTGTTGAGGGCGAGGCGCCAGTACGTGCGGCCCCAGCCCTCGAGCTTCTGCGTGCGCTGCCACGACGGCACCGCGTCGTCGAACGTCACGCCGAAGCCGCGACCGAACCGTTCGTGGTCGGCGGTCGCGCCCTGGAACACCGCGTAACCGCCCTTGTCGAGCGAGAACGGTTTCCGGAGGGCGCGAAGATGGTCGTACGGAGCGGGGGCCCACGGGTTGAAGTAGGCGGGGAGCACGAAGTTGCTGACGGCAACCCGCATCCCGCCGGCGGTGATCTTGTACGTGCCGACCTGCACGGGGTCGCAGACCTCGCGCGCCCACAGGCGTCGATCACCGTCGAAGCAGAACTCGTTCGCCCGCGGGTCGGCAAGCATCTCCAGTGCCTCGTGCGACGCGGTCACCGAGACCGACTCTGTGCCTTTGGACCAGTCGTTCCCGTGCGTCATCGACGCGGCGGCGAACACGTGCGCGTACGGCAACCCGTTGTCGTCGACGATGTGCCACCCGAAGTCCGACGCCTCGCGCGCGCTGTCGAAAAAGTGGATCTTGTCGCCTCGCCCGCCCACCGTGAACTGCGCCTCTTCGACGCCCCACGCGGGAGCAAAGTCACGCCGGACCTGGATCGTCAACGCCTCGGCGATCGCCTCCAGGACGCCGATCGGCGGCGGGTACTGGTCGGTGTGATCCACCAGAGCGATGGTGCGCATGGATCGCATCGTACGCGCCTACACTCTTGCAATCTTTGGGCAGGCTTCTTCTCGTTTCTCGCGCGCACGGCGTTGGCTGCTTCCGCTGGCGGTGCTCGTCGTCGTTGCCGCCGGCTGCTTCCCCGGTGGCGGCCCAACCATCGACAACTTCCGCTGCCCGGTGGACGGCTCGTCGTATACAGACAACTACGGGCCGCGCGCCGACGGGTCGTTCCATGACGGCATCGACATGCTCGCGCCGATCGGGCGGACCATTTGGGCCGTGAAGAACGGCGACGTTCGCTACAACCTCGAAAGCGCCGGCGGCCTCGTCGCGTACCTCTACGCCAGCGACGGCAACGTCTACTACTACGCGCACATGTCGGACACGATCGGGGCTGATCGGCGCGTCGGTCAGGGCGAAGCGATCGGTCGGGTGGGCCAGACCGGCAACGCCACCGGCCCGCACCTGCACTTCGAGATCCGGTTGGGTGGCGTCAACGGTCAGCAGGTAGACGGATACAACACCCTGCGAAACGCCGGCTGCTGACGAGCTCCGTTACTCCCCGCCGACGCGGCCGATCACGATCTCCCACGTCTGCGTGTAGCTGAGGCCGTCGCCCTCGACCGGGCGCATGCCGGTTGGTGGTCCGCCGTCGAGCTCGGCGCGCAGGGCGGCTCGGAGCGAGTCGGCAATGGCGAGCGGCGTCGACGCCTGGGCGAGCCAGCGCTCGACCGGGACCTGCACGTCCGTCTGCGTGGTGTGGACGATCGTCGCGCCCGATCCCTCGACGGCGGACTCGAGCTCGTCGGCGGTGAGGGCACGTGTGTGCGAGGGATCGCGGCGACGCTCGAAGTCGTTGTACGCGTCGGCCATCGACGGCTCGGCCGAGATGAGGTCGATGATCGCAAGCCGCCCGCCGTCTCGGCAGACGCGCGCCATCTCGTCGAGCTGCTGCTGGGGCTCGGCGAAGTGGTGCACGGCGAAGCGGCAGAACGCGAGGTCGAACGAGTCGTCCCGGAACGGCAGGGTGGCGACGTCGGCGCGGGTGAGCGCGACCCGGCCGCCGCCGCGGTCCTGGAGGCGGCGCCGGGCGACGTCGAGCATCTCGGGCGTGAGATCGGCGCCGACGACGCGACCGACCCGCTCCGTGATCGCCTCTCCCTGGTGGGCGGCGCCGCACGCCGTCTCGAGCACGAGCATCGACGTGTCGAGGGGCTCGAGGTGGCGGGCTACCCACGCCGCGAGACGCGGGTCGGCGAAGAACGAATCCTCGCCTTCGAAGGTCGGGGACTGCCGGCGGAACTCGGTGCGGACTGCGCGGTCGTGCTCCGTTCCCATCACCGCGATTCTGACAGCCGGCCGCCTTGCCGGTCCCGCGTTTTGGCGTCGATGAGTTCCGCTATTCGACACTCAGCGACGCCAAAATGCATCGCGCGCGCGCTCTCCACTCGTCCGATGATTTGCGCCTACCGACGAGGCAGAAGTCGCCACTCGCGCTGATAGCGTCGCCCGAATCATGTTTCACCGAATGTTGATCCCGACGCTCGCCGCGCTGCTCGTGGCGTCGCTCGCCCTTGCGACGCCGGCGAGTGCCGCCGAATCGAAGATCGACAAAGCGATCCTCGAGGCGGGCGTCGTGACCAAGGCCGACGTCCCCGCCAGCTGGACCTCAAGCAAGTCATCGAACTCTGATCGCGCGTTCAAGGTTCCGGAGTGCAAGAAGATCCGGGCCGCAGTGGACAGCGCCAAGAGGAAGGCGCCGCGGGTGCAGTCGCGTCGGTTCGAGGACCCGGCGAAGGGCGGCACCGCGTTCGCGGACAGCCTGGTGTACGCGTTCTCGGACGTGAAGGCCGCGACCAAGTTCCTCTCCGCGTACCAGAGCCCCGACGCGCCGACGTGCTTCCAGGCGGGCACCGCGAAGGCCTTGACCGGCGCACAGTCCGCGGGTCAGCCGACGGTCGCGCCCATTCCCGACCTCCAGGGGGTAGGTGACGATGCGGTCGGCGACCAGATCACGATTCCCTTCACGTCCGGCGAGCAGACGGCATCGCTCGACCTCGACTTCGTCATCGTGCGCGTCGGTCGGGCCGTGATCGGCTTTCGCTTCTCGAACGTTGACGCGCGCCTTCCCGAGGGTCCGGGCATCGTGCAGATGGTCGTGCAGCGGGTCGCGAGCGCCGAGGCGTGACGAGCATGCTCGACGCGCCGCCGGGGTAGGTACGACGGGGCACACGAAGGAGGTGCGCCGTGGTGACGACGAAGCAACGCAAGGCAGCCAAGCGCAACGTGCGCAAGGCGATCGGCGCCGCCAACCGGAAGAAGACCATCGCCCACATGCCGAAGAGGGCCCGCACGGCACTCGGCAAGCAGGCGTCCGCCGTTCGGCAGCGCAAGCGGACCGGCGCGAAGACCCCGAAGACGCGCGCCGAGCTCATCAAGATCGCCCGCCGGCGGGGCCTCGAGGGCCGGTCGAAGATGGGCCGCGATCAACTGGCGAGGGCGCTCGGCGAGAAGTAGCGCCCCCGCACGGGCGGGGTCGAAATGAGCTGATCCCGGGTCGGGACGGGAACTCTCGGGCCGGGTTCAGCGGTTACACAGCTGGCACCGAGATTCGGACGCCAGAATCCCTGTGATGACGAGCCCCGCTTTCCCACCCCCACTCCCCCCACGCCCTCGTCCGTCGCGATCGGTGCGCGGTATCGCCGCCGTCGCGGCGCTGGTCGTCTCGACCGCCCTGATCGGATACGCGTTCAACCAGGCGGAGTCGCCGTCGAGCTCGGACACCCGATCGGCCGCGCCGGCGCGCCCGGTCGCCTCGGCGGACTCCGGACGCGCCGCCGCCTCAGGCCAGCTCGACGCCGCCGCGATCGCCGCCGCGGTCGACCCGGCCGTCGTCGACATCAACACCACGCTCGACCAGGGGGAAGCGGCGGGAACGGGGATGGTCATCAGCTCCTCAGGCGAGGTCCTGACCAACAACCACGTCATCGCGAACGCGACCGACATTCGCGTGCAGATCGGTGGGACCGGCAAGAGCCACTCGGCCGAGGTTCTCGGCTACAACGTGAGCGAGGACGTCGCGCTCCTGAAGATCGACGGCGTCTCCGGCCTGAAGACGGTGGACCCCGACACCGACGTCTCGGTCGGAGAGTCGGTGCTCGCGCTGGGCAACGCGCTCGGGCAGGGCGGCACCCCTGACGCCAAGACCGGTTCCGTCGCTGCCATCGGTCGGACGATCACCGTGTCCGACGAATCGGGCAGTAGCCAGCAGACGTTGAGCAACCTGATCCAGATCAACGCCGCGCTCCAGCCCGGCGACTCGGGCGGCCCGCTCGTGGACGCCGACGGAGAGGTGGTCGGCATGGACACCGCCGCGAGCAGCAGCGGGTACCGGCTGGAGTCCAGCGGCGAGGGATACGCGATTCCGATCAAGACCGCGCTGGCGGTCGCGCATCAGATCGAGTCCGGCAACGGCAGCGGCGACACACACGTCGGCGAGCGCGCGTTCCTCGGCGTCGCCATCCGTGACGTCGGGACGCCAGGTCGGCGCGGGGGCAGCAGCTCCGGTGACGGCGCGGTGGTCTCCAGCGTCCAGCCCGGGTCACCGGCCGACGACGCCGGGCTCGAGCAGGGAGATGTGATCACGTCGCTGGCGGGGAAGAACGTCAGCTCGATCTCGGATCTCACGTCGGCGCTCGCCCCGTACCACCCGCGCGACAAGGTGGACGTGGGCTGGGTCGACCCGTCGGGCGAGCACAACACCGCCAAGGTCACGCTGACGTCGGGCCCGCCGGCCTGACCAACACCGTCTCGGGTTCCGTGAGCACATGCGTTTTGGCGCTGAGCCATGATGGCGGGCAACGGGATGTTCGGGGTGACGACGCCGGGTCCGGTCGCTCAGCAGATCGTGGTCGAGCGCGCAAGCCTGCTCGAGACACTCCGAGCCGTCGGGCCTCACGCGGAAACACTGGCCGGAAACTGGTCTGCGTCGACGATCGCGCAGCATCTCGCCGCGCAGGACCGCATCGCGGGGCTGCCCGCCGTCGTCGCCCGCGCCGTGGTGATGCGCACCGGCCTGAGGCTCACCGAGCCGTATTTGCACAGCGCGCGGCTCGCCGCACTGGTCAACGGCCCGCCTCACGCTTGGGCATGGTCCCTACAACGTCTGAACCGCCCGCCGCCGGCGGCGGTGCTGCGTTCGCTCGTCGCGCCAATCACCTTGTGGGAGCACTTCGTACACCACGAGGACGTTCGTCGGCCGAACCACAGGCCGCGCACGAGTACGCCAGAGCTCTCGGTAACCGTGCCGTGGCTCCTTCGCTACAACCGTTCCCGTCTGGGCGGCGCGTCTCTTCGCATCGTCAGCAAGGAGGGGCGCGAATGGCAGATCGGTATCGGGAGTGAAGTCGTCGTCGCCGGCGCGCTGCCCGAGCTCGTGCTGTGGCTCAGCGGTCGTCACCGAGCCGCGGAGGTCGAAGTCGTGGCGGGCAAGGCTCTCGCGGACGCGTTGTGCCGCCGGCTGGCCGTCTAGGACAACGTCGATCGCGGTGGCACGTGCGGTGGCGAAGGTCGTGGTTCGGGTTGGCGCGGTGGGCGCGGAGCCGGCACCGGCTCCTCGGCATCCGACGATGCTGACAACCGTCGGAGCGCGGAGATCGACGGCTGGAACAGGTAGGCGCCACCGCTCGTGAAGATGAACCGCTGCATGGTCACGTGACCGGGGCGGCCGCCAGGAAGCGTGAAGCTCTTCGTCTTCGTGGCCTGCGAGATGATCGGGTCGTGCCCGTCGCCCCGCTCCGGATGGTCGGGCTTGTTGAACCACTGCGACATCACGAACTCGAACTGTCGCTCGAGCGACGACTGGTAGCCGAGGAACAACAGACCCCGATCGGCGTCGGCGCCCGCGGGTGACCCGGCGAGAGCATCCTCGCGGAACGACTCGCCGTACGGGATGCCCCGCCGCATGATCCGGTGCGTCTGCGTGTCGGCCTCGCCGCCGGTGGGCGTCTTCTCGTCCCGGGGATACGCCTTTCGGATGTGCGCGGCGCGCGGCACGAGTTTGCCGTCGGCGTCGTCGCCGAACTCGAAGTTGTTGATGCTCCGGTCGTCGAGGATCGACGCGTCCTTCACGGAGGGGTCGACCTTCGACGGGTCGAAAGTCTTCGCCTGATCGTCGGTTCGCTCGAGGGGCGCGCCGCTGGCGTAACGACCGACCAGCTTGGCCCCGAGGCGCTCCACGCTCACGCCCTGCGCGTCGGCGGTGTCGGCCAGAAAACGGCGGAAGCCGGCGACGTCCTGCCGCAGACGACGGAACGCGAGGTACGACCCGTCGGCCGTCCACGCCGGTCCCGAGGTGGAGATCGGCCCGGGCGTGGTGTTCTCTCCATCTCCTTCCGGATCGGGCGTGCCGTTCTGCGTGGGGTACCCGAGGACGAACTCGCCCGGCCACAGCAGCTCCTGGCCCGGGAGCCCCTGATCGGCGTTCTTCGGGTTCTGCCGCCGCGTGACCCCGCGGATCCCAGGTTGAGAGACGCCGTCCTTGAAGCCGAAGTGCTCGTGACCGGGTTGGTCCGCACGCACAGTGCCGGTGTCGTCGAACATCACCGCCACGCCGTGCGCCGACATCCGCTGCGTGTGTGTCCGCGCGAACCGATCCACGACGCTCGGATCATCGCCCGCCAGAAGCAACAGACCGTGCACTCCGGGCGCGGCGAACGGCCCGACCCATCGTGCGGGCGCGCTGTCGTCGACGTCACCGATGAGCGAGGCGCGGGCCGCCATGCCGTCCCGAAACGCCGCGGGGAACAACGCGAGCTCACCGGCACCGACGCCGAGGGCAGCCAGACCGGGGTGCGTCAGCGCCACATTGAGCCACGTCGCCTGGGGTGTCGCGCCCTCGCCGCCTCGCCGCGACCGCGCCCGTCGGAACAGCTCGTTGAACGCGAGCACCTCTTCGCTCGTCGCCGTCTCGTCGACGATCGACGCGAGCCACTGGCGGGCGCGGGCACCATCGCCGATCCGGAAGAACAGCAACCGCTGATGGTCTTTGTTGAAGCCGGCAAGCACGTTGCCCTGGATGTTGGACAGGTTGATGCGGGGGTCATCGGACGACGCGGCGTCGTCGTCCTCTTTCTCCTTCCGGCGACGATTGCGCGGCGGGTCGTCGTCGAGATGGCGCCACGGCACGCCGAGGGCTCCGATCGCGGCGCTCGCACCGCCGGCCCTGAGCAACGCCCGTCGACTCACCCGTCGGGACGATCCTCCCATTGGCCCAACGTACGAATCGAAGCTGAGTGGAAGCTGAACGCCGGGTGTGAAGTTGGCGCCGCGCGTCTCTCAGGAAGCGCGTCTCAGTCACGGAACACCGGGTCCCGCTTCTCGCGGCGGGCCCGGACCGCCTCCTCGAAGTTCTCGGTGGTCAACCGGACGTACAGCTGGGCGTGCGCCTCGTGGTCCATCTGCGCGTGCAGGCTGCCGGCGTCGAGGCTCGACCACAGCATGCGCTTGGTGCTCTCGACGCCCACCCGGCTGAACCCGATGATGCGATCGGCCAGGTCGTAGCAGCTGTCGAGCAGCTGGTCGGCGGACACGGCGCGCGACACGAGGCCGATGCGCTCGGCCTCGGCGGCGTCGACGTCGCGTCCGGACAGCATGATCTCGAATGCGCGCGACGAGCCGATCGCCCGCGGCAGCAGGTAGCTGATCCCGAGCTCGGTCGACGTGAGCCCGTTGTTGATGCCAGCAGCGCGGAAGTACGCGGCCTCCGACGCGATCCGGATGTCGGCGGCGACGGCGAGGCAGAACCCGCCGCCGATGGCAGCGCCGTTCACCGCTGCGATGACCGGCTGGTGCATCTTCCGCAGGGCGACGATCACGTCGTGGAGCAGGTCCATCGAACGCTGCGCGATCGACGACCGGGTCAGCCCGGCGATGTTCGGCACCGTGCCCGAGTCCTCGAGATCGGCGCCCGAGCAGAACCCGTGCCCGGCACCGGTCAGGACGACGACGCGCGCGTCGTTGTCGAGGCTCACCTCCTCGAGGGCATCGCGCAACGGGATCATCACGTCGAAGGCCATCGAGTTCATGCGCTCGGGCCGGTTGAGCGTGACCAGCGTGACGTGGGGCCGGGGCTTCTCGATCAGGACGAAGGGCATGCCCCGGTTCTACACGCCAACTCGCCGCGCGCGTAAAGCCGCGTGCGTCAGGACCTCGTCGGCGGGATGTTCTGGTTGTGGCGGAACAGGTTCGTCGGGTCCCACTTGCCCTTGAGTGCCTGGAGCTTGGCGAACTTCTCGGGTCCGAACGCCGCCTCCACCCGGCCCTCACCTTCGTCGCCGATGAAGTTGAGATACGCCCGACCGGTCGTCCACGGCTTCATCGCGGCGGCAATCTCCTTCGTATAGGCGACATTCGTCTCGGTGTCGGCCGGGTCCTCCCACATCGACAGGAAGTGCGTGTTGAACGGAGCGTTCCGCTGGCCGAACGCGGTGGCGTCGTCGGGGACCCGCGCGATCGCGCCGCCGCCGGGGAGGAGCAACATCTGGCTCATCGGCGAGACGGGCTTCGTCGCATGCTCGACGAGGGTGTCGACGGCCTTGTCGGGAAGCTCGGCCAGGAAGTCGGCCGACCAGTAGTTCAGCCTGCCCTTCGGGTTCGGCGGGTCGATCAGCTGTTGCACCGCCACGTACGGGATCCGGTCGAGCATGTCCATGCCGGGCGGCCCGAACTCTCGCAGTGGCCGCATCACTTCCTCGCCCTCGGCCGGGTCGCCGGCGTAACAACAGATGATCGCCACGATCGGCTGCCCGCGTACCGGCTCCGGGACGAACTCCTCGGGCGGCGCAGTGATGAACGCCATGCCCGTGCCCACCTCGTCGGGTGCGTCGGCGACGAAGTCGCGATAGAAGCGCACGAGGTCGTTCGCCATCGGCGCCGGCCACATGAGCATGCCGCCGAACACAATCGGCCCGATCGGGTGCAGGCGGAGGTGGAACGCGGTCACGACGCCGAAGTTGCCGCCCCCGCCGCGCAGACCCCAGAACAGGTCGGGGTTCTCGTCCTCGGACGCGACGACCTGGCGGCCGTCGGCGGTGACGACCTCGGCCTTCACGAGGTTGTCGCACGTGAAGCCGAGCTTGCGCTCGAGCCATCCGCTTCCGCTGCCGAGCGCGAGGCCGCCGATGCCGGTGGTCGTGACACGGCCGCCGGTCACTGCCAGGCCGTGCTCCTGGGTGGCAGCGTCGATCTCGCCCCACCTCGCCCCGCCCTCGATGCGCGCGATGCGCTGGTCGGGGTCGACGTCGATGCGGCTCATCGTGCGGAGGTCGATGCAGATACCCGCATCGACGACGGCGGCGCCCGTGACGCCGTGGCCGCCGCCGTAGACGGACAGGGGGATGTCCTGCTCACGAGCGAGGTTGACGACAGAAACGACGTCGTCGGCGCCGGTGCAGCGGGCGATGAGCGCCGGCTTGCGGTCGATCATCCCGTTGAACACCGAGCGGGTGTCGTCGTATTCGGCGTCACCCGGATGGACGAGCTCACCACCGAAGCCCGGGATCTCGAAACGTGCGGTGCGGTCGCGGACGTCAGCCATGCCTGCCCTCTCTCGTCTCTCCTGAATCGAGCGAACGGTGCAGTATTCCACGCCGGCTGGGGTCGTGGATCAGCGCGGGGCATGAGAACCCTCGGACACCTCGGGGCGCCGATACGCTCCGGCGGATGCCGGCAGAGTTCGACCCGTTCGACCCGGGGCAGGCACAGCACGCGTGGCCGCTGCTCGAGGAGCTGCGGCGTGAGGGCGCGGTGGCGCCCATCTCGGGCGGGATGCACTACGTCACCCGTCACGCCGAGTGCCGGGAGGTGCTGCGCGAGACGCAGGCGTTCTCGAACGCGTCGGGGATGAAGGCTCAGGGCGTCGAGATCCCGTTCGAGGACCGGATCCTCGGCGAGCTCGACCCGCCCCAGCACACGGCGGTCCGGCGCGTCATGGTGACCGCGCTCACCCCGAAGGTCGTGCACGCCGCCGAGCCGTTCATCCGCGGCACCGCCGAGGGGCTCCTGGACGGGGTGACGGTCCCCGGCACAGCCGATCTCGTCGCCGCGTTCACCGTCCCCCTCCCCAACCGCGTCACCGTCCACCTCCTGGGCTTCCCGGCCGCGGATGCCGAGAAGATCGCGTCGTGGGCGGGCGAGCTCATGGTGAGCGAGTTCCCGCGCACGAACCGCACCGAACGGGGCGAGGGGTTCGCCGGCGCCTTCCCGGAGTTCGCGGGCTACATCGACACGAAGATCGAGCATCGCCTCCATGAGGTCGAGCGGGGCAAGGACGTCCCCGACGACGTTCTCACCCGGCTCGTCCAGCTCGAGGTCGACGGAGTGCGCCTGACGCCCCGGCAGCTGCGAGCGCTCATTCGCAACCTCATCACGGGCGGGCTCACGACGACGAGCCAGCTCCTCGGCAACGTCCTCTATCAGCTGCTGAGCACGCCCGGGATCGAAGCGGCAGTGCGCGCGGACCCGCGAGCGCTTAACAATGCGGTCGAGGAGAGCCTGCGCATCGCGCCTCCGGTGCTGTTCGTCGCCCGTGGGTGTGTGCGCGACAGGCCCGTCGGCGGCACGGACGTCGGGGTCGGCGAGCGGGTGATCGTCGGGATCGGCTCCGCCAACCGCGACGAGCGCCTCTTCGCCGACGGCGACACGTTCCGGGTCGATCGTCCCGAAGCCGGTGAGCACTTGTCGTTCGGGTACGGGCCCCATGTGTGCCCGGGCGCCGCCGTGGCGCGGGTCGTCGCCCGCATCGGGATGGCCGCGTTCCTCGACCGGTTCCCCCCGGGGTCTGTCCGCATCGCCGACGGCTACGAGTTCGAGAACGTGCCGACGTTCTTCGAGATCGGACCCCGCCGCCTCCCCGTCGAGACGACGGTCACGTGACGAGCGCGCCGCGGGCTCGTCCGCTGCCGTGCGAGGTCGTCGGCTCGGGGCCGACGATCCTGTTGCTCCACGGATACGGCATGGGACCCGGCACCTATCTGTGCACGGCACGCCTTCTCGCGGACCGCGTGCGTGTCGTGACCCCCGACCTGTTCGCCCTCCCGGAGCGGTGGACCTTCGACCACGCGCTCGACTGCCTCGAGCTCACGCTCGACGACCGCGAGATCGATCGCACCACCCTGCTCGGCCACTCGTTCGGCGGCGGGCTCGAGCTCGGCCTGGCGACGCGGTCGCCGGAGCGCGTCACGGAGTGCGTGTTCAGCGACACGCTCGGCATGAACAGCGAGTTCTCGCTCGCTCGCGAGGCCGTGCATCCCGTTGGCATCCTGCGCATGGCAACGCCGGCGGCGGCCCGGTCGTTCGTCCGGTCATGGGCGAGCCATCCGATCCAGCTGTCGGCGGCGGGGCTGTGGGCGTTCCGCAGCAACCGGGAGGCCGAGATCGAGGCGGTCGCAGCCAACCGGCTGCCGTGCCACGTGATGTGGGCCGAGCGCGACACGATCCTGTCGCGCAAGGACGGCAGGGAGTTCGCCCGGCGGCTGCACGCCACGTTCACGGTGGCGGAGCGTCCGCCCGGCTACGGCCCCATCGACCACGACTGGATGTTCGACGACCCGGAGCTGTTCGTGCAGCACCTCGACAAGCTGGGTCTACGCGCGCTGTCGACGGCCTGACGATGCGTATCCAGGGACGTGGCGGGTCAGCGCACGAGCCGGGGCAGGATCGCCGCCGCGACCGTCACGCCCAGCGCCAGCGCGAAGAGCAGCACGCTGAAGTCGATCAGCAGGTTGCCGGACGTGCCGAGCAGCAGGTTGCGTAACGCGTTCACCTCGTAGCTCAGCGGGTTGATCACGCTGAACGCCCGGATCCACGACGGCATGAGCGCCACCGGGTACAGCGCGTTGGAGGCGAAGAACAGCGGCATCGTGATCGCCTGGCCGATGCCCATGAGGCGCTCCCGCGTCATCGCGAGTCCGGCGATCGTCAACGACAGCGTGGCGAAGAACGCCGACCCGAGCACCACCGCGAGCGCGGCCGCGATGAGCTTGAGCGGGTTGGCCGTGAAGTGCACGCCGAGGATGCGCGCCAGCACCAGGATCACGATGACCTGGCTGAAGGCGCGGATCGAGGCCGCGAACGCCTTGCCGGTCACCAGTGCGGCGCGCGGCGTCGGCGTGACGAGGAGCTTGGCGAGCACGCCGGCGTCGCGCTCCCAGATCACCTGGATGCCGTAGAACACGGCGACGAACATCCCCGACTGGGCGAGGATCCCGGGCGTCAGGAAGTCCAGGTAGTCGATGTGCCCGGTCGGGATGGCGTGGAGGCGGTCGAAGGTCTCGCCGAAGATCAGGAGCCACAGCGCGGGCTGGATCGCCCGCGTGAGCAGCTCGGTGCGGTCGTGGCGGATCTTCTGGATCTCGGCGAGACAGAACGTCGCGATCCGGCTGCCGAGCCACCGCCACGCGGGCGGGGCGGGCGGCGGTGTGAACGTCGCGTCAGCCGAGGCGGCGTGCGACGCGCCGGGTGCTACGAACGTCACGGAGCTCCCCTCCTTCCTCGAGCGAGTCGCCGGCGTAGAAGCGGAACACGTCCTCGAGGGTCGCCTCCGGCCCGAGACGCGCTTCGAGCTCGGCCGGCGTGCCCACGGCCCTGATGCGGCCGCGGTGCATGAGCGCGACGCGGTTGCACAGCTCCTCGGCTTCTTCCATGTAGTGAGTCGTGAGGAGCACCGTGATCCCCTCGGCCTGTAATGACCGGAGGCGATCCCAGACCGTGTCGCGGCCGACCGGGTCGAGCCCGATCGTCGGCTCGTCGAGGATGAGCACCCGGGGGCGGTTCACGAGCGCCTGTGCCAGCTCGAGGCGCCGCACCATGCCGCCCGAGTACGTCGCCGCGACCCGGTCCGCCGCTTCCTGCAGGTTCATGGCATCCAGCACCTCGGCGACGCGGTCGGCGCGCTCGCGACGCGGCACGTCGAACAGACGGGCGAACATCGAGACGTTCTCGCGCCCGGTGAGCTGGCCGTCGGCCGAGAGCTGTTGGGGCACATACCCGACCAGCCGCCGCGCCTGCATCGGCGACGCCGACACGTCGAGACCGAACACGCGCGCTTCGCCTTCGACGACGGGCAGCAGCGTGGTGAGGATGCGGATGGTCGTGGTCTTGCCGGCGCCGTTCGGACCGAGCAGGCCGAACATCTCGCCCGTTCGTACGTCGAGGTCGACGCCGTCGATGGCGACGTGGTCACCGAACCGGTACCGGAGGCCCGCGCACTCGACGGCGGGCGCGCCCGTGGGCTCGACGCCGTCGACGGCGACGTGGTCACCGAACCGGTACCGGAGGCCCGCGCACTCGACGGCGGGCGCGCGCGTGGGCGCGGGCGGTGTGCTCACGCCTCGTGCCCGAGCTGCCACGTCAGTCGTTCGAGCGCCGGGATGGCGCGGGCGATCGCCTCACGATCGACGGGCTCGAGGTCGCGCAGCGCGGTGCCGATCACGTGTGCCCGCCGGTCGCGCCAGGCGGCGCGCCGGCGGGACGCCGCCGGGGTCACCTCGAGGCGGGCGGCGCGGCCGTCGCGCTCGTCCCGGCTGCGCGTGAGCAGTCCGGCGTCGGTGAGGCTGCCGACGAGCGTGCTCACGGTGTTCGGCGCGAGGCGGAGGTAGTCGGCCGCCTCCCGCACGCCGATGCCGGGGTGGTGGCCCGTGAGCGCGATCGCACCGGTCCGGCCCGCATCGTCGAGCTGCACGACAAGCTCGAGAGCTCGATGGATTATGTGCGCTTGCTCATGTGGGAGGGCCTCGAGCGCGGCCGCCGGCGCCAGGTCGAACAGGAGCTCCTGCGCCGGGATTCCTTGGCCGAGTGGTGCAACGACGTGCGCGAGGCACAACGCCGCGGCGACCTCCCCGACGATCTCGATGCCGAGCAACTCGTGCTGTCGGAGCTGGCGCTGGTCATGTTCCCGTTCGCGTTCCCGCAGATCACCCGGCTCGTGACGGGCAAGCTGCCGACCGACGCCACGTTCAAGGCCGAGCGGCGGGCATTTCTCGAGCGCCTGACCGCGCGCCTCGACGCCTAGCCTTTTTCGCCCTCGTCGGCGTCGTCTTCGTCGTCGTCCGGCTGCCGCACGACCGCGACGGACCGCTCCGGATGGTCGAAGTCGATCACGACTTCGAGGTCGCGAGCCGGCGGTGCATCGGGCGCCTCGTTCACGATCGCGACTTCTTCCTTCTCGTGGCGTCCCTCGAGCGCGTCGCGCAGCCCGAGGAGCCCGGCCGCGACCACTGCTCCCGTGGCCGAGCGTCGGAAGCGGTCGACCGGCCGCTCAGTCGCGTCGGCTTCTTCGGCTTCGTCCCGATCGAGCTCCTCCATGCGCCCACGGTATGCCGGATCGCGGAATGAAAAGCACCGTCCGCCGCGGCCTAGCCTGCCGCTGGATCACGGGGGTGAGCCATGAACGAATGGGCGGAGTTCGGCGGTGTCATCGGCAGGTACCGCAACGAGTCGACGCCGTGGTGGCCGGACCCGGTGCGGCCGCCGGCCGGGGCGCCGAACGTGCTGGTTGTCTTGCTCGACGACGTGGGGTTCGCACAGCTCGGCTGCTTCGGGTCCGACATCGCCACGCCCACGTTCGACCGGCTGGCGGCGAGCGGCCTGCGCTACACGAACTTCCACACCACCGCGCTGTGCTCCCCGACCCGCGCCTGCGTGCTCACCGGGCGCAACCACCACCGGGTCGGCATGGGGCGGATCACCGATCTCGCTACCGGCTTCCCCGGATATCACGCCCGCATCGGCAAGGAGCACGGCTTCCTCTCCGAGGTACTCGGGCCGCTCGGATACGGCGCGTACGCGGTCGGGAAGTGGCATCTCACGCCGGACGACGAGCGGCACCTCGGCGCGTCCCGGGCCCGGTGGCCGCTGCGGCGCGGCTTCGACCGCTTCTACGGCTTCTTCGGCGGCGAGACGCACCAGTTCGCGCCGTCGCTCGTGCACGACAGCCACCGGGTCGCGCCGCCGCGGACGTGGGAGGACGGCTATCACCTCAGTGAGGACATCGCCGACCGGGCGATCGAGTTCGTCGCCGACCTCGAGGCGGCCAATCCCGACAAGCCCTTCTTCCTCTACCTCTGCACGGGCGCCTGCCATTCGCCCCATCACGCGCCTCCGGAGTGGATCGAGCGGTACCGGGGCCACTTCGACGCCGGCTGGGACGCGTGGCGGGAGGCGACCTTCGCCCGTCAGCAGGAGCTCGGCCTGCTGCCGGAGGGCACCGAGCTGTCACCGCGGCCGGAGTGGGTGCCGGCGTGGGACTCGCTACCGCGCGACGAACAGCGCGTCGCGGCTCGCTTCATGGAGTGCTTCGCCGCCTTTCTGAGCCACGCCGACCATCACGTCGGGCGCGTCCTCGACTTCCTCACCGAGGTCGGACGGCTCGACGACACGCTCGTGTTCGCGCTGTCGGACAACGGGGCGTCGTCGGAGGGCGGCAAGCACGGGTCGATCAACGACGCCCGGCCGTGGAACCTCGCCGGCCGTCCCGTCGACGAGGCGGTCGCCCGCATCGACGAGATCGGCGGACCGCGGGTGCACAACAACTACCCGTGGGGTTGGACGGTGGCGGGCAACACCCCGTTCCGGCGGTGGAAGCGCGAGGTGCACGAGGGCGGCGTCGCCGACCCGCTGATCGTGTCGTGGCCGGCCCGCATCGGCGCCCGCGGCGAAGTGCGCCGCCAGTACGTGCATGCCGTCGACCTGGCGCCGACCGTCCTCGACGTGCTCGGTGTCAAGGCGCCCGACGAGATCGACGGCGTCGCGCAGACGCCGATCGACGGCGTGCCGATCACGAGCACGTTCGACGACTCGGGCGCGCCGACCGTGCGCGACACGCAGTACTACGAGATGTTCGGTTGCCGCGCCCTGTACCACGACGGCTGGAAGGCGGTCGTCTACCACCCGCTCTTCGACCAGTCGGCGCCGTACGCCGACGACGACGCGTGGGAGCTGTACCACGTCGCCGAGGACGCGTCGGAGTGCCACGACGTCGCGGCCGAGCATCCCGAGAAACTGCGAGAGCTCGTCGCGCGGTGGTGGAGCGAAGCGGAGAGGAACAACGTATTGCCGCTCGACAACTCGCCGTTCGACCGCATCTTCGGCGACGAACGGCCGGGCATCGACGGGCGGCGCCGGTACGTCTACTACCCCTTTGCGGGGCCGGTCACCGAGGAGGCGGCCGTCAATGTACGCAACCGTTCGCACCGCATCACGGCCGAGGTCGAGGTGCCCGAGGGCGGCGCCGAGGGGATCCTGCTCGCGCAGGGGTCGGTGCTCGGCGGATACGTCTTCTTCGTGCTGGGCGGCCGGTTGCGATATGTGCACAACTTCGTCGGCCTCGAGGAGCACCGGATCACGTCCTCGACCGAGCTCACGCCGGGACCGACGCCGGCCTCTGCTGCGGCTACGACTGGGCGATGCCCGTCGTCGACGACTACCGGGCCCCGTTCCGCTTCACCGGCCGCCTCCACCGCGTCATCGTCGACGTCGACGGCGACCCCTTCGTCGACCCCGAAGCCGAAGCCGACCTCTCCCTCCGCGCGCAGTAGGCCCCTCGATGCGTCCCTCATGCGCACATAGTGCGCATGAGGGACGCATCATGGGCCGGCGGGGAAGCGCAGGCGCATGCCGGTACCGCCGTCGGGCGGGGTCTCGACGACGACGTCGGCGCCGTGCTGGTCGGCGACCTGGCGGACGATCGACAGCCCCAGGCCGGACCCCGGTGTCCCCCGCGCGCTCCCGGCGCGCCAGAAGCGGTCGAACACGAACGGGATGTCGTCGGGCGCGATGCCGGGGCCGTGGTCGCGCACCGACACTTCCCGCTCACCGACCGCGACGTCGACGGCCCCGCCGGACGGGCTCCACTTCCCGGCGTTGTCGAGCAGGTTGCTCACGGCGCGCCCGATCCGGTTCCCGGAACCGCGCACGACGCACGGCTTGAGATCGGTGACGAAGCGCACGCCGGGCCAGTGGAACGACGCCTCTTCGACCGCGCCCGCGACGAGCTGGTCGAGCTGGACCTCGGCGATCTCGTCATCGATCGGCTCGTCGCCCCGCGCGATCTCCATCATCCCGCCGATCATCGCCGACACCTCGACGATCTGCGCGTTCACGTCGTGCACCAGGCGCTCCCGGTCGGCGGCGTCGAGTTCGTCGTTGCGCACCAGAACCTCGATGTTCGTGCGCAAGCTCGTCAGCGGGGTACGCAGCTCGTGCGACGCGTCGGCGGCCAGCCGCCGTTGCGCGCGTTGCGACTCGTCGAGCTCTGCGAGCATCGTGTTGAAGCTCCCCGCCAGTCGTCCGACCTCGTCGTTCCCAGAGGTCTCGATGCGGCGAGACAGGTCGTGCGTCTGGGCGACGCCTTCGACGGCGGCCGTGAGGCGGCGGACGGGACGGAGCGCCGCGCGCGCCACGATGAACCCGAGCCCTGCAGCGACGAGGATTCCCACCAGCGCGGTGATCAGCAATACGAGACCCATGTCGCCGACGACGGCGTCGGTCTCGGTGAGCGGCCGCGCGACCTGGAGCGCCATGTGCCGATCCCAGCGCGTGGTGAACACCCGGAGCTTCGTCCCGTCCACCGTCACGTCGGCGAAGAACGGCCCCGAACGCCCCTCGGCGACGTCGATCGTCCCGTCGATGACCGGGATCGGCGTCACGTCGGGACCGGTTCGGATCGTCCCTTGATCGTCGACGGTCTGCACCAGCCCGCCCGCGCCTCCGAGCGGCGGCGGCGGCACGAACAAGTTGTTCCCGCCGTTGGGCCCGCCCTGCGTCACTCCACGCGTGCCCGGGCGATCCTGGTTGCGGAGCAGGCTCGCGGCGCGATCCTGCAACGTCGCGTCGACCTCTCGGTGCAGCTCGCCCTTCGTGCGCGCGTACACGAAGAACGCCGCCGCGGTGACAGCGACGGCGACCGCCAGCGCGGCCGACAGGACCAGGCGGGTGCGCAGGCTCATTGCTCTCGGAGCACGTACCCGACGCCGCGCACGGTCTGGATGAGTCTCGGCTCGCCGCCGGCTTCGGTCTTGCGCCGCAGATAGCCGACGAAGACCTCGAGCGAGTTCGAGTCGGGCCCGAAGTCGTAGCCCCACACCCGCTCGAAGATCACGCTGCGGGGCAACACGACGCGCGGGTTGCGGGCGAGGAGCTCCAGGAGCGCGAACTCGGTGCGAGTGAGCTCGAGCGGTCGATCGCCGCAGGTGACCTCGCGCGTCGTGGGATCGAGCCGCAGGTGCGCGTATTCGAGCGCCCCCGTCGCGTCGGCCTCGGTGCGACGGAGGAGCGCACGGAGGCGAGCGAGCAGCTCGTCGAGCGCGAACGGCTTGACGAGGTAGTCGTCGGCGCCGGCGTCGAGCCCGGCCACCCGCTCGCCGACGGCGTCGCGGGCCGTCAGCATCAGGACCGCGGTGGCGTCGCCGGCGGCGCGGAGCCGCCGGCAGACCTCGAGGCCGTCGAGGTCGGGCAGCCGCAGGTCGAGGACCACCGCGTCAGCGGGGTCGCGCTGCTGACGGTCGAGCGCCTCGAACCCGGCCGCGACCGCGTCGACGCGGTAGCCCTCCATGCGCAGGGCCCGCTCGAGCGAATCAAGCACCGCAGGATCGTCGTCGACGACCAGGACGCGCATCACCCAAGTCTGGCCCGGGAACCTGAAAGTCTTGTGAACAGGTATTGGTGCTACTGGTCGCCGTCGCAAGCTCCGGCTCCTGCGGCGGCGGTCGGCAAAGCCGCCGCCGCCGCGGACCGACTTGGACATCGGGCGGGCGTTACGAGTTGCTGCTGTCGGGCGGCGGGCCGTCGCCGTCCCGGGGTGCATCCGCGCCGCGGTCCTTGGACGGGCCCTCGTTGACCAACTTGGTGATGCGGTCCTTCAAGTTGGACTTGCGCTCGGTCGCCTGGTCGGCGGTGAGCTTGCCGTCCTGGACCGCCTGGTCGATGTGCGCGGTGGCGTCGGCGACCATGGCGTCGATCACCTTCGACACGTCGACGTTCTGGTCCTTGGCCACGTCGGCGAGCGTCTTCCCGTCCTTCAGCTTCGAGCGAAGGTCCTCGACGCTCACGTTCAGCGCCTTGGCCGCCGCGTCCAGCTTCGGACCGTGCTCGCCCTTCGGCTTGCCTTCGTTGACGAGCTTGGTGATGCGGTCCTGGAGGCCGGTTTTGCGCTCGGTCGCCTGGTCGGCGGTGAGCTTGCCGTCCTGGACGGCCTGGTCGATGTGAGCGGTGGCGTCGGCGACCATGGCGTTGACCACCGTCTGCACGTCGACGCCCTGTTGCTGGGCGACCTGGGCGAGCGTCTGGCCGCCCTCGAGCTTCGACCGCAGGTCGTCGACGCTCACGTTCAGCGCCTGCGCCGCCGCGTCCAGCTTCGGGCCGTGCCGGGGCGCGTCGGCTTCGGCCGGCGGCCGGTCGTCGTTGGTCTGGGCGCCGGCGATCCCGGTGACGCCGAGAGTGGCGCCGCCGGCGAGCGCCGATGCGACGACCGCCGATGCGAGGAGCCGTGAGGCCCTGGGCTTGGAGCGCATTACAGGTCCCTTCTCTGGGGGTTGAGTGCACCCGCAGTGTCTGGGGCGGGGCTGAAGGGCTCCTGAACGCGAGCTATGGGTTTGCCCAGGACCTACGCTGCGCCCTCGAAGGCAACGGGGGCAGCCCAGGCCGGAGCCGGCGATGGACTGGTTCGAGGCTCCCGAGTACTGGCTGAGCCGCTTCGTGTTCGAGCGCGCGCTCGGCGTGATCTACCTCGTCGCGTTCCTCGTCGCGCTCAACCAGTTCCGGCCTTTGCTCGGCGAACGGGGGCTGCTGCCCGTACCGCGCTTCGTGCGCATGGTGCGGTTCCGCGACGCGCCGAGCCTGTTCCACTTCCGCTACTCGGACCGGCTGCTCGTCACGGTGGCGTGGGCAGGCGTGGTCCTGGCGGCGAGCGTGGTCATCGGGCTGCCGCAGGCCGGCCCGCTGTGGGCGTCGATGCTCGTGTGGTTCGCGCTCTGGGTGCTCTACCTGTCGATCGTCAACGTGGGCCAGACCTTCTACTCGTTCGGCTGGGAATCGCTGCTGTGCGAGGTCGGAGCGCTGGCGGTCTTCCTCGGCGACGCGCGCACGGCGCCGCCGATTCTCGTGGTGTTCCTGATGCGCTGGCTGTTGTTCCGGCTGGAGTTCGGCGCCGGGCTCATCAAGTTGCGCGGCGACCGCTGCTGGCGCGACCTCACGTGCCTCCACTACCACCACGAGACCCAGCCGATGCCGAACCCGCTGAGCTGGTTCTTCCACCACCTGCCGGCGCGGGCGCACAAGGTCGAGGTGCTCGCCAACCACGCCGCGCAGCTCGTCGTACCGTTCTTCTTGTTCACGCCGCAGCCGATCGCCGGCGTCGCGGGCGGGATCATCGTCGTGACCCAGTCGTGGCTGATCCTCTCGGGCAATTTCTCGTGGCTCAACTTCATCACGATCGTGCTGGCGATCTTCGCGTTCAGCGACGCCGCTCTCGGCCACGTGCTGCCGTTCGACCGGCCGCACCTCGTCGCAACGCCGTCCTGGTACGAGGGTCTCGTGATCGCGGTGACCGTGCTCGTCGCCGCGCTGAGCTACTGGCCGATCCGCAACATGCTGTCGCGCCGGCAACTCATGAACTTCAGCTTCAACCGACTCCACTTCGTGGGCACGTACGGGGCGTTCGGCCACATCACCAAGGAGCGCTACGAGATCGTCATCGAGGGCACCGACGACCTCGCGCCGACCGAAACGACCGTGTGGCGCGAGTACGAGTTCAAAGGGAAGCCCGGTGACCCGCAACGGCTGTCGCCGCAGGTCGCGCCGTACCACCTGCGCCTCGACTGGCTCATGTGGTTCGCGGCGATGGGGCCGCCCGATCGCTACCCGTGGATCGTGGAGCTCGTGGCGCGGCTCCTCGAGGGCGACCGCGCAACCCCGAAGCTGCTGCGCCGGAGCCCGTTCCCGGACCACCCGCCGGCGTTGGTGCGCGCCCGCCTGTACCACTACCGGTTCACGACCCGCGCCGAGCGCCGCGAGACGGGTGCGTGGTGGTCGCGCACGCTGGTCACCGAGTACCTGCCGCCGCTCCGCCTCGACGCCACCGGCGACCTGGCCGTGCGCCGGTAATCGCCTCGCGCCGATTCGTTGAGCGGCGCGGCACGTAGGCTGCGCGGCCGGCATGTCGGAACACGTCCACGTCCATGCTCCTCACGAGCTCACCGAGTCGCAGGAGCAGCCGACGTCGCGCAACGAGCGGATCCTCGAGCTCGCGGCGACGGTCCTGCTGTCGCTCGCGACCCTCGGGATCGCGTGGAGCGGATACCAGGCGGCGCGCTGGAATGGACGGCAGGCGCGCGACTACGCGCAGGCCAACACGGCCCGCAACCTCGCGAACCGCGCCGCGACGACGGGAGACCAGGAGCGCACGCAGGACCTGCTGAACTTCAACCGTTGGCTGGAGGTCACGACCAGCAACCAGCCGGCGCTGGCCGACCTCTACGCACGCCGGTTCCGTCCCGAGTTCGTGCCCGCGTTCCAGGCGTGGCTGGCCCAGGACCCCCTGACCAACCCGGCGGCGGAGGCGAGCCCGTTGCGGGTACCCGAGTACCACGTCGCCGAGCTCGAGAAGTCCGACCGCCTGGAGAACGAAGGGACGCAGCACTTCACGAACGGGAAGGACGCGACCGAGCACACAGACTCGTATGTGTTGACGTCCGTGTTCTTCGCATCGGTGCTGTTCTTCGCCGGGATCTCGATGCGCTTCGTGTGGCAGAAGATGCGCATCACCGTGCTCGTGCTCGCGACCCTCACGCTCGCCTACGGCGTCGTCCAGATCGCGACGCTTCCGACGCTATAGCCGCGGCGCGGCCGGCCGGTAGCCTGCCCGGCGTGAGCGAGAGCGACTGGAGCTTCGCCGCGGTGTGGCGCGGCATCGCCGAGGCGACGCCGGACCGCGAGGCGATCGCGTGCGGAGAGCGACGGTTTACGTTCGGCCAGTTCGACGACCGGGCGCGGCGGCTGGCGTGGCACCTGGCGCAGGAAGCCGAGCTCGAACGGGGCGACAAGATCGCCATCGACATGCTCAACTGCCCGGAGTACCTCGAGACGTTCTTCGCCGCGCTGAAGCTCGGCTGCGTGCCCGTGAACGTGAACTACCGGTACGTCGCCGACGAGGTCCACTACATCGTCGACAACGCCGACGCCAAGGCCGTCGTCTGCGGGCCCGACGTTGCAGGCACGGTCAAGCAGGCGCTGAAGCGAATCCAGAAGCCGTGGCGCCCGTTCACCCTCGAGACCGGCAAGCAGTACGAGGCCGCGCTCGCCGCCGCGCCTCCCTCCGCCGAGTGGGAGCCGGCGCACCAGCCGTCCGGCGACGATCTCATCTTCCTCTACACGGGCGGGACCACCGGCATGCCGAAGGGCGTGGTGTGGCGCAGCGACGACCTGTACGTCTCGCTGTGGCGGATGGGCCGGCCCGGCAGCGATCCGCCCGACCCGATCGCCGCCGTGCTCGAGGGCAAGCGCGCCGGAACGTGCCTCCCCGCGTGCCCGCTCATGCATGGCACCGGGTTGTTCATCGCGCTGTCGACGCTCAGCGGCGGCGGCGCGGTGGTGCTGATCGACCAGCCCGGTCTCGATCCCCGACGGGTGTGGGACGAGGTCGAGCGCAACGGCGTCGAGGTGCTCACGATCGTGGGCGACGTGTTCGCCCGACCGCTGCTCGCCGCTCTCGACGCCGAGCCCAGCCGGTGGGACCTGTCGTCGTTGCGGGCGATCACCAGCTCGGGCGTGACGTGGAGCCCGGAGACCAAGGCCGGGCTGCTGCGCCACGTTCCGCAGGTCACGCTGCTCGACTCGCTCGGCGCGTCCGAGGGCATGGCCAGCCGCCAGGCGGCCACCGCCGACGACGCCGAGATCAAGCCGGCGCGCTTCGCCGTG
>WNGB01002786.1_pt1 | contig 27955 bp, 21 predicted proteins | sample 5400681 | NCBI WGS metagenome assembly WNGB01 (sample SAMN13153367, study PRJNA577476) | soil metagenome | isolation source: 115 cm soil or saprolite under grassland replicate 2 | place: USA:California | collected 2016-06-15
GCCAGCGGCATGTTATGCTCTTGCGCAGATATCGCCGCACCGGCGAATCGACGAATCGAACAGCGACACAGCACGGGAGGCATAGAGCTATGGCAAGCCTAAATGAGCGCATCGGCGATGTCGTCAAGCGCAAGCGCCAACGCGACCGGCTAACGCAGGCCGATTTGGGCGCGCGGATCGGCGTGAGCGGATCGTATATTAGCGGCGTGGAGGCCGCCCAAACCAGCCCGCGCATCACCGAACTTGAAGGACTGGGTACTGTCTTCAGAACTACTGCTTTCGACTTGATCTGCGAAGCTGCCAGACAAGACGGTTATACCTTCTCGGCCTCAAATCGCCAGCGTGACGCATTTCTATCGCTCTACGACGCCTTAAGCCCCGAGAATCAGAAGCAAGCCCGCAATTTCCTGTTATTCCTACGCGAACAGCAGGAGCGCCCGGCCGAGGATAGAGAATAGAGAATAGAGGATAGAAGATGGCTCTTGTCGCAGAAGCGATGCTATCCTCCATCCTCTATTCTCATATTGGGGAGCTACATTGACACTTAACCTGATACAAGTTGGCATGGGCGGCTGGGGCATGTATTGGAATGGAGCGCTGAATCGGTCGAGCGAGGTTACGCTGGCCGCTTGTGTCGATATGTCGCCGGAGGCCTTGGCGCTGACCCGAGCCAAACGCGGCGTGCCGCCCGAACGCTGCTTCGCATCGCTGGCCGAAGCGCTTGCCGCGGTCGAATGCGACGCGGTGCTGATAACCACTGCGCTGGCGGCTCATGTGCCGACCGCACTCGAGGCGTTGGCGGCCGGTAAGCACGTATTAGTCGAGAAACCATTCGCGCCAACGCTGGCGGAAGCCCAGCAGGCGATCGCGGCGGCGAAGGCACATGGGCGAATGTTAATGGTGAGCCAGAACTATCGGTTTTTTCCCGCCGTACGCGCGGTCGCCGCACTGGTTCGCGCTGGGACGCTCGGGCCAATCGGCGCGGTCAACATCGACTTCCGGCAGTATGCCAACAGCGCCGCGCCCGAGGGCCATCGCCATTACCTGTATCAGCAGCCGCTACTACTCGATATGGCAATCCATCATTTCGACCTGATGCGGATGGTGCTTGGGCAGGAGCCGCGCCAAGTGAGCTGCCAGGCTTTCAACCCGCCCTGGAGCAAATTCGTCGACCCGGCCGCCGCCACCGCGACGATCGGCTTCGATGGCGGCGCGGTGGTTAACTATCGCGGCAGCTGGGTCAGCCCGGCGCCACGAACGGCCTGGGCCGGCGTTTGGCGCATGGAGTGCGCCGGCGGCGAAATATCCTGGACGAGCCGCGATGGGCGCGGCGTGCGCGGCGACCGCGTTACGGTGCGACCGCTCGGCAAGCCGGCCCGGCGCGTCGAGCTGCCGGCGCTGCCGCACATCGACGTAGCGGGCAGCCTGGCAAACTTCGTGCAGGCCATTCGCACCGGCCATGCGACTGAGAACGCCGGCCGCGATAATTGTAGCAGCCTCGCGCTGACGCTTGCGGCGATCGAGTCGGCAACCACCGGCGCGCCGGTCGCTGTGGCGAACAGCTATAGCTAAGTGCAGATAGGTTGATCATATCTGAAGCTCGCTACGAACAGCCAAATGCCTCACATTTGCGGATCAATCATTTTGCACTTAGCTATAGAGCGCCGGTCAAGTAGCACTCTGGCAAAGATTGTGATATAATGAACAATATAATCCACGATCAGGAGTGCTGCTATGAGCAAAGATGATGATGCCAACAAGCGCGACAAAGGCCCGGCCGGCCACACTCCGCCGGCGCGGCCAGGGCATGCCAGCTTGATCGACCAAATCATGGCGAAAGCGCAGGCCGACGGCTTGATGGATAACCTGCCCGGCCAAGGCCAGCCGCTTAAATTGGACGACGACGACATGGTGCCCGCCGAATATCGACTAGGCTTCCGCATGCTTAAATCGAGCGGGTTCGCGCCGCCATGGATCGAAGCGCGCCGCGAGATCGACGAGGAGCGCGCGCAAGTTGCTAGCTGGCTGGATGACGCGCGGCGTCGCTGGCCGCATCTAACCGCACCGGCACGCGCAGCGCTACGCGTGGCATATCGGCGCAAGCTCGACGACCTCCAGCGTATGATTATTAACTTCAACCTGAAAGCGCCACCGGGCGTCCAGCATGTTGAAGGGCTGCGCATGGCCGCTGAGCTCGGCAAGCTCGACGATCAACTCATAACTCAAAACTGATAACTTCTCCGGCACTCAGGTGCTTCGCATTCAAAAACAGCCCTGTGGTATAATGCATGAGCGCTTCAGTGGCTGTCCCCGCGCATAGATACGACGGCTATGGAGAGGCTAAACCTGCTCACGAGCATACTATTGCAGCTGAACGACCTGCTTTCGGCAGCGGTCTTAATTGTCGCGTTTTCGCTTCTCGCATACATTGCGCTTCAAAACTGGCACACAGCAATCGCGCGCGCGCTGTGCGTGCTGCTGGCGGGTGTCGTGATTGTCTACAGCGGCGATGTATTGCTTGGCCAAGCCGAGCGCGACGCGACTATTCATTTTTTACTCCGCGCGCAATGGCTTGGGATTGTCTGCGTCCCAGCCGGTTATATTCATCTTTCCGACGCGCTGCTCAGTTATACTGGCTTGCCGGATCGACGTCGCCGTTGGCTGGTTGTAGGCGGCTACACGCTAAGCCTGTGCTTTTTCGCACTCGCATTGAGCGGCGACCTGCTGCTGCGGGGCGGCATTGCTCGCGGCCCGCTGGCGCAGTTCGGCGCCGGGCCGTTGTTCTGGCTGTTCGCACTGTATTTTGCGGCCAGCAGTATTGGCGGAATGTGGGCGGTGTTCAAAGTTCGGCAGATCGCGCTCACGCCGACACTGCGCCGACGCCTGACGTATCTTGGCGCAACGTTTCTCGCGCCTGGCCTGGCCGTGTTTCCATACTTGATTATCGCAGGCACATACAACTCGCTTTCCAATGCGATCGTCCTGCTCCTCGCGGCACTCGGCAGCGTCGGCGTGGTACTGATGATCATCGTTATGGTCTATAGCATCGCTTTCCAGGGCTTGCTGCTGCCCGACCGTCTGATTAAGCAGGACTTTATTCGTTGGGGGCTGTATGGGCCATTCGTCGGCGTGATGATTATTCTCTTTTTACGCAGCACGCCAGTGCTCGCACGGTGGATCGGGCTGCCCGCGGTCACGCTGATAACCTTTGGCGTGATGATTATGACTGTGCTCATGCCGATTTTCGTCAGTAAAGCCAAGCCGTATCTAGACGCGTTGGTGTACCTCCAGGACCACGCCGAGATCGATTATCTGCGCGCGCTTCCGCGCAACACGTTTACCTACGCCGATCTCCGCAGCCTGTTAGAAAACACGCTGGTGGTCATCTGTGGGGCGCTGCGGGTCGACACCGGTTTCGTCGCAGCTGCGGACGAAACCAATACCTACACAATCAAGACCTTGGTAGGCGCGCGACGCACGGTCAAGCGCTTCGTCGGCGAACACCCACTGGCCGAGATCATGCCAAAGCTGATCGGAATGCCGCCAAACGACCCTGGCGCGATACCGCCAATCGAGACATTTCTGCGCTACAACGGCTTCTGCCTGCTGCCGCTCCGCGACCCGGAGGGCGAATTCCTTGGCGCGCTTGGCGTGGCATATCCGCAGAACGCGCTGACGCAAGAATCACGCCGGCTGATCGGCGTCCTGGCACATCAAATAGAGATGGCGCTCGCTACTGTGCATATGCAGCAGCGCCTCTTCGATACGCTGCGCGCAATGGGTCCCGAGATGCAATCGCTGCAGCAGCTGAACTCCCGGCTCGAGCAGGCCACACCGGCATCGCTTGAGTCGCTGGACTCGGAAGTAGCGCTGCTGCCCGAATTCCCGCAGTTCGTCAAAGACACGCTGACACATTATTGGGGCGGCCCGAAACTATCCGATAGCCCGCTGCTTGGTTTGCGCACAGTCCGGCGCTTGATTGGCGAGCAGGGCGGCAGCCCAACTCGCGCGCTCCAGGCCGTTTTACGACAGGCGATCGAAAACTTGCGGCCCGACCAGCAACTCGACCCATCGGCGCAGGAGTGGTTGTTGTACAATATACTTGAGATGCGTTTTCTGCAAGGCAAACGAATTCGCGATATCGCCGAGCGATTGGCGATGAGCGAATCCGACCTTTATCGCAAGCAGCGCATTGCCGTCGAAGAGGTTGCTCGGCAACTAGCGTTGATGGAAGAATCGGAATCACACTAGGAATTGTAAATTGTATATTGCAAATTGCTATGTGGGTACAATTTGCAATTTACAATCTGCAATCTGCAATCGCATGAAGATTCTGCTGGCTGAAGATGAGCCCGACATCCAATTTGTCACCCGCATCGCACTTGAAGATGAGGGCCATGAGATCATTATTGTCGATGATGGCCAAGCAGCGCTCGTGGCTGCCTTCGCCGAGCCCTTCGACGTTATCTTGCTGGATATCATGATGCCGCGATTAGATGGCATGGGCGCTTGCCGTCGGCTTAAAGCCGACCCGCGGACGCAGCATATCCCAATCATCTTTCTCACGGCGCGCTCGCAACAATTCGAAGTGCAGGCCGGGCTGCACCTGGGCGCGTTGGGATATATCGTCAAGCCATTCGATACGTTTACGCTCGCCAAGGAGATTGTGACGTTACTCGCCCGACAACCCGAATCATGAGCATCAGCGATGTAACCAGCTATCAGCGGATGCTTTCTGCAACCGACGCAATTAGTAATGTTGGCCATGCGCATAGTGAGCAGCTGCCGGGCTTGCTCCAACTTGCGCTGAATCAGATCCTTGCCGCGCTTGAGCTGCCCGACGGCGGAATCTATCTCCATCGTCCGCATCTGAATGACCTGACGTTGGTTGCGGAGTGGCCGCGCGCCGGCTTGGTGGCGCGCCAGGGCGCGCAGTTGCTGCTGACGCCTGGCCAAGCACAGATCCCGTTGCGCGCGGTGGCTGGCCGGAGCACGGTGCTCGCGGCGCTGGGGGATTCTAGCTCGCCGGCGGACGCTTTTGCGCAACAACCGTTGGCCGCCGCATCGTTTGCCATACCACTGATCGCCGACACGCGCATCCTCGGCGTCGTGCAGGTTGCCGGCGCGCCCGGCCAGCCGCTCAGCCAGCTACAGCAAACGTTATTGTATGAACTAGCCACTCGGCTGACAGCGGCGATCGAGCAAGCCCAGATCTCGATCGTGACGCAATCGGAACAGGAGCGCACACGCGCACTGGTCGACGCCAGCAACGATGCTATTCTGATGCTCGACTCATTTGGCGCGGCAACCATGATCAACCGGCGCGCCAAGTACTTCTTTGGATTAGCCGAGCGCGATGTGATCGGCCGCAGTGCAAGCCAGCTTCGCGGGATGTTTCGAATGATCTTCGAAGATAGCAACGCATTTGACGCCTGGCTTGCGCCGCTGCTGGCGTCTTCAGAAGAGCGTGCCGTGATCGAACTTAAAGTCTTGCGTGCCGAGCCGCGGCTGCTCCAATGTTTCAGCGCGCCAGTATTGGATCATCAGGAGCGGCTGCTCGGCCGTATGCTGGTCTTCCGCGATATCACTCGCGAGCGCGAGGTCGAGCAGATGAAGACCGACTTTGTGTCAATCGTTTCGCACGAGTTGCGCACGCCGCTCACATCGATCCGCGGCTCGCTCCAGCTTGTGCTTGGGCGCCCCCAACAGCCCGAGCTCGCACAACGCACGCGCGAGCTATTAGATATCTCACTCAAAAATAGCGAGCGGCTGATCCGGCTGATCAACGACATTCTTGATATCTCAAAAATCGAGCAAGGCTCGATTCAACTTCGGCGCGTCGCGCTCGACCCAGGCGATCTGTGCCGCACCGCCGCTCAGGAAATCGAGACATTCGCCGCCGGCCGCGATATTTCCATCCAGGCACGCGTGCCGGCAGGTCTGCCGGCAGTCAGCGCCGATCGCGATCGGGCCTTGCAGATATTGACCAACCTGCTGTCAAACGCCGTCAAGTTCTCCGATTCGGGCCAGCGCATCGAACTGACCGCGCTGTTGAGCAATGGCTCGATCTGCTTCTCGGTACGCGATTATGGGCGCGGCATCGCACCCGAAGATCACCAGCTGATCTTCGAGAAATTCTATCAGCTTGACAGCTCGCTGACCCGCAATGTCGGCGGAACCGGCCTGGGGTTAGCGATCTGCAAAGCGCTCGTCGAAGAGCATGGCGGGAATATTTGGATCGAGAGCACATTAGGTAATGGCGCAACGCTGAGCTTCACGCTTCCGCTCGCCGGTAACAGCAGCCATGTCGTCGCGTCGCGGAACGACCCGAGCCAGCCGGTTATTCTGGTCGTCGACGATAGCGCGACAACGCGAGAGATGATCCGCGATATGCTCGAGGACGAGGGCTATCTCGTCGCCGAAGGCGACGGTGGCGCCGCAGCGCTGCAGCTGGCACGCTTATTGCAGCCCAAACTGATGACGCTTGATGTGATGATGCCCGATCTGGATGGATTCGATGTCATTCAGGTTCTACGCAACGACCCACTGACGCGCGACCTTCCAGTGCTCTTTATATCGGCAACAGTGGAGCACGAACGTGGTTTGGCGCTCGGCGGTAATGGCTTTTTGACCAAACCGTTCACAACCACCGAACTGCTGGCGCAAGTGCGGCGCCTCACCGCGCCGCGGCCACGGCGTGTGCTCGTAATGGATGATGACTATCATGTGCGGCCGACATTGGCCCGGCTGCTCCAACGAGGAGGATTTGAAGTCGACCAGGCTCAGGACGGCCGTACCGGTTTGGAGCAGATCGAAAAAAATCCGCCGGATCTGGTGCTGCTCGATATCTGGATGCCTGATATCGATGGATATGAAGTACTGCGCCGCCTGAAGGAGCACCCCATTTACCGCAAGATCCCCGTCGTCGTACTGACGGCCAGTGATGCAGATGGCAATAGCCAGCAACGCGTATTGGCGCTTGGTGCGGTGAGATATCTCGAGAAACCAATCGCGTCGGAAGATCTGTTGGCTGAAATCGAACGAGTGCTTTCGTAAAGGCACGCCACTACTGTATACTTATGAACCAACCACCTATCGTCCAACCGATCGAGCGTTATGATCGATGATCCGCACGATAATCGAGCACGTTTTACTCATGCCTTCAGTTCGCCGCTCACCGCTATGCGGGGCGCAATCGATTTATTACGCCATGCGCGCCGGATGGGCGATGATCCGCTCACGCGCGATCTGCTCGAGACATTGGAGCGCAACTACATGCGCCTCAGTAGTACGATCGATATCTTGCTGAGAAACGCGCGCATCGGCAGCGATGTAGTCGAGATCACTCTGCCGGTCGATATGTTCGGCATCGCGGATCGGCCCGAACCGGATACCCCCGCGCGCGCGGAATCCACGCCTCCCGGAATGAGCAGCGGCTGGGCGACAACGATTGAACAACCGCCCGCCCCGAATATGCCTGGCATGATCTTAGTGATCGCCGACCGTTCGGAACAGCGGGAAACCGTTCATGCGGCGCTCCATGGAGCCGGCTATCATGTTCTACTCGCCAACAGTGGTGTTGAGGGCATTGATCTGGCCCGTGAACGGCACCCTGACTTGATCGTCATCGACTACCAACTGGCGCTTCCTGGCGCCTCGCAGGTTGCCAAAATTCTGCGCGATGACCCCGACACAAAAACGATCCCGCTGATCTACGTTGCCGATCGACCGTTCCCAACCGAGCCGCTGCCACAGCAGATTGAGCTTGTGCCGCTGAACGAGGACTCCGAGGTGCTAGTTGTGCTTGTGCGCAAGCGGATCGCCGCGGCGCGTGCCAGCGTGAGCCACGCCCCAATGTTATTAATTGTCGACGACGACGCCGACATTCAGCGGATTGTGATGCTGCGACTCCAACAAGATGGCTACCGCGTTGTCCAGGCGATGAATGGCGCCGAAGCGCTGATCGCGGCCCAAAAGCAGACCTTCGACCTGATTATTCTCGATCTGCTGCTGCCCGACATCGATGGGTTCTCGGTGCTCGGCGCGCTGCGGGCGCGCACTGCCTCGGTCACGACGCCGATCATCCTGCTTTCGGCGCGCGACAGCGCCCCCGAGAAAGTGCGCGGGTTCCAGCTTGGGGCCGACGATTATGTCACCAAGCCGTTCAGCCCGGCCGAACTGCAAGCGCGCGTGCGCGCAGCGCTACGTCGCTACGAGCGCGAGGCCGGGGCGAACCCTTCAACCAGGCTGCCGGGCAATATCGCAATCGAGCAAACCTTGCGCCGTCGGATCGAGCAGAATGTGCCTTTCGCGGTCTGCTACGCCGATCTCGACAACTTCAAGGCTTACAATGATACGTATAGCTTTTTGAAGGGCGACGCGATCATCCAGCAGACTGCGCATGTGCTGCTCGAAGCGGTTGAACAAGCCGGCAACCCCGACGACTTTGTGGGCCATATTGGCGGCGACGATTTTGTGGTCATCACTTCGCCGGCCAACGCCGAGCGGATCGCGAGCGCCGCGATCGAGCAGTTCGATCTGCTCAGCCCGCTCTTCTACGACCCAGCCACTCGCAAACGCGGCTATATCGACGCGAAGGATCGCCAGGGTCGGCCGACGCGCTACCCGTTTGTCAGTTTGTCAATTGCGATTGTGAGCAACGCGCGCCACCCGATTCAGCATGTTGCCGAAGTCGCGCAGCGGTCGGTCGAGCCCAAAAAACGGGCCAAAGATCTGCTAGGCAGCGTGTATGTGATCGAGGATTAAATAGGAATGGCGCTATTCGCACGCGGCGCTAGAGCATCGGTCAAGAATCCGCGAATTGCGCGAATAGATGCAACTATTTCGTCATAATATTCGCGTAGATTAGCATCATTCGCGGATAGTTGCCGAAAATTTGACCGGCGCGCTACGCCGCGACGGCGTGTTGCATGTGCAGGTGCGGGTTCAAGGCACGGCGTAATTGCTCGGCAATAAACGGCCGCTCGACATAGCCATCGGCCCCCAGCATCTCGGCCTGTTGTGCCAAACGCTTGCCCGAGGATACAAGAATGATCGGCGTATTACGAGTGACCCGATCCGCGCGCAGGAAAAAATAGAGGTGTGGGTTATCGGTCGCGTGCGACAGCTCGAGCAAGATTAGATCAGGTGCGAAATTCTGAACAATCTTGCGTAGTTCGCTGGTCAGCAGCGAGGCCGAAAGCAGGCGAATACTATGTTCACTTTCGACGAATCCGTGCTGAATTGCATGAACCACAGCGGCATTGTCGGCAAAACAGATAATCCGGGCCATTGCAGTGCATCCTTGTATCTTCGAGCGGCGTCTACATATCATAATGCCGCAAAACCATCTATAGTTACGCAAGCCAGCCAATACGAACAAAGTTGTTACTATTCCTTATAGTGTGTAGCGCGTAGTCCATCGCACACGTTACGCACAACGCACTACGCACTAGATCATGATGGGATGGTTCTTATTTTCGATTTCCTTACGTCAAAATCTCGATCGCGCCTGGCAGTGTCTCGATCCTCACGCGGTGCGCATTTGTCGATAGCACCTCGCCATCGGTAGCGACCGGGATTGGCGCGCTCGACGTAACAGTGATGTTGCGCGCGCGACTCATTCTGACCTGTTTGAGGCGCCCATGGGTGCCTTCCATCACCTTCGGGATATGGCGGATAATCTCATCGAGCCGCATTTTATCCACCAGACACAGATCCAGCAAACCGTCGTCGATCAGCGCATCGGGCGTAAGCCAGAAGCCGCCGCCCTGGCAGCGCCCATTGGCAATGCTGGCGAACAATAATCGGCGGTGGACTCGAGTGCCGTCATACTCGACGCTCATTGGATGCGCCTTATAGTTGGCAAGCGCGCGAATGATCGCTACGAGATAGACCGCAAAGCCCTTGATCTTGGTCAGCTTCAACGACTCGGCGGCCGCCTGCGCATCCAGACCCATGCCGATCGCATTGATAAAGTAGCGTGGTTCATCATCGCCAACTTGCGCGCGCCCGAGGTCAACCGGGCGCAGCCGATCGCTGGCCGCGCGCTGAACGCCGCCGGCGATATCGTTGGCCTCGACGGAGTCGAGCACCTTGATAAAATCACTGCCGGTACCAAGCGGAATAATGCCCAGCCGCGCGCGCCAGCCTAAGCTTGCTTCGGCGCCTTTGATTCCATTGACAACTTCGTTGATGGTGCCGTCGCCGCCGACCGCGACGATCCGCTCGTAGCCACGCTCGACGCCCTGCCATGCCAACTCGGTCGCGCCGCCGCGCGCGTGGGTCGTAACGATCGCATATTCGGCGCCGGTCTGTGCGAGCGCCGCTTCCAGTTCGGGCCGGCGCCTACCTGCCGTGCCACGCCCGGCCCACGGGTTGAGAATGACGAGAATTTTCTGCATTGCGCCCCGCCTTTGGAAATGGCTTGCTATACGCTGATAATACCATAATTTGCCATACGATCGCTTACATATTGCTCAGCGCAACCAGAAACGAACCACGTAGACTTAGTGCAAGCAATCGCAAATTCGTTTCTATTTCCTTCAGTTCCCATATTTCCCTTTGACCATGCCAGGGAAATGAAGGAACTATCGGAATTAGGATCGAACGTGTGATTGGCTGTACTTAGCAAAGCTCGCACCAAAATGGGCTAAAATCGCGTTTGTTAGTATAGAGGGCATCATCTGGTCGGAGGAGTTATGCTACCAGTCGCATCCGCGCTCACCAAGCTACTACAGACTGTCGATGAGCAACTGCTGCACCCAGATGAGAACGATTTTGTCGGGCGCCAGTTCGTGCGCGACGAAATTGCGAACTTCCTTAAAGTGCAGAACCGCATGCTGGTGCTGGTAGGCCCGCCGGGCGTGGGCAAGACCGCGCTCGCGGCCCAGCTTGTGCGCGAGCAACTGGCAACCGAGCATCCCTACTTGGCGCATTTTTGCGATCTCAGTGGTGAAAATAATCCTTATCGCTTCTGCGATGCGATCGCCGAGCAGCTGCAAGAGCAACTCGGCGAAGGCTATACCCTGCCGCAAACAGTTCGCAAGCAGCAAGTGAATATTCAAGCTGTCGCAAATATTGGCCAGGCCAGCGGCGAAACCAGCGTCAGCGTGCTGACGCTCAATATCGGCGGCATGCACCCGCGCGAGGCGTTCCGCCAGGTTGTGCGCGAGCCGCTGCGCACCTACAACGAGCAGCACGGCGCCGAGCGCATGGGCAAGCCGCTGATCATCGTGATCGACGGGCTGCATCACGCCTGGGATTGGGATGGCGGTCAAGATAGCAATATCGTCAGCGTGCTGGCCGATGCGCAAGATCTGCCGCCGTGGGTCAATCTGATCTGCACTGCCCGCCCCGGCCCGGCCGTTCAGACGCTGCGCGCCCAGGCCGGCGTGCGCGTCGTCGATCTGCAGGGAGCGCAGAATCTCGAAGATATCAAAACATTCTTCAAAGAATGTTTCCTCGACAAGCTGCTCCCAGAGGTAGCCGAGCGCTTCAACTTATTGCTGGCGAGCCCGGGCCTCGATGCGTCGAAGTATGCCGGCAAAGCCGTCGACGCGTTTATCGGGCAGGCCGTGGCGGCAAGCCAAGGTAATTTCTTATTCGTCCGCCGTTATGCCGATGCGCTCCATGCTGCGCTCTTGCCAGGCGATCAACAGCCACAAACCGACCCAGCGGCGCTGCTACGGTTCGACTCGGGCACACTCTCGTCCATGCTCGATTCGAACTACGCGACGACCATGGCGCAGCTGCGCCCGGCGCTCAACAGCAACACCAGCGACGCCGACGAAGACGTGCTGGCGGCGCTCGCGATCGCCTATGCACCGCTGAATCTTGCCCTGCTCACCTGCCTCACACGCCAACCGACCGAAACAATTCTGCAAAGCCTGAACCAAAACCTAAAATCGGTGACCGTCCAACAGGGCGAGGGCGATGCGTGCACGTTTGCGTTCTACCACCGCGGTTTCGGCGAGTATATTCGCAACCAACTGGATCGGCAGGGGCGCGGCTGGGATGTGCGCGTCGCGCAGGCGCTCGAACAATCGCCCGACGACGACCCGCTGCTGCGCGATTACAACGCGCGTTACCGCTGGTGGCACCTGCTGCGCGGCCTGGATCTCGTCGCAGCGCAGGGCAGCCTAAGCGACGAACAGCAAGCCGGCGACGATCGGGCCGGCGCCGCGAAATCGCCATCCGCCGCGCAGCTCGACACGATTACCCAAATCCAGAGCCAGGTGCGCGATCCAGTCATGCAGGCGCAGCTGCTGCGCGGCCTGGCGGCCCGCGCACTCGACCCAACCAAATCGAATGCCAATGGCAGTTGGAATGCGGCCATCAGCGCGCTGAAAACGGCCGAGCTGAGCCTGCGACATAGCCGCGCCCTCGCATACACCCGGCGGCGCGGCTGGCGCACCGACACCGGCGGGCCGGTATCGGATGAGCTGATCGAGCTTGAGCGCACGCTCGTGGCGCTGGGCGACACCTATAGCACGATTGCACGGCGCATGGACGCCGGCGGCCAGCTCCCGGCCCGCCCGACCGGGATCATCCTCTGGTTCCATCTGATCTGGGACGCGGCCGTGCGACTGCCGCTGACCCTGTATCTTCTGTTTATCCTGCTCATCCAGGGCGTTGGCGAAATTCATATCCCCGGCGCATTACAGAACCTTGGGCGCGGCCAGGATTGGACGGTGGCGCGACTGTGCGTGCTTAGCGTCAGCGCCTATCGGCGGGCGCGCGGCCTGGCGCGGGCGCGCGGCGACGACGATAGTGCCGACGAGGTGGCCCAGCGCCTGGCCAGCCTGTATGTCTTGATGGGCGCCTACGACGCCGCCGCCGCGACCTATGAAACCCTGCTGGCTCGCCCCAGCTTGGTCACGCGCGTCTGGCGGCATGCGATCTGGCGGCTGGCGCTCGGCGAGGTATTGGTAGCGCAAGGAAAGCCAGATCAAGCGATCGAAGTGCTCAACAGCGCGCTGCCGGTGTTTATCGCACAGCAGGCGCCGGTGCAGCAGGCGCGCACGCGCAGTGCGCTTAGCATGGCGCATTACCTGCGCGCCAACGCGGCCGACCAGCGCGGCGACACCCGGCTGGCCGCAACCCTCGACGACCTGGCGTTCCAACACTGCCAGGCCGCGCTGCTCGATTGGTCGAACGTCACGACGCTCCAAGGCGATGAGAGCGCGGGCGTCGACGCGGGCCTAGCAGTCAGCAACATCGCCCACCTGCTTTGGAAAGCCGAGGCCGAGCCGCGCATGGGCGACGACCAGCGCCACAACATTCGCGCGCTGATCGAAACCATCCCGGAGCGCCACTTCCCGCAGCGCTTCGAGCACCCAGTGCTGCGGCTGTTCCGGGTCAGCGCGGCGGTGATGTTACCGGCCTATCTTCTAACCGGCCTGCTACTGGCAGTGCAACTACCCAACAATGTGCAGGTGCAAACGCAAACCGAGCTCACGTTTCCGCCGCCGCTGCTGGATCTCGCACGCTTCCCGAACGACCTGACCACCGGCAAAAGTGCATCGTTGACGAGCAACGATTTGTTGGCCGGCCGCTCGCTGGCCGGTTCAGATAGCGGCGCATTTAACGTGATCAACCTGACGCAGCTGGCCGCCAGCAAGACCAAGCTGCAGCCCAGCGCGCCACCGCTCGACCCGCTGGGGACGACTCGTGTTGTCCTGCTGATCATGGGGCTGTACCTGCTCACATACACGGTGTTTGGCCTGGCGGTGATCAGCTTCTCGTCGCCGGCGCAATTTCAGAGCCGCCGCCCCGGCCGGCTCATTCTCCGCAAAGATAGCCTGAATTGGCGCGGGCCGGTTGGTCAGGGGTCAATCATCGACGCAATTATTTGGGTTCGTCAGGACGTCACATCGGTCATCAGGCGATTCACCCAACCGATCGCCGGCTTGTTTGGGCGTAGTTCTCAAGAGGAGAAACACGCCACCCCAAGCAGCCTGGCTTTACCAATCGCCCATATCGACAGTATCGTCGGCGTCGACCGGCACGCGTTCGGCTACCTGCTGCACGACTTTTCGTTTACGCTGATACAGCCGCGCGATCGGGACCGCCACACCTTAATCATCCCCGGCACGCTCACGAACTATGCCGAGCTCTGCGACGAGCTTGAGCTACGGCTCAACAAGCCGCGCACGCACTTCAACGTCGAGATCGTGCGCAGCGCCTGGGGTTTCTGCTTTCTGCTCACTCTGTTCTACGCTCTGGCGCTGCTGGGTCTGCTGATTCTCGCGCCAGCGCCGGTACACCAGCCGCTGCTGTTCGGTTACTCGCTGATCAATCTGTATATCATCGCAACGCCGGGCCTGCTGCTGCCGCTGATCTGGTGGTTTGTGGCGCAGCCGCTCGGCGCCAACAGCGTCACATCGGGGGCCGCAATGCCGCTGATCTTGACAACCGCTCTTGGCGCCGCGCTGACCGCTGGTGTGCTGGCCAACCAGATCAGCCTGGCGACGCTGGGCCTACGCCCCGACCTGGCGACTCCGGTGCTCGCGGGCGGCCTACTGCTGGCGCTGGTCTGCTACGCGCCACCGCGGCCGTTGCGCCTGATCTGGTCGCGCAACGCGGGCCATCTCTTACGCATGTTACTGGCGGCGATCGCGCTGGCCGGGCTGGTGCTGCTAGGCCTGCATATCGGCGCCACCCTGCAGTGGTACAACGCGCTGGTGCATGCCAATTATCAGATCGAGCAGGTGCTCGTCAGTGGCGGATGCGCTAACCGCGCAGATGGATGCGCGCCGCTGCAAGACGCGATCGACGACTACACGCGCGTGATCTGCCTGCGCCCTGGCGACAGCGATGGATATGCATTCCGCGGTTTCGCTCGTCTGGTGCGCCAGGAATATGTCGAGTCGCGCGCGGATTTCGAGCGCGCGCTGGGCCAGCGGTCGCCGAACGACGAATGCGCGCGGGGCATCCTCCCGCGGCCCGGCGAAAGCCAGCAGATCGGCCTGCATGCCAATATTGGCGCCGTGAATGTGCTGATCGCGCGCCTGCTGCCGGTGGATGGCGCGGAGCAGAATTATCAGAACGCGCTGCAAAGCTACGCGCAGGCGCTTGAGCTGCCAATCAAGGCCAAAGTGAGCTGCGGCGAACTGGTGATGGCCCAATTGGAGCGCAAAAACGTTTCCGGCGACCCAGCCACATTACGGCTGATTCCACCGGAGCCATTGACCATTCAGGCAGATCAGATCGCCATTGCACTGCAACTAGCCGACGCCTGCTACAGCCGTGGGTCGGCGCTCGCCGCGACGCTGGGCGTGCCGACGCGCCAGCAGCACGGGCGCGACCTGGAGACAACGCGCCGCAGCGCCTGGCAGGATCTGGCCGCCGCGATCCTCGAATATCATAGCATCGCAACCAATAGTGCGGAAAACAAAGATCGCGACCTAGCGCGGCGCGGCCTGGCGGCGGCCTGGCTGTCGCTCAGCCAGATCGACTACCCGCCGATCGGCCAGCCCGACCACAACACCGCGCGGCTTCAGGCGATGAACACCTACCAGGAGCTGGAGCGCGATAATCCCAACGATTTGGCCGCCTTTACCGGGCAAGCGTGGAGCAGCATCCAGCTCGGCGCGTGGACCAATGCCAAGGCAGCCTTAGCGGTCGCCCGGCAGCTGAAACCTGATGATCCAACCTATCCCGCGCTGCAAGGGCTGACCTACTGGCTCGACAGCACACAGTATGCGGCGCCAAAGAAGGGCCTGGCATCGCCCGGCTACACCGCGGCGATCAGCAATGCGCTCGATATGTACACCGACGCGATCGCGAGCGGGGTCAGCGATTTGCCGCGCGCCTACGCCACCCGTTCGCTGCTCTCCTTCAGCATGCGCAATAGCCCGCACCCCGATTCGGGCGCCCCGCAGGATGCCCAGTACCGCGACCAGGATTACAGCACCTGGATGACCCAGGCGATCGCCGACGCCACCCAGGCGCTGCTGGCGGCCGAGCACGACGGCATCGCACCCTCGCAGCGGGTTGGCTACCGCTACTGGCGTGCGCGGCTCAATTTCACCCTGGCGCTGACCTTGCAGGAGAAGAGTCGCGGGTTGCACGATTGGACCGAGCTGGCATCCCTCTATAGCAATGCGTATGCCGACTACACCACGGCGGCGGAGGCCGACCTGAACCCTGATCGGAGCAAGCTGTTCAAAAACTTCTGGATTCCGTGGTCGTACGCACTGCTGACCAATGCCAACCATCTGCAGCTGGCCCAGGAGTCGCTGCGCCGGGGCGATTTCAAGACGGCGCGCCAGGAACTGGCGCTGGTGGACCCACGCCCGGCGACGTTCCAGAAATGGGATCGGCTGTCGGCGCCGCTGCCGGATTATCACTATCTGCACGGGCTGGTCGGCCTGGCGCTGGGGCTGCCAAACGAGTTCGCGAACCCGTTGATCGATCATGCCGCCGGAGCGCCGCACGACGCTCTCGACGCCGTCGCCAGCTACGACCAAGCGATCGAAGTCACTGAGGACAAGAAAGTCGTGCCGCAGCCAAGCGTGGACTACCCCGACGACTCGCGGCCGGCGATCTACCGCGCCGCGCTGGCCGATCTCGATCGGCTGCTGGCCAACCCGCCGATCGGCTGGCCGCCGGCCGCCCGCGCGACCGCTGAGCAGATTCGCGCAAAGCTTCAGCAGCAACTCGACGCGATCGTGAAGTAACGTGTAGACCTCTTCCTTTTTTGTTCTTCGTTTTTTCGCCCTGCGAGCGAAAAAACGAAGAACATATTAAGATAGTAAGTACCTTATGACATTGAGGCTTCGATGATTACGTTGCGGACGCGGCGCGCGCCGCCCAGGCGAACAAGCTTTCCGCCATCCTAGAGGCTAGATCACAGTAGAAATGGAGATACATCATGCACTACCACGACATGACGATTGAGGCATCCAACGCTACACTCGAGCGCACGCCCGATAAGCAGCGGATCGGCACGTTCGGCGTGCGTGTGCTGGGCTCGCCGGCGGGCGAAATGAAGCCCGAGGAGGCCGCGCCGATCAGCTACGACGACAAGCAGCTCCAACTGGCGTTGGCGCAGCTCGAGCACCGCCTGCTCGATCAGGCCGGGCTGATCGCGCTCGGGCGCCAACTGGCCGGCTGGCTGCTGCCGCCCAAGATCGAAGGCGGCGCAACGGGCGTGCGCGAGCTGTTCGCGGCCAGCCTGGCGCAGATTGGGCCAGACGACGGGCTGCGCCTGCGATTGCGCCTGCCGCCACAACTGGCCGCGCTGCCGTGGGAGTATATATATGTCGACCAGGCCGGCGGCGGCGATGGCATGGACGGCTTCCTGGCGCTCGACCCGCGCGTGGCGATCGTGCGCCACGAGGCGCTGGCCGCGCCCGACTCGCTGCCGCCGACCACTGGGGCGCTCAAGGTCGTCGCGGCGCTGGCCTCGGCTGAGGGGCTGCCGCCGCTGAACCTCGCCAGGGAGCAGGCCGACCTCCAGCAGGCGTTCGCGGGGCAGGAGGGCATTACGCCGCTGTTCCTGACCGACGCCACCCTCGACGAGGTGCAGAGCGCGATCGCCGGCGCCGCGATCTTCCACTTCGCCGGCCACGCCATGTTCAGCCGCGAGATGACCGACCTGCCCGGCACCTACAGCGGCGTCGGGTCGCTGGCGCTCTACGACCAGGCGGTGAATGCCGAGCAGCTTGGCATCAACCTGCGCGGCAACGGCGTGCGGCTGGCGGTGCTGGGCGGCTGCGAGACCGGCCGCCGCGATGGGGTGAACGCCTGGAGCGGGATTGCGCCTGCGCTGATCAAGCAGCAGATTCCAGCCGTGATTGCGAACCAGTTTCCGATCGATGACGCGTGCGCGATCGCCTTCAGCAAGCAGCTATATGCCTCGCTCGTCGGCGGGCTGCCGATCGAGCGGGCGGTGGCGGCCGGGCGGATCGCGGCTTACAACGCCGACCCGACCGGGTGTGACTGGGGTGTGGCGGTGCTATACCTGCGCGATGCCGACGGCGTGCTCTTCGGCGGAGCCGCCGACGAACACGTGCGGCAGCAGGCGGCCGATCAGGCGCACGCGGTGATGAATGTGCGCGTGGAGGAACTGACTGCGGGCGGCCACATCGCGGGCGTCAAAGGGACGGTCGGTAAAGGCAGCCTGGAGAGCACGATTACGGTGGGGACCGCGACCGACAGCGAGATCGATGGCGCGAAGCTGAACGTGACCGGCGGCGATGTAAAGACCGATATCAATGTCGGCAAAACTGAGGGAAAGACGACGATCGAGGCGGGCGAGATCACACTCTAGTGCAATTGCAGATTGCAGATTGCAAATTGTGCCTAGCGCATATCAACGCGATGGACATATACGTGAAACTCCAAATGGCTGCCTGATTATACACTAGAGTCTTTGGAAAAATAAAGCGGCCGATGGCGATCGTAATGCGTAATGCGTATTAAGCGCTATTTTACGTATTACGCATTGTAGGAGCTGGGACGGTTTAAAACCTGAGGCCCTAACCCATCACCAGCTTCGTGGGCGTCATGCGAATCGCCTGACTGTATTCTTTGGCCATCCGCTCGGGCGTTGAGCCGATCCGCACGAACAGGGCGGCATACTTCGCCGCGAAAGCCGGCAAGGTCGCGTGCGCCACGCCCGCGACCAGCAGATCGGCCTGGCCTTCGAACAACGCCACATCTTCGCCCTCGGCGGCGGCGGGACACTGAAAGAGTGCTGCTCGTCTGACGACCGCGCGACTACATAGCCGACCTTTGGACTGAGGTGAAAAGTTCGGATATTTGGTTAGACAAAGAATAAGCTGCGTGGTATACTTTCCGAACGCTTGTTCGCCTAAATCCGTCTATTGAGGTGCAACTATGCAACCCAAACGGTGTATCCTCTACGCGCGCGTGAGTACTCCTCGACAAGCCGAGCTTTATAGCCTGAATTATCAGATTGAACAAGAACGACAGTACGTTGCTGATATCGGCGGTGTAGTCGTCAAAGAGGTTCGAGACGACCAATCAGGACGGAAGATGGAACGCGACGGTCTAACCGAGGCGCGCGAAATGCTTGCCCACAACGAAGCTGACGCCCTTATCACCTGGAAAATTGACCGCCTACACCGCAACTATGTCAATATGGTTGTTTTGCGGGACGAAATTCGCCGACTAGGAAAAGAACTTCATTATGCACAGATGCGAATGAAGTCTGGCACAACAGCAAAACAGCGGCTTCCTGAAGATGTGCTCGCTCTTGTGGCTGAGATTGAGGCTGATGAGATTGTAGAGCGTACTACCCAAGGGCGCCGCGAGAAAGCCGATGCACGCAAATGGCTGGGGCAAGGACGCCCTCCCTACGGCTACCGTTCGGAAGGTCGTGGCCACATTGCGGTGCTGGTAATTGATACGGAGACTGCCCCGTATATCGTGCTCATTTTTGAGTGGTATGTATGCGAAGGGCTGTCTACCTATGATATTGCCAAGCGGTTGACAGCAATGGGTGTTCCCACGCCCAATGATAGATATGCCCAGTATGCGGCAAATAAACAGCGTGGGTATGCTGAGTGGAGCCGGAGTACTGTTTGCAGGATTATCCGCCAATCGGCGTATAAAGGCACGCTTTACCAATTCCGACTTGAGACCACCACGGGACGCCATATGAAGCGGGCAAAAGATGAGTGGGTTCCATTGAGCGTTCCAGCAATCGTAAGTGAAGAGTTGTTCGATGAAGCACAACGCAAGATGGACGAGGGACGTATCGGCACCAAACCCGGCAGGAAGCACGAATATTTGGTTGCACGGCGGATTGATTGTGTTTGTGGCTACCGAATGAAGGGTACAACCACCGTCTATCAGGGGAAACACGTACAAACCCACCACTCGTATTACCGCTGCCCTGGAAAGCGGCGTCACAATGTCAAACCTTGCGACCAAAAGGATATGCGTACTGTCGACGTGGACGCGCGAGTATGGGAGTGGGTACACGAAGACCTCACTGACCCCAAAGCATTAGAGCGGAAACTGCGTGAACGTCAGGCCGGGCAGCGCGATACTGTGTCAGGCAAAGAGACGGCACTGCGTGCCTTGTATGAGAACAAAGTTCAGATAGAACAGCAAATGGAGGCGCTGGCCGAGCAATACGCCAGGCGAAAGTTGCCTGAGCGTATTCTTGACAAGAAAGCCGAAGAACTGTCTGTGAAGCTGCAACTTACCGAAGAGGAGATTGCACGGATAACCACACAGATGCAAATTCCTCTCACTGATGAACGCATCGCGTCCCTGGTTGCCTTTTCAGAGGATTACCAGCAGCGGTTGCCCACACTAAAGCAAACGTTTGCCGGGCGTCGGGGCGTTATCGAAGACCTCGATGTTACAGTTCAGCTGGTGTTGCGTGATGATGAGGTATGGCTGAAGCTCAAGAGTGTACTCCACCCCAAGGGAAGACTTTGGCCACTGAACCAAGGATTTAGATCGTCGCACCATCCCACCAGAACCAGACCGGTACAAGATGCGGCCGGCCGTCGGGCCGCACCGTGCTAAGCCAGATGATCGGCTCGGCGCTCAGGCGCTGGTCGATCTGAGCGTGCCGTGGCCGGGCAAGATCAAGTACCGCCATTGGAGTTCTTCCATTTCCTGAACATATCCAGCAGATTATCGCGCACTTCCGGCGCGACTGGCGGCTCCGGAAGTTGCTCAAGCGCGCGTACGGTGGTCTTCATCTGACTCAGATAGTTGCGGCAGCCGGTGCAGATCGCCAGATGCGCCTCGAAGCTGGCGCGCTCGTGCGCTGTCATTGCATCTTCCAGGTACTCAGTGACAAGCTCGACCAGTTCCTGACAAGGGTACTGTCGTAATTCTTCAAATATCGACATCTATTTACACTCCATCCAAATACTGCTCGAGCGCTCGCCTCGCCTTGGAGCGCGCGCGATGGAGCAGAACACGTTGGTTAGTCTCACTTATTTCCAAAATGTTACAAATTTCTTCCGAACTCCAGCCTTCGATGTCGCGGAGCGTGATCACCTCGCGCTGATTCAGCGGCAGCGCCTCGATTGCACGCCGGATGACGCTGTGGGTCTCCTGAGCGAGCAGGCGCTCCTCAGGCTCATCTTCCCAGCTGCGCGGGTACGAAACCCACCATCCGGCACTGGCATGCTCTGGCGGCCAGAAGCGTGCCGGATCAACCGCCGGGTCGCCGGCCTCGTCGTTGGGGCCGCCAAGCGCGGAAAATGGCGTGCTGCGGTTCTCACGCTGCCCACGTGTCTTGGCCCGGTTGGTCAGGATGCGGAAGATCCAGGTTTTCAGCGAAGAGCGCCCTTCGAAGCGACTCAGCCCTTGCAGCACTCCAATCCAGGTTTCCTGTACGACGTCTTCAGCCACCGCGCGACTCGGCACATACATCAGGGCCAGGTGCAGCAGCGCGGCATGATATTGATCGATCAAGCGCTCGAACGCCGACTCGTCGCCTGCGCGCAGCGCTTTGACCAGTTGCTCCTCATCGGCAGAAGCAGCGCCGGTTTGCGCCCTGGCGTCGCCACGTTCTTGCTCGGTCTTAGCCATACTGAACCCACCTCCAGCTTTTTGGCCAGCGCGTACTACTGACATCGGAAATCGGCATTTTGCCATTGCGCGTAAAACATAAAACGTAAAGCGTAAGGCCGTGCTCGCTGCATCTTTACGTTTTACCTAGTACGTTTTACGCTGGTGTGCAATGACGACTTCCATGACCAGTGGCCCACTAGCTGCTTCATCGGTCCGGCCCTTCGCGGCGTGTACCAGGTCGCGCCGAACCCGCAATGCGTATAGGCAGTATAATACAATTTCAGCATCCTGTAACGAATGCATAGAATGCAAGACTCTGCTCATGAGGAATCGCGCGAATCGACGCCTGCTCGCTTCGGAAGGTGCAATTCAAGCCACTACTGAGTGAGATTATAAGGAGACCCTGCCATGTCCCACACAAACTTGACGGTCTACGGCGCGACTTGGTGCAGCGATTGCAAACGCGCCAAGAAATTTCTCGGCGAGCAACGCGTGCACTACAACTGGGTCGATGTCGAGCAGGACGCCGAGGGATTAGCGCTAGTCGAGCGTATCAACAACGGCAAGCGGCTCATCCCGACGATCGTATTCGATAACGAGAGCACCTTGGTCGAGCCGTCGAACGCCGAGCTAGCCGCGAAGCTGGGGCTGCAGACCCGCGCGAAGATGGACTATTACGATCTGGTCTGCGTCGGCGGCGGGCCGACCAGCCTGACCGCTGCGCTCTACGCCGCGCGCGAGGGGCTGGACGTGCTGGTGATCGAGAAGAGCGGACTAGGCGGGCAGGCCGGCATCACCGAGCAGCTAGAGAACTTCCCTGGCTTCCCCGATGGGATTGGCGGCGCCGAGTTCGCCGATCGACTGACCGCGCAGGCGCGCCGATTCGGCGTTGAGCTCTTGCAAGCCCAGGAGGTAACAGGCCTGCGCAGCGAGGAGGAGTCGCATTATGTCACCACCGCCGACGGGCACGAGTACGGCGCGCGGGCGGTGCTGATCGCCACCGGCTCGACCTACAAGCGGCTCGGCGTGCCGGGCGAAGACGAGCTGATCGGCGCGGGCGTGCACTTCTGCGCCACCTGCGATGGCCCGTTCTACAAAGGCCGGCATGTCGCAGTGATCGGCGGCGGCAATAGCGCCGGCGAGGAGAGCTTGTTCCTGACGCGCTTCGCCGACAAGGTGACCATCCTGGCGCGCGGCGACCAACTGACCGCCAGCAAAGTCGTGATCGACAAGATCGCCGAGACGCCGCAGGTCGAGGTGCGCTACAATACCGAGGTCACGGCGCTGCGCGGCGAGAACAAGCTCAGCGGCATCAGCATCCGCAATCGCAAGACCGGCGCAACCGAGGATCTTGAGCCGGCCGGCGTGTTTGTGTTCATCGGCCTGACGCCGAACAGCGGCTGGCTGCCAGGCACGATCAAGCGCGACCAATACGGCTTCGTCGAGACCAGCGCGACGCTGGCAACCAGCGTTCCCGGCATTTTCGCGGCCGGCGATGTGCGCAAAGGCAGTACCAAGCAAGCCGCCAGCGCCGCCGGCGAGGGCGCGACGGTGGCGCTGATGGTGCGCGAGTATCTGAAGGGCGTATGACCAGATGACAAGGTGAGCGGGTGACAAGGTGACCGATTCGATTTGAACATCACCTTGTCACCTTGTCAGAGATGAGGAGTGCGTAATGATAGTAGCGAAGTACGACGCAATCGTGATCGGCGCGGGGCAGGCCGGCGGCCCGCTCTCGACGGCGCTGGCGCGCGCCGGCCGCAAGACCGCGCTGATCGAGCGCGAGCACGTTGGCGGCACCTGCATCAACGAAGGTTGTACGCCGACCAAGACCATGGTGGCGAGCGGGCGGGTGGCCTACCTGGCGCGCCGCGCGGCCGACTACGGCGTGCATACTGGCCCGATTGGCGTGGACATGCTGAAAGTCCGGCAGCGTAAGCGCGATATGGTCGATAGCTTCCGCAACGGCAGCCAGCGGCGGATCGAGTCAACCGAGGGCGTCGACTTGTTGTTCGGCGCGGCCAGCTTCAACGGTACGAAGACCATCCAGGTACGCTTGAATGGCGGCGAGATGCGCCAGCTGAGCGCCGATCTGATCTTCATCAACGCTGGAGCGCGGCCTAGCATGCCCAGGATGGAGGGGATCGATGGGGTGCCTTACCTGAACTCGACGACGATCATGGAGTTGGATGTGGTGCCCGAGCACCTGCTGGTGATCGGCGGCGGCTACGTCGGGCTGGAGTTCGGCCAGTTGTTCCGGCGCCTCGGCAGCCGCGTCACAATTGTCCAGCGCGGCCCGAAGCTGCTGGCGCGCGAGGATGCCGACGTGGCGGACGCAGTCGCCGAAATTATGATCCAGGATGGGATCGAACTCCTACTGGAGACCGAAGCGCCGCGTGTCGAACAAACCGGCGATGGAGCCATCCGCTTGACCGTGCGAAATAGCGGCCAGTCACGCACGATCGACGGCTCACACTTGCTGCTCGCCGCTGGCCGCACTCCGAACAGCGATAGCCTCAACCTGACGGCGGCCGGCGTGCAGACCGACAAGTACGGCTTCATCGTGGCTAACGAGCGGCTGGAGACCAATGTGCCCGGCATCTACGCGCTGGGCGATATCAAGGGCGGCCCGGCCTTCACGCACATCTCCTACGACGATTTCCGAATTATCCGCACGAATCTGATCGAGGGTGGCAGCGCGACGACCAGGCAGCGCTTGGTCCCATACACGGTTTTTATCGACCCGCAGCTCGGCCGCGTGGGGTTGAGCGAGCAGGACGCTCGCGAGCAGGGCCGCGCCATCCGCGTTGCCCGGCTGCCGATGAGCCATATCGCCCGTGCGCTGGAGGTCGACGAGACCCGTGGCTTTATGAAGGCAATTGTCGACGCGGAGACCAATCAGATTCTCGGAGCGGCCGTGCTGGGTATCGAGGGCGGTGAAATTATGGCGCTCTTCGAGGTGGCGATGATGGGCCAGGTTCCCTACACCATGCTGCGCGACGGCGTGTTCGCCCACCCAACACTGGCCGAGTCGTTGAATAATCTGTTCATGGCGCTGGACGAATAAGAAAACAAAGAACTAAGGACAAAGAACAAACACATAAAAGCATGAACAACACCGCCGAGCACGACCGGCTACTCAAGCACGGCGCCGAATGGAAGCGCTGGGGTCCATACCTGAGCGATCGGGCTTGGGGCACTGTGCGCGAGGACTATAGCGCGTATGGCAGCGCCTGGGAGTACTTCCCGCACGACCACGCCCGCTCGCACGCTTACCGGTGGAACGAGGATGGGCTGGCGGGCATCTGCGACGATCAGCAGCGGCTATGCTTCGCGCTGGCGCTGTGGAACGGCCGCGACCCGATCTTGAAGGAGCGCCTGTTTGGGCTGAGCGGCCCCGAGGGCAACCATGGCGAGGATGTCAAGGAATATTACTACTACCTCGACTCGACGCCGACGCACTCGTATATGCGGATGCTCTACAAATATCCTCAGGCAGCTTTCCCCTACGCCGACCTGGTCGAGACCAACCGGCGGCGCGGCAAGCTCGACCCCGAGTACGAGCTGATCGACACCGGCGTGTTCGCCGAGGATCGCTACTTCGACGTGCAGATTGAGTACGCCAAGGCCAGTACGCACGACATGCTTATTCGCATCAGCACGACCAATCGCGGGCCCAGCGCCGCCGATCTGCACCTACTACCGACGCTCTGGTTTCGCAACACGTGGAGCTGGGGGCTTGAACACGATGGCGCGCAGCTGCGGCCGGTGCTAAGAATCGCCACAGAGCGCACAGAGAACACAGAGTTTCAATCGATTCTCGCCGAGCACTATTCGCTTGGAACATACGCGCTGTTCTGCGACATTCCACAGTCGAGCCGACAGGCAGCCACCAGACCCACATTGTTGTTCACCGAGAACGAGACCAATATTGCGCGGCTGTATGGCGCGCTGAGCACATCACCATATGTGAAAGACGGGATCAACGACGCGATTGTGCATGGGCAGGCTGGCGCCGTGAACCCCGAGCACAGCGGGACCAAGGCCACGGCGCACTATCGCTTCACTATCGAGCCCGGTGCGACGGAGGTTCTTCGCCTGCGCCTACGCAAAATTGAGAATGCAGAATTGAGAATTGAGAATGACACACTGGCACAAGAGAATCCTTTCTCAATTTTCAATTCTCAATTCTCAATTCGGCAGGCCGAGGCCGACGAATTTTATGCCGCCGTTCAACCACCGACGCTCAGCGACGACGAGCGAATGATTCAGCGCCAGGCTTTCGCGGGCATGCTCTGGTCGAAGCAGTTCTATCATTACGACGTCGACGAGTGGCTGAGCGGCGACCCGGCCCAGCCGCCACCGCCACCCGAACGCTGGGCCGGCCGCAACGCCGACTGGAAACACCTCAACACCGCCGACATCATCTCAATGCCCGACAAGTGGGAATACCCCTGGTTCGCCGCCTGGGATCTGGCGTTTCACTGTATCCCGCTTGCGCTGATCGACCCTGAGTTCGCCAAGCAGCAGCTGATTCTGCTGGGCCGCGAGTGGTACCAACACCCAAACGGCCAGATCCCGGCCTACGAGTGGGCCTTCGGCGATGTCAACCCACCGGTGTTGGCCTGGGCGGCCTGGCGCGTCTACAAGATCGAGCAGAAGCGCTGCGGCCAGGGTGATCTGGCGTTCCTGGAGCGGGTATTCCATAAGCTATTGCTGAGCTTCACCTGGTGGGTCAACCGCAAGGATGCCGAGGGCAAGAACGTATTCCAGGGCGGCTTCCTGGGCCTCGACAATATCGGCGTGTTCGACCGCAGCGCGCCGCTGCCAACCGGCGGCCATATCGAGCAGAGCGACGGCACCAGCTGGATGGGCATGTTCTGCCTGAATATGCTGACAATCGCTTTGGAGCTGGCGGTGCACAACCAGGTGTACGAAGATATCGCGACCAAGTTCTTCGAGCATTTCCTGTATATCGCCGAGGCCATGAACAATATCGCCGGCGAAGGCATTGCGCTGTGGGACGAGCAGGACGAGTTCTTCTACGATGTGCTGCACCTCGGCAAACATCCAAATCTGCCGCTCAAAATCCACTCGATGGTTGGGCTGATTCCGCTCTTCGCGGTCACCACGATCGAGCCGGCGCTGCTCGATCGGGTGCCGGAGTTCAAGCAGCGGCTGGAGTGGTTCCTTGAGCATCGGCCGCACCTGGCCAAGCTGGTCTCGCGCTGGCAGGAACCGGGCGCGGGTGCGCGGCGGCTGCTGGCGATCTGCCGTGGCCACCGCATGAAGCGCGTGTTACGGCGTATGCTCGACGAGACCGAATTCCTCTCGGACTATGGCGTGCGCGCGCTTTCACGCTACCATGCCGAGCATCCCTATGTGCTGCAGCTCGACGACGCAACCTACAGCGTCACATATCAGCCGGCCGAATCGGAGAGCGGGCTGTTTGGCGGCAACTCCAACTGGCGCGGCCCGATCTGGTTCCCGGTCAACTACCTGATTATCGAGTCGCTCCAGCAGTTCCATCACTACTACAGCGATGACTTTCTGATCGAGTGCCCGACCGGATCGGGGCAATACCTGACGCTGCGCGAGATCGCCGACGAGCTGTCGCGCCGGTTGATACGGCTGTTCGTGCGCCGCGACGGGCGGCGCGCGGTCTTTGGCGCGAACGAGTACTTCCAGCGCGACCCGCACTGGCGCGATTATATCCCCTTCTACGAGTACTTCCATGCCGACAACGGCAGCGGCGTAGGCGCGAGCCATCAGACTGGCTGGACCGGCCTGATTGCCAAGCTCATCCAGCAGCAGGGCGAGTATCGGCAACTGTAACGAATCGTCGCCCAACCAGACTGTTTGTTAGAGTGTTTGAATGAGCGCTCAAACGAGAACAACGAAAGGGGCGACCAATGCGATTTTTAGTTGACAGCCGATTCCAATCTCAGCCGACGCCGGAAATACTGGCTCTCATCCCCGCGGAGATCGCGCATGGCAAACAGTTCGACGAACAGGGGATTCGCGAACAGCTGTATGTCGCGGCCGATAACTCCAGAGCATGGCAGATCTTTCGCGGCGATTCGATCGCAGCAGTCCAGGCGATCGTCGGATCATTTCCGCTGGCGCCGTTTTTGGGCACGACCATTACGGCATTAGCGGATGGCACACCTGATTCCGCCTCCAACGCAGCATAAGGGATGTTTCAGAAACGCGCGTTTCGGCTTGACAGTTCGTACTGCCGCCTTTAGGCGGTGGTGATGCGCTCGCCTGCCGGGTACCCTTTGGGTGAGGCGTTACTACGCCGCGCTCCAAACTCATATGAAAATGCCGGATGTCGAGCAGCGCTCAGGTGGCGCTGGCGGTCAAAGGCTCGATATGCACGCTGTAGCCGAGACGTTCGAGTCGGCGCTGCATCTGGGCCGCTAGCTGTTCCGTCCGCCGC
>WNGB01003100.1_pt1 | contig 27946 bp, 27 predicted proteins | sample 5400681 | NCBI WGS metagenome assembly WNGB01 (sample SAMN13153367, study PRJNA577476) | soil metagenome | isolation source: 115 cm soil or saprolite under grassland replicate 2 | place: USA:California | collected 2016-06-15
CCGCGTCAGCCTCGTGATGTCGTCCAGCCTGCAGATCGCCGAGTCGATCAAGGAGGCTGACGTCGTGATCGGCGCGGTGCTCATCCCGGGAGCGCGGGCTCCGAAGTTGATCACTCGGCAGATGCTCGGGGACATGAAGAAAGGCTCCGTGTTCTGCGACGTTGCGATCGACCAGGGCGGCTGTGCCGAAACGTCCCGCCCGACGACACACAGCGAGCCCGTCTACGAGGTCGAGGGCGTGACGCACTACTGCGTCGCGAACATGCCCGGCGCCGTACCGATCACGGCGACGAAGGCGTTGACGAACGCAACGTTGCCCTACGTCGAGGCAATTGCCGAGCACGGGCTACGCGAGGCGGTTGCACAAGACCGGTCGCTCGCGCTCGGTGTGAACGTGGTGGACGGCAAGATCACGTACGAGGCCGTCGCCGAGGCGCATAACCTCGACTACACGCCGCTCGACAACGTGTTGCCGCTCGCGCCGGTTTAGTACTCGCGGCCGCAAGTACGGTTGTCCGCTTGGCCGGCTGCAAACGCTGCGCCTGCGGGCGTCCTCAGTCGCGCCGATAGAAACCCACTATCGGGGCTCCCTGCGTCCTTCGCAGGCTTGGTTTTCACCGGCCAAACGGGAACGAACTCACGGCCGCGAGTACTAGAGGCTTGATGTGAAAGTCACGCGGGTTCGCAGGGACCCGCGCGACGAAGACGAAGGGCTTCCAGTCCTGTGTCCCCTCGAGATTGGAGCTCGAGATGACGGATCTGGAAGCCCTTGTCGTTGCAGCGTACGTCTTCGCGGATGAGTATCGGGTCCCTGCCCGGCAGGGCCGGCCGGCGCTAACCACGGATGCGGAGCTGGTCGCGCTTGCGGTCGCGCAGGCGGCGATCGGGATCAGCTCCGATCGGCAGTTCCTTGGTCTGGTCGGCCGGCTGTTGCCCGGCTGGTTCCCGCACCTGCCGGAGCAGTCGCAGTACAACCGTCGCCTGCGCGGCCTCGTCGAGTTGATCTCGATCGTGCAGCAGCAGCTCGCCCGCTTGCTGGACACCGGTGGCGTCCGCCTCGCCGACGGCACCCAGCTCGCGGTCGCCAGCTACCCCGGCTGTCAGCAGCGATCCGAGTTCGCCGGCTTCGCCCGCTACGGCTTCTCGAAGTCGCACCACCGTTTCGTCTGGGGCGTTCGGCTCGTCCTGTTGACCGACCAGCGCGGGCTGCCGCTCGGCTACACGATCGTGCCCGCAAACGAGAAGGAGTACGAGCCGCTCGCCGACCTCTTAACCGGCACCCCCGCCGAGGTCGTGATCGCCGACAAAGGCCTCTGGGGACGCGGCTACCAGGCGCGACTCGCTACCGAGGGCACCAGCCTGCTCACCCCCGACCGGACACGCAGCGCCGCCAACATCGGCAGGGAGCGCGCACTTGCTTCAACCCGGCTGGTGATCGAGAGCGTCTTCTCCAACCTGAAAGGCCAGATGCGACTCGAACGACACCTCGCCAAAACACCAGCCGGGCTCGCGCTGCGGATCGCGCAACGCATCCTCGCCCTCACGATCGGAGTCCTCCTCAACACCCTCAACGGACGCCCGGCACGCGCCCTCGCCGCCTACGACGGCCGCTAAATCACATCAAGCCTCTAGCTGGCCGAGTGGATCCCGTGTGAGCTCTCGCCTGGCGTGGCGCGCACGAGGTCTGGGGAGCTGGCGCGAGACGCCGGTCTTCTGACCTAGACGTCCCACTCGAGCTCGAGCGACGCCAGGCGCGGAAGCGTCACATGACGGCCACGCACGCCTCCAGCCTCGCGAGCGGCGCGCCGATGCACAGGTGCACGCCTAGGCCGAAGCCGAGGTGCTTCGGCGCGTTCGGACGATCGATGTCGAAGGACTCCGGCTCCGAAAAGACCTCGTCGTCATGGTTCGCCGAGATCGGCAGCAAGAGGACGACGGATCCGGCGGGGATCCTGACGTCGCCGACCGTGACATCGACGAGCGTGTACCGCCGGTTCGAGCGCGCAGGCGACCAGTACCGCAGCCCCTCCTCGACGGCGTTCTCGATCCTCGTGGGATCGGCGACGAGCGCAGCCCACTGGTCCGGGTGCCGCAGTAGCTCTCGTGCCAGGAGCGGGAGGAAGTTCTGCGTCGTCTCGACTCCGGCGACGAAGAAGCTGTTGACGACGCCGAGGATCTCGTCGTCTCCCAACGTGGGCTCGCCGTCGTCACCGGTTGCCCGGATCAGGCTCGAGACGACGTCGCCGTGATCGGCCTCGCGCCTCACGCGGACGAAGTCCTCGAGGAACGACACCATCCGCTCGGCACGGTCGGCGATCTCCGCCTCGTGCCTCGGCGTCAGCGGAGGGGCCCCCTCCGTCAGGGCGAAGTAGTCGTTGCCCCAGTTGAGGAGGTCGTCGTTCAACTCGACGGGCGCGCCGATGACGTCGGTGATGACCTGGGCCGCGAACATCGCCGAGAACTGCGAATAGAACTCGCAGCGGCCGTCGTCCACGTACGCGTCGATCAGGTCGTTGGCCCGCTTTGCGATCTGGGGCTCGAATTGCGCGACGACCTTCGGCGTCAAGGCTTTGTTGACAAGCTTCCGGATGCGCGTGTGTGCGGGCGGGTCCTTGAGCAACATCGACTTCGTGCCGGGATGACCGTCCGGGTAGATGGCCCGCAACCGCGGCGGCAGCTCCCGGAACGTGTTCGAGTTACGGTTCGAGAGCCGCTCGTAGTCGCGGTAGAGTTGCCGGACGTCCTCGTAGCGCGTGATGCACCAAACGTCGAGCCGCTCGTCGTAGAACACGGGGCTCGCCTCCCGAGCCTGGCGGAGCCACGGCCACGGGCGCGCCGTCTGCTCCTGATCGAGGGGATCGAACCGCTTGCCCTCGACGTACGGGCAGCCGGGAACGGAGTCGGCGAGCTCGGTCACGCCCGAAGCTTCGCGCGATTCGCGTCCCGCGGCCAATGGTCGCGCGTTATCAGAAGGCGAGAAGAAAGGAATTGGACGAGGGCGGGGACAAGTCGGGAAGCTGCAGGTGACCGATGACCCACCTGTCCACGCCGCAGGCACGAACGCCAGGCTGTCCAATCGTCCACGGACGCCGGTTCAACCCGCTCGACCCGGTCGTCGCCGCCGACCCGTATCCGTGGCTCCGCGCCGCCCACAGCGAGGCGCCGGTCTTCTACATGCCCGAGCACGATGCCTGGTGCGTGACGCGGTACGACGACGTGCTCTCGGTGCTGAGGGATACGACGACGTACTCGTCGCGGAAGGTGATCCGGTTCGCCCAGCTCGCTCCCGAGTTCGAGCAGGCGTTCGCGGACGGGCCGCCTGACCGCGTGCTCGTCTCGACCGACCCGCCGGAGCACACGCGGCTGCGGAAGCTCGCCCAGAAGGGGTTCACGCCGAAGCTCATCGCCTCGCGTGAGGACGAGGTACGCGATCTGGCGAACGCCCTCATCGACGGTTTTGTGGACCGCGGGCGCTGCGACCTCGTCAGCGAATTCGCGGAGCACCTCCCGGTGCAGGCGATCACGCATCTCGTTGGGGCGCCGATCGAGCGCACCGGAGACTTCGCGCGGTGGGCTTTTGACCGCATCGCGATGCTCGCCGGCGGCCCACAGCTGTCGCGGGAAGAACGGCTCGAGATCTCGCAGCGAGTCCTCGACTTCAACAACTGGCTGTACGAGTTCGTTGAGGAACGGCGTGCCGACCCCAAGGACGATCTCACCTCGGGGCTCGTCCACGCTGAGACGGACGACGGGCAGCCGGCGCTGAGCACCGGCGAGGTCGTGACGATGATCGGTACCTTCCTCAGTGCCGGGACCAGCACCACCGCTCATTTCATCCCGATGCTCGTCCGAGAGCTCCTGCGGCGTCCCGGGCTCTGGGAGCGCATCCGCGGCGACCGCGAGCTGATCGCCCGTGCCGTCGAAGAGGGCCTGCGGCACAGGACGTCCGTCCACGGAGTCACGAGGACGACGACGCGCGATGTCATGCTCGGCGGGGTCGAGATCCCGGCCGGCAGCGATCTCTACGTCCACTACGCGGCCGCGCAGCGCGACGCAGCCGTGTTCGTGGACCCGGACATGTTCGACCTCGACCGCGAGAACGTCAAGCAGCACTTCGCCTTCGGCAAATGGACCCATATCTGCCTCGGCGCGCCGCTGGCGCGACTGGAGACGCGGGTCACCCTGGAGTGCTTCGCCGCGCGGATGCCGGACATGCGCCTCGTGCCGGACCAGCCCGAGGAGTGGGTCCCCCACCTGCTGACGCCGGGGCTGACGTCGCTCCTGATCGTGTGGTGACGCCGTGCGCGCGGTCGAGCAGAGAGGCTTCGGCGGCATCGAGACGCTCGCGCTCGCGGACGTCGCCGATCCGAAGCCCGCTGACGGCGAGGTCTTGATCCGGGTCACCCGGGCGGGCGTCAACTTCACCGACCTCCAGTGCCGCGCGATCGGCCTTCAGACAATGGTCGACCGGGGCGGCGCGCCCGGACGCATCGGGGCTGACGCCCTTCCGATCGTGCCTGGTGGGGAGGTCGCAGGGACGACTGCGGATGGCCGCCGGGTCGTCGCCGTATGCGGGAGCGGCGGTTACGCGGAGCTCGCCGTCGCCTCGAGAGCGCTCACGTTTTCCGTTCCGGACGACGTGACGGACGAACAGGCACTCGCTCTGCTGGTGCAGGGCCTGACCGCGTGGTACCTGCTGAGGCAGGCGGCGCGTCTCGCGCCGGGCGAGAGCGTCCTCGTGTTCGGAGCTTCCGGGGGCGTGGGCTCGCTCGCGGTTCAGCTCGCGCGGCAGTTCGGTGTCGGAGTCGTAATCGCTGCCGCCTCCTCCGACGAAAAGCGCGCGACTGCGCTCCAGCTCGGTGCGAGCACGGCGATCGACTCGGATCCGGACGGGCTGTCCGAGCGCGTCCTCTCCGCGAACGGCGGCCGGCCGGTCGACGTCGTCCTGGACGCAGTGGGCGGCGCGGTATTCGAGCAGTCCCTGTCGGCACTGGCCCCGGGCGGCCGGCTCGTCGCCTACGGAACCGCCGGCGGCGTTCCCGGCGAGATGTCGACCCGCTCCCTGATCATCGGCTCCAAGTCCGTCGTCGGCTACTGGCTGATGGACTCGCTGCGAACGCCGGGAGCCGGGGAGGAGCCGCTCGGCGAGCTCGTCGAGCTGCTCAGGGCCGGCAAGCTGAACCCGCTCGTCGGGTCCGTCTACCCCCTCAGCGCGGCGGCACACGCGCAGCTCGACGTCGCGGAGCGACGGACGCAGGGGAAGGTAACGCTCGACACGAGCCGATGAGCTGGGACGTGACGCACGAAGGGGCCGTAGCCGTCGTCAGCGTCGACCGGCCGGCGAAGAACCTCATGTCCTTCGCGCTTCTGCGCGAGCTCGACGAGCTGCTCGAGGAGGTCGGGAACGACGAGACGACTGCCGTCGTCGTCATCACGGCAGCACGGCCCGGGCTGTTCGTTGGCCACGCCGACCGCGACGACCTCGACAGAGTCGGTCGCGGCGAGCTCGCGCGCACCGAGTTCGAGAGCTGGCTTTGGACGCTCCGCAGAATCGAGACGATCCCGCAACCGGTGATCGCGGCGATCGACGGGCCGGCCTGGGGCGGTGGCTGCGAAGTCGCGCTCGCCTGCACGCTTCGGATTGGGAGTCCCCGCGCGGAGTTCTGCCAGATGGAGATCGTGCGGGGAGCGATCCCCGGTGCGGGCGCTTCGCAGCGCTTGCCGCGCCTGATCGGGGCCAGCCGAGCGGCCGAGATGATCCTGACGGGCCGCCCGGTCGATGCGCAGGAGGCGAAGGAGATCGGGCTGCTGAACGCGCTCGTCGACGCCCCTGATTTCCGAGCCGCCGCGCTCCACTGGGCTGCCGAGCTCGCCGGCCGGCGTCGCCCTGCTCTCGTCGCGGCCAAGCAGGCGCTCTACGAAGGGCAGGAGCTCCCGCTGCTCGAGGGCTTGATACACGAGCAGACGCTCTTCCTCGACGTGTTCTCAGGTCTCGTAAAGGAGCTGTGATGGACGACTTCGTTGTCGAGGTGGATCGCGACCTCTGCGTCATGTCAAACAACTGCGCGTTGCACGCCCCGAAGACATTCAGCCACGACGACGACGGGCTCGTCGTCCTCGGCGACGCCGCGGCGAGCACGGCAGAGGAGCTCGCGAAGGCCGAGTTCGAATGCCCGTCAGGCGCGATCCAGCTGCGCCGGCCGTGACACACTTTGCGTTGCTCGTGGAGAGCATCGAGGCGAGCGTCGCCCATCTCCGTGAGACGGCCGGCCTCGAGTTCCGCTCTCCTGCACGGATCCCCTTCGTCGTCGCGGGGCACGGCGAGGAATATGAGCACGAGGTTCGGGCGTGCTACGCGGTGGACAAGTCGGTGGAGCTGGTCGAGGCCGCCGACCGGGGGCCGTTTGCCGGCGCCCGCAGGTTCGGTCTTCACCACTACGGCGGCGTCGTCGCGGATCTGGAGGCGGCGGTCGCGCAACAGCGCTCGCGCGGGAACGACGTCGAGTGGGAGCTCTCCTACGACGGCCGGCTCGTCGCCGTCTTCTTCGCCGGAAGCCGTTCGCTGCCGGGGCGCTTGGAGTTCGTCAGCGGGCAGGCGCCGCCGCTCCTGGACATGTTTGCGGAGGCGACATGAGCGGTTCGCGAGCGCTCGGCACGCGAACGGCCCGCCGAGAGCTTACCCGCGAGCGTCATGCGCTCTTGCGGCCTTGCTTTCCCGCTCTCGACCCGGCACGGTTGGCGCAGGTGAACGTGTCGCCGAGCGCTGACCGGCAGACCTAATCGGGGCGCCGTCTGATGGAGCTTCGCCATCTCCGGTACTTCGTCGCCGTCGCAGAAGAGATGCACTTCGGCCGGGCGGCACAGCGTCTGCACATCGTCCAGCCGGCGCTGAGCAAGCAGATCAGCGCCCTCGAGCGGGAGCTCGGCGTGCTCCTGTTCTCACGGACGAAGCGCAGCGTCGCCTTTACGCCTGCCGGCGAGGCCTTTTACCAGGAGGCGCGTGATGTCCTCGCGCGGGTCGACCGGGCGAGCGAGCTGACGAGGCTCACCGCGGCGGGCGCATTGGGAACGCTCGACATCGGCTTCGCCAGTCCCGTCATGTGGTCCGTGCTTCAGCCGATCCTCCGCAAACAGCGGGAGGCGTTCCCCGGCGTCCGCCTCCACCTCCACGAGCTTCACAGCGCCCCGCAGATGCGCATGCTGCGAGAGGGCAAGCTGAACGCCGGCTTCGTGCGGGCGCGAGGCGACGACGAGCTGCTCGAGTTCAGGCCTGTATGCCGTGAGGGGATCGTCGTCGTGCTACCCGAACAGCATCGGCTGGCTCGGGAGGAACGGGTCGACCTCGCGGAGCTGGCCGATGAGCGATTCATCCTCGTCTCCCGGAACACTGCCCCCGGCTTCTTCGCCGACTGCGTGGATCTCTGTCAGAGCTACGGCTTCAGCCCTGTCGTCGTCGAGGAAGGCAACACCCCGGCGGCGCTCTACGGGATGGTGGCGGCCGGACTAGGGGTGTCTCTCGGTCCCGAATCGGCGAGCGTCGTGCCGTGGCGCGGCGTGACGTTCAAACCCGTCACGAACGCGTCTTCCGTCGAGTTCGCCGTCGCGTATCGCCGCGACGACAAGTCCAAGGCGCTCGCGTCGTTCCTTGCCACAGTCGACGACGTCGTCGCCGGGCTCGACAACGCTCCTTAGCGCCGACGGCGGAGCAGCCGAAATGCCGGCGGAAGCTTGCGCCTGCCACTGACCTTCGCAGCGGTTCCGTAGAGGCGCTCGAGGAGCACGGCCAGTCCGCGCGGCTCGATCAGCAGGAACAGCACGAGCAGCATGCCGTACGAGAAGACGGTGAACTGCGCCGTTGAGAGGCCCCACCCGCCGCCGGCGATGGCGGTGTTCTCCTTGACGAAGGGGAAGCTGCCGCCGAAGCGATTGAGCAACTCGGGGAGCCCGCCTACGACGAGCGCACCGATCACCGGGCCGTAGGTGGAGGCTAGTCCACCGACGATGAGGATGGAGAGGTATTGGAGGCTGAGCTCGAGGCTGAACTGGTCCGGGATGACGTACTGGATGTTGGCCGCCAGCAGACCGCCGGCAACCGCAGCGATCGCGCTCGACACGATGAAGGCGCCGGCCTTGACGCGAAACAGGCTGATCCCGACCACCTCGGCTGCGAGGTCGTTGTCGCGCGTCGCCTGCATCGCCCGGCCGGCGCGGCTGCGGCTGATGTTCTTGACGACCAGGAGCGCTAGTGCGACGAGCAGCCAGGCCAGCACGCAAAAGCTCTGCTCGCGCGTGAACGTGTGCCCGCCGAGGCTGAGCTGGCGAAAGTCGAGCGGGCCGAGGGAGAGTGGCAGTGCAGCGCCGACTCCGCCTGGCCCGCCCGTGAGCGAGTTCCAGTTGTCGAACAGGTAGATGCCGAAGAAGACGAGACCGATGGTGACGACGACGAAGTAGACGCCGCGGATCCGCAGGGCCACCGGCGCCAGGAGCGCACCGGCGGCCGCTCCCGATGCTGCCACCGCCAACAGCCAGACGAGGAGCGTCTGGCCGTGCTTGCCGCCGAAGAAGACAGCGGAATACGCGCCGACAGCGACGAAGAACGAATGACCAATGGAGAGCTCGCCGGCGTACCCCGTGAGCAGGTTCAATCCGATCGCGGCGACGGCAGAGATGCCAGCGAACGTCAGGACCGAGATCCAGAAGCCGCTCGACAGAACCAACGGCAGAGCGATGGCAGCGACGAAAAGGACCGCCACACCCGCGCGCTGAGGCCAGTTGCGGGTCAGGCGCAGCTCGGCCGCTACCGCAGGTGCTGCGATGCTCGTCGAGGCGCTCACGCTCTCCTCACCTGCTTCTTGCCGAGCAGGCCCTGCGGGCGGATGAGCAGGACGACGAAGAGGACGATGTACGGCATGACGGTCGAGAAGCCGCCGCCGAACGATTCGGGTGCGTAGCCCGCGGCGAAAAGCTGAGCGACTCCGACGACGAGGCCGCCGATCACCGCCCCCGCCGGAGAGGTGAGGCCCCCGAAGATGACCGGCGCCAGTGCGGCGAAGGCGGCTTGATCGATGCCGACTGTGACCCCGCCCGCGGCGGCAGTGCCCATCGCGACGCCGGCGAGGGCGCCGAGGATGCCGGCGATCGCCCAGGAAACGCCCATCACCACGTTCGGGCTGATCCCCTGGGCGTAGGCGGCTTCGCGATCCGACGCCACTGCACGCATCGCAATGCCGACGCGGGAGTACTTAAAAAGCACGAAGAAGGCGGCGAGGATCACCACGGTCGAGCCGACCACCCAGATGTCGCGGTGCGAGACTGCGATCGATCCGAGATGGACGTTCTTGAGCCCCCACGGATCGTCCATGTTCAGCGGCGTGTAGCCCCACGTCGCGGCGACGAGGGATTGCGTCGCGAGCAGGAGACCGATCGTGACGAGAACCACCGCGAACTCGGCTGCGCTTCCGCGTAACCGCCTGATGACGACGAACTCCAGCGCAACCCCGAGAAGCGCAATTCCAGCGACGACCGCGAGGACGGCAAGGACGAAGCTCACGCCCCACTTGGCGTGCAATTGATACGTCAGGTAGGCGCCGAGCAAGAGGAAGCCGCCCTGGTAAAGGCTGAGGATGCCGTTCGCTTTGAGGATGATCACGAACCCGAGTGCGATCAGGGCGTAGAGACATCCCAGCGCGAGCCCCGAAGCCGTGAGTTGGCCCAGAGTCGTCAAGCTGAACGCGAGGATCACGACAGCGCCTCGTGCAGCGAGCGCTCGACCACCGAGTCTGTGTCGTCGGCGACGCCGAGGTACGCCTCGATCACCCGTGGGTTCCTCTTTATCTCGTCGGGCGCGCCGTATCCGATCACCTTCCCGAAGTCGAGCACCAGCACGTTCTGAGCGATGCTCATCACTACCGGCATGTCGTGCTCGACGAGCATGATCGTGAGCGACATCGACTCCCACAGGCGGAGCACGAGCTCGGAGATCGCCCGCGACTCGTCGCTGTTCATCCCGGCCACGGGCTCGTCGAGCAGCAGCAAGCTCGGCTCGGCGGCCAAGGCGCGCGCGAGCTCGACGCGCTTCTTGATTCCGAACGGAAGGCTTCTGACCGGCTCGTCCTTGTACTGCCGCAGGTCGAGGAGGTGGAGAAGCTCATGGCAATGCAGTCGCGCCGCCCTGTCCTCGCGCTTGGCGCGGCCGATCCACAGGGCGCCAGCGGCGACACCGCCGCGCATGAGGACGTGCCGCCCGATGAGCACGTTGTCGAGGACGCTGAGTGGCTCGAACAAACCGACGTTCTGGAACGTCCGCGCGATGCCGAGGTGGGCGATCTCCGCGGGCCGCCGCCCGATCAGCGGCCTACCATCGAAGGTGATCCGCCCATCGGCCGGGTAGACGCCGGTTAGTGCGTTGAACAGGGAGCTCTTACCGGCCCCGTTCGGCCCGATGATGGCCAGGAGCTCCCCGCGCTGGCAGATGAACGAGACGTCGGAGAGGGCACGGATGCCGCCGAACTGGACGCCTAGCTTCTCGATCTCGAGGAACGGTGCCACAGTCATGTCGCCAGACTGACCTGTTCCGAGGCCGAACCGCCGAGGTAGAGCGCGGCGATCGAGGTGTCCTGTCGCAGCTGCTCGGACGGCCCGGAGAGCGCGACCCGTCCCTGCTCCAGCACATAGGCGTAGTCGGAAATCGAGAGCGCCATCGCCGTGTTCTGCTCGACGAGGAGGATGCTCGTGCCTCCAGCGTTGATCTCTCGGAGCGTCTCGCGGACGCGCTGGACGATCAGAGGAGCCAGCCCTAGCGAGGGCTCATCAAGCAGGAGAAGCTTCGGATCCTGCATTAGCGCGCGACCAATCGCGAGCATCTGCTGCTCCCCGCCCGAGAGATAACCGGCAACACGCGTGCGCATGTCCTCGAGCACCGGGAAGAGGGCGAGCACCCGCTCGTAGCTCTCCTTCCGCCGCCGCTTGTCACGAACGGCGAACGCGCCCGCCTGGAGGTTCTCGTCGACCGTGAGGTCGGCGAAGATCCGTCGCCCTTCCATCACCTGGCTGATCCCGAGCGCGACGCGGGTGGAAGGCGCCGCGCCCTCGATCCCGCGCCCGTCGAAGCGGACGCTCCCGCCGTTGAGCTTTCCTCCGTTCATCCCGAGCAGCCCCGTGACGGTGCGGATAACGGTCGTCTTGCCTGCGCCGTTTGCCCCGAGCAGCGCGACGATCGACCCTCGTCCGACCTGCAGGGTGACGTGTTGGAGTGCGTGAATCGCTCCGTTCCGGTAGGTCGCGACGACGTCGGTCAGGCGCAGAAGCTCTTCCCCGTCGGCTGGATCGCGGGATCCGGTTGCAGCGTCGCGAGAGGTCGGCACCGTCTCCTCCACCGCAGGCGAAGATAACTCAGCGGAACGCGGCGGATTGTGTCCTTCCAGCTATCAGAAGCCCATCGGGAAAGACTTGGACTTTGCCGCGTCTTCGTCCTCAGACTACGCCGATGGTGGTGGTTCCGCGGGACGAGCGGACGTGATGCCGCGGACTCTCATAAGGAGGGTGTGAATGTTGAGGACACGCGTGGCCGCGGCTCTCGTCGCGGTCGTGGCGCTGGCCGGGGTCGGCGCGGCCGCCTACGCTGCGCCCGCTCACAACGACGTGACGAAGCTGAAGGGCGGTCCGGGCATCGACACAAAGCGCAAGATCATCCACGTGTCGGCGCTGCTCCCGCTGACGGGACCGCAGGCAGGGCCGGAGATCCTCTACGGGCTCGACGCCTATTTCAAGTACGCCAACGCGAACGGCGGCGTCGGCGGCTACAAGATCCGGTACGACGCGCAGGACACGCAGTTCAACCCGACGGTGGCGATCCAGGCGTACCAGAAGGTCAGGGATGGGTCAGCGATGTTCGCCATCATCCTCGGCACGCCCACGGTGACGGCTATCCAGCCGCAGCTGAAGGCCGATGGAGTCGTCGCCGCGCCGATCTCGAACGACGCGCGCTGGATCCGCGACCCGAACATGGCCCCCGTGCAGGGAACCTTCCAGTCCGCTACGGCCGCCCTCATCGATTACGCGGTGAAGAACAGAGGCGCGGCGAACAAGACCCTCTGCGAGATGAAGCAGAACGACCCTCTGGGTGCCGCGTTCGCAGGGGGAACGAGCTTCGCGGTTCGCCACCTGAACCTCAAGATCAAGAAGACGGTGACCTTCAACATCACCGATCCGACCATGACCGGCCAAGTCTCGGATCTCAAGGACGCCGGCTGCGACGTCATCGTCTACGAAGGCGCGACGGGCGCCAGCATCCTGGCGGCGACGGCGGCCCAGCAGCTGAACTACAACCCGCTGTGGCTCATGCCGCAGATCTCCTACCTGGCGCAGTACGCGACGTCGCCCCAGGCCGGCTACCTGACGAGGAACTGGCTGCTGTGGGATTACGGCGTCGCGTGGAACGACGCTAAGGCCCCGGGCCAGAAGCTGATGATCCGAATGCTGAAGAGGTACGAGAAGAACCCGAAACCGAACATCATCATCCAGTGGGGCTGGCAGAACGGGATCGCCACCGTCACCGTTCTCAGGCAGGCGATGAAGAACGGCGATCTCTCCCGCGAAGGCATCCTCAAGGCGGCCTCGCAGCTGAAGTCGGTGGGCTTCGGCGGGATGTTCCCTCCCATGTTCTACGCCGGCAGTGCGACGAAGCGCCTGCCGTCATCGGCTGTGAACATCGTGAAGGTGAATCCAAAGGTGCCGACTGGGCTGGCGACGGTGAAGAAGTTCTACGTCTCGAACGCCGCGCGGGCCTACATCCGCGCGACCTTTCCCTAGAAGCTCTCGTGCTGGGTCGCGCCGCGGTCAGCGGCGCGACCCAGCAGCCCAGACCAAGGAGTCCTCTCGGTGCAGTCGCCTAAGGTGCTTTACGCCGTTAACGAATGGTCGCTCCCCCCGCGTCGAGGCGTGCTCGCGGAAATCGAGCTGATCGCGGCGAGCGGCGCTGGAGGCATCGGCTTGTTCGAGGGCAAGTTCGGCGAGACGCGGGTTTCCGAGATCATGGCCGCGCTACGTTCGCACGGCCTTCGTGCGACGTTCTGCTGCCCGAGGCTTTGGACGATCCTGCCGGTGCCGTTCAACACGCCCGAGAGCGAGCGGGATCCGAGAGACCGCATCCGCGTCATCTGCGACAGCATTCCGCGACTGGCCGAGCTCGAGCCGACGGCGATCGTCGTCGGTCCCGGCGTCTCCGGCGACCCGAGGCGCCCGGCCGGCCCGGTGGAGGTCGTCGCGGAAGGGCTCGCCGAGGCGGCGGATGTTGCCGCCGCTCACGGGCTCGAGATCACGTTCGAGCTTCTCGCGGAGCGTCGGGGGTCGCCGATCCACACGCTGCCGGACATCGTCGAGTTCATCGACCGCGTCGGGCGCGACAACGTCGGTGTGATGTTCGACGTCTTCCACAGCTGGTGCGAACCCGACCTGTACGCCCATATCCGCGAGTTCGGCCACCGGATCAACGGCGTTCATGTGAACGACGTGCGGGTCGACGAACGGAGCGGCTTCGATCGCGAGCTGCCCGGGAATGGTCGCGCCGTCTGCGCTCCGATCATGGCCGCACTCATGAAGGCGGGCTACGACGGCTGGTGGGAGCTCGAGGTGTTCTCCGACGACGGCTCCTTCGGGAACGCGTTCCCGGACTCGCTCTGGGCACTGCCTGCAGACGAGTTCCTCGCCCGCGCTCGCGATGCGTTCCTCCGCGAGCACGCCCGGGCGGTGGAGCTCGCGGGGGGCGTCGCGTGAGCGTCGAACGTTTCCCCGCCGCTCTCGCCGCGTCGGTTGCAGCCGAGGGCGTTTCCGATGTCTTCGGACTGATGGGTGCCGGGACGATCGAACTCACCCGCCATCTCGTCAGCGACCACGGGGTGCGGTACTACTCGACAAGGCACGAAGCGGCCGCTGTCGGGGCGGCCGACGGCTATGCGCGAACCGGCGCCGGGACCGGAGTCGCCATCGTCTCGTCCGGGCCGGGTGTGACGAATGCTCTCACGGCGCTGACCACTGCGAAACGCGGAGCATCGCCGCTCGTCCTGATCGCTCCCGACTCGGACTCGGCGCCGCCGATGCGCTTTCCGTTCGCCGGCGGGACACAGACGCTTGACGAGACGCTGATCCTGACCGCGCTCGACGTCGACGTCGTGCGGTGCGACCCGCGCTCGGTCTACGGCGACGTGGGGACGGCGTTCGCCCGTGCCCGGGGAAGGCAAGCCCCCGTCGTGCTCCTCTACCCGCTCGAGGCGAACGGCGCCGACGTCGCAGGGTCGCCCTCGGTCGCTACCGATGTCGACCGAGCGGAGGCAGAGCCGCGGCAGGCGGAGCTCGAGGCGGCGGCACGCGTCCTATCCAAGGCGGAGCGCCCGCTCGTCGTGGCCGGGCTGGGTGCGGCCCGAGCCGGCGCCGGCGAGAGCATCGCCCGCCTGGCGGACCGCTGCGGGGCACTGCTGACAACGTCGCTGCGCGGAGCCGGCCTGTTCGCGGGGCACCCGTACAACCTTGGGATCTGCGGCGGCTTCGCTCCCGAGCCGACGGCGGAGCTGATCGCGCAGAGCGACTGCGTGCTCGCCTTCGGTGCCAGCCTGAATCGCTTCACGACACGACGCGGCGATCTCGTGAAATCGGCGCGGATCATCCACTGCGACGTCGACGCGTCCGCGTTCCACCGCTACGAGCGCTCGGACGTGTCGATCCTCGGCGACGCGAAGGTTGTCGCCGACCGGCTGAGCGAGCTTGTTGATGGCGGGAACGGCTCGACCTATCGCGCCACCGCCGACTCGGCGGGCCTCGCCTCTTCCTCGCTGCTCCACCCGTTTGATGACGTCTCGAGCCCCGGCCAACTCGATCCGCGTGCGGTCTGCCGCCGGATCGACGGCCTCCTGCCTGAGGCGCGGGTCATCGTTACTGACTGCGGACAGTCGTCGGAGTTCCCCGTCGAGCAGATGCGCGTCTTCGACCCACAGACGCTCCTCTGGATGTTCGACTTTGGTGCCGTCGGCAGTGGGCTCGGTGCGGCCGTCGGCGCCGCCGTCGCGCAGCCGGAGCGCACAACCGTCCTCTTCATCGGCGATGGCGGGCTTCTGATGACGCTCGGCGACCTCGACACCGTCGTCAGGGAGCGGATTCCGCTCCTCGTGGTCTGTCTCAACGACCGCGCCTTCGGGGCCGAGGTCATGCACATGCAGGCGATCGGAGCTCCCGTCGAGCCGGCTCGATTCCCGACCCCGGATCTCGCCGAGATCGCCCGCTCGGTGGGATTCGAGGCGGTGACCGTGAGCGACTTCGAGGACCTCGATCGGCTGGCACCGCAGATCGCGAATGTCGACCGGCCGACGTTCCTCAACTGTCTCATCTACGAGAACCCCGTCGACTCGCCGCTGCGGCCCCACGTCTGAATGCGGGGACTCCGGGACAAGGTGGTCGTGGTCGCCGGCGGTGCCACCGGGATCGGAGCCGCGACGTGCCGGCGACTGGCCGAGGAGGGAGCGAAGGTCGTCGTCGGCGACATCAACGAGGCGGCCGCGAAGCAGACGGCCGATGCGATCGGCGGCCGCCACCTACGGTTCGACATCACGCGTGAAGACGACTGCAAGGCGCTGGTCGAGCACGCGGTCGGCGAGTTCGGCGGCCTGGATGGGCTGTTCACCGTCGCCGCCGACACCTCGAAGGAGACCCTCGGACGAGACTCGGAATCCGATCTGCTCACGGTGCCGCTCGACGTCTGGCAGCGGACGCTCGACGTCAACCTGACGGGGACGTTCTTTATGACGCGGAGCGCCCTGCCGGCGTTGCTCGAGCGCGGCGGCGGTTCGATCGTCAACACTCTCAGCGGCCTCATCTTCTACGGCTCCCCAATTCGCCCGGCTTACCTCGCGTCGAAGGCGGCGCTGGTAGCGCTTACGAGGCACGTCGCCGCGCGGTGGGGAAAGGAAGGAATCCGCTGCAATGCCGTCGCGCCCGGCTTCGTCATGACGGAGCAGGTCGCACACAACGTTCCGCAGGAGGAGCGGGACATGATCTTGGCGGCGAACAAGTCGACTCGCCACGGCAGGCCGGAGGACATCGCCGCCACCGTCGCATTCCTACTGTCGGACGACGCCGAGTGGATCAACGGCCAGATGCAGCTCGTCAACGGTGGGCGCTGAGGTGGACCGCTCCGAGGTGCCCGATTATCGGGCGCTGGCGCGGCTCGAGGGGCGACGCTTCGTGGTCCTCGGTGGGGGGAACGGCATCGGGCGGCAGGTTTGTCACGCCCTCGCGCAGGCCGGCGCGGCCGTCGCCTGCGTCGACAGGTCGGCCGAGCTAGCGGAGGCCGTCGCGACGGAAGTAGAGGGCGAGGCCCTCGTCGCCGACGTCACGCGCCGGGACGATCTGGAGCGTGTGCTCGCGCAAGACCGGGTCTCGGGACTCGTCGACATCGTGGGGATGCCGGTGCTCGGGCCGCTGGCGGAGTTGGATGACGACGCCTGGCAGCGGCAGTTCGACCTCGTTTTGCGGCATGCGTTCCTCGCCATGCAGATCGGCGGCCGCGAGATTGCGGCCGCGGCCGGAGGGTCGATGGTCTTTATCGGCTCGGTCTCGGGACTCGCCCACGTTCCCGGGCAAGCTGCGTACGGAGCGGCCAAGGCCGCGCTCCACCAGCTCGTCGCCTCGATGGGACGAGAGCTGGCGCCAGCGCGCGTGCGCGTAAACGCCGTCGCGCCCGGGTTCACGCAGACTCCGCGACTGCTCGAGGTCCTGTCGAGCGAGCAGTGGTCCCGGGTCGCCTCGCTCATCCCGCGGGGCAGTCCAGGCCGTCCCGCGGAGATCGCGGCGGCGGTCCTCTTCCTCGCCACGGATCTCTCGAGCTACGTGACCGGCCAGGTCCTCGCGGTCGACGGTGGCATGACCGGCCAGGTGCATCTCCCGCCGCTGTGGCCGACGTGAGGGCCGACGAACTACGCGCCGCGCGAGGAGACGCGATGCGCAAACTGCGGGATCGTCCTGTAACCGGCGTGCTCCAGCGCACGCTCGAGGAGCCGCCCGGAGTCGAGGAGCGCTTCGACCAGGCGCCTTACATCGGGATCCCGTCCGACGAACGCCTTCCTATCGCTCGATGCTGCTCGAGGTTGGGGGAGTTCAGCTCGGAGCGTCTGCCGAGTCACGGAAGCTCCGTCCGCCGTCGTGTCCGAGTGGCCACGACCACCGATGCCGCTTCGTTATCGCAAGCCGCCTCAAAAGCTGTTGGACGCGTAGCCGGGACTGGGATTTCCTTGTCGTCGCAGCCGAGAGGCGGCCTTTCGTCAATCGCGAGCTCGGGAGTGTCGGGAGTGAGGTGGCAACGCAGCTGCGACGAGGTTCACCGCTTCCGATTGCCGACGTGGTGGTCGGTCGACCCTGAACACGCGAGAAGGCGACTGTAGGAGGCTGCGCTTGTACACCACGAGATGGGCGACGTCCCCGCGCGAGTACGGCGTCACGGTGGAGCGCAATGTGAAGATCCCGATGCCGGATGGGACGCGGCTCGACGCCGAGATCCACCGACCCTCCGCCGCCGGCAAGTTCCCCGTCATCCTGGGGATCAGTCCGTACCCCCACCATCATCAGTCGGCGCCGATGCGCCCCGTCGGTTTCACCGGTGTGCGGGCGAACCAGGAGAGCGGCGACCCGACGTATTTCGTCCGCCGTGGCTACGTCCACGCGATCGTCAACCTTCGCGGGAGCGGCGAATCGGAGGGGTTCTTCCAGTTCACGGGCCCGTTGGACGTGCAGGACACCGCGAACGCGCTCGCGTGGCTGGCCGAGCAGCCTTGGAGCACCGGGGATGTCGGCATGTTCGGCGTCTCGTATTTCGCGAAGATGGCCAAGGCGGTCGCTGCGGTCGGCCCGCCGGCGCTGAAGACGATCTTCGCGCCCTGGTCGGCGAACGACTGGTACCGCGGCATCTGGTACCACGGCGGCATCCTGAGCGCCCGGTTCCTCTGGCACTGGCGCCACAGCCCCTACAAGCTCAAGTTCCAGAGCCTCGTGCGCGAGCAGCAGGGAGACGAGGCGTGGAGCGAGGGTCTGCAGCGGATTCGCGACGACGAGGAGCTTTGGACGACGCCGGGCGTCCAGGACGCGCTGGCGGATACCGATTACCCGCCGAACCAGCTCTACCTCGACCTGCTGATGAACCCGCTCGACGGCCCCTTCTGGCGGGAGCGGAACGTCGACGAGGAGCCGGGCAACGTCCCCGCCTTCCTAGGCGCCTGCTGGGGCAACTACGGCGTTCACCTCGAAGGCATCTTCCGGGCGCACGAGGCGTGGAGAGGGCCGAAGAAGCTGGTGATCGGCCCGCCGGTCTATCTCGACCGGCCGCTGTACCAGCTGCAGATGGAGGCCCTCCGCTGGTTCGACCAGTTCCTGAAGGGCAAAGACTGCGATGTCCTCGAAGACCCGCCGATTCGCTGCTTCATGATGGGGACAGGCCGGTACGAGACGCCGGAGGAATGGCCGCCGCCGAACGCGCGCTGGACGACGTTCTACCTGCACGACGGCCGCGTCCTCAGCGAGCACGAGCTCTGGCCGGGGGAGGGCGCGGACACGGTCGACGAGTCGCCGTTCGAGCACGGCGAGGTCACGTACATGACGCCGCCGATCGTCGAGCCCACCGAAATTCTCGGTCCGTCGGTCCTGACCCTGTACCTGGAGTGCACGGGACCGGAAGCCCTTGTCTTCGTGACGCTGCTGCATGTTGACAGCGGGGGCAACGACACGCGCCTGACGAGGGGATGGCTGCGTGCTTCGCAGCGCGCTGTCAAGCGAGACAGCCCGATCTGGGCGCCGTACCAACTGCACACGAAGCGTGAGCCGCTCGAGCCCGGCGACGTCTATGAGTTGAAGATCCCGATCGTCCCCACAGCGCGGCACTTCGCTCCGGGCGAGCGCCTGGCCGTCCGCATCAAGGGGTCCGATCTGGAGCCGCCCGCCACGTCGCTCGAAGGCCTCGCGCACCAGCACCTGCGGCTGCCGCGCGCGCACCGACTGATCGTCCACCACAGCAGCGAGTACCCGTCGCATCTCGACGTCCCGATCATCAGGGGGAACCTCATGGGGACGTTCTTCTCGGGCGGAGACATCAGCGTCTTCGAGTTCCGGAACTGACGTGAAGATCTCCGTCGACCGCGACCTCTGTTGCAGCAACGGCCTGTGCGTGGTCGCCGCGCCCGAGGTCTTCAAGCTCGAGGACATCGACCTCGAGTACGACCCCGAGCCGGACGACGCCCTGCGTGCGAAGGTCGAGGAGGCGGTCGAGATGTGCCCGACACAAGCGATCAGCATTCGCGAATGACGCGTGCCCTGGTCACAGGCGCGAGCAAGGGAATCGGCTTCGAGATTGCGAAGGCGCTGAGCTCCGAGGGCGTCGAGGTGATCATCGGAGCCCGCGACCGCCGACGTGGAACGGATGCCGCACGCGCGCTCGACGTCGAGTTCGTCCAGCTGGACGTCACCGACGACGCATCGGTGGCTCGTGCCGTCGGAGAGGTCGAACGCGGTGGCGAGACGCTCGACATCCTCGTCAACAACGCAGGCGTCCTGCTCGAGCTCGAGCACCGCGACCCGACCCTGGTCCCGATCGAGCTCGTCCGGCGGACCTACGACACGAACGTGTTCGGTGTGATCAGGGTCACCAATGCCTTCCTGCCGCTGTTGCGGCGGGCGCCGGCAGCGCGGATCGTCAACGTCACCAGCAGGCTGTCCTCGCTCACGCGCGCGCTGGAGAGCACGCCGAGGCATTTGACGTTTCTGGCCTACAACTCGTCGAAGACGGCGCTGAACGCGGTCACGGTCCAGTACGCGCTCGCCCTGCGCGGGACGCCGATCAAGATCAACGCCGTCGATCCGGGTCACTCCGCTACCGACATCAACGGCCGCATGGGCGACAGGCCGCCGTCCGAAGCGGCGCGCCTGCCCGTTCGACTGGCTCTGCTCCCCGGCGACGGGCCGACGGGAGCGTTCATCTCAAACGAGGGGGAGGTTCCCTGGTGAGCACTGCGAGCACTACGAGCACCGCATGCCCGTTCCACAACGGCAAGCCGTTCGACCCGCTCGATCCCGACCAGGTCGAGGATCCATTCCCCTGGATGGCGGAGGCGCGCCGTTCGGCCCCGGTGTTCTACCTGGAGAAGTACGACGTCTGGTGCGTCACCCGCTACGCCGACGTCGATCAGGTGCTCCGCGACACGGAAAACATCTCGAGCTCCAACGCGATCAGGATCCGGCCGCTGCCGCCGCTGCTGCAAGAGGTCTTTCCAGGCGGCCACCCGCTGCAGCACTCGCTGCTGCTCAAGGACCCGCCGGATCACAACCGACTGCGGAAGATCGCCAACCGAGCGTTCACGCCGACGGCCGTGGCGCGCTACGAGCCGCGGATCCGCGAGTTCGCCAACCAGTTGATCGACGCCTTCATCGACGACGGGCACTGCGATCTCGTCAAGCAATTCAGCTCTCGGCTGCCGGTGATGGTGATCACCGACATCGTCGGCGCGCCGACCGACCGCGACCTCGGCACCTGGGCCCGGGACTCGATGGCGCTCGTCGAGGGGGCACCGGAGCTGACGCCGGAGAGGGAGGCGGAGATCGCCGAGCGGGCGCGACCGATCATGGAGTGGCTCGTCGGTTTTGTCGAGGAGCGGCGGGTGGAGCCGCGCGACGACCTGACGTCCGCCTTGCTGGCTGCGGCGAACGAGGAGGGCGAGCGCGAGTTCACCACCGATCAGGTCATCGGCTTCATCGACAGCCTGCTGATCGCGGGGGTCGAGACGACACAGAACTTCATCGCGCTGGGGATGCGCGAGCTCCTGAGCCGGCCGGAAGTCTGGGAAGAGCTCGAGCGCGACCGTTCACTCCTGCCGAACGCCCTAGAGGAGGCGCTGCGGTACCGCACGCCGTCCCGCGGTTCCCGCCGGCTCGCGAAGCGCGACGTGACGATCGGCGACGTCACGATCCCCGAGGGGGCCCAGATCTACGTCCTCCACGCCTCGCCTCAACGCGACGAGTCGGTCTTCCCCGACCCTGACGCATTCGACATCCATCGCGACAACCTGAGCAAGCACATGACGTTCGGCCGCTACACCCATGCCTGCCTCGGCGCGCCGCTGGCCCGGCTCGAGGGCCGGGTCGCCTTCGAGACGTTCCTCGACCGGATCCCGAACATGCGCCTCGTCGAAGGCCAGGAGTACCACTGGGTTCCGAACATGACGATTCCAGGCTTCTTGACGCTTGAGGTCGAATGGGATCTGCCCATCGTGTCGTGATCGCAGGCGCGGGCCCCGTCGGGCTTGCGCTCGCGCTCGAGCTCAGCCGGCGAGGCGTCCCGTCGCTGCTCGTCGACCCGCGTGAAGAGCGGCGCGGTGCGCCGCGGGCCAAGCTGACGAACGTCCGGAGCATGGAACACATGCGCCGCTGGGGTCTCGCCGACCGGCTGCGCGATGCGGCGCCGCTGCCCCGCGGGTACTCCACCGAGATCCTGTTCGTGACGCGGCTGACGGGCCACCTGCTGACGCGATTCACGGACGTCTTCGCGAGCACGCCGGTACGGCGCGAGGAGTTCCCCGAGCCCGCGCAACAAGTGCCGCAATACGTCGTCGAGGGCGTTCTGCGCGAGGCGGTTTCGGACAGCGAGCTCGTCTCGCACGCCAAGGGCCTCGTGGTCGGATTCGTCGAAGGCGACGAGGGCGTGACGGTGCAGATCGAAGGAGAGATCGGCCCGACGGTCGAGGCCGAGTACCTGATCGGGTGCGACGGGGGGCGCTCCGCCGTCAGGCGAGGGCTCGGCGCCGAGATGGTCGGCGGCTACGCGCTCACGCAGAACCTCGGCATCGTCTTTCGCGCGCCGGAGCTGGCGAACCTACACCCGCACGGGCCCGCGCTGCACTACTGGCTGGTGAACGAAGACGCGCCCGGCTTCATGGGCCCGATCGACCTGGACGGGCACTGGTGGCTCATTCGCACGGACATCCCGGCCGACCAGGATCCGCTCCGGCTCGACGCCGCGCAGCTCGTCTGTGACGCGGTCGGCGCGTCGATCGAGCCGGAGATTCTCGTGCTCGACCCTTGGCAGGCGCACCGGCTGACGGCTGTGCCCGTGGCGTCCAGGCGCGTGATCCTCGCCGGTGACGCCGCGCACCTGCACCCGCCGTTCGGCGCGCACGGCATGAACATGGGGATCGGCGACGCGGTCGATCTCGGCTGGAAGCTCGCAGCAACGCTCGAGGGCTGGGCAGGCGACGGCCTCCTCGCCAGCTACGTCCCGGAGCGGCAGCCGCTGCACCAGCGGGTCGTCGACGAGGCGGCGTTGAACAACGCGCTGCTGGCGAACTCGTTCGTCAGCGCGGACCTCGACCACGACCCGGCTGCCCGCGCCCGGGCAGCGGAGGACATCCAGCGCGGGAAGAAGCGCGAGTTCTCCAGCCTCGGGCTCGTGCTCGGCTACAGCTTCGACTACTCGCCGCTGGTCGTGCCGGACGGCAGCGATTCACTGGAGCCCTCCGTCACCGAATACGTCCCGAGCTCAAGACCGGGGTCGCTCTTACGGCATCGCTGGCTTGCGGACGGTAGCTCGCTGTACGACAACCTCGGCCCGTGGTTCACGCTGCTGCGGCCGCGCGGCGAGGAGGCGGAGACTGCCGGGGTGTTTGCCGCCTCCGCAGGGGAGGTCGGGATCCCGCTGAAGGTGCTGGAGGACGAACGGGACGACCTCGTGCTTGTCCGCCCTGACCGAATCGTCTGCTGGCGCAAGTCGGGCGAGCCGGATATGCCGCACGACGTGCTCGAGGTGGTGACCGGCCGGGCCGAGCTCAGCCCGGAGCGCCGTCGTGCGAGCCCTCGTACATCGCTTCCACGAGGCGCTCGATCTCTGGTCGGGTCAGTGGGCGGGGATTCCAGTAGCGGTCGGCAAGGATGAGATCGACGGCAGGTTCGATGCCGTCTTGGGGCATCCCGAGCTCGGCCAGCGAGCGAGGTGCGCCAACTGCGCCCGCGAGATCGAACACCGCCCCGACGGGATCGTCCGCGCTCAGGGCGCCGGCGAGCCGTTCCACCGCGTCTGGCACGGCGGGCCTGTTGAACGCGACCACGTACGGCAGGACGAGCGCGTGAGTCTCGGCATGTGGAAGGTTGAACAGCCCGCCGAGGACGTGGCAGATCTTGTGGTGGAGCGCCATTTCGGAGGTCGCGAGGCAGGTTCCGCAGAGCCACGCGCCGTAGAGCGCATCGGTGCGAGCATCGACGTCAGACGGCGCGTCGACCACACGCGGCAGGGCCCGCGCCAGGGCGCGAACGCCCTCGGCGGCGAGCTCCGCGAGCAACGGGCTGCGCTCCGGCGAGTAGAGCGCCTCGACGGCGTGGGCGAGCGCGTTCATACCGCTCATCCCGGAGCTCCTCGCCGGCAGCGTGAGCGTCAGCTCGGGGTCGTACACGATCGCTGCGGGCACCACGATCGGGTTCCGCTGCGTCTTCTTCTGGCCGTCGGCCGTCTCGCCGAGGATCGGCGTGCACTCGGAGCCGGCATAGGTCGTCGGGACGGCGATCTGAGGCAGTCCGGTACGCAGGGCGATCGCCTTTCCGAGGCCGATCGTCGACCCGCCACCGATCCCGATCGTGCTGTCGGCGCGGAGGTCGTGAGCCTTCGAGGCGGCAGCGTCGCTCACCTCGACCGGCGTATGCATCACCGCCTCGGCCAGGACCCCGACAGCTGCCTGCCCGAGCGTCTCGGCCAGCGCTTCTGCGTCGCGCCGCTGCTCGGGCGTCGAAAGGACGAGGCAGCGGTGGAGTCCGAGTTGCGTGACGAGGTCAGGAATTTCCGCGCGCCGCCGGTTGCCGAACAGGACGAGCTGCGAGAAAGACTGGTGGCGGAACCGGTCCGTATCCATTCTTCGGATGCAAGAACTTAGTCGATCAGCTGATGAAGACCACTCCCGAGCAGATCACGAATCAGGTCGTTGCAAGCTTCGACGGGGCTCCGACGCGCCTCCTGCAGGTCATGTCTGCGCTCGTCCGGCATCTCCACGAGTTCGCGATCGAGGTGGGGCTGACGCAGGACGAGTGGGCCGAGGGGATCAAGATCCTCACCGACACCGGTCACATCACGGACGAGAAGCGGCACGAGTTCATCCTCTGGTCGGACGCGCTCGGCTTCTCGATGCTGGTCGACGCGCTCGAGCACGACCTTCCCGAGGGCGCGACCGAGTCGACTGTCCTCGGCCCGTTCTTCGTTGCCAACTCGCCGCTGCGCGAGTACGGCGACAACATCGCGGAGCAAGCCGCCGGCGATCCGACGTGGGTGCATGGCCGTGTGCTCGCGATCGACGGCGAGCCGATCGCCGGTGCCGAGCTCGACGTCTGGCAGAACGGCGACAACCGGCTCTATGCGGTCCAGGATCCCGACGCTCCGGAGGAGCACCTCCGCGGGCGCTTCAGGACGCGCGACGATGGGAGCTATGCCTTCATCGCCGTCCGGCCCGTGCCGTACACGATCCCCGACGACGGCCCGGTTGGACGGATGCTGGCCCGCACGGGCCGCCATCCGTGGCGGCCGGCGCACATCCACATCATCGTGCGCGCGCCGGGGTACCGGACGCTCACGACCCACATCTTCGACTTGTCGAGCGACTATCTCGACTCCGATGCCGTGTTCGCCGTCAAGCGCTCGCTCCTGCGGACTTTCGTGCGCCACTCCGAGGCGGATCCGCGGACGCCGGCGGGCATTGTCGGCGATTGGTATTCGGTCGAGAACGATCTCGTGCTCGTGCCCGGAGAGGCGGAGGAGCCGAACGATCCAGGCCGCACCGCTTGAGGTGCCGGACGCCGGTCCGCACCGGCTCGGCGCGTACCTGCTGCCCGGGCGGGTCGACGATCCGCGGCCTGCGCTCGCGCAAGCTCGTGCCGCCGAGGAGCTCGGGTTCCGGAGCGTCTGGCTGAGTGAGCGGTGGGCGAGCAAGGAAGTGGGCGCGATGGGCGGCGCGCTGAGCCAGGTGACCAAGTCTGCGCGCATCGCCGTCGGCGCGACGCACCTGACGACACGTCACCCCGTTGCGCTCGCCGGCCTCGCCACGACGATGCAGATACTCAGCGAGGGGAGGTTCGTGCTCGGCGTCGTCCGCGGTGCCGGGATGCTGAGGGGCGCTGGGATTCCCGTCCCCACGACGGAGGCGATCAAGGACTACGCGACGATCCTGCGCCGGCTATGGGCGGGCGAGACGGTCTCCTATGACGGCCCCGCCGGCAGCTACCACAGCCTGCGACTACCTGACGCGGTCGACGGCAAGGGGGTGCCGCTGATCCTTGCGGCGATGGGGTCGAGAACATTGGCGCTCGCAGGGAGCGACTTCGACGGCGTGCTGCTCGCCCCGTGCCTCACGGTCGAGGGCGTGCGACGATCGGCGGAGATCGTGCGCAATGCTGCCGCCGACGCGGGCCGCGATCCAGCCGGCGTGGAGATCGTCGCCACGTTGATCGTGGCTCCGGACCTGCCGCAGGCGGAGCAGGAGGCGGTCATCGGCGGCCGCGTCGCCGGCTACCTCCAGGACACCACGATCGCGCGGAACCTCTCCTCGATGAACGGCTGGGATCGGGCCGTGTTCGAGCCGCTCCAGCAGCACCCGATGTTCTCCGGCCCCGGCACCGCGGCCGAGGGTTTCCGGCGGGAGGATCTCGTGGAGGTCAGCCGGCTGATTCCGCGTGAGATTCTCACCGCCGTGGCGGCAGCGGGCTCCGCGGCGGAGTGCGCTCGAACGGTGCGTGAGTTCCTCGAGGCAGGCGTGGACGAGCTGGTCATCCACGGCGCCACCCCAGACCAGTGCGGCGAGCTCGTGCGTCACGTGCAAGCGCCTACGCGATGACCGACGTTCCGCTGGAGGCGCGGCTCGCATGCTGCTTGGCCGGTCCGCTCGGCGCCACGCACGTGGACGTCCGCGACGTTCACGTCCCGCAAGAAGGGCGCTCCGGCTCGATGATCTCCTTCACCGCCACGTGGCAGGCGGACGACACTCGGCACGAACGGAAGCTGATCGCGCGCTTCCCCGCCAACTTCGAGCTGTTTCTCGAGTACGACCTCATGCTCGAGTGGCGGACGATGGAGGCGCTCGTCGCTTCGTCCGTCCCGATACCTCCGTTGCTCTTCTACGAACCTGACCCGGCCGTCCTCGGGCGTCCGTTCTACGTCATGGGCCACGTAGACGGCAGAGTGCCGCAGATGGCGCCCTCTTACCACGTCGGAGGTTTCCTGGCGGAGGAGCTCGACGACGCCGAGCGCGCAGAGCTGTGGTTCGACGCGCTCGCGGCGCTCGCACAGCTGCACACGATCGACTGCCGCCGCGGCTTCGACTTTCTCCGGCGGCCTCGGCGCGGTGCTCGAGGCCTCGACCAGTACCTCGATTGGGTTCGCGACTGGTACGGCTGGATGCGGGCCGGCCGGACATACCCGATCGTCGAGGCGGCGCTCGACCATCTCTTCGAGAACAAGCCCCGCAACACCCGGAACTGCGTCCTGTGGGGTGATGCCAGGATCGGCAACGTCATCTTCGGCGGCGGCAACAGGGTCGCCGCGCTGCTCGATTGGGAGATGGCCGCCCTCGGCCCGGGAGAGGTCGATCTCGCGTGGTGGGTGGTGATGGACTACCTGCTCTCGGAAGGTCTCGAGCTGCCCCGCCTCGCGGGCCTACCCGACCGCTCGGAGTCGATCGCTTTCTACGAGCGCGCCTGCGGGCGCCCCGTGCAGCACATCGAGTACTACGAGATCTTCGCGGCACTGCGGTTCGCGCTCGTCCTCATTCGCGCCACCGAGCGTTACCGGTCTGTCGGGCTGGTCGCCGCCGACACGACGTTCGGCTCGAACAGTCCCCCGATGAGGCTTCTCGCGGAGCAGCTCGGCCTCCCGGTTCCCGAGCTGAGTCATGACATCGGAAGGCTCATGGGCCGCCCGTTCGACGACAAGACGCGGGCCGCCACGTCCTCCTGACGGCGCGGCGCATACGATGAGGTGACCGTGGAGCTTCGGCATCTGCGCTACTTCGTTGCCGTGGCCGAGGAGCTGCACTTCGGGCGTGCTGCCCGGCGCCTTCACATCGTCCAGCCCGCGCTGAGCAAGCAGATCTTCGCGCTCGAGCGGGAGCTCGGGGTGACGCTCTTCATCCGCAGCAGGCGAGACGTCTCGATCACAGAAGCCGGCCTCGCCATGTACTCCGAGGCCCGGGACATCCTGCAACGCGTCGACCATGCGACCGACTCCGCGAGGTTGACGGATAGCGGCGCGCTCGGAAGCCTGGCGATCGGCTTCATCGGGCCGGCGATGTGGAACTTGCTGCCCTCCCTGATGCGTGAGCACCGCAACCGCGTTCCCGGGATGCACTTCCGCCTCTACGAGCTGACGAGCGGTCCGATGATCCAGCAGGTTCGCGACGCGATCCTCGATTGTGGCTTCATCCGCCCGTTCGGCCGCGACGAGGCACTCGAGATCAAGACGGTGTTGAGCGAGCCGTTTGCGATCGGAGTAGCGCAGAACCATCCGCTCGCGCAGGAATCCGTCGTCGACCTTGCCGCAGTCGCCAACGAGACGTTCGTCCTCGTCTCGCGCGGCGAGTCGCCGGGACTCTTCGACCGGTGCCTCGCGCTCTGCCAGAGCTACGGCTTCAGCCCCGAAGTGATCCAAGAGGGCAACACCGGCGGCGCGATGTTCGGCATGGTCGCCGCGGGGCTCGGCGTGACCCTTGTGCCCGAGTCTGCAGCGCTCGTGCCCTGGCCGGGTGTCGCGGTGCGGCCGCTGACGAGGAGCGAGCCGCAACTCGAGCTCGCGATCGCCTACCGGCGGGACAACGACTCGACCGCTTTGGCGTCGTTCCTGGAGACCGTCGACGCCGTGGTCGAGGAGCTCGCGGCGTCGACGTCGTAGCGCCCGCCGGCG
>WNGB01003097.1_pt1 | contig 27924 bp, 32 predicted proteins | sample 5400681 | NCBI WGS metagenome assembly WNGB01 (sample SAMN13153367, study PRJNA577476) | soil metagenome | isolation source: 115 cm soil or saprolite under grassland replicate 2 | place: USA:California | collected 2016-06-15
TCCGCCGGTCCGCGAGACGCTGCCCAACGGCCTCCGGCTCATCGTCCAGGAGCACCGCGCGGCCGACATCGTGGCCGTCTACCTCTGGGTCGGCGTGGGGGTGCGCTACGAGAAGCCGGACGAGCTGGGATATTCCCACTTCATGGAGCACATGCTCTTCAAGGGCACGGACAAGTGGGGACCGGGCTATCTCGATCGCGCTGTCGAGGGCGTGGGTGGCCGCTCCAACGCCGTCACCTCGTTCGACTACACGACCTTCTATCTGATCCTGCCGACGGACGCCATGGAGATGGGCGTGCAGCTCCTCGCGGACATGGCCTTGCGCTCCGTCTTCGTCCCTGAGGAGATCGCGCGGGAGCGCGAGGTGATCTTCGAGGAGGCGCACATCGAGGCCGACAATCCCAAGACGGCGATCATCAGGCAACTCTACGGCCTCGTCTTCGACACCAACCCCTATGGCCGCCCCGTCCTCGGCACTCCCGCCACCATGAACGCGGCCACCCACGACCGCCTGCTCGCGTACTACAAGCACTACTACACGCCCGAGAACATGGCCTTGGTGGTGGCGGGGCCGGTGGAGCTCAAGACCGTTCGGGCTGCCGTGGGCCGCACGTTCGGCCGGATGCCCACGACCGGGCTCAAGCCGATGCAGGCTCCCGCGCCGGCGCCGCTCGGCAGCGTCGTGAGGCGGACCGTGGAGCGCTCGGAGCAGCAGGCGGGGCTGGCCATGGGCTGGCAGGCGCCGCGCTCGGACGATCCCGACGGCGACGCGGTGGATCTGCTCGCCACCATCCTCGCCGGAACCGAGAGCTCGCGCCTGGCCAAGCGGCTGCGCGACCAGGAGCAGCTCGTCTCCGGCATCACCATGAACTACTCGGCCCTCGTGGGCGGGGGCATCGTGACCCTCCGCTCGGACCTCGAGGCCAAGGACCTGGAGAAAGCCGAGCGCATCATCCTGGAGGAGATCGCCAAGATCCAGGAGACCGGGCCCACCGAGGAGGAGCGCCAGCTCGCCGTGACCAAGTTCGAGGCCCAGCACGCCTTCGACACCGAGACCTCGGAGGGGCTGGCCTACGCCTACGGCATCGCGGAGATGACCTGGACGCTGGACGCCGAGCTGCATTACGTCGACCGGCTCCGCCGGATCACGCGCGAGCAGATCAGGGATGCGGCCCGTCGTTACCTGTCACGCACCGATTACGCGCGGCTGGCCTTCGTGCCGAAGAAGGGGCAATGAAGCGGGCGTCACGCCGCCGTGCCGGCATCCTCCGCGCGGGCCTGCTGGCGCTGGGCCTGGCCGCCCTCGTGGCCTCCCAGGCGGCGGCCGCCGAGCGCACGGCGGGCGCCGTCACGCGGACGCGCCTTGCCAATGGCCTGACGGTGCTCGTGCGCGAGAACCCGGTGGCCCCGGTCGTGGCCATCTCGCTCCAGGTCAAGATGGGCACGCGGTGGGAAACGCGCGCGAACGCCGGGATCTCCAACCTGCTCCAGCTCATGCTGGTGCGGGGCACGACGCGGCTCAACGGGACCCAGATCGTCGAGGAGGCCGACCGCATGGGCGGCAGCATCGAGGCCATCGGCGACGCGGACGCCTCCGAGATCTCTGCCACCGCGCTCTCCCGCTACTGGACGGAGATCCTCGAGCTGGTGGCCGACGTGGCGCTTCATCCCTCGGTGCCCGCGGCGACCTTCGAGGCCGTGCGCGACTTCCTCCTGAGGCAGATCCGCAACCGGGGCGACAAGCCCTACGATGTCGCGCTGGACACGCTCACCGCGAAGATCTACAGCCCGCATCCCTACGCCTGGGACCCCATCGGGCTCAAGGAGAGCCTCGAGCGGATCGATCGCGACGCGCTGCTCGCCCATTACCGGCGCCGCTACGTCCCGGGCGGGATGGTGCTGGCGGTCAGCGGGCGCGTGAAGTCACCCGAGGTGCTGGCTCAGGCCGAGCGCCTGTTCGGGGCCATGCCGCCGGCCCCGGCGCCCGCCGCCGAGCCCCCGAAGCCGCCGACGACCGTGGCCTCGCGCGAGGTCTTGACCGTCCCCGGCGCGCAGGCGCAGATCCTGATGGGGAACCTGGCACCGCCCCTCACCGACCCCGATTTTCCGGCGGTGAAGGTCCTGAGCGCGATCCTGGGCGGCGGCATGGCCGGGCGCTTCTTCTCCGATCTGCGGGACAAGCAAGCGCTGGCCTATACCACGGCGACCCAGTACCCGTCGCGCGTGGACCCAAGCTTCTTCCTGGCGCTGCTCGGCACGGCTCCCGAGAACGTGGCCAAGGCCGAGGCCGCCTTGAGGGGAGAGCTCGAGCGTATCCAGCGCGAGCCCGTCCCCGACGAGGAGCTGCGCGTCGGCAAGGCGTACCTGCTCGGGAATCTCGAGATGGACCGGCGCACCAACGCGCGCCAGGCCTGGTACCTCGCGTCCTACGAGGTGGCGGGGGTGGGGTACGAGTTCCTGGATCGCTACGTGGGCCGGGTCCGCCAGATCACGGCGGCCGATGTCCAGCGCGCGGCCCAGCGCTACCTCTCGCCCCTCCGCACGGTCATCGTGGAGCCGCCAACCAAGTGATGGCGTAGTCCGACAGAGCCCGGGCTACCCCGCAGCCGTGCAGGGTCCACCCAGATCCGCCGCAGGCGCAGGCGCTGAGCACGCGGCCACGTCCACGCCCGAGGATGCGCCGGCGCCTTTGAAATCCAGAAGTTGCGCGGCCGTTGCCACCGGCCGTTGCCGTATCAGCTGGCTCCTGGCCCCCCTCCGTGCCGCCGCCGCGATTTTCTTATTGACAGAAGTCAAGATATAGTGATATCTCTACGTACATGGAAGCCACACAACGATCTCGCCCCCCGGTGGCGGTCGCCGACAACGTCGAGAAGGCCGCGCACATCACGGACATCCTGAAGGCCGTCGCGCACCCGTTGCGGTTGCGCATCGTGGCCGTCCTCTGCAAGCGCGAGATGCAAGTGAACGCCCTGGCCGATCGGCTGGGCGCGCCACAGGCCATCGTCTCGCAGCAGTTGCGAATCCTGCGCATGCACCGGCTGGTCACTGCCGTGCGCGCAAGCGGGTATGTCACCTATCGGCTGCGGGAGCCGCGGCTGCGAGACCTCGTCAACTGCATGGAGCACTGCTCGCTCCCCTGAGAGCGGGCCTCCGCGAGGAGGCGGACCATGGCCGGGATCACGCGACGGCAGTTCATCAAGCTCGGTGCGGTGGGCGCCGGAGCGGTGGCGGTAGGCTCGGGGCTCACCACCGGCTGGTGGGGTCTCGAGGCGCACGAGCTGGCCGATCCGAAGACCGACGGTGACCGGCTGGTGCCGACGTTCTGTGAAGCGTGCTTCTGGAAGTGCGGCGTCCTCGCCCACGTGAAGGGCGGACGCGTCACCAAGCTGACCGGCAATCCAAAACACCCGCTGTCCCGCGGCCGGCTGTGTCCGCGCGGCTATGCTGCCACCGGGCTGCTCTATGATCCTGACCGTCTCAAGCAGCCGCTCGTGCGCGTGAAGAGACGCGGGGAAGACGTGTTCACGCCGGTCTCCTGGGATGCGGCGCTCGACCGTGTCGCCGGCGGGATGGCGAAGATCCGCGACAACGTCGGCCCCGAGGCGCTCGCGCTCTTCAGCCACGGCTTCGGCGGGTCGTGGTTCGGCCAGCTCGTGAGAGCCTACGGCTCGCCCAACATCGCCGCGCCGTCCTACGCGCAGTGTCGGGGACCGCGCGAGGTCGGCTATGGCCTCACGTTCGGCAGCGGCCTCGGCTCGCCCGAGCCGATCGATCTCGAGAACGCGCGGGTCATCACGCTCATCGGCAGTCACCTGGGCGAGAACATGCACAACACCCAGGTGCAGGAGCTGGCCGACGCGATCGGCAAGGGAGCCGAGCTCGTGGTCGTCGATCCGCGTTACTCGACGGTAGCCGGCAAGGCGCGCTACTGGCTTCCGGTCAAGCCGGGCACCGACATCGCGCTGCTCCTCGCCTGGATGAACGTGATCGTCGAAGAGAAGCGCTTTGACGAGGCTTACATCCAGGCGTATGCTGCCGGGTTCGACGAGCTGAGGAAGCACCTCGCCGACAAGACCCCCGAGTGGGCCTATCCCCTGACCGGCATCGCGCCGGAGCTCATCCGCGAGAGCGCGCGCTTCATCTCCGCTCACCGGCCGGCGTCGCTCGTGCACCCGGGGCGCCACACGACCTGGTACGGCGACGACACGCAGCGCGCCCGCGCCATGGCGATCCTCGCGGCGCTCCTCGGAAGCTACGGTCGACGCGGCGGCTACCTCGTCGCCTCCAAGATGGACGTGCCGCCGTACCCGATCCCGAAGCCGGCGCGCAGCCCGCGCCCGCCGGTCGACAAGCCGAAGGCGGGTGGCTTCCCCTTCGCCGACGAGCTGCTGGCGCAGGGCCTGCGCGACGCCACGGCGCCCGACACCGCCGCCTACCCCATCGAGGGCTGGCTGGTCTACGGCACCAATCTCCTCTACAGCCTGCCGAATCAGAAGGCGACGATCGAGGCGATCCAGCGTCTCGACCTCCTCGTGACGATCGACGTGCTGCCCTCCGAGATCACGGGCTGGAGCGACGTGGTGTTGCCGGAGAGCACCTACCTCGAGCGCCACGACGACCTCTGGGCGGCCTCCTACAAGCAGCCGTTCGTGGCGCTGCGGCAGCAGGTCGTGCCCCCGATGTACGACTCTCGGCCCGGCTGGTGGATCGCCCGGGAGATCGGCCGGCGCCTTGGCCTGACCGATGTGTTCCCGTGGCGGGACGCGAGCGAGTACCTGCAGAAGCGGATCGCTCTCGCCGGCCTCGACTGGAAGGACCTGGAGTCGACCGGCGTCATTCTCGGCCCGAAGCGCGCGACCTGCGAAGAGGAAGGGCTCAGGCCGACCTTCCCAACGGAGAGCGGCAAGATCGAGCTCTACAGCGCGGCCCTCGCCCAAGCCGGGTTCGACCCGATGCCGGCATTCTACGCGCCCGAGGAAGCTCCGCCCGGCGCCTTCCGGCTGCTGACCGGGCGCTCGCCGCTGCACACCTTCAGCACGACCAGCAACAACCGGCTCGCTGCCGACTGCTACCCGGAGAACGAGGTGTGGGTGAACGCGACGGCGGCGCGCGGTCTGCCGGGCTTCCAGAAGCCGCTCGCCAGCGGTGACCGCGTGATGCTGGTGAACCAGGACGGCGTCCGCTCGGGACCGGTCAAGGTGAAAGTCACCGAGCGCATCCGCGGCGACTGCGTCTACCTCGTGCACGGCTGGGGTCACACGGCGAAGGGACTCTCGTACGCCCGCGGGAAGGGGGCTTCCGACAGCGCGCTCATGACCCGCTACCGCACCGACCCGGTCATGGGCGGGACCGGCATGAGCGTGAACTTCGTGCGCCTCGAGCGCGTGGAGGCGCGGTCATGAGCGCCCGCTACGCGATGGCCGTCGACACGCGGCGCTGCGTCGGCTGCAACGCCTCCGTCATCGCCTGCAAGGTGGAGAACCAGCTTCCGCTCGGAGGCTTTCGCAACTGGGTCGCCACCGAGACCTGTGGCGTGTTCCCACACCTCTCGCAGGAGATCCGCTCCGAGCGGTGCTACCACTGCGAGAACCCGCCCTGCGTGCGCGTCTGCCCGACCGGCGCCAGTCACGTCGCGGAGGGCGGCGCGGTCCTCGTCACCACAGCCACGTGCACCGGCTGCGGCGCGTGCGTCGAGGCCTGTCCCTACGGCGCCCGCTACCTGCATCCGGAGGGCTACGCCGACAAGTGCACCTTCTGCCTACACCGGGTGCGGAAGGGCAAGCAGCCCGCCTGCGTCGAGGCATGCCCCACGAGGGCACTCACGTTCGGTGACCTGAACGACCCGGCAAGCGAGATCGCGCGACTGCTCCGGGAGCGCAAGCACAAGGTCAACAGGCCCGAGTTGGGCACACAACCCCGCGTCTTCTTCCTGACGTAGGAGATCGCCATCATGGACAGCGAGAAGTTCTGGAATCCCTATCTGGCCGGCGTGGCTCTCGGCGTGGTGCTCCTCGCCACCTTCCTCATCATGGGCCGCGGCCTCGGCGCCTCGGGCGCGGCGCACCGCATCGCGGTGTTCGGCGTCGACCAGGTGGCCAGCCGCCACGTCGACCGCACGCCCGGTCTCGCCGCCGCGAAGGAGCAGGGGCATCCCCTCGACGACTGGCTGGTGTTCGAAGTCTTCGGCGTCTTCCTCGGGGGTGTGCTGGCGGCTTACTCGGCGGGCCGTCTCGGGTCGAGTGTGCAGCGCGGACCGCGCGTCTCGGTGCCGGCGCGCCTGACGCTGGCGCTGGCCGGCGGGATCATCATGGGCATCGCCGCGCGCATGGCGCGCGGCTGCACCTCCGGGCAGGCGCTCACCGGCGGCGCGCTGCTGTCCGTAGGCTCGTGGGCATTCATGTTCGCCGTCTTCGGCGGCGGTTACGCCCTCGCGTACGCCCTCAGGAGGGAATGGACATGACCTTCCCGTTCGAGTCCCTCGTCACGCAGCAACGGGAGGGCGGCCTGGTCATGGCCGTGATCCTCGGGCTCGCATTCGGCTTCGTCCTTGAGCGGGCCGGCTTCGGCCGGGCCCCCAGGCTTGCCGCGCAGTTCTACTTCCGCGACCTCACGGTGCTGAAGGTGATGTTCGGCGCGATCGTGACGGCGATGCTCGGCCTCGTCACCCTCGCGGGCCTGGGGCTCGTCGACTTGCGCGCGCTCGCCAACAACGCGGCCAGCCCGACGTACCTGTGGCCGATGATCATCGGCGGCGTGCTCCTGGGTGCGGGCTTCATCATCGCCGGCTACTGTCCGGGCACCTCGGTGGTCGCGGCCGCCTCGGGCAACTGGGACGGGCTCGTGACACTGATCGGGGTCATCGCCGGCACCTATGTCTATTCGGAGGCGCTGAGCATTCCGCTGGTCGCGCGCTTCCACACCAGCGGCGATCTCGGCAACACCTACCTCTACGACCTGCTCGGGCTGCCGACCGCGGTGGCGGCGGCTGTCATCGTCCTCGTGGCGGTGGGCATGTTCGTGGGCGCCGACGCGCTGGAGCGGGTCGTGGCCCGGCGGCGCCTCCGCACGGCGCCGCCGGCGCCGCGTACGCCGCGGCGCTTCGCCTTCGCCGTCATGGGCGTCCTCGCCGCCATCGCCCTGATGACGCTCGCCCTGCCGGACCGCCCGCGCGCGGCGGTCCTCGCCGCGCCGCGAATGCTGAGCCAGGCGGAACTGGCCCGCCGCGTGCTCGAGGAGCCGTGGACCCTGCACGTCGTCGATCTGCGGCCCGAACAGGAGTGCGCCGCTCGTCGCATCCCCAGCGCTGAATGCGTCCCCGAGCCGCTGCTCGGCGGCCTGAACCTGGCAGACGACCCGGGCGCGCGCGATCTCGTGCTCGTCGCCAGCGGCGACGTGGGCGCGGTGCCCACCGCCGCGGCGAGCTACCCCGGCAGGATCTACCGCCTCGAGCGCGGCTTCAGCGGCTGGGTGCAATACGCGCTGACGACGCCCGAGCCCCCGGCGCCGACGGCCACCGCCGCCGAGGTCGCCGCCTACCGCTTCCGCGCCACAGTCAACGCAGCGATGCTCGCCATGAAGCCGGCGCCGGCGGCGCCGCCGCCGCCCCCCGCGGAGGCCGCGCCGGCTCGCAAGAAGGGTGGCGGTGGGTGCTCGAGCTAGGAGGACGTTATGACTGAGCTGGAGATCACCCGTCACAATGCCTTGATCGACCCCGGCCTGCACGTGTGGGGCTGGGAGATCGCCGTCTACCTCTTCCTGGGGGGCGTGGCGGCCGGCGTGATGATCCTGTTTGCCGTGCTCCGGCGGGACGCCGCCGGCGCGCGCTCGCGCTGGGACCGCGCGCTCATCTTCGCAGCGCCGGCGCTGCTCTCGGTCGGCATGCTCGCGCTGCTGCTGGACCTGCACAACCCGCTGAACGTCTTCCGCTTCTACACGGCGTTCCGCCCGTCGTCGCCCATGTCATGGGGCGCCTGGATCCTCGTCGCCATCTATCCCGCCACGCTGCTTCTCGGGCTGGCGGGCCTGACCCACGCGCAAGTCGAGCGGTTGGCCGCGTCCGCTCTCATCAGGAGGCTACGCCTGGGCCGCCTGGCGCTCCGGATGCACGATTTCGCCCGCGACCACGAGGGGCGCGCACGCACGCTGAACCTGGTGCTCGGGATCGCGCTCGGTGTCTACACGGGCATCCTGCTGTCCAGCCTCGGCGCGCGGCCTGCCTGGAACTCGGCGCTCCTCGGGCCACTCTTCCTGGCCTCGGGTGTCTCCGGCGGAGCGGCCCTGATGATGCTCACCCCGGTGAGCCACGAGCGCCACCGGGGGCTCCTCAGGTGGGAGATGACGGCGATCGCGCTCGAGACCGTGCTGCTCGGGCTCTACCTGCTCGGGCTTGCCTACTCGGCCGGTCAGACGGGTCAAGACGCTGCGGCGCTGTTCCTGGGCGGACGCTTCACCGCTCCGTTCTGGGCCCTAGTGGTCGTCGCTGGACTCGGTGTGCCACTCCTGCTGGATGCGCTCGAGCGCTGGCGCAACCTCCGGCCGACGCCGGTCTCGCCGGCCCTCGTGCTCGTCGGCGGCCTCGCGTTGCGCTGGATCCTGGTGCTGGCCGGGCAGTCGTGAGCTCCCGCGGGACGCTCGCGCAGGCAGGCAAGCGGCCCATCCTGCGCAACATCGGTCGCGACGCGATCGAGCACTTCCGGCGGACCGTGGAGATGGTCGACCTCGTCGGACAGGACGATGCGCGGACGGTCCTGACGCGCTCCGCATCGCGGTCTTGCCGAATCAACCCGAGGAGGTCGGCCGGAGCCTCGGTGACATCGCGTCCCCGGCAAAGGGGGTGGATCCCTCGACGCCCAGTAGGACCTTAAGCGCCCCGTGGGGGCGCTGGCTGGCCAGGCTCCTGGGCAGGTGGCGGAACCCTCCCCCAAACCGGGGCAACTCCAGTCTGCGGCGGCGTGGGCGACGGGTCGGCGCCGCAGGCCGGCGTCGGCGGCAACGGCGCCTGCGGCCTCGCCGCCGAGCGCGGCCACGGAGGCGGCGAGCATGATCCGCAGGAACTGCCGCCGCGACGTGCGCATCGCTAGACGTGCGCGGGCGCCGGGAACCTCGGGTACTCCGTGCTGTCTGTGAGCGCGGCCGCGCTGTCGGGCGGGATGCGCTCGGAGTAGTTCTGGGCGCCCTCGATGTCGTGCTCCCAGATCTCGCGCGGTAGCTCGTAGAGGATCTCGATGCCGTGGCCGTTGGGATCCGAGATGTACACGCTGTGGGTCATGCCGTGGTCGATGCGCAGGTGGAACGGCACGCCGCGCTCCTTCAGGAACGCGATCTGCTTCAGCCACGCCTCGCGGTCCGGATAGCAGATCGCGATGTGGTTCACGTTGATCCCGCGCGGCGTCATGCTCCACGGCTCCGGCTTCAGCGCTAGGCCGTCGGGGATCTGGGCCAGCGCGAGGTCGTGGTGACTCACCTCGCCGCTCTCGCGCACGCCGCTGTAGAAGCGCATCTTCATCGTGCGGCCGGGCTTGGGCCGGAGCTCGGCCACACACCGGAAGCCGACGATCTCCGTCCAGAAGCGGTGGGACTCTTCGAGGTCGCGGACGTTGAGAACGACGTGATTGACCCCGCGGGGCGTCTGCGCGCGCTCGGCCATGGATCGGTCCTCCTGGGGCCTGAGTATAAGCCGGTCAGCTGCGATTGCGGAGCTTGGGGTCCCAGGCTTGTGTCCTTTAGCCGCCCGCGTCACTCAGGGCTCGCGAGCGGGGTTCCCGCTCGGCTGTCCGCCTGGACGACGACATCGAGAATCTCCACAAACGCTCGGATGATGAGGTCCGGACGGCTGGGAGCGGTGGGGGGCACCCCCTGGGCGTGCGCGTCCACCCAGGCCCCCCGCAGGCCCAGGCGCTGGGGCGCGGCCACGTCCCACTCGAAGACTTGCCACCGCGTGTGATGTCGCGCACTTGCGCCGCCGTTGCCACTGGCCGTTGCCATCCTACCGTTCCCGTTGCGCGGTCTCCCAGGCCTGCACGGCGCGCTCGGTGGCGACCTGATGCGGCGTGATCGCGCGCCCGCTGATGACCTCGGCCGCCGCGCGGAGGACGCGATCGGTGACCTTCGCGTAGCGTCGCATCATGCGCTCGTTCTTCCACCCGCCGAGGTCCATCACGGCTTGCGGTGCCAACCGGCGTTGAGCCCCCGCATCGCGCCATGGTGGCGCAGGTCGTGGAAGTGGAAGTCCTCGAGCCCCGCCTGCCGGGCGGCCCGCTTGAAGACTCGGCTCACGGCGCCTCGCGTGTAGGGGGCGCCCGAGGGCGCGGGGAAGAGCCACTCGCTCCCGGACGCGGCGAGGGCGTCACGGAGGATCTCCTGGGCCGCCATGGACAGGATCACCACCCGCGGCTCGGTCTTCGTCTGCGGCAATTGTATGACGCCTTCCCCGAGCCGGACCTGCTCCCGGCGAAGCCGGCGGATCTCCGAGAGGCGCATGAGCGTCAGCGCTGCGAGCTTGGCGATCTGACGGAAGGGCGGCCGCATCGTGTCGAGGAGGAGCTCCTCCTCCGGCTGGAGCATCCGAACGCGCTCGGCCTCCTTGCGGAGCAGCTCCGTGGGCATCTTGAACTCCGGGCGGACCGCCTTGAGCGCGGTGCGCAGCGCCGAGATGTTGCGGTTGACCGTCGAGGCTTGGCATCCGGCCTGCTCGCGCGCAGCCCGGAAGGCATAGAAGTCGGCCAGCGTCACGAGGCTCACCGGCTTCAGGTGAGCACGTCAGGAGCCACACGCGCGAGGGCCGACTTGGCCGAGCGGGTTGCCGAGAGCGTCTCGGGGGACTTGCCGCGCAACCGGAGGTTCTCGACATACCCGTCGAGCATCGCCGCGACCGTCGCGGGCGCCCGGGCGGCGGTCTCCGCCGCGCCCGCCTCCTCTTGGAGCGCCGCGAGCAGCTCGCCCTCGGCCAGGCGCGCCGCTTCACGCGTCGCCCGGATGGCGCTGGTGCGCCGCTTCTGGAACGCGACGCGGGCCTGGTACACCCACCGGCCGTTAATCTTCCTGCGTCGCACTGACATGGTGGCTGTCCTCCTCCTGGGCGCTCGCCCGCGTCAACGGCTCTTTGGGGCGGGTGGCACGGGCCGCGCCGTCTCCCCGCGCCGTGTCCCGTCGAGCCCGACCCGCTCCGCTCGCCCCGTCGCGTCCACGCGCCCCCAGCCCGTGCGGCGGCTCCGCGCGTCGTAGAAGTCCACGCGCCCGGTCCCCGGCTCCACGACCGCGGAGCCCGTCCGCCGTCCGTCCACGTCGAAGAGATCCACGCGCGTCCGCTCGCCCGCGTGCGCGAGCCACGTGCCGAGGAGGAGACCGAGCAGGAGCGCGAGGCCCCCGACGAGCCGGGCCATCAGACCAGGTGCGGCGGGCACCCCGGCGGCGCCGCCTCGCTCGCCCGCTCGCCGCAGTGCGGGCACGTGAGCCCGAGCCGGCGCTCCAGCCCCGCCCACAGGGCGGCGCCGTTCACCACGCCGAGGGCGGCGCAGAGGTCCTCGTACTCCGTGCGGCGGCGGCGCCGGACGAACTCGAGCAGCGTGGCGGTCTGCTCCTCGGTGAGCGGCGCGGTTGACTCGCCCGTCTGCGGGATCTCGCCACGGAGCTCGGCGGCCGTCCGCTCGACCGTCGCCCAGTCGCGCTCGATCAGGAGCGAGGCGAGCACCGATTCCCAGGCGCCCGCCCGCACCAGGCGGAAGCGCCCGAACGTGAGCGGGTGGCCCAGCTCGAGGGCGGGGGCCAGCTCGCCGCGTCGGCGCCGACGCAGGAGTGTCTTCACGCTCACGCCGAGCCGCCGGGCCATCTCGGCTGTGGTCATCAACCGGCCCACTCGCTCGGGGGACAGAGCGGGCTCGATCCCGACCAGCGCCGAGACGAGGGCGAGGTACTCGGGCCAGGCGCTCTCATCCCCAGCGTCGAGGCGTTTGTCCAGCGCGAGGAGGCGCGCCTCGATCCGCCCGCCGGCGCGTTCGAGGAGCAGGCTCCGCGTGCTGGCGCGGGGCATCAATCGCCCCCAGCCTGACGGCAGGCGTGGGCATGCTCGAACGATTCAACGGGGGGCCCATCGCCACGGTCGCAAGAGCTCACAGCGACTGATGGGTGGGGGGGGGTTGAGTCGGTTCGACTCACCCTCACCTCACCGGCCACCTCCCCCCCTAAAGGGGGGATGAGGGTGTGAGGGTGGCCCTCAGCGTGAGGGTTGAGGGTGCCTGTCGGCATGCGCGTCATTCCGCCTCTACGCATGGGCACTTGCGGTACCCTCACTACTCTGGTGAGGGTGCGTGAGGGTCGAGGTGTAGAGCCCATCAGGATTTTTGCCGATGACCCTTGCCTTGAGGGCCGCTTGGACCCGGCGCTCTGCCGTGGCGCGGCTCACGTCGGAGTCAGCCCTGATGGCAGCGACGATCTGGCCCCAGGAGAGAGCGGCAGCGAGCGGACCGTGGCCTCGACCGCCAGGAGTTCCTCGGGCGGCCCGGCGGGGTGGAACCAGAGATGCTCGGAGCGCTCGATGCGCATGGGCTCGGGTTCACGGCCGTGGCGCATCTCGACGGTCAGCCGGAAGGCGCCTTGATCCCGGTCCAAGATGGCCACCGTGTCCGCCGCGGCGAACAATAGGAGGACCCGCGGAGCCGCAGCCCGCCCTCACGCGGGTCGGCCGCTGAGGGCTTGGCCGTGTGATGGACGAGCTCGATGGCGACGCCCAGGTCTTGGATGAGCGCGTCGAGTGCGCCGACGAGGCGGCCCACTTCGCGCGCGCTGTTCTCCTCGCCGGCGAAGAAACGTGCCAACGGGTCGAGGATCAGCCAGTCGCCGCGTGTTTGCTCGACTAGGCGCCGGCAGGCCTGCAGGCCGTCGGAGCGGTCCAGGCGGAGGCCCCTGTGGGTGACGAAGAAGAGTCGCCGATCAGGAACCGGCGCGCCCAGCTCGTCGGCCATGAGGCGCACGCGCGTCTGCAGCTCGCGCTCGGGGATCTCCGCCTGAATGACGAGCGTGCGCCCGGGTTCGGTGGGGAAGCCCAGCCACGGCCGCCCGAGCGAGCGGCAGAGTGCCTTGTTGAGCACGAGCGCCGTCTTGCCGACTTTCGGCGGCCCGCCAGAGATGGCGAGCCCCTGGCGCGGGAGGATCCCCCCGCCCACGATGGCGGGCGGCTCGTGGAACTCCTTGCGTAGCAGCTCGGCCACATCGAGGACGACGGGGCCCGTGCGCGCCCTGGGATGGTGGATCTCGACGGGCTCGATCGCGCACAGGGCCTCGACGGAGTGCGTGATCAGGTAGTCGTCCAGGCCGACCTTCTCGCCGTTCGGCCCGCCGGGGATTCGCACGGCGAGGACCTTCGCTCCGCGGCGGCCGAGCTCACGGGCCAGCGCGAACTCGGCGCCTTTGAACGAGATGTTGCTGGCCAGGTCGGAGTCGAACACGATGTAGACGACGCGGCCGGCCCACGTGACATGATCCAGGTCCGGGATGGGGATGCTCTTGTCCTCGGCGCTCCGCATCTTCCATGACCACACACCCGGGAGCGCGAGGCATGGCAGGCCCTCCTGACACGCTTTCAGGGATTTCTTTTCGCCTTCGGTGAGCCAGAGCGCCGTCCGTGGATCTTCGAGAATCTTGGGGGCGAGCAGCGGAGGCACGTATAGGCGATTGCCCTGTCTGGCGGGCGACCGATAGCGCTTCCCGTGCTCGTCGGCCTGGCCGAGCTTCACGCGCGCATAGGGGCCGGCGCCGGAGCCGTTCAGCCCGGGATAGGGGAACACGAGGCCTGGGCCGGCGCCGTAGCCGAGCAAATCGCGGACCTGTCGCTCCGGGGCTGAGTACAGGCCCGCGGCGGCAATCGTGTCGTCATGGAGTCCGCTCGCGCGCAGGTCGCGGAGGTGGCCATTCGCGAGCATCATCGGAGCCTTCGGCGCGCGTCAGGCGGCATGATCCTGCCGCACCGGCGGACACTCGACTCCGGAACCTCGGCGGCGGGCGAGCGGGCGGAGCCCGGGAGTGGTGGTGTCACGGCCCCGCGCCCGCCTCCTCGAGGGCGAGGAGGCGGTCCACGGCCCGGCTCAGCGCCACATCCGACGCCCAGCCCAGGCGATCGAGGCACAGCTCGATCGCGGCGCGGGCGAGCTGGGCCTGCGCTGCGATCTGCTCGCGGGTGGGCTGACCGCAGTGCAGGCAGCGTGGCCGACGATCTGCTCGCGCGGTCACGGGGCGCTCCATGAGTCCGGCTCCGGGAGCCGGATCACTGCGGCTCCCGCGGCGCGAGGAGCCGCTGCGCGTACTCGCGCAGCGCGATCCGCAGCAGCGCGCTCTGGGACACCCCCGCGCGGGCGCGGCGACATAGATCAGCTCCCGGTCGGCCGCATCGAACCGCACCGAGGTCGAGAGCCAGCGGCGCCTCGTGTAGCGTCGAGTCGCAGACTGCATGTGCGTGCACGATGCGCTACCTCGACGCAGTCTGTCACGGGGGGTATTTTCTGCGCGGGCGCGGGGTGGAAATTCCCCCAGCGCCCCCATCCTGGATGATGCTCTACGAGCGTTACGGCAGCGGCAGAACCCCGACGAGCTGGAGCATCTGCGTCTGCTGGTCTTCGTCGAGGTAGGCGGTGAGGATCTTCCGCGCATCGCGAGCGAACTGCCCCGTCACGGGATTGCCGCGCCGCGGCCGGCGCCGCGCGAGCGTCCGCATGCGCTGCCGTCCCAGCGCCGGCCGCGCGGCCGCGTCGGGCCGATGGGCGAGCAGGGCGTCGCGCGCCTGGGCGAGCAGTGAGAGGAGCCGCGGGGTACCGCCACCGCCGACCGCGCCGGGCGGCCGATCCGCGGTCACCCGCCGGTGAGCCCGCGCCTCCCACACCATCACGTCGGCGAGCACGAGCGGCTCCCACACCGCGTCGAGGTCTTGGTAGTGTGCCCGGATCTCGTCCAGGATGGGGCGAGCCGCCTCGAGGTGCGCCATCAGGGTGCTCAAGCGCCGGGCGGCGACCGGAGACCGGAGACGCCGCGCCGTCGTCAGCTCCTGCCGGGCCCAGGTGGCGACACCCTGCTCGCCGTGGTGTTCCCAGAGCCGCTTGCAGATCGGCCAGAGAGCGGCCGCGAGCGCGCACCGCTGGCCCTCGCCCTCCTGGCGCTCGAAATCACCGAGGAAGGTCCGCATGTGCACGTCCCGGCCGGTCGCCGGGTCGTCGCATTGGACGCCGATCAGCAGCGCGCGGGCGTCCCCGTCGAGCGTGCCGTCCGGGCCCCGAAGCGCCCTAATGTCGACGACGCGCGCCACCGCGGCGCGCGGACATTTCTTCTTCGGTGGTGGGGTCTTGCCGCTGCGGTTGGCCTTCCCCGGCGGCCGGCGTGACGGAGCCATCGTTACTCGATACGGTGAAGGTGGAGCAGTGCTGCGTCTGGACGCACGAGGAAATAGCTTCCGAGACGGGCCATGACATCAGACGTGCTGCATCCTGCGCCGGCTCGGTATGAACCGCACCTCTAGGTGCTTGCCCGCCGCCGCGGCGATCTTGGCGAGGGTCGCAACGGTGTACCCGCGGTACGTGCTCTGCTCCATGCGAGCGATGGCCGACTGGTGGGTACCAATTCGCCGCGCGAGCTGGGCCTGGCTCAGCTTCCGCTCTTCTCGAAGCGCGAGGATCTGGTTCGCCAGCTGCAGCCGGGTCAGGTCACGCTGGAACAGCGCGTTCAGCTCACGATTGCCGCGCAGCTCATGGTGGATCTCGTCCATCAGCGTCTTGCGCTTCGCCATAATGTCTTCTTCCTCCGCGTCTCTCCTGGCACCACAAGCACTGCGCGTCAGTCTGGTTTCCGGTCGCTCGCTAACTCCAGATCCTGGGCCGGGATCTGCTCCGCCCGCTTCACGAAGGCGTGAAGCAGCAGGATCTTGCGCCCCGGCTGGAAGCAGTAAATGATTCGGAACGGCCCCTCGGGATGCGCGACCCGAATCTCAAAGAGCCCATCCCCCAGCGCCCGCGATTTGGGCAACCGCAGCCGGTTGCCCTCCGCCGCGAGCATCTCGAGCGCCGCGTACACTTTCGCCTTCGCAGGCGCGGCGAGCCCGTCGAGGAAGGCCTTGACGGGGCGCGTGCCGTGCGGGCCCCGATAGTCGTCGACCTCCCACCGGAGGCTCACGAGCACACTATAACAAAGATGTTATGCTTGTCAAGATGAAACGTCTCGGGGGGCCACACGCTGCAAGACGGAGAAACGCTAAAGGTTACGCTAAAAGGTCCAGGGCGCGCGGGAGGGCCGTGGCGTCCGCCCCGGGCACGAGGCGGCCCGCGAGGTCGACGTCCGATATGCCGAGCGCCCGGCGCGAGCCGCGCGAGATCCCGGCTCTTACTCGTGTCGAGGCGGCGCTCCAGTTCGCTGGCGGCAGCCGGTCCTGCCGAGGCCAGCACGTAGACGAGGAACACGAGTGCGAAGGGGTCCTCGGTCGTCCGCTGCGTCCACCACACTCGGAAGATACAGAGCGCTCGCGCCGCCGCGCCGGCCTCGGCCGGGGTTCCGCCCTCGATCACAGGCCCGAACAGCCGCCATGGCAGAGGGAGCATCTTCGTATAGAGCTCGACCCAGCCCACAAGACGGGCCGGGGGATATATCCCCCACGGGTGGGCCGCCGTGATCTCGGCGACGAGCTCGGCCGCCTCGTGTCTCACGGCTGGGAGCCGCGCGAGCACAGGACCGTACAGGCCGTGATCAGGCGCGTCCCACTCAGCCCGAAACACCTCCAGCCACATCCCGAGGCTCTCGGCGGCCGGGCTGATCCAGCTCGGGCGGGCCGGGCGATCCGTTGGCATCATGGGGGCTCCCTCCGTTCATTCTCCCGTTGCCACTTCGTTGCCATTTCGCTGTCCGAAAGGGGGCTATTTGTGTCCGTTAGCGGTCCGCATCACTCGGGGGTCGCGCGGGGAACGTGAGCCCCACTCTCGACCCCGACGGCGACAGCGAGGATCTCCGTAAACGACCGGATAATAAGGTCGGGACGAGTCGGAGACGCCTCCGGCACCCCCCGCCCCGGAGCGTCCACCCAGGCCCCCCGCAGGCCCAGGCGCTGGGGCGCGGCCACGTCCCACTCGAGGTTGTCGCCGACCATCCAGGCCTCCGACGGCCTGGCGTCGAGGGACTCGAGCACGTGGCGGTACACGGACTCGTCGGGCTTGCCCACCCCGAACTCGCCCTCGATCAAGATCACGTCGAAGAAGCGGGCGAGGTCGTACTGCTCGACCTTCCTGCGCTGGTGGCTCCTGTCGCCGTTGGTCACGAGGGCCAGCGCTACGCCGCGCTGACGGAGCCGGTCCAGCGCTTCCCTGACGCCGGGGAACAGCTCCATGCGTTCCCAGCGACGCGCCGCGAAGTCCTGGGCGATGGCCGCGGCCAGCGCGCCGTCCGGCGGGCCGATGTCGGTGAGCGCGTGCGCTGTGATCTTCCGCCAGGCGCCCGGCATGTCCACCCGCTCGCGCCGATGGCGCTCGGGATCGCTCCAGAACCACCGGCGCGTCCGGGCGATGGCTGCGACCAGGCGCGCCGGGTCCACGCCCGCCGGGGCGGCCAGGGCGGCGCAGGCCTCGAGCCAGCACTCCTCCACGCCGCCCGTGTAGTCGAGCAGGGTGTCGTCGAGGTCGACGAGGAGGGCTTTCACGGGGCTGGTCTCCCTGCCGGCTCCCCCGAGGGGAGAGGATTCTTTGTCGAGAAGGGCGGCAGCTCGGGGCGGCACACCGCGCGGAAGTTGCACCAGCGGCAGATCCTCAGGTCCTCCGTCTTCTCGAAGTTCGCCTCGTCGGCGAGGTTCTTCTCGGGATCCTTCAAGTACGCTCTCATGGAACGCACCGAGAGCCGGATATGCTCTCTCACGCGCTCCAGGCTGATCTCGTCCCAGGGATGGCTGACGACCCTGCCCTCGCGCAGGTTCACCTCGAGCAGATCGACGCGCGGGAGATCCACGCCCAGGACCTCGAGGGCGTAGAGCGCGTAGCCGCCGAGCTGGAGGGAGGCGTCCTCGCCGTTGCCGCCCGTCTTCCAGTCGACGAGCTGGAGGCGATCCGCGTGGCTCCAGTAGCCGAAGTCGGGCGCGGTGAAGACCCGCGTGCCTTCCCAGGCGAAGGAGCCGATGTCCTCGATCAGGATCCAGCGGTGGGTGGGTGTGCGCTTGATCTCGGCCAGGAGCGGCAGCCGGTGAAAGTTCCTGAGGCAGCGGATGACGTGATCCCGGAGCGCCTGCCACTCGCTGTCCTTGATCGGCACCGAGTACTCGTGCTCGAAGAGCCCCGTCCGCTTCGGACTCTCCCGGTACACGTGGTCGCGTGAGCCCTTCCACTCCTCGCGCATCTGACGCACGCTATCATCGATGAGCGAGACTTCGGAGAGCGCATGCCCGTGGCGGAGCGCCAGCAGCGACCGCTCGACGGCCTCGTGAACCAGCCGCCCGGCCCACATCTGGCGCGTGCCGAGCTGCTTGAGCACGTAGAGGGCGCGCGCGGCCCTGTCGGCAGCGGCGTCCCAGCCACCCCAGGCGCCGTAGTAGTGGTAGTAGTAGCGGCGCCGGCACCCCTGGAAGACATTGTCCCGCGTGCGAGACCAGGAAAACTCGTTGACGAGGTCGGCCACCGCCTCAGCATAGCAGCAAACGGATGGGAACGAAGTAGAGCGCGCGCGCCAATGTCACGCTGCGTGAGCGCGCTTTGCGGGCGCGAGTGGGGTGTGATAGGCTCCCCCCGCGGTTGAGGACGCGGGTTACTCCATCACGAACCAAAAGGAGACCGAAATGGCCGAGCCCACTCCCACGGGTCTGACGCGACGAGAGATGCTCCAGGTCGGCGGCGCGACCTTCGCCGGCTATGCGCTGGCCGCCGACACCGTCCTCGCCCAGGTCATCAAGACGGATACCGAGGGACTGGCGGCCGGGGACTTCCAGGTCAAGATCGGCGACTACAGCATGCCGGTCTACGAGGCTCGCCCGGCGTCGGGAAGCAACCACCCCATCATCCTCGTCATCAGCGAGATCTGGGGGGTCCATGAGTGGGTCAAGGACTGCACGCGGCGCTTCGCCAAGCGGGGCTATTACGCCGTGGCGCCGGAGCTGTTCCAGCGCGAGGGGGGCGTGGGGCATATTCCGGACATCCAGGCCATCCTGAAGATCGTGCTCGCGGTGCCCCGCAAGCAGGTGTTGGGTGACATCGCGGCCGCGGGCGACTGGGCCAAGAAGCGGCCGGGTGTGAGGGCCGACCGCGTCGGCGTGACCGGCTGGTGCTGGGGCGGCTCGACCGTCTACCAGGTTGCCGCGACCAATCCCGACGTCAAGGCCGCGGTGGCCTGGTATGGCCCGCCCGCGCGGCCGTACCCGGATTCGCCCAACCCGGTGACCGGGTTCGACGTGGCCAAGGACATCAAGGCGCCTTTCCTCGGGTTTTACGGGGAGACGGACCAGAGCCCGGCGCCGGCCGACGCGCGCAAGCTGGGCGACCTGCTCAAGCAGCACAACTCGAACGTCGAGATCATGATCTACCCCGGCGCGGGCCACGGTTTCTTCGCCGACTACCGTCCCTCGTACAACGCCGCCGCGGCGGCCGATGCCTGGAAGCGCTGCCTGGCCCACTTTGACAAGTGGCTCAAAGCCTAACGGGAGGCCCGCACATGGACCGGCGGAACTTCTTCAAGCTGACGGGCGCGCTCACCGTCACCCTGGCCGTCGATCGCGTCTGGGCCCAGACCAACAAGATCGAGGTCCACTGGCTGGGCCAGGCTGCGACCAAGATCACGTCACCCAGCGGGAAGGTGATCGTCATCGACCCGTTCCTCACTCAGAACCCCAAGACCCCGCAGCAGTACAAGAATCTGGACGCGCTGGGCCAGGTGGACGTGATTCTCGTCACCCACGGCCATGGCGACCATACGGGCGACATCAAGGAGCTGGCCAAGCGGACCGGGGCCAAGGTCTACGGCCCGGCGGGGCTGATCGCCACCATGCTCGACCTGGGCTGGGTGGCGCCCGATCAGGGCGTCCGCTTTGGCAAGGGCGGAACCGTCACGCCGGCAGGACCGCAGATCAGGGTCACCCAGACCCGGGCCGAGCACTCCTCCGAGGTGACCGTCACTGACCCGGCGACGAAGAAGACCACCACCTACCCCGGCGGCGAGCCGGCGGGCTTCATCATCGAGTTCGAGAACGGCTTCAAGCTCTACCACATGGGCGACACCGGGCTCTTCGGCGACATGAGGCTGATCGGCGAGTACTACAAGCCCGACCTCATCATGATCCCGATCGGCGGGCACTTCGTCATGGATCCGAAGGACGCTGCCTACGCGACCCGGGAGATGCTCAAGCCCAAGCACGCGATCCCGATCCACTACGGCACATTCCCTGTGCTGAAGGGGACGCCTCAGGAGTACCAGGCCGCGCTCGGCCAGACAACAACGCAAGTGTTCCCCATCAGCCCCGGGGACAAGCTCACGTTTTGACTGTGAGGGGGCCACGGCCCCCTCCCAAGCCTTCCCCATATGAAGGGGTTGCGCCGGCAAAGCCGGCGTTATCCTGACGCGGCGCGCGAGCCGCTCGCGGCCCTTGCCACTGGGGTCGCGGGCGTGTTAGTCTCCCCGCGTTTCCCGGCCTCGGACGAATCCGTCAACGGACCATGAGGAGACGCGATGCCCTTCGTCAACATCAAGATCTACGAAGGTCACGGCAAGGAGCGCAAGGATGAGATCGCGCGGCGGGTCACCGACGCGATCTGCGACGTGACCAAGCTGCCGCGGGAGGCCGTCTGGGTGATCATCGAGGACATCGATCCGCCCGACTGGTACGTGGGCGGCAAAGCCGGGGAGCGGATGACGCGGTGAGCGTCTCGATCCTGGACCCGCGCTTCGCCCAGGTCGTCGGGTCCGATGTCGAGTTCGAGCGGATCGCCAGCGGCTGCCTGTTCACCGAGGGCCCGCTGTGGCACCCGAAGGAGCACTACCTGCTCTGGAGCGACATGCCGGGCGATCATCTCCGGCGCTGGTCGGCGAAGGACGGCGTCCGCACGTACCGCAAGCCGTGCAACATGTCCAACGGGCTCACCTGGGACCACCAGGGGCGCCTGCTCGCCTGCGAGCATGCATCGAGTCAGGTCACGCGGACCGAGCCCGACGGCCGGATCACCCCGCTCGCCACTCATTATCAGGGCAAGCAGCTCAACAGCCCCAATGACATCGCCTGCGCCGCGGACGGGGGGATCTACTTCACCGACCCGCCATACGGCCGGGTCGAGTTCTACGGCGTTCCCCGCGAGCAGGAGATCGGGTTCCAGGGCGTGTACCGCGTGGGCGACGACCCGAAGAACCCGACGCTGCTGGTGGACGACTTCGATCGCCCCAACGGCCTCTGCTTCTCGCTGGATGGCCGGCGGCTCTTCATCAACGACACCGCCCGCCGGCACATCCGCGTCTTCGACGTCAAGGCGGACGGCAGGGCCTCGGGCGGCCGGGTGTGGGCGGAGACGGTGGGCGAAGGCCCCGGCGCGCCCGACGGGATGAAGATCGATTCGGCCGGGAACGTGTACTGCTGCGGTCCGGGTGGCATCCATCTCTTCGGCCCCGACGCCGTCTGCCTCGGGGTCATCCACGTGCCCGAGTACACGGCCAACTTCGCCTGGGGCGGCGCCGACTACCGGAGCCTCTACATCACGGCGTCGACGTCGGTGTACCGGATCCGGGTCCAGGTGGCAGGCTTCCCGGTCTTCTGAGGAACCCTAACCGATTGAAGGAGACTCACATGACAATGCGCATCCTGACCGTGCTGCTGGCGCTGATTATGGCAGCGCCGCTCGCCGCGGAGGCCCAGAAGCCGATCAAGGTCGGTTTCCCCATGATCCTCTCCGGCCCCGGCGCCCTCTTCGGCGAACCCGCCCTCAAGGGCGCCCAGATGTACGTGGAGGAGCTGAACGCCAAGGGCGGCGTGCTCGGCCGGAAGATCGAACTGCTCCCGCGCGACACCAAGGGCAACGCCGACGAAGCCGTGCGCGTCTCCCGTGAGCTGATCCTCAAGGAGAACGTGGACTTCCTGGTAGGGACCCTGACCTCCGCCGAGGGACCGGCCGTCTCCGTGGTGGCCAAGGAGAACAAGATCGTCTTCATCGCCCCGATCCCCAAGACCGACCAGCTCACGGCACCCGACAAGCTCCATCCCTACGTCTTCCGCGTCGCTTCCACCACGACCATCGAGGGGCGGACCGCCGCCGAGCTGATCGCCAAGTGGGGCGTCAAGCGCGTGGCCACGATCAGCCCTGACTACGCCTACGGCCAGGACGTGACCAAGGCGTTCGTCGAGTACATCAAGAAGATCAAGCCCGACGTGGAGATCGTGGACCAGGAGTGGCCGAAGCTGGGCGAGGCCGACTACACGCCCTTCATCAACGCCCAGATGGCCAAGAAGCCCGAGGCTGTCTTCTCCTCGCTCTGGGGCGGCCACTTCGTCACCTTCGCGAAGCAGGCCAAGCCCCTCGGCTACTTCGAGGCCATCAAGTACAACTTCTTCGGGGCCGGCGAAGCCGCCTCGCCCGAGACCACGAAGACCATGGGCGGGGACTACCCCGTCGGTATCTGGGGCAACTCCTACGACGCCTTCTACTGGACCGAGGGCCCGCCCGCTCACCGGGAGTACGTGGCTCGCGTGAGCAAGTATCTGAAAGACGAGTACCCGTCCTCCTGGGCCATCCAGGGGTACATCGGCATGGAGGCCCTGACCGAGGCGATCAAGAAGGCCGGCAGCACCGATTCGGACAAGGTCTCAAAGGCGCTGCTGGGGCTCACCATCGACACGCCCCATGGGAAGCTCACCATCCGGGAAAAAGATCATCAGGCCAATCGGGCCCAGATCTACGGCAAGACGGTGAAGGACCCGAAGTATCCCTTTGCGATCATGAAACCGGCCGTCTACCTCGACCCCAGCAAGTTCATGGACTAGACCTTCTCTCCCTCTCCCTCTCCCTCCCTAGGGAGAGGGCCGGGGTGAGGGTGGGCCGGCGCGAACGCCCCCTCACCCCACCCTTTCCCCGCCGGGGGAGAGGGATCCGCACATGCCCGATTTCTCCTTCATCTTCGCCCAGTCGCTCAGCGGCCTGACGGCTGCCATGTTCCTGTTCCTCATCGCGTCCGGGCTCTCCCTCATCTTCGGCGTGCTGCGGGTCCTCAACTTCGCCCACGGCTCCTTCTACATGCTGGGCGCCTACGGCGCCTACCAGTTTGTCCAGTGGTTCGGCGCGGGCCCGGGGCGCTTCTGGTGGGCGGCCCTGGCTGCCGCCCTCGGGGTGGCGATCCTGGGCGGCGTGATCGAGCGGTGTCTCTTCCGCCATCTGTACGCGAAGGACGAGCTCTACCAGCTCCTCTTCACGTACGCGCTCGTGCTCATCCTGAGCGATGCGGCCAAGCTGCTCTGGGGCACCCAGCAGAAGTCGGTGAGCCGGCCGCCGGGACTCGCCGGCTCCTTCACCGTCTTCGGCACGACGGTGCCTTACTACAACCTGTTCATCCTGCTGCTCGGGCCGGCCATCGCTCTCGTCTTCTGGTTCGTGCTCCACCGGACGCGGGCCGGCCGCTTCATCCGGGCGGCCGCGCTCGACCGCGAGACGCTTGGCGCCCTCGGCGTCAACGTGAACCGCCTGTACATGGCGGTCTTCATGATCGGCTCCTTCCTGGGCGGCTTGGGCGGCGCGCTGGTGACGCCGGTCAAGTCCATCGTCCCGGGCATGGACACCGAGATGATCGTGGAGGCCTTCATCGTGGTGGTGATCGGAGGCCTGGGCTCCTTCTGGGGCACCTTCCTGGGCGCCCTGATCTACGGACAGGTGCTCTCGTTCGGGATCCTCTTCATCCCGCGGTTTTCCATCTTCTCGGTCTTCGTCCTCATGGCTGCCGTGCTGGTCATCCGGCCGTGGGGCCTCCTCGGGCGGCCCCTGAAATGAGCTCATGGGATGTCCGCTCGACCGTCGGGCGCCGGAGGCCCTGCGCAGGCGCCCCGACGGCGAATCCAACGGCAAATCAATGAAGGCCCGAATCCCCTGGGGGTTCCTCGTCCTCCTCGCGATGTTCTTCGTGCCGGCGGCGGGCTCGCGCTTCTACACCTTCCTCGCCAATGACATCGCGATCTGGGCGCTGTTCGCCACGAGCCTGAACCTGCTGGTGGGTTACACCGGACTCGTGTCCTTCGGCCACGCGGCGTACTTCGGCATCGGCGCCTATACGGCCGGCATCCTCATGAAGAAGGCCGGGGCGTCGTTCCTTGTCGCCTTCCCCGCCGCGGGTCTCAGCGCGGCGATCTTCGCCGTGGCGTTCGGGTTCTTCTGCGTGAGGCTGACCAAGATCTACTTCGCCATGCTGACTCTGGCGTTTGCCCAGATCGTCTGGGCCATCTGCTTCAAGTGGAACGAGGTGACGGGCGGCGAGCAGGGCATGCCGGAGATTCCCTACCCCGACTTCGGCTGGCTCGAGCGGGCTGCGCGCGTGCTACCCTTCCTGGGCGGCTATCGGACCTCCGAGTACTTCTACTTCCTCACCCTGGCGTCGGTAGGGATCTGCTTCTGGATCCTCCGGCGCGTCGTAGGGTCGCCCTTTGGCCGGATGCTCACGACCATCCGGGAGAACCCGGAGCGTGCCGAGTTCATCGGCGTCAACGTGAGGCGCTACGAGCTGGCGGCCTTCGTTCTCGCCGGGACCTTCGCCGGGCTGGCGGGCGCGCTGTTCGGCATCTTCAACCGCGGGGTCTTCCCGGACTTCGCGTACTGGACCAAGTCCTCCGAGGTGCTGATCATGACCTTGCTGGGCGGCATGGGAGCCTTCTTCGGCCCCGCCGTCGGGGCGCTGGCCCTCCTCTGGCTGAACCAGCAGATCGTCTCCTACACCGAGTACTGGCCGTTCATCCTGGGCAGCATCCTGGTGGTCCTGCTCTTCGCCTTCCCCGGCGGCCTCGCCGGCGCGGCGGGGGCTCTCCGGCGCCGCCTGGCACGGAGCCGCGCCCGTGCTTGATGTGCGGGACGTCAGGAAGAGCTTCGACGGCTTCCAGGCCGTCGGCGGGGTGAGCTTCACCGCGCCCCGGGGCTCAATCAGCGCCATCATCGGGCCGAACGGCGCCGGGAAGACGACGCTCTTCAACCTGATCACCGGCCATCTCACGCCCGACGGGGGCCGCGTGCTCTTCAAGGAGCGCGACATCACCGGCATCGCGCCCCACGATCTCTGCCGCCTCGGCATGGGGCGGTCGTTCCAGCGCACCAACATCTTTCCGCGCCTGACCGTGTACCAGAACATCCAGGCGGCCTTCCTCTCCCACCGCGAGCGCGGCTGGAATCTGTTCACGCCCGTCGAGCGGCTCTATCGGGAAGAGACCGAGACGCTGCTGGAATCGGTGGGTCTCTCGGAGAAGGCCGGCGAGGTCGCGGGCTTCCTCTCTCACGGCAACCAGAAGCAGCTCGAGCTGGGCCTGGCCCTGGCGCTCGAGCCCGAGCTATTGCTCCTGGACGAGCCGACCGCCGGGATGTCGGCTGCAGAAACGCGGGAGACCATCCGGCTCATCGAGCGGATCGCCCGCGAGCGGCACCTGACTCTCTTGTTCACCGAGCACGACATGGAGGTGGTCTTCTCCATCGCTCAGCGGATCACCGTGCTCCACCAGGGCAAAGTGATCGCCGACGGCACGCCGGAGGAGGTCCGCCAGCACCATGATGTGCGCCGCGTCTACCTCGGAGAGGCCCGCTGATGGCGCCCCCGAGCCTCGTCGTCGAGGAGATCTACACCTTCTACGGGCTCTCTCAGGTCCTCTTCGGCGTCTCCCTCGAGGTGGCGCCCGGCGAGTGCGTCTGCCTGCTCGGCCGCAACGGCGTGGGCAAGACCACCACCATGCGCAGCATCATGGGGCTGACGCCGGCTCGACGCGGGCGCGTCGTCTGGAGGGGCCGCGACATCACCAGCAAGGCGCCGTACCAGATCGCCCGGGCCGGCATCGGCTTCGTCCCCGAGGACCGGCGGATCTTCGCCGATCTCACCGTGTGGGAGAACCTCGATGTGGCGGGCCGGCGGCGCGGGGGCGCGGGCTGGACGGTGGACCGCGTCTTCGATCTCTTCCCCAAGCTCAGCGAGCTGGTGGACCGGCAGGGCGGCTTCCTGTCGGGCGGCGAGCAGCAGATGCTCACCATCGCGCGCACGCTCATGGGCAACCCCGAGCTGCTCCTGCTGGACGAGCCGTCGGAAGGGCTGGCGCCGCTGGTGGTGGAGCACCTCAAGGAGCAGATCGGCCGCCTCAAGTCGCAAGGCCTCACAATCCTCCTGGCCGAGCAGAACGTCGGCTTCTGTCTGGACCTGGCCGACCGCGTCTATGTGCTCGAGAAGGGGCAGATCCGCTACCGACCGCGTCTATGTGCTCGAGAAGGGGCAGATCCGCTATCGCGGCACGGCCCGCGAGTTCCGGGAGGACGAGTCCATCCGCCACCAGTACCTCGCGCTCTGAGTCACTCTCGCGTGATAGCGTCGATCGGAAACCTCACGAACGGTCCAGGATGTTCGAGAGCTGGTTCCGATCGGCGAGACCGACAGCCGGGTTGCCCATCGCGAGGGACCGAAGCCTGACCCATGTCGATCGGCGCGCCGCGTGCCGGCGAAGGAGCCCTCGCCTCAGTGCCTCTGCTTGACCATGACGCCTCCGTGATCGATCGATCACGCCCACGCCTAGTCGAAATTCGAGCCGTTCGTCAAGATCTCGCGGCCCTGTATCACTGTATCACTCTGGTGACATTGAACGTGCCGTTGTCATCGTGATAGAGTCCAGAAGCCAGCCCGCCGCACGAGGAAGCGCATCGACGATGACGTTCAGCTCCTTCGACGCCGTGTTCTTCACGGTCGCGTTCCTCGTTCCCGGATTCGTCTGGGAATCGGTCTTGCACATGTTCCTACGGCCCCGAGAGGACCGTGCAGACCGGGTTTGGGTCAGGCTCCTGACCCTGAGCGCGCTCAACTACGGCTTCTTTTCGTGGCTCGTCTACCTGCTCTTCGCACAGGTTGGAGTCCTGGGGCGGCCCTGGGTGGCAGCCCTTGCGTGGTTCTTCATCCTGTTCGTCTCACCAGCAGCGCTCGGAGCGGGCAGCGGGCTGCTCAGCCAGCGGACCGTCGTCCGGCGGCTCCTGGCGCGCTACGGAATCTACATGGTCCATCCCGTGCCGACCGCGTGGGACTATATATTCAGCCAGTCGACGGGGTCCTGGGTGCTCATCACCCTCGCGGATGGCTCCACGGTGGCCGGGGTCTTCAGCGCTCGCTCGTTCGCTTCCTCGGACCCCTCGGACCGCGACCTCTACCTCGAGCAGCTCTACGAGGTCGAGGACGACGGTCTCTGGCAGCCTGTGCCAATGAATCGCGGCGTGTGGATCCGCGGCGAAGCCATCCGTGCAATCGAGGTCCTGGCGTTTCAGGAATAGAATCTGGTCAGGAGGTTCCCCAAAAATGACGTCCCCTGCGAGGCGCGTTCGTGAAGGGTATCAGCCCTTGCCTCTCCGGCCGGTCGAGCCCGTCGAGAAGAGGGGCTATCAGCCCCAAGAGGCGGTCAGTCCCCGGGCCCTCGCGAAGCCCCCTCGCGGAGGCTCCCACATCCGAGCGCCGGCGCCCCCGAACAAGTAGGGCCCGCGGACGGCCTTACTCCCGGCCGCGTTCGTCACGGCCTACGGTAGTCGCCTTGATGCGGTAGTGCTGTTCGCGGGCACCGACGCAGCGTCTGGACGCCGCTCGGAAGCCCTCCCGCCGATCCTCGCTAGCGTGCTTGAAGGACGAAGTTTGTTGCAAATGAGTCAAGTTTCATGCAGCGAGTTTTGCCTCAGCGCACCAGTCGTCCATGGCGTGCTCGAGACGCTCGAAGGCACGCCGCAGGGTGGAATCGTTCAGCGCCGT
>WNGB01005815.1_pt1 | contig 27917 bp, 29 predicted proteins | sample 5400681 | NCBI WGS metagenome assembly WNGB01 (sample SAMN13153367, study PRJNA577476) | soil metagenome | isolation source: 115 cm soil or saprolite under grassland replicate 2 | place: USA:California | collected 2016-06-15
GCTCGTGCCCCCACTCGCCGGCCTCGGGGGCCACCCCGTGGTCCTTGAGCACCCTGTCGGCGCGGAACGCGTCGAGGGCCCAGTACTGGAGGAACACGTTCACCTTGCGGCCCATGGCCGCCGCTCCCACGGCCAGCACGCCAGCCGAGTTCAGCTTGTCGTCGGTGCCGGAGAACAGCACCAGTGAGAGAACGTCGTCTTGCCGATCCATGTCGGCTCCTTTCGCCTACCGACAAGGTTCCGGCGAAAGGAGGTGGACGAGAGGGGCCGTGCGTCCTGGTCTCCCTGGGCCCCTCGGCCCGCTACATCGAGTAGCGGCGATCAGTCGCCGGCGGGGGCGGGCGTGCGCCCTTCCCGCCACCGCCTCATGTTCTCGACGTGCGACATCGGTTCGACCGAGTGCTCGCACGCCAGTGGGTCGACGCAGGGAGAGTTCCCCTCCATGGTGAGGAAATTGAACCGACAGTAGGGGCAGAAGACGTCCAGCTCCGCAGGGAGATACGGGCAGTCACCCCAGGCGCACGAACGCTCGCCTTCGCCCGTGGCGAAGTCGTACCCGCAACCCGGACACTGGGTGAATCCTTCCCATCGCGCCAATGACCTCACCTGCAGATGGAAGCGGAACATGCGGCCGGGGGGCGGGACCACGGTCGGAGGTCCCGCCATGGGGGGCCGAACGACCGGGACCTCTCGCCTGCCTCGCCAGGGCCGAAATGCCCTGGGGCGCGCTCCTCGGCGCCACCACGCTAGTGTTGAACCGAGGAAGATCGGCGAGAGGGGGAGGTCATGCACCTCACGTACAGGGAATGGTGGGCGGTCATTCATGGCATGGGGTTGGGAGCGCTGTTCCTCTTGGCGTTCGCCGGGGGGCTGGCCGGCCTGTACAGCCTCCGTGCCGAGCTGCTCTCCGAGCGGGGCGTCGTGGAACGGACTCGTCGTCTCCAGATCGGCACCTGGGTCATGGCGATCGCCGCGTGGGCGACCGTCATCACCGGCACCTGGGTTGTGTATCCGTGGTACCGGAGCACGGCGGCGGACAGCCCCAAGTCACTGCTGGTGGCCAACCCGAGCACGGCCGATTGGCACGAGTTCGGCATGGAATGGAAAGAGCACATCGCGTGGATCGCGCCGCTGCTCGCCACGGCTGTGGCGTTCGCAGTTACCTACTACGGGACGTCGCTCGTCAAGCACCAAGGGGTCCGGAGGGCGCTGATGGTGTTCTTCACGGCCTCGTTCCTGATCGCGGGCGTCGCCGGGGCGCTGGGCGCTTTCATCACGAAGGCCGCTCCCGTCCACTAGGAGGGTGGAGACCATGGAAGAGAGCAGCTCCTTGCAGCAGGTATCCACGCCTGGAGCCGGCGTAGACAAGCCGTTCGGGCCGGTCGCCGCGGTATTCCTCGCAGCGGGGATCGGGGCGCTCGTTCTCGGGGTGCTGACCACGCTGGCGGAGGCGAGCGAGGGGGTCAAGTCCTGGCTCGAATGGTCGACGTCCGTCGGTCCCCTCTCGGGCAAGACGATCATCGCTGTCATCGCGTTCGTCGTCGCATGGGTCGTCCTCGGCATCGGGCTGCGAGGGAGGAACCCCAAGCCGAGCACCATCTTCACGTGGACGGCCGTGCTGGTGGCCGTCGGCCTCGTGCTCACCTTCCCGACGTTCTTCCAGGCATTCGCCCCGGAGGAATGAGGCCAACATTGGATGGAGGGTCGTGATGGACGACACGAGCGGGAACGAGCAGAGGCTGGAACTCGGTTCGGTGCGGGACTCGATGACCAAGAGCGTCGTGACCCTCCGGCCCGAGCAGTCGCTGGACGACGCCGCCCTGGAGCTCGAGCGGGCCAAGGTCGCCGGTGGACCGGTAGTCGAGAACGGCGTCGTGGTCGGGGTCGTGACCCTGCGCGATCTGTTCAAGGGGGCCGATGTGCCGCTCCACGCGGCCGCGACGTCGGGGCCATGGCTTCGCTTCGAGCGCGTGCTGGCACGCTCAGGGAAGGCCGTGGGCGATGTCATGACCAGGCGCGCGCTGACAGTGGAGGTAGACCAGTCGGTTGCGGCGGCGGCCGTCGTCATGTGCGAAGGCGGCGTGAACCGCGTACCCGTCATCGACCAGGAGCACCATATGGTCGGGATCCTCACACGAGACGACGTGGTCGCAGCTGTGGCCCGTGCCCATGAACGAACCGGTGGGCGCGATGATGCCTCGCTCCACCCGCGGTTGGCCCCAGACTGAACTCGCTCTTCGGACGCCGATAGGTAGCCTCGGGGCACACCGCGCGATCAGCATCGGAAGGTCGGCGAGGTGGACGACCTTTGGGCGACGCGACTAACGAGCGGCCCGTCCCAGTCCGAGAGGCTCAGGGGCTCGAGGTGAGCCTCCTGAGGGAGCCCTCACAGTCGTTGGATCTCCTGCTGAATCTGCTCCTCGGAGAACTCCTGCCTTCGGTAGACATCCCACGCGTGGAACGCGAGACCGATGCCCCAGCCGGCGATGGGGAAGGCCGGCCAGAAGAACGACGCCCCGGTGATGGCCCAGATGATGACGAGGAACCCGTTCACCAACACGTACGACAACAGGTGCGCTCGAAACTCGGACTTCTTCCTCAGTCGCTCGACCGCCCGCTCCCGCAGCTCTCGGTCGGCCTCGGTTCGCATGTTCGTGCTCTGCCCTTCCATCGTTCCTTCCCTCCTCGATACTGCCTCTGACACCGGACCGCCATCGTCAGTCGGTCCGTGACGCGACCCCGGCCCCGATCTCACGACCGATGCGGGAGGCCCACACACGGATCTCAGCGAAGTTCCGGTAGTCTCCCCCGAGCCGCTCGGCCATGACGCTGGCCGCATATCCACTGGGATGCGAAGCGAGCCGGCCGCCGAACGTCGCATGGTCACGAGCGCCGATCCGCTCCGCGAGTTTGGCGACGAACGCGACCGGAGGGATCTTCCTCTCCTCAGCGGTGAGATCCAGTGGTCCGCTGCTGAACAGCCACACCGGACGATCCCGGAGGGGCCCGACGAAGCGCCGGCCAAACCGTCTCGCGTCCCGGTGCCACCGGTTCTTGTACACGGCGCCCCCCAGCACCACCGCCTCATAGGGACCCACATCCTCGACCTCGGCGGCACGGCGGACGTCGACTTCCAGGCCCATCTCTTCGAAGGTCCAGCCGATCGCCTTGGCGATCTCCCCGGTAGACCCTCGCTTCGACCCATATGCGATCAGCACTCTGGTCATCCCACCGCCTCCTCCCCTTGCCTCCATGCTGGTGGTGACGTGGGTGGCCGGCATGGGCCGGTTGGACCTGAAATTCGGGGGCCACGGTCCCGAGGCGGACCTACGTCGGAGCGTCCGATGCTCGTGGCTGGTCGCGGTCCGGGATCAACAGCCGGAGCCCGGTGGCAACGATCGCCGCGATACGCACGGCCGCCAGCCACTCGATGCCGGAGGGCAGGCTGAGCGCGCGATGAACTCCCTGATCGATGAGAGGCCCGTGACCGCGTGCGTCTGCGACCGAGGTGCGGAGCCTCGTCATGAGTTGGGATGCCGGTCGGTCCGCGAGGACCAGAGGTACACGAACAAATACACCAGACCGACCAGGACCGCACCGCCCACGATGTTGCCGAGGGTAGCCGAAAGGATGTTGGCGGCCGCGCTCCCCAGGCCGAGAAGCGCCAATTCGGATGGTGGCAGCGCCGCCGCCTTTACCACACCCGCTTGGTCCTTGAGCAGAATCCCCAGAGGAAGGAAGTACATGTTCGCGATGCTGTGCTCGAAGCCCGAGGGGACGAGGGCCGAGATCGGGAACAGGATGGCGAAGATCTTGTCAGTCAAGCTTCGACCGCCCGATGCCAGCCAGACCGCGAGGCAGACGAGGGCGTTGGCCAGGATGCCGCGCATCAGGACCGCTCCGAAGGGGAGCTGCCTTCGTCACCGCGATTGTCAGGGCGGTCGCCCCAACGGCATCGTCTGCCTGAGCCCACCACTTCCCGAGGTACACCATGGCCACGACGCTGAGGGCACCGATGAGGTTCCCCACGTAGACGATGGCCCAGTTCTGGAGGAGCCGGCCGATCGGGATGTGGCCGCTCACCCAGCTCATGGCGATGAGGTTGTTCCCTGTGAAGAGCTCGGCCCCTGCCGCGATGACCAGGATGAGTCCGAGCGAGAACCCGATGCCCGAGAGGAATCGGGTGGGCCCGAAGCCCAACTCGGACCCCGTTCCGATGATGGTGGAGAGGACCCCGCCGAGGGCGATGAACGCCCCGGCGACGACGCCCAGCACGAACGTCGTCACGGCCGGGGCTCGCGCCTTCGCCACCCCGCGGGTCTCGACCAGCTCGGCGATCTCCCGGGGAGAAGGTGTCCATGCCGGCCATGGGGTGGCGCTGGTCGCCGACGGCCCTGGCTCCGATAGACGACGAAGGCGGGGGTGGGAGCCCCCGCCTTCGCCTCGGGCCGTTCAGTGGTCCCGATGCCCTACTTCAGGATGGGGTACCGCTTGACCAGCGGGACCCTCTCCCAGTACTTCCCGAGGCCCAGGTACCGGCCGGCTGCGACGTAGGCGATCCCCGCCAGGACGATCGCGAACACCACGTGCTCGTCCACGAACGGGTTGTTCTCCGGCCAGATGGCACCAGCTGTGTAGAAGAGCCCCATCCAGATGATGCCGCCGATCGCCGCCAGTCGCGTCCCGATGCCCAGGATCAGAGCCAGGCCAATCAGCAGCATCGAGAGCATGTAAACCCAGTCAACCCACGTCTGCCCAGCGAGTCCAGCGTAGAAGTCCTTGAACGGGCCCTTCGTTCCGAACTCGAGGAATCCGGCCGTCGGGTGCCCGCCGTTCAGCCAGGCCGCGTCCTTGGCGAAGAAGTCGATCCCTCCGCTCTCCAGACGCCCGGTGGCAAACCCCAGCGCGAACGCCTTGTCGAGGAAGGCCCACAGGAACACCCATCCGAGCGCGATCCGGGAGAGGCCCCAGAACACCCCGCCCTTCACGGCGCCGTCGGGAACCACGACTTCGGCCGGGACGTCCTTGACGGACGTCACGGTCTGCCCATTCGTCGTGGGCTTCTCCAGCTCGACTTGTCCGATCATCGTTCCCACCTCCCTTTCCAGAAGGTTGTCTTCTCTCGTGGAGCATGCTGGACGGGAGGGGGGGCGGCAGCGGCCGTGCGACCCCCTCCGGGCTGGGCCTGGGGCCCATTCGACGCGGGACCTTCGTCCTTGGGCCGGGTGCCCAGGATCGACTCCGGAGCTGCTCGGAGAGGCCCTCGGGTGTCTTGGGGGCGCCGACTGATGGGATACTCCCTGGGGTGATGCAGGTCGAGGCGTTCCTCGCCCGCCATCCCCCGTTCGATTCCCTGGACACCGCGGAGCTTGAGAGGGTGGCCCGGTCGGTCCAGATCGAGTTCTTCCCTGCCGGGACGACGATCCTCCAACAGGCGGGGAAGCCCGCCCAATCCCTCTACGTGGTCCGCACCGGCGCGGTGGAGCTGCTCGACGCGGGCCGCGTCCTGGACCTCCTGGGAGAGGGCGAGGCTTTCGGGCACCCGTCGCTCCTCTCCGGCCTGGGCCCCGCCTTTGCGGTCCGTGCCCACGAGGACACCCTCTGCTACCTCGTCGACCGGGCCGTTGCCGAGGAGGTGATGGCGACCCCGTCCGGGCTCGCCTTCCTGACCGCAAGCCTGCTGCGACGAGAGCGACGAGCCGGGCTGGTGCGGGAGGGCGAGTCCCCAGCATCGGTCGGACTGGTCCGCGTGGGGGCGCTCATCCGTCGCAGCCCCGTGATCTGCGCCCCCGAGGCGACGGTTCGGGATGCCGCCGAGCTCATGTCCAAGGAGCGTGTCTCGGCGGTACTGGTCTCGACCGAGAAGGGGCTGGGGATCATGACCGATCGAGACCTGCGGTCCCGGGTGCTGGCATCTGGTGTGCCGGGGGAGACCCGTGTCCGCGAGGTCATGTCCTTCCCCGTGGTCGCGGCCTCGGTTGACGCCACCGCGAACGACGTGCTGCTGCTCATGTTGGGGCATGGTTTCCATCACGTTCCCGTGACCGATGGCGAAGGCAACGTCGTCGGCGTGGTGTCGGACGGGGATCTCTTCGGCTTGGAACGCATCGCTCCGTTCTCGGTCCACCGCGCGATCGAGAGATCGACCACCGAGCTGCAAGTGGCAGAGGAGGCGTCACGGCTGCCGGAGATCGTCGTGGCGCTGGTCGACGCGGAGACGGACCCCGTCGAGGTGGGGCACATCATCGCGGCCACCGTCGACGCAGCAACCCGACAGCTGATCGCCCTGAGCGTGAGGGACCTTGGTGAGCCTCCTGGATCCTGGGCCTGGCTCGCGCTTGGAAGCGAGGCGAGGCACGAGCAGTCGCTGCGAACCGACCAGGACCATGCGCTGATCTACGATCCCGCCGACGGCGCTTCGGACGAGGCCGACCGTTACTTCGCCGAGGTCGCGGCCCGCGTCACCGACGGCCTGGAGAAGGCTGGGGTCCCGCGATGCCGAGGGGATGTGATGGCGTCGAACCCGTTGTGGCGGAGGTCGGTCACCGCCTGGGTGGCGGAGTTCCGGGCCCGCTTGGCCGATCCCGGACTGGGGGGGAAGGTCTTCACGAGTATCGCCCTCGACTATCGGCGGGTGGCCGGCTCTCTGGACATCGAGTCGACCCTGGACGGGCTCATCCGGCAAGCTTCTCGAGACCCGACGTTCGCCCGTCGCCTGGCCCGGACTGCGCTCGAGCTCCGGCCGCCGACCGGTTTCGTCCGCGACTTCGTCGTGGAGGCCCGAGGGTCCCACGCGGGAACGCTAGATGTGAAGCACGGTGGGATCACGCCCATCACCAATCTGGCGCGCGCATACGCGGTCGGGAGGGGACTGACCGGCAACCGCACTCTGTGGCGCCTCCGCGAGGTCAGAGCGATGGGTGTCCTCGACCCGGACGTGTCCATCGGACTTGAGGAAGCCTTCCGGCTTCTCTGGCGGGTCCGACTGGAGCACCAGGTGGCGCAGGTGCGGGCAGGTCTTCCCGGAGACGACGCCGTGAACCCTCGGTCACTCGGCCTGCTGACCCGTCGCGGTTTGAAGGATGCCTTTCGTCTGACGGCACGGGCGCAGCGCGCCCTGGCGAGCGAGATGGGGTTGCGCGTCTTGTGAGACCTGACCTCCCGCTACCCCCTCGACGGCTCCGCCGACGCCCGTGGACCGAGGCGGAGTTCGCTTCGCTCGACTTCGAGACGACCGGCCTGGATCCCGATCGCGATGCCGTGGTGTCGTTCGGGGTCGTGCCGGTCCGGCATGGTCGGGTGATCCTGGCCGAGAGCGAGTATCGGGAGATTGCACCGGAAGCCCCGTTGACCGCGAGGTCGATCGTGGTTCACGGCCTCAGGCCGCTCGATCTGCAGGGCGCGCCGACGCTCTCCCAGGTGCTGTCGGATCTACATGCCTCCCTGGAGCGCCGATACCTCCTGGCATGGTCGGCCGACGTGGAGGCTGGGTTCCTGTCCCGCGCGTTTGGCGGCTCGGAGCGATGGTGGCGCCGGCGCATCGTGGACGTGCTGCTGCTCGCCCAGGTCGCCGACCGTCTCGAGGGTCGGGCGGCTCGACCGGGCGACTACAACCTGACGATTGCGGCGGCCCGCCTCGGGACCCCCGTCCATGCTCCGCACCATGCCTTCGACGACGCTCTGACCACCGCTCAGATATTCCTGGTGTTGGCGACGAAGCTCTCCACGAGGGGGTACCGGACGCCGGCACGGCTCTTGAAGGTGGGGCGACGCCTACGCGCCCGCGGTCAGGTCGGCTGCGTGTGACCGTCGTTCCAAGGGCGCCACGGTCATAATCGCTGGGCGAACGTTGGACTCGACCGGGAGGTGGCCATGTCCAAGTCCAGTGACTACGTGAAGGCAGTGATGAGCGCTCCGGTGATTCACGTCGCTCCCGATGCCACGGTGGCCCAAGCCCTTCGGACCATGATCGACCGCGACATCGGGTCGGTGGTCGTCGCGGAGGGCGAATCGGCCGTCGGGGTGTTCACCGAGCGGGACCTGACCAGGCGGATCCTGGACGATTCGGACCTTCTGGATCGTAAGGTTCGTGAGGTCATGTCCTCACCGGTGACGACCGTTGGTCCTGACGACGAAGTGGTGTTCGTCTTCCGGCTGATGAACGAGAAGGGGATCCGCCGGCTGCCAGTAGTCCAGGACGACCGGTTGCTGGGGATCGTCACGGAACGCGACCTGCTTCAGTGGGTCGACGCCGTGGCCAACGAGTGAGGCGTACTGCGGAACTGTAGGAACGGTTCGAATAGGGACGTGGACGACCCCCGGTCGATACTCGGAGCTGCGAGGGAAGTGCCGGCGCTCCTACGTCGGTACCTCGAGGGCGTCCTGCCCCCTGGCGAGCTTCCGCGGAACGTGCGTATCACACAAGTTGGCGAGATGGTGCGCAAGCCTGGCGGGCCACCCGCTCCCATTCACCGCCGTCGAGGACTTCGCGGTGAAGGAGGTCGCGTTCTCCTGGCGGGCGGAGTTCCCCATCCTGCCTCTCGTTTCGATGCGTGTCCTCGACGGCTATGCCGCGGGGGAGGGACGACTCGAGGCGCGACTGTTCGGCCTGCTGTTCATGCGATCCGTCGGGCCCGAGACGGCGGAGGGAGAAGCGATCAGGTACCTCTCCGAGCTGCCCTGGGTGCCGCACGCCATGATCGCCAACCGAGAGCTCGAGTGGATCGACATCGGCGCGAGGGCGGTCGAGGTCGCGACGAAGGTGGGATCGAGGCGAGCGGCGGTTCGACTGGAGTTCGATGAGACCGGCCACATCGTCCGCGCTTCCGCCGAGCATCCGGGAACCGAGGGCAGGAGACTCGTGCGGAGACCATGGACCGGCATCTTCGGGGAGTACGCGGTGGTCGGCGGGGTCGGCATCCCGACCTTCGGCGAGGTGCGGTGGGAGCTTCCAGACGGACCCTTCACCTACTGGCGCGGCACGATCACGTCGTTCGACCTCGGTTTCGAGGACCTGGCAAACCCCTAGGCGGGGGTTCCCGGTGTCGTGGTGTGCCGGGCCAGGTAGGCGGCGGCCTCCGCCCGGCGGGCCACCTCGAGCTTGGACAGGATGCTCGAGACGTAGTTCTTCACGGTCTTCTCGGCTAGGTGGAGCTCCTCGCCGATCTCCCTATTGGTCTTCCCGTCAGCTTCTCGTCCTTCAGCAGGTGTTTGCCCCTCCGCAAGCGGTCCAGGACGGCGCTGGTCACGGCAGGGTCGAGCAGGCTCTCGCCCTTCCCCACCGTCCTGATGGCCCGCACAAGTTCTCCGCCCTTCACCTGCTTCAGGACGTAGCCGGACGCCCCGGCCATGATCGAGGCGAACAGGGCCTCGTCGTCGGCGAACGAGGTGAGCATGATGACCGCAGTCTTCGGATGGCGGGCCCGGATCTCGCGTGTCGCCTCGATCCCGCTCCCGTCGGCGAGGCGCACGTCCATGACCACGACGTCCGGTCGGGCCCGGTCGGCTTCGTCGACGGCCTCTCGGACCGAGGAGGCCTCGGCGGTGACGATGATGTCGTCGGTGGCCTGGAGCAGCGCCTTCACACCATCCCGTACGACCTCATGGTCATCGACCAGCAGGATCCGGAGCGGTGGTCCCGACATGCTAGGAATCCTAGCCCAGAGCGGTCTGAGAGAGCCCCTAGACGGACGCGCCGCTCACCCTCGGTCCGATCCCCTCACCAACTCGGTCCAGGAAGTCCTTGATCGTCGCTTCGGCCACCCGGTGCAGCAGGACTCGATCGAGTGCCTTGGAACAGGCGCTCAGGGCCGGTCGCTTTCCACGAGAGCGGCAGCAGGGTCTTCCCGGGCATCCGGTGGGGAGGTCCCAGTTCGATGTGGACCTCTTTGCCCAGCCGGCGGTCGTCGTCGAACGAGAACCCCACCTCGCCGAGGAGCTGCTCACCCCTGTCTTCGGCCTCACGGGCGACCCCCGGAAGCCACATCTCAGGTGCTGCCAGGAGTCCCTCCTCCACCTCCTCGAAGGGGAGGGAGAGGTCGAGGTAGTACCGAATGAACATGACCACACCATCGTCGCTCCGGGGATGTCTCCCGAGGGTCGATGGTCCCGGCGACTGAAGGACCTCCGGCACGACCCTCGCGCTCCGCTCGCAGGCAGACTCCGGAGCATGAATGAGGATCTTGAGGCTCAGGGGGTCGTGCTGGTGGTGGAGGCGGACCCGGCGGAGCGGGAGCTATTTTCATCGTGGCTCGAGGGATCAGGGTTCACGGTGCTCGCGTGCCCTGGCCCCACCGAGCCCGACTTCACGTGTGTAGGTGACCGGAAGGGCACGTGTCCGCTCGCGGAAGCGGCCGACGTTGTCGTGCTCGACATGAGCCTCGACAGTGAGGCCTTGATGAGGGGAACGGCAGCGGAGGATCTGCTCGGCCTGTACCTCGTATCGGGCCGGCTCGTCGTGACCCTGGGGTCCCGGGACGGCGACGAGGTTCCCGGGGAGCTGGTACGGCTCCGGCGGCATCCCACCCGCGAGAGCCTTCTCCGAGCTGTACGCGGACTGCACACTCACGTCCCCGAGTGGCGGGTCACAGGGACAACGCCACTGTGATCGTGGTGCCCTTTGCGGGTGCGCTCTCGATGGAAAACGTCCCGCCGAGAGCCCGAACCCGTGCCTCGAGGTTCGTGAGGCCATCGCCGCGCCTGCTCGTGTCGGGATCGAAGCCCTTCCCGTCGTCGTCGACCTCGAGGATCAGCCGGTCATCGCTCCGGTAGAGGGACACACGGCAGCTCGCAGCCTCGGCATGGCGTCCCACGTTCGACAAGGCCTCCCGGGTGACCTGCAAGATGTCGGCGGCAGCGGGGGTGAGCTCGGAGGCCACCGCGGGATCGACGTCGACCACCGTGATCACTCCAGTCTTCTGTTGGAACTCCTCCCCGAGGTGGCGGAGCGCCTCGTCGAGTTGCCGGTCGGCCAGGATCCCCGGCCGCAAGCCGAAGATGTAGTTGCGAAGATCACGGATCACCCGGTCGATCTCGGCGACGGCGCCTTCTAGTCGCTGCGCCAGTTCCTCGTCGCCGCTCATCAGGGCGGTGCCTTGCAGCCCCATACCAACGGCGAACAGGGCCTGGATCACGCCGTCGTGGAGCTCCCTGGCGATCCGCTCCCGGTCTTCCAAGACGGCCAGGCGGTTGACCTCCTGGTACAGGCGGGCGTTCTCGATGGCGATCCCAGCCTGGGCAGCCAGGACCAAGACATCACGCTCGTCGCGCTCGGCGAACTCCGGCGCGCCCTTCTTCTCCGTCAGATAGATGTCGCCGAAGACCTCGCCACGCACGAGGATGGGCGCGCCGAGAAATGAGGCCATCTTCGGATGGTTCGGGGGGAAGCCGACCGATCGAGGATCGGCAGAGATGTCGGGAAGTCGCAGCGGCTTCCCTTCTTCGATCAACGCGCCCAGGATGCCGCGGCCGTGCGGGGGGGCGCCGATCGCTTCACGCTCCTCGGGGGTGATGCCGGTGGTGATGAACTCCTGCAGATCGCCACCCGGGCCGATGACGCCCAGGGCTCCGTACTGTGCGTCGGTGATCTCCACCGCAAGCTCGATGATGCGCTGGAGCACGGCCTCCAGGGAGAGCTCGGATGCCAGGATCATCCCGGCCTCGATCAACCGGTCGCGTCGGTCCATCGACCTGAGCGTACTCGGGCGGTGGTGCCGGTGCGGCGACGGACGAGCATCCGGTCGGGAGCGGCCGGAGCCTGGTCTTAGCCGGCTATCCCGCTGTCGGGCGAGATGCGAGGGGCTTGGGCGGGGCTGACTCGTGGACGTGGACCCTCGCATCGACGATGACCGCACCATACGGCAGCACCATCACCGGGTTGCAGTCCATCTCGGCGATCGACGGATGGGCGTCGACCATCGTCGAGACACGGAGGATGACCTCCTCGAGCGCGGCGACGTCGGCCTTCGGAGCGCCGCGATACCCGTCGAGGAGCGGGAACGTCTTCAGGGAACGCACCATCTCGGAGGCGTCGAGATCGGTGATCGGCGCGATCCTGACCGAGACGTCCCGTAGGAGCTCGGCCGCCGTTCCGCCGGCGCTGCACGCAACGACCGGCCCGAAGAGCGGATCCTGGGCCACGCCTACCAGCATCTCGACCCCACCGGTGACCATCTCCTGGACCAGGAACCCCTCCAGCGTGAGGCCGGCCTCGTCGGTACGCCGCGCCATCTCCTTCGCCGCGGAGATCACGTCGTCGGGACCGTCGAGCCCCAGGCGCACCCCCCCGACATCGGTCTTATGCACGATGTCCGGGCCCAAGGCCTTCAGCGCCACAGGGCCGCCGAGGTCCGAGGCGGCGGCGGCGGCTTCCTGTGCCGTGGCGGCCCGGGCCGAACGCGCCACCGGGAGCCCGTAGCAGCCGAGGAGCTCCTCGAGCTCCTCGGCCGTCAGCCAGCCGCCCCCCCGTCCCAGCGCGGCCGCGATCACGGCGTAGGCTTCGTCTCGCCGGACGTCGTCGAATCGAGGGACGATGCCTTCAGGCCTCGTGAGCCATCGCCCGTAGGCAGCGGCACGGGCGACGGTGATGGCTGCCTGCTCCGGGAACGAGAACGAAGGGATCTTCGTCCCGTCGGCTCGAAGCTCCGCTTCCATGGCCGTGCCCCCCATCAACGTGGTCACCAGCGGGATACTTCCTTCCATGTCCCGGACCGCGCGGGCGATCGCCCGGACGATCGCCGCCGCCTTCTCCACCTGGGGCGGGATGTAGATGACGATCATGGCGTCCACGTCCGCGTCGTGGCCCACGGTCCGGATGGCTCGCGCGTAGTCGTCGCCGCTCGCCGAGGCGATCATGTCCACGGGGTTCTCCAGCGATGCCTCCGGCGGGAGGAACTCGCGGAGTTTCGCCTTCGTCGCTTCGGATAGCGGTTGAACGTTCAACCCGTTCGCCTCGCAGGTGTCGGCGCACAGGATCCCCAGGCCACCCGCGTTCGTGACGATGGCCACCCGGTCGCCCTTCGGGGCCGGCTGACTGGCCAGGAGCTCCGCCACGTCGAACATCTGCTCCAGCGTGTCGGTGCGGATCACCCCGGCCTGTCGGAACAGGGCGTCCACGGTCACGTCGGAGGCGGCCAGCAGGGCACCAGTGTGCGACGCCGCGGCGCGGACCCCCGCCGCGCTTCGTCCCGACTTCACCGCGACGATGGGCTTTCCCCTGCCGACCTCACGGGCCAGGCGAGCGAACCTCCGTGGGTTCCCGAAGGACTCCAGGTACAGCAGGATCACGTCGGTCCGTTCGTCTTCGCCCCAGTACGCGACGAGGTCGTTGCCGGAGATGTCGGCCTTGTTGCCGACCGAGACGAACGACGACAGACCCAATCCGAGCTCGACGGCGTGCTGCATCACGGCCAGGCCGAGCGCGCCACTCTGCGACAGGAACCCCACCCGCCCGGGAGGCGGGAAGATCGAGGCGAACGTGCCGTTCAGCCGGACCTGCGGGTCGGTGTTCGCGATGCCCATGCAGTTCGGGCCGATGATCCGCATCCCGTACGCCCGGCAGACCTCCAGGAGCTCCCGTTGCCTGGCCGGCCCCTCGCCCCCGACCTCGGCGAACCCCGACGAGATGGCGACCAGCCCTCGGACCCCCTTCTCACCGCACTCCCGGGCCACCTGGAGGACGAGCGCCGCGGGGACGACGATGAACGCGACGTCGACCGGGCCGGGGACCTTCTCGATCGACGGGTAGGCGGGGACGCCGTGAACCACATCTGCCTTGGGGTTCACCGGATACACCGGCCCGTGGAACTCCTCGGTGAGCAGGTTGTGGAAGAGCTGCCCGCCGATGCTGGACCGGTCCCGTGACGCCCCGACAACAGCCACCGACCTTGGCGACAGGAACCTCCGTACGGCGTTCACGGAGGCCGCGGTCTCTCGACGCTCGAACCGTGTGACGGCATCCTCGGTGAGCGAAACGGGGAACTCGACCTCGATCGCTCCCGGGAGGGCTCGGATCGACAGGGGGAACCCGCTTTCCCGGAAGACTCCGACCATCCCGTGGTTCTCGGGCAGGACCTCGGCGACGAAGATCGTCACGCCACGTTCCCCGGCGGCCTGGGCCAGCTGGCCGAGGAGGATGGAGCCGATGCCCTTGCCCTGCCAGTCGTCGGCCACGGACATGCCGATCTCGGCCCGGCCGTCGTCCATCCGCGAGTATTGGGCGCCACCGATCATCGTCCCCTGGTCACCGCCCCGAAGGACCAGCAAGGTGAGGTGGTCCCGGTAGTCGACGTCCACGATCTTCTCGGCCAGCTCACCGATATTCACCGCGACCGTCCAGAACCGCAGTCGCCTGGTCTCCGGCGACAGGCCGAGCAGATAGTCCTGGACCCTGGCTAGGTCATCCGGCCGGGCCGGGCGGATGCGGACGGTGGAACCATCTCGAAGGACAACGTCGGACTCGAGGTTCGAGGGGTAGAGGCCCCCGCTCATCCGGCCATCCTAGCCCCGGTGCCGGGCGACCCCGGAGACGAAGGGGGGAGTTCGGAATGTCACGCACGATGGCCGAAGGGTTGGTTTGAGCGCGGAGTCCTTTCTTCCGATACCACTGCCAGCACATGAGGAACGACTCCGGCGCGCGAGAGGAGCGACAGCTCCTGTGGTCGTTGGTCGAGCAGATGCCCGCCATCGCCTGGACCACCGATCGGGAGCTCCAGTTCACCTCGTCCGTGGGCGGAGGACTGGCCGATCTGGGCCTGTCGCCGGGGGAGGTGGTCGGCCGCACGCTGCACGACTACCTGGGGACGAGCGATCCGGAGATGGCCGCGATCGCAGCGCACGAGGCTGCCCTGCAGGGGCGGTCCACACGGTACGAGCAGAACTGGCAGGGCCGGCGGTACGCGTCGCACGTGGTGCCCCTCCGGGACGACGAGGGAACGGTCGTCGGCGCGGCCGGCGTGTCCCTCGACGTCACAGAGCGGGTGTGGGAGCCCGGTGCCCTCTTCGAGGCGGAGACCAAGTACCAGGGGCTGGTGGAGACCATCCCCGCGGTCACATACATCGATCCGCTGGACGAGTGGAGCGACAGCATCTACGTGAGCCCGCAGGTCACCGAGCTCCTCGGGTATACGCCGGAGGAGTGGCTGACGGACTCCAGTTTCTGGCGAGACCACGTCCACCCCGGTGACGCCGATCGTGCGTGGCAGGAATGGGTTCGAGCCCGCAGCTCCGGCTCGCCGTATCAGAGCGAGTACCGGATGCTCCACCGCGACGGTCATGTGGTGTGGGTGAGCGAACGCGCCGTCATCCTGAAGGACTCGGCGGGCCGGCCGTGGGCCGTGCAGGGCGTGATGGTGGACATCACCGAGCGCAAGCGGGTCGAGGAAGAGCTCGAGCGGGCCTGGCAGCGGGAACGAGAAGCTGCCGCCCATCTGCGGGACCTGGACGACATGAAGAACCTGCTCCTGCACGCCGTGGCCCACGATCTCCGCGGTCCCATCGCCACCGTCCTCGGTTCGGCGATGGTTCTGGAGAACTCCCTGATCGACCTGGACGAGGACAAGCGCGACCTGATCCGGGGGGTCGGAGCGGGCGCCCGCAAGCTCAACCGGCTGGTGAACGACCTGCTCGACCTGGAGCGGTTGGAGCGCGGGTTGGTCGAGCCGGACCGCCGGCCCACGGACGTCGGTGAGCTGGCGCGTCGGGTCGTGGCCGAGCTGAAGGTGAAATTCCACGAGGTTCACGTCGAAACGGAGACCTCCGTGTCGCCGGTCGACCCCGTCCACGTGGAGCGCATCGTCGAGAACCTGGTGGCCAACGCGGCCCGGCACACCCCCAAGGACACCCCCATCTGGGTCCACGTCAACCGCCGGGAGGATGGCACGACGATCCTGGTTGAGGACGCGGGCCCCGGCGTTCCCCCCGACCTGCGGGAGGTCATCTTCGAGCCATTCCGCCACGGCGGGGAGGGGCTGGGGATCGGCCTGTCACTCGTGGCTCGGTTCGCCACGCTCCACGGCGGGTGGGCAAGGGTCGGCGACCGCGAAGGCGGGGGAGCCTCCTTCGAGGTCTTCCTGCCAGATGGCCCTGTCGTGAGCGAGGCCGTTCCCGAAGCGGTCGAGATGGGCCGCGCCATGACGCCTCTCGAGCGTCGCGGCAGGACTCTCGGCGTGGGGACCGGGCCCGGCTAGCCGACCGCCTGCCCGATGGCGTCCAAGGCGGATGGATTCTCCAGGCTCGACAGGTCGCCGGGGTCCTCGCCGGCGATCGTAGCCCGGATGGCTCTTCGGACGATCTTTGCCGAGCGCGTCTTCGGGAGCTCGGGGACGAACACGATCCGCGACGGCCTGAACGCCTTGCCCAGGTGTTCCGCGACCAGCGAGGAGAGCTCGGCGGCCAGCCCGTCGTCGGCCGCTATGGCGGACTTGGCCACCACGAAGCACCAGATGGCCTGGCCCTTGACCTCGTCGGGCACGCCCACGGCGGCCGACTCGGCCACCGCCGGATGAAGCGTCAGGACGCTCTCCACTTCTGCCGGGCCCAGGCGCTTGCCCGCCACGTTCATCGTGTCGTCGGACCGCCCGTGGAGGAACCAGAATCCATCCTCGTCCACGCTCGCCCAGTCGCCGTGCCACCAGATGCCGGGCCACCGGCGCCAGTACGTGTCGAGGTACCGCTGGGGATCGCCCCACACGCCCCGAGTCATCGCCGGCCAGGGCTGCTTGCACACGAGCTCGCCCACCTCGCCCCGGGGCACGGGTCCCCCTTCCGGGCCGAAGACATCGACGTCCATCCCCAGGGCCGGGCCCCTGAGCGTGCACGGCTTGAGCTCGCAGATGGGGAGTGGCGACAGGAAGCAGGCCCCGATCTCGGTTCCGCCGGACAGGTTGATGATCGGGAGGCGACTGCCGCCGACGACCTCGAAGAACCACCGGTACGGCTCCGGGTTCCATGGCTCACCTGTTGATGCGAGGATCCTGAGCGAGGACAAGTCGTGCTTTCGGACCTCCTCGTCGCCGGCCGGGATCAGTGCACGGATCAGTGTCGGCGAGACCCCGAGCGTGGTGATGCCGTGTCGCTCCACCATGTCCCAGATGCGATCCGGGCCGGGGTGGTTCGGTGCGCCGTCGTACAGGAAGACCGTGGCACCCAGGGCAGTTGCGCCCACGATCTCCCAAGGCCCCATGATCCATCCCAGGTCGCTGACCCAGAAGAGGACCTCGCCCTGATGGAGGTCGACCTGGTAGGCCACCTCCTCCGCGATCTTCACCAGGAAGCCTCCATGGACGTGGACGGCCCCCTTGGGCGCCCCGGTAGTGCCGCTCGTGTACGCGATGAACAGTGGGTGCTCCGGGTCGAGGTGCGCGGTCTCGAAGGACGGTGGTTGGGCGGCCAGGAGCTCCCCCCACCGGACGTCGCGACTCTCTGACCACGGCGTGTCGTCCCGCCCCAGCCGTTGCCAGACCAGGATGCGTTCCACCGAAGGAGACGCCGCGACCGCTTGGTCGGCCACCTCCTTCATCGGAACGGTCTTCCCCCGACGTGGGAAGCCGTCCGCGGTGATCAGCAGCTTGGCCCCGGCGTCTCGAAGGCGCTGGGCCACCGCATCGCCCCCGAACCCGGAGAAGACGGGCAGCCAGATCGCACCGAGCTTCGAGCACGCCATCACGGCGGCGACGGCTTCCGGCGACATCGGGAGGAAGATGCCGACGGCGTCACCGCTCCGGATCCCCAGTGACGCCAGGCCGTTCGCCAGCCGGTCACAGAGCTCGCGGAGCTCGCGGTAAGTTACCCGGCGGGTCTCGCCCTCCTCTCCCTCCCAGATGACGGCAGCCGCGTCGGGGGTCCGCTCGGCCCACCAGTCGACGCAGTTGTGGGCCACGTTCACCGAGGCGCCCCCGAACCACGTGGCCCACTCGACGCCACGTGAGGTGTCGACGACCCGCTCGTACGGTTCGAAGAACTCGATCCCCAGGTCCTTCACCACCGCGTCCCAGAACCATTCGATGTCCGCGACCGATCTCGCGACCAGGTCGTCGTAGGTGGAGATCGCGTTGGTTCGCATGAACCGCGCGACGTTGGCTCGCTCGATGTACTCCTGGCTGGGCCTCCACACGATCGCCACGAACGCCGCCCCTGCCGAAACGGACACCTGGGTACTCTTTCCCAAGGTTATGTCCGACGACGACGCGCTGCAGCGCAAGCCTGCCGGCCACGCCCACCTGCGCCGGGCCTTCCTGGCGGGCGCCGCGGTCCTGTCCCTCCTGGTCACGATCCTGGCCGGCGGGGCCATGGGCCTCTATTTCTGGACCCAGAACCAGATCCAATTCATCCCACCGGCCCCCGGCGCTTCGCCTGGAGAGGACATCGACATCGGCGGCCCCTGTCTTCGCCACGCCTGCAATTACCTGCTGCTCGGGAGCGACAGCCGGGCGGGGCTGACCAAGGAGGAGCAGCAGGTCTTCGGGGACGACGAGCACATCGGGGGGGTCTTCCGATCCGACACGATCATCGTCGTGCACGTCGAGCCGGGCGAGAAGCAAGCTGTGTTCCTGTCCTTCCCCCGGGACCTGTGGGTGGACATCCCGGGCCACGGTTTCAACCGGATCAACGCGGCGTTCGAGGGTGGCATCGAGGGCGGCGGTGCGCAGCTGGTGGCCCGCACGATCACCTCGATCACCGGGCTGAGGATCAACCACTCGCTGTACGTCGACCTGGCCGGCTTCCAGTCCGTGGTCGACGCGCTCGGCGGGGTCGACATGTGCGTCCCGTACCCCATGCAGGATCCGCTCACGCAGCTCGACATCAAGGCCGGCTGCCAGCACTTCGACGGGCGGACCGCCCTGGCGTACGTGCGGACCCGGCACCAGCCGTGCGACCTCATCCCCGATTTCGCCCGGATCAGCCGGCAACAGCAGTTCCTGCGGGCCGTGATCGCCAAGATGCTGTCGCCGAGCGAGCTGATCCACCTCCCGTCGCTCGTCCCCTCGGTCCTCGAGGGCGTCCGGGTGGACCGGGGACTGAACACCGCGGAGCTCGCGTATCTCGCGGGCCAACTGAACGGGGTGAACGCGGGCAACGTAGACTTCCGTGTGGTGCCGAGCACGCCCGCCGGCGTCACGGTGAACGGGCAGTACCTCTCGGTCGTCCGGATGCTCGAGGGACAAGCGCGAGAGCTCTTCACCAGGCTTCGCGACGGCCGGCCCCTCGGCGACGTGGGACTGACCCAGGCGCAGACCCCGCCGTCGCCGGCCGTGATCAAGGTCGGGGTCTACGACCGGAGGTCTGCAGGGATGGCCTCCCGCGTGTACAGGACCCTCACCGAGGGAGGGTTCGACACCTCGATCCCGGTTCAGGACGTCGCGGAGCTGGGGCCCTCGTCGGTGAAGGGCTCGGCCATCCTGTACGGGGCGAAGGCCGCCGACGGAAAGGCCATGGCCGACGTGGTGCACGGGTACCTGTCGAACCTCCCCGAGGTCCCGGTGGCCAATGGCGTCCTCCGGGGCGTGAGCATCGCTGTCGTCGTCGGTTCGAAGTACGACTTGCCGCCGCCCACCACATCCGGCCCCGTGAACTGCTCGTGAGTGACGCATGCTCCGGGTGACGATCGACGCCCGGCCGGCGGTTGCGCCGGAGCGCACGGGCGTGGGGAACTACGCGTGGCACCTGATCCGCCGGCTCCCCGAGGTGGACCCTGACGCGAGTTACGTCGCGTGGTACGTACACTCCAGGGCGGCGATCCGCCGGTGGCGACACTTCGACGACGTCGGCGCGCCGAACCTCCGCGAGCGCGGCATCCTGTATCCCAGCCGTCTGCTCGAGCGGACGATTCGATACGGCTTCCCTCGCGTCGAATGGTTCGGCGGGTTCGACGTGCTGTTCGCCACGAACTTCGTCCCGCCCCCCACACGGGCCGGTCCAGTCGTCGCGACCGTGCACGACCTCGCCTTCCGCCGGTTCCCGGAGACCGCTCCGCAGGCCGTGAGGTGGTGGCGCGAGGCCGTGCAGCACACGGTTCATCGCGCGGCGCGGCTCATCGCACCGTCGGAGTGGACGAAGCGCGATCTCCTGGAACTCTACGGCGCGCCGGAGGCACGGGTGGCCGTCATCCCCCTCGCCGTGGACGGTGAGGTGTACCGTCCGCCGTCCGAGGAACGGATCCTCGACGTGCGTCGGGGGTTCGGGATCGACGGTCCCTACCTCATCGCCTTGGGGCGAGGCCCTCGGAAGAACCTCCCCCGGCTGCTCGCGGCCTTCGCGGCGCTCCCCACTGACATCCGGCCCACGCTGGTGATCGGCGGGGCAATGGAATGGAGCCCGGACGGCTCCGATCCGGGGCCCGACGCGCTCCGAGCGCTGCCCCGAGACGTTCGTTCGGCCGTGAGGCTCGTCGGGTACCTCCCGGAGGCGGACAAGGTCGCATTGCTCGGCGGGGCGATCGGCCTGGCCTTCCCATCCCTGTACGAGGGGTTCGGGTTCCCGGTGCTGGAGGCCATGGCCTGCGGGACGCCCGTGCTCACCTCGGACGCCTCGTCCCTCCCGGAGCTGGCCGGCGATGCGGCCCTGCTGGTCGACCCCCACGACGTCGACGCCATCCGCGAGGGGCTCCAGACCCTCGTGTCCGATGAGGCCGTCCGGGCCCGGTTGCGCGTGGCCGGGCTGGCCCGGGCCTCCATCTTCGACTGGACGGAGACCGCCCGGAGGACCGCCGCCGTCCTCCACGAGGCCGGCCAACCCCGGTAGCGTGCGCGCAGCGTCCATAGACTGGGTCGCACAACGGTGAGGATCCTCGTCATCAGCTCGTATCCGCCACGCCACTGCGGGATCGGCAGCTACGCGGCCGCCGACGTGGAACGGCTGAGGAGCGAGGGGCACGAGGTCGTCGTGCTCTCGCCTCCTGATGGGAACGGCGACGTCAAGGTCCCGTTCTTCGGGGGGCGGCCGTTCCTCGCGGCCGCTCGGTTGGCCCAGGGGTTCGACCGGGTGCTCGTGCATTTCGAGCCGGGGCTGTACTACCGGCGCCGCGCGCCCCTCTCCAAGGTCATGTCGTCCCTGGGCCTGTGGTGGCTCACCCGCCGACGGCCGGGCACCGAGGTCCTCGTCCACGAGGCGGCCAGCCGCCCGCACCTGCTGTGGCGGCCGGACCACGTCCTTCTTCGGTCGGCCTTCGCTCGGGCGAACCTGCTGTTTCACTCGGATCCAGAGCGCGAGGCCCTGGAGCGCGCGTATCGGCTCCGGGTCGAGGGCACGGTCGTTCCTCACACCGACGGCGTACGCATCGCCCGGCGAGTCGCTCGGAGCGAAGCCCGATCCATGCTCGGTGTCGAGCCGGACGGGTGCCTGTTCCTGTGTGCCGGGTTCCTGCACCCGACGAAGGGCTTCGAGCGCGCCGTCAAAGCCTTCCAGAAGGCGGGGTCCTCGGGGCGGCTGGTCCTCGTGGGCTCCGTTCGGCAGCCGACGCCCGAAGCTCTGAGCTACGTACGAGCGCTCCGGGAGCTGTGCGAGAGGACGCCGGGGGTCACCCTGATCGAGGGATACGTGTCTGACGAGGGCTTCGACACCTGGATCGCCGCGGCCGATGTGCTCGTCCTGCCGTACCGGCGAGCGTGGTCCTCCGGCGCGCTGGCGCGATCGCAGAAACTGGGAACGCCCGCGTTCGTCGCAGCCGTGGGAGGGATGGAGGAGCAGGCAGGCCCCGAGGACGCCGTCTTCCGTACCGATGATGAGCTCGTCCAGCTCCTGCGGCAGGTGGATGTATCGACGAACGTCCTGCCCCATCACGAGGTGGGGTGAAGGCTGTCAGGGGCCGGCTCGCCCGTGGGGGGCGCTTTCGCGATCTTTGGCGTAGGTTTGCATGAGCGGAAAACGCTGGAGGACGTGCGTCGGACCCTGAGTGGGTTCCTGGACGGCGACGTCACCCACCGCGTGTTCACGCCCAACCCGGAGATCCTCCTCTACGCGCGGGACCACCCGGACTTCGGGTCGCTCCTGGATCACGCTGACCTTGCACTGCCGGACGGAGCCGGGGTCGCGCTGGTGCAGCTCCTTCGGACCGGACGCCGGATCCGACGGTGGCCCGGCGTCGACGTGGCGGAGGCTGCAGTCCGGCTGGCCGCCGCGCGAGGAGATCCCGTGATGCTCGTGGGCGGAACGGGCGACGTCGGTCGCCGGGCGGCCGCCCGGTGGCGGGCGGAGCTCCCGAGCCTCTCCGTGAACGCTGTCGGATCCGGTGTGCGGATCGGAGAGGACGGGGTCGCCGTCTCACCGGAGGAGGGCCGGACCCTGATCGAGTCGATCCGATCCTCCCTTCCACGAGTGGTCCTGGTCGGCTTCGGAGCCCCGAAGCAAGAACGCTGGATCGACCGGTATAGCGCCGAGGTCCCGAGTGCTCGGATCATGATGGCCGTGGGTGGAACGCTCGACATGTGGGCCGGACGATTTCCCCGAGCTCCACGCGTGATGCACCGGCTGGGCCTCGAATGGCTCTGGCGACTCGCCCAACAGCCCAGCCGGCTCCCGAGGATCCTTCGGGCCACCGTGGTGTTCCCCTGGCGGGCGCTCCGAGAGGACGCTCCCTAGTCGTCGCTCGACGCGGCGAGCGCCGCGTCGAGCGACGCGAACGCGATCTCGGGCACATAGCGTTCCCGGACCAGCCTGCGGCCGCCCTCGGACAGCACGCGCCATCGCGCATCGTCGTCCAGGACCTCACCGAGGAGGTCGACGAGCTCGGCCTCGTTCCGGCCCACGAGCGCGTGGTCGCCCGGGACGCCGTTCAATCCCTCGACGCCCCAGGGGAGGCTCACCACCGGGAGGCCTCGGGCCATGGCGTTCAGCACTTTGACCCGCGTGCCGCTTCCTCCCAGTCCCACGTCCACGAACGCCCGGGCCCGCCGATACAAGGGCTCGGGGTCGGGGATCGGCCCGGTGTGCTCAACGCCCGGGGTGTCTGCGGCCATCCGGACGAGCCAGCTCGGAGCCCCGGTACCGGCCAGGACGAGCCGGACGTCCGGCCGCCGGGCCCGAAGGGCGGGAAACCCCGACCGAAGGAATCTCCGGAGGCCTTCTGCGTTGGGCGGCCACCCCAGCGTACCCAGGAAAAGGAGGGTGGGCTCGGCAGGCGGGCGGAGCGGGGGCCGGTCCAGCAAACCCACCTGCGGCACGTTGGGCAAAAGGCGCACCGAGCCGGGCCGCGTCCCCAAGCCGTCGATGGCCCGCCGATCTTCCTCGCAGACCGCGAAGACCACGTCGAAGCGCCGCACGATCGCCGACTCATAGGCGCGAACGCGCGTGTGCTCCAGGCGGACGAGGGCCTTCCGTGCGGAGCTCGTTTCCAGGTCGGCTTGTCGGCGCCACATCACGTGCTCCGCGTTGTGTTCGTGGAGCATCTTCAGGCCGTGGTAGGTGGCTGGCACGTATTGCGCCATCAACCAGCCGTCGGCGAAGGCGGCGTCGAACCCTCCGGTGGCCAGCCGTTGCGATGCGAGTCGGGACATGCGCCGGCTCCGGTTCCGCAACACGCTCATGGGGACCCCGGCGCCATAGCTTCGAAGCAGGTTCCAGGCGGATCGGCCGCGACGGAGCGCAACTGTGACCACCGGTCCGATCTCTCCCGTCCAGACCTCCTGCTCCGGACTGAGCGGCTCACCACGCAAGCACAGAACGTGGACCTCGTGATCGCGTTGAATGTGTTCGAGCACGCTGATCGTCTTGATAGTGCCGCCGCTCCGCGCCGGGTACGGCAGCTCCGAAGTCAGGAACAGGATGCGCATCGTGGTCCGGGTCAGTCTAGGCTGCAACCACCTCCGTCACCGGCGCACTGTGAGCCGCGGTAGACTCCGCCGTCGTGTCCCAACCCTCGCGCCTCGGTGCGTTCGGGACGGCCACCATCCTGGCCCTCTCGGCGGTCGCATGCTCGCCTCGTGCCCGAGGGGAAGCACCCTCCGCCGGTCCGACGTTGCCCGATCGTCTCGCCGCCGCCTCTCCAACCCTCCATCCCGCCTGGCCGCCGGCGGCCTCGTTCCCCACGCGATGGCCCATCAAGCACGTCGTGTTCCTGATCAAGGAGAACCGCACGTTCGACAACCTCTTCGGCACGTTCCCAGGCGTCAACGGCGCCGCGAGCGCCGACGACGATGGCACGATTCGACCGCTCGTCCGGGGGACCGACGGACGGCTACCGGGTGACCTTCCGCACTGCTACGTCTGCGCGCTGCAGGCGTGGAACTATGGCCGGATGGACGGGTTCGATCAGGGCGGCCTGACAACGAAATGGGCGTTCACGCGACTGCACCGGACCCAGCTCCCGAACTACTGGCACTGGGCGAAACAGTTCGTCCTGGCCGACAACTTCTTCGCTTCGGCCCAGGGGCCCTCGTTCCCGAACCACCTGTACTCGATCGCGGCACAGTCCGGCGGGGCCGTCGACAACCCCAGGCGAACGGGGTTCACCTCCAATACCTTCGGATGCGACGCGCCCCAGCAGCAGAAGGTCGAGGTCGTCGACTCGGAGGGCGACGTTCGATTCATCCGCCCGTGCTTCGACTTCATGACCGAGGGGGACCTCCTGGACGCGGCCGACATCCCGTGGGCGTACTACGCGGCCACCGAGCTGCAGAGGGGATACATCTGGTCGGCTTACGCGGCGATCCGCCGGTACCGGGAGCACCCCCGGCGATGGGAGCGGCATATGTTCTCCGTGGATCAGGTGATCCGAGACGTCCGGCAGGACGCGCTGCCACCGGTCACGTGGATCACGCCTCGCTTCGAGCTCTCGGAGCACCCCGAGTACAACTTCTGCCATGGGGAGAACTGGAGCACGAGGGTGATCAACGCGATCATGCGGTCGGACCTATGGGAGGACACGGCAATCTTCCTGACGTGGGATGACTACGGTGGGTTCTACGATCACGTCCCCCCGCCGCAGGTGGACAGGTTCGGGTTCGGGTTCCGGGTTCCGCTCCTGCTCATCTCGCCGTACGCGAAGCGGGGTCACATCGATCACCGGCTCGGCGAGTTCTCGAGCGTGCTTCGATTCATCGAGGACAACTGGGGCCTGTCGCGCCTGACCCATCGGGATCGCCGGGCTCGCAACCTCAGCTACGACTTCGATTTCGACCGTGAACCGAGGGCTCCCGACCCGCTTCCCCTCCGCACGGACTGCGAAGGCCCGATCTGGGCCAAGGCGTCCTGACTGGGGTCGAGGCACTGGTACGCTCCCGCATCATGGCCGAACGACCGGATCCGTCGCACGCGGGATCCTCCCGGGAGGCCTTGGAGTGCGAGCTCTACTGGGCCGAGGAGACCACCTCACGGGCCACGATGGACGCGCAGGAACTCCGGGTCGTCCTCCAGGACCTCGTCGCCGAGATGCGGGCCGACGAGCGATCTCCGATCCCTTGGAACGAGCCCCAGATCGGCTCACCGTACCGATGGCGGCGGCGGGTGAAGGCGGGCATCTTCTACTTCCTGCGACCGATGCGGCGCCGGTACGATCGCCTGCTCGGCGACATCGGCGAGTTGGTGGCCATCCTGGCCGGCCGGGTTGCGGCCCTCGAGACCGAGGTGGAGCGACTGCGAGCCGAACGGGATGTCCGGGGACCGGCTTCCGGAGAGGGACGGGGGAGCGGCCCGGAGACGGCTCGGTGAGGATCGCCGTCTGCCACGCGCAGACTCCCTTCGTCCGAGGCGGAGCCGAGACCCACACCGAATCGCTGGTTCGGGCCCTCCGGGTGGCCGGACACGACGCGGAGATGGTGACGGTCGCGGGCAAGTGGTACCCGGCCACCGAGCTGGTCCATCAGATGGCCGTGTGGCGAAGCCTGGACATCGCCGAATCGAATGGGCTCCCGATCGACGTCGTCGTCGCATTGAAGTTCCCCGCGTACCTCGTTCCCCACGAGCGGAAGATCGTGTGGCTGATCCACCAGCACCGCTCGGCCTACGAGCTGTGGGAGCATCCCGAGTTCGCCGACCTCTCCCGCCAGGAGGAGGGGCCGATCGTCCGGGACATGATCCACCAGTCCGATCGCATCTCGCTGTCGGAGGCCAAGCGGGTGTTCACCAACTCCGAGAACGTTCGGGACCGGCTGTGGAGCTCGATCCGGGTGCCCTCGGAGGTGCTGTACCACCATTCTCCGATCAGCCAGGCCCTGTTGGACATGGAACCCGGACCGCATGGCGATGCGATCGTGTTCCCCAGTCGACTGGAGGCCCTGAAACGCCAGTCCCTCGTGGTCGAGGCCATGCGGCACGTGAGGACGGGAGTACAACTCGTGCTCGTGGGTTCGGGCCCCGACGAGCCGGCCATCCGGGAGCAGATCCGAACGCTCCGGCTGGAGGATCGGGTCTCGCTCCAGGTCGGACTGCCGGACGAGGCGCTGCACCGCCTGTACCTCGGCGCCCTCGGCGTCTACTACGGGCCGTTCGACGAGGACTACGGCTACGTGACCCTCGAGGGATTCGCCGCCAGCCGCCCGGTCGTGACGCTCACGGACAGCGGCGGGCCACTCGAGTTCGTCGCCGACGGCCAGACCGGTCTGGTCACACCGCCCCAGCCCCGAGCGATCGCCGAAGCGTTCGACCGCCTCCACGCGGACCGGGCCCTGGCCACACGGATGGGCGCGGCCGGACAGGAGAAGCTGCGAGCCACCGTCCCGGCCTGGCCCGAGGTCGTGGCCCGGCTTCTCGACTGACGTGGCCGGCGTCAGGGAGATCATCGCGCGCCGCCTGTGGGGGGAGCGGCTTCGCCACCGGATCGCCTGGCTATCGCCGATGCCGCCCGCTCGGACCGGGATCGCCACCTACTCCAGGTCGGTTATCGACGGCCTGCACCGTATCGGGCTCCCCGAGGGCCTCGAGATCGAGGCCCTCTGGCCGCCGGCGCGCAGGTACGAGGGGGCCCTTCCGTGGTACGCGTTGTGCGTCTACCACTTGGGCAACAACGTCGAGTTCCACCGCGACATCTACCGTGACGCCATCCGGGTGCCGGGCCTGGTCGTGATCCACGACCTCGCCCTGGACGACTTCGTGAAGGGCATGTTCGCCCGGGGCGATTGGGTGGGCCGTCAATCAGCCCGCGAGGCCATGAGGAACAGCGAGCGGGTGCGTTCGCACGACGCGATGAGGAGCGAGCCACTCCGCATCCCATGGGCGGCGCACGTCGCCAGGCGAGCTCGTGGGATCGTCGTGCACACGGAGTTCGGCCGGCGGTACCTCCGGGAGATCGGATCGAGGACCCCCGTCTTCGTGGTGCCGCACCCCGTCGTGGAGAGCGAGGGGGACATCCGGCGCGCGCTCGCGCGGCGGATGTCCTTCCGCCGGCCCCTCGAGGCCAGGGGGATGCGGACCCTGGTCGGCGTGTTCGGCGATCTGAACGCGGCGAAGCTGATCGATGTGGTGTGTCGGGCGGTCGGCAGGCTTCCCGAGCCGGTGCACCTGGTCCTGGTGGGCCGGAGGATCGACGGCTACGACGTCGATGCTGTTGTCCGGGAGAGCGGGCTCGGTGGGCGCCTCAGGCTCCATGCCGACGTCTCGGATCCCGACTTCCTGGGTTGGATGGGTGCGGCGGACATCGCCGTCGACCTCCGGCATCCGCATCGAGGCGAGGTCAGCGGATCCCTGACCCGGGCCATGCAGTGCGGCACGCCGGCCATCGTGTCGGCGACCGGTACGTACCTGGATGTCCCGGACGACCTGGTGGTGCGGGTTTCCCCGGGACGACCCGACCCCAGTGAGTTGGCGACGGCGATCGAGCGCCTGGCCACCGACCCGGCGTTCGCGGGCCGTATGGGCGCTCGGGCCCGAGCCCACGTGGAGGGCCAGGCCCGCCAGGAAACGACCGCTCGCGGGTATGCGGACGCGATCGAGCGGACACTGGGGCTGATGCGCGATCCGGCCCACCTGGCCCTGGCCAGGTGGGCCGGATC